>Ga0075425_100004176_pt1 | contig 14839 bp, 11 predicted proteins | sample SoiMethybrSBSTD4_FD_75300 | JGI IMG/M metagenome (GOLD analysis project Ga0075425, IMG submission 75300) | Bulk soil microbial communities from a Populus tree surrounding site in Tennessee, USA - Soil MetaG P. TD hybrid SBSTD4 | ecosystem: Environmental > Terrestrial > Soil > Tree plantation...
ATCACGATGATGCTCATCGGCGCCAACAGCCGCGACGTCGTTCAGCGCGTCAAGGCCAAGGTCGCCGAAATTCAGGCCTCGCTCCCCCCCGGCGTGCTCATCGACCCGATCTACGACCGCTCCGACTTCCTCCGCCGAACACTCGAGACCGTGGCCAAGAACCTCGTCGAGGGCGCACTCGTCGTCACGCTGGTTTTGTGGCTCTTCCTGGGGAGCCTGCGAGGGGCGCTCATCGTCGTGATGGGCATTCCCGCGTCCATGGCAGTTGCGGTCTTCGGCATGCACTGGTTCGGCGTGACCGGCGACCTGATGAGTCTCGGAGCCATCGACTTCGGGTTCCTGGTCGACGGCCCCATCGTGATTCTCGAGGCCATCATCTCGAGCCTCGCGGGCAAAGCGCTGACGAAGAGCGATCGCGATCCGGCCTATATCGAGGTCGCTTCGTCGGTCGTCCGGCCGGTCACCCTCTCGGTCGCGATCATCATGCTGGTCTACCTTCCCCTGCTCACGCTCGAGGGGATCGAAGGCAAGATGTTCCGGCCGATGGCGATCACGATGGCGTGCGCGCTGTTCGGCGCGGTCATCTATTCGGTCATCTTCTACCCCGCCCTCATGGCGGCGTTCGTGCCGCCCGCCGAAGAGCACGGCCCCAAGTGGATCGAAAAGGTGGAACACGTCTACGGCCGAATGCTTCCGGCGGCGATTCGTTTCAAGTGGCCGCTGTTCGCGGCGGCCGCCGCAGCGCTCGCGGGGAGCCTCGTCCTGCTCGCGACCGGCGGCGCCGATTTCGTCCCACGCATCGACGAGGGGGACATCGTCGTCACGATCCGTCGCGCGCCGTCGATCGGACTCGGCCAGGCCAAGGAGCTCGACCTGATGGCCGAGCGCGTGCTCCGCCGCTTTCCCGAGGTGGTCACCTCGCTCGGGATGACCGGCCGTGCCGAGGTCGCAATCGATCCGGTAGGCAACGACAACACCGACATCTTCGTTCACCTCCGGCCCCGCGACGAGTGGACGACGGCGCACGATCTCGACTCGCTTTCCGAAGTCGTCAAGACGGCCATCGAGAAAGAAGTTCCCGGCACGTTCGTGTCCGTCTCCCAGCCAATCGAGGACAAGACCAACGAGCTCATCAGCGGCTCGCGCGCCGACGTACAGATCGCGATCTTCGGAGAGAGTCTCGACCAATTGAAGGCGTTGAGCGAACAGTTGGGCGCCGTCGTTCGGGGCGTGCAGGGTTCGGCCGACGTGCGCGTCGAGCGGCTGCTCGGAGCTCCCGAGATTACCGTTCGCCCCGATCGACAAAGGCTCGCGCGTTACGGCATCAAAGCGGAGGACGCGCTCGAGGCGGTACGCGCCGCCCGCATCGGTATCCCGGTCGGGTTCATCTACGAAGGCCACCGGCGCTTCGAGCTCCGCCTGGTCGCGCCTCCAGGTTCACCGAGCCCCAAGGCGCTCGGCGAGCTGTTCGTGGAGGCCCCGGCCGGAACGACAGTGCCTCTTTCCGAGGTGGCCAGCATCGAGGAATCGGAAGGGCCCGCCCAAGTGCGACGGGAGAACCTGACCCGCACGGTCAGGGTCGAGGTGAACCTGCGTGGCCGCGATCTCGTTTCTTGGGTGAGCGAGGCGCGGCAAAAAGTACAAGAGCGGGTGACGCTGCCGGCCGGTTACGAGGTCAAGTGGGGCGGTCAATTCGAGAACTTCGAACGCGCCAAGAAGCGACTCGCGATGGTCGTACCGATGGCTCTTGCGATCATCTTCGGCATGCTGCTCTGGGTGTTTCAGGATGGCCGCTTCGCGACCGCGGTGTTCTCGTTGGTCCCTTTCGCGCTCACGGGGGGCATGGCCGGTCTCGCCCTTCGCGGACTCGCGTTCAGCATTCCTGCCGCCGTAGGATTCATCGCGCTCGCCGGCGTGTCGGTCTTGAACGGTGTCGTGCTGGCCAATGAGGTCGTCACGAAGCTTCGCGGAGGGTGGCCCGTGTCCGAGGCGATCATCGCCGGATCGAAGCGGACGATGCGCGCGGTGCTGACGACCGGGGCCGTCGCAGCCTTCGGCTTCCTACCGATGGCCCTCGCAACGGGCGCGGGTGCCGAGGTCCAGAGGCCGCTGGCGACGGTGGTCATCAGCGGCATCGCTTTCTCGACGCTGCTCACGATGTTCCTGCTGCCCGGCATCCTCGGCCTTGCCATCGGCGTCGCCGGTCGACGCGCCGCGGTGGCACGGATCGAGCCCGTCGCACCGGCCGCTTGAGTGGAATAAACTCCGAGGAAGATCGAGCGGTTTTGACTAGGTGGAGCTGGTCGACCCTTCCGGCGTCGACGTCTGCTCGACCGACTTCGCGAGGTCGCCCGCGAGCGCGGCCTCACCGCTCAAGACCTGTTTCCACGTGAGCTCGTGACCCTTGCGGTGTCCCTTTTCCGCTATCTTCAAACCGCCGGGCGAAATCGTGACCGTGTACTGCTTTCCGTCGACGTCGATTTCGCGCTTCAGTTCCTTCTCGAGCTTGGTCGTCATCGGAAGGGGACCCTAGCAGAACGGGGCCCGCGGGGCCACATGCTAAAAGATGCCGGGGACGAACGACATGATTGACCCCGAGAGCCTCTGGCGAACGAAGGGCTACGTGGTTTCGCGCGCCGTCATCGACGCATCGCAGGCGGCGAGGCTCCGCATCATTTGCGACGACGCGCTCGAGCAATGGCGAGCGCGCGATCCCCAAACCGGTCGGCCCGGCGGCCGCGATGCAACCGTGATGCGCCACCTGAACCATCCCGCCTATTTCTCGGCCGGCGCGCCGGGCCTCGAAGATGTGCTCAGGCTCGCTGCGCATCCGAAACTGATCGAGCTCGGGCGGGTCATCCTCGGCGAAGAGCCGATGTTTCGGTGCACGAGCTACTTCATGAACCCGCTCGACACGAGCCTCGACGGCGATTGGCACCGCGACTCGCAGTACATGACGCCCGACGAAGCAACGGAAAAGGCAATGCTGCTCGAAGGGGGCGACAGCGGCGACGGCGTGCAGCTGCAGGTGGCGCTCGTGCCGAGCGACGACGTCGAGCTCGTCCCCGGTTCGCACCTGCGCTACGACACGCCCGCCGAGTACGCCATCCGTCGCGCCGACGGCGGGCGCCAGAACCGCTCGAACCAAATGCCCGGCGCCCTCCGCATCTCACTCGACGCGGGAGACGCCGCGGCGATCAACTCGCTCGGAATCCACCGTGGCCGCTACCATACGGACAAGCTCCGTCGCACCGCGATGATCACGTACACCAAGAGCTCGATGCCGGTGTTCGACTATTTCTCCACGCAGCCCTGGTTTTTGAACCCCGCGTATCGCGCTCGAATCCCGAGCGACGTTCGTCCGTTTTACGACGCGTTCATCGTGACGTACGCCGACTTTTGGCGAAGCGAAGCCACGGACTCTCGGCAATGCTAGGGTCGCCCCATGCCAGCCCACGTCGCCGCCAAAATGGGCGCCTTTCGCGCCATGGCCTGCGTGTTCGCTCTCTTCGCGCTCGCCGGGTGCGCGACCCGGCGGGACGTCGTCGTTTCGAAGCTGCGGGGACGAGGCACCCAGCGCGTGTACCCCGTCACCGTCGACCAAGCGTGGATCATCTCGGAGACGATCCTGCGGCTCGAGCCGACCGAATCGGTCGATGAGCACCGATCCGAGGGGTACATGCTGACGAGCGACTCGAGCTCGTCGTTCACGCCCAGCACCTACATGGGCGTGTTCGTCGAGGCCGACGGGCCGGCGGCGACCAAGGTCACGTTCGTGACGCGGCGAAGGACGCCGACCCAGGCGTACGCGGGGCTGTCAGAGGGTACGTTCCACCGCAAATTCGCCGAGCTCCTCGGGCTCATCGCGGCGGTCGGCCCGCTCGCCTCCGCCTCCGGGCCGCGGGACAGCGGCGGCGCCCATGCGGCGCCCGGCTCGACGCTTGCCGCTTCGGATGCCGGTACCCCTGCAAGCTCGCCAGGTAACACACCGGAGGCAAGAGGAGACGGGGGCTCGTAGGCGTCGGCCGGCGGGGAACCCGACCGGCCGCTCACAAGACAGTCGTCGGCCGGCGGGGAACCCGACCAGCCGCTCACAAGACAGTCGCCCGGCCACCCGGGCGGGACGGACGTGAACCAGATGCTAAACTGGCCAACGATGAAGCGACCGTACGCCATTGCCACCGCCGTCGCGCTCTTGACGAGTGGATGCGATCTGTCCAGCAAACATTGGGCGATCCAAACGACGGCGCACGGGCCTCGGTCGGTCATCCCGGGCACCTTGGACCTCGTGCACTGGGAAAACCCTGGCATGGCGTTCAGTCTCATGCGGACCTGGCCTCCCGGCGTCCGCATGTGGCTTCTCAGCATAGCGGCCGTGGCGGCCATCATCTTCGGGATGATCGTGGTCGCTCGACGACCGATGGCGCTCATCGGGACGATCGGCATCGGTCTTATCATGGGGGGCGCGCTCGGAAACTTTCTCGATCGCGCGCACAACGGCACGGTCACGGATTTTCTCCACGTGCATCGCGGCGCATTCGACTGGCCGGCGTTCAACATCGCGGACGTCGCCGTCACCTGCGGAGCATTCATGATGCTCGTCGGTTTGTCGAAAAACGTGCGCCGAAAGACCGCCTGACCGCAGCGCCCCTTTGTCCTTGTTTCCGGCACCCGACCGGGCGACATCTAGTTGAGAGCGGGAGACGACACATGCAGCTCGGAATGATCGGCTTGGGAAAGATGGGGGGGAACATGGTCCGGCGCCTGATGAAGGGGGGACACGAGTGTGTCGTCTACGATCGGGACGCCAAGAACGTCGACAAGCTGGCGGCGGAGGGAGCAAGCGCAGCCATGTCGCTGTCCGAGTTCGTCTCCAAACTACGCGCCCCCCGCGCCGCCTGGGTGATGGTTCCGGCGGGCGCTCCCACCGAAGAAACGGTCACCGCGCTGGCCGCCGAGATGCGCGCCGGCGACATCATCATCGACGGCGGCAACTCCTACTACAAGGACGACGTGCGCCGGGCCCAGGCGCTGCGACCCAAGGGAGTTCGCTACGTCGACGCCGGGACGAGCGGCGGCGTCTGGGGTCTCGATCGCGGCTATTGCCTCATGCTCGGCGGCGAAAAGGAGGTCATCGAGCACCTCGATCCGATCTGGAAAACGCTCGCCCCCGGCCGCGGCGATGTCCCGCGCACACCAGGCCGCGACAAGATGGGGGGCACCGCCGAGGTCGGCTACCTCTACTGCGGACCGTCGGGCGCAGGGCACTTCGTCAAGATGATCCACAACGGAATCGAGTACGGCCTCATGCAAGCCTACGCCGAGGGGTTCGACATCCTGCGCAATGCGACGTCCGACAAGCTGCCGCGCGACATGCGCTACGACCTTCCTCTAGCCGACATTGCCGAGCTCTGGCGAAGGGGGAGCGTCGTCGGATCGTGGCTGCTCGATCTGACGGCGGACGCGCTCACCGAAGATCCCGAGCTGGCGGGTTACACCGGCTACGTCGAAGACTCGGGCGAGGGGCGCTGGACCATCTTTGCAGCCATCGAGGAATCCGTTCCGGCCGACGTCCTCTCCGCTTCGCTCTACGCCCGGTTCCGCTCCCGCAAGGACCACACGTTCGCAGAGAAGATCCTGTCGGCCATGCGAAAGAAATTCGGGGGGCATGTCGAGCCTGGGAGCGGAGCGCAAGGAGGAGGGGGCACGTGATAAGGCAGCTCGCCGACACCAACGAGCTCTTTCGCGCCGCCGCCGAAGAAGTGTGCCGTATCGCGCAAATGTCGATCGAGACGACCGGGCGCTTTTCGTTGGTTCTATCCGGTGGGTCCACGCCGCGCGGTCTCTACGCTCTTCTCGCCGAGCACCCCTATCGGTCCCAAGTCGAATGGAACAGAGTCGAATTCTTCTGGGGCGACGAGCGCGCCGTTCCGCCCGACCACCAGGCGTCGAACTTTCGGATGGCGCGAGAGGCGATGTTCGACAAGCTCGACATTCCGGCGGAACGCGTCCACCGGATCGAGGCCGAACGTCCCGACCTCGACGAGGTGGCGCGCGAGTACGAAGCCGAGATCGAACGCGTTCTCGGGCGGGTCCCAGGCGTCGGCCGAAGACCGCCGCACTTCAATTTGTTTCTCCTCGGCATGGGCGAGGACGGGCACACCGCGTCCCTCTTCCCCAATACGCCCTCTCTCCGCGAAAAAGAACGGTGGGTCATGGCGCAGCAAGTGCCGAGAGCTCCCCGCGAGCGCATCACGATGACGCCGCCCATCATCAACGCCGCACATTTCATCATGTTCCTCGTCGCCGGCCCGACCAAAGCAGACGTGCTCGCTCAAGTGCTCCAGGGCCCGCGCGATCCGCTCGGCTACCCGGCGCAGCTCATCCACCCCCTCACGGGCGGAGTGACGTGGTTCGTCGATCGCGCCGCCTCCGCCAGCCTGATCCAGCACCACCGAACCGAGGCATGAACACATGGACACGCTACCTCCCAACAGCGTGATCGCCGCCGAGAAGATCCCGGGCAGTCCCATTTTCCAAGAAGCGAAGCCCGATCCGTGTGCGATCGTCATTTTCGGGATCACCGGCGATCTCGCAAAACGTAAACTCATCCCGGCGCTCTACAACCTGATGGTCGACCGGGCGATGCCCGAGCGGTTTGCCATCGTCGGTCTCACCCGCGGCAGCGAGGGGCCGGACGAGATGCGCGAACGCTTTCGCGCGACGACGGCCGATTTCGGGCGGCGAAAATCGGTCGACCCCGACGTGTGGCAACGGTTCGCGGCAGCGCTCGAGTTCGTGAGCGGCCAGATCGACGACCCAAAGGCGTACGCGGATCTGAAAGAGCGGCTCGCGGTGGTCGACCGCGAGAAGGGAACGCAGCAAAACCGCATCTTCTATCTGGCCACGCCGCCCGAGCTCTTCCCGGTCATCCTGAAGAATCTGAGCCACGCGGGCCTCATCTACCGCGCGAACCCCGACACCCCCCGCCCCTTTTCGAGGGTCGTCATCGAGAAGCCATTCGGGCGAGATCTGGCGTCGGCGCGCGCGTTGAACCACATGGTCGGCGAATCCCTCGACGAGAGCCAGACGTTCCGTATCGATCACTACCTGGGCAAAGAGACGGTGCAGAACATCCTCGTCTTTCGCTACGCCAACGCGATCTTCGAGCCGCTTTGGAACCGCAAGTACGTCGACCACGTCGAGATCACGCAGGCCGAGACGCTGGGGGTCGAGAAGCGGGGCCGTTTCTACGACGAGACCGGCGTCGTGCGCGACATCGTGCAAAACCACCTGCTGCAGGTGCTCGCCCTCTGCACGATGGAGCCCCCGGTTTCGTTCGGCGCCGACGACGTGCGCGACGAAAAGGTGCAGGTTTTGCGATCGCTTCGCGCGATCAAGGGGGGCGACGTCAAGCGCAGCGTGGTTCGCGCCCAGTACGACGGCTACCGCAAGGAGGAGGGGGTCAAAGGGGACTCGCGGACGCCTACCTACGTGGCGATGAAGATCCTCGTCGACAACTGGCGCTGGCAGGGGGTGCCTTTTTACCTTCGCGCGGGCAAGAAGCTCGCACAGCAGGTGACGCAGGTCTCGATCCACTTCCAGCCCGTGCCGCTCTACCTGTTCCCGCAGGCGAAGAATTGTCAGCTGGTCGAGCCGAACGTGCTCACCATGCGCATCCAACCCCAGGAGGGCATCTCGCTTCGCTTCGTGGCGAAGGTCCCGGGCGAACATCTCTCCGTCGGCAACGTGCTCATGAACATGAGCTATGCGGATACGTTCGGTAAGTCGCTTTCCGAAGCGTACGAGCGGCTCCTTCTCGATTGCATGCGGGGCGACGCGACGCTCTTCGCGCGCCGCGACGAGGTCGAACAAGCGTGGCGCTTCGTCACCCCCATCCTCGAGGCATGGGAAAAAGACGACGGCCCGGTCCCGCTCTACCCGCCCGGCAGCCGGGGGCCCAAGGAAGCCGACGATCTCGCCGCCACAGACGGCCGGAGCTTCACCGAGTTTTGAGTCCCAGGACGACGCCCGCCCCATGATCCGCCGCCAAGATGCCCTCGAATACCACGCGCTCGGTCGCCCCGGGAAAATCGAGGTCGTGCCAACCAAGCCCTGTGCGACGCAGCGCGACCTCTCGCTCGCCTACACGCCGGGCGTCGCCGAGCCTTGCCTCGAAATCGCGGCCGATCGATCGCTCGTGGACAAGTACACCGCGCGTGGCAACCTCGTCGCCGTCATCACCAATGGGACCGCCGTGCTCGGTCTCGGCAACATCGGCCCTCGCGCCGCCAAACCGGTGATGGAGGGAAAGTCGCTGCTTTTCAAGAGGCTCGCGGACATCGACGTGTTCGATCTCGAGCTCGACGCCGAAGACCCCGATCGGTTCATCGAGGCGGTATCGACCCTCGAGCCGACGTTCAGCGCCATCAACCTCGAGGACATCAAGGCGCCGGAGTGCTTCTACATCGAAGAGCAACTGAAGCGCCGGATGAAGATCCCGGTCTTCCACGACGACCAGCACGGCACGGCCATCATCACGGGCGCTGCGCTCCTCAACGCCGTTCACCTCACCGGCAAGAAGCTCGCCGAGCTCGACGTCCTCTGCATCGGAGCCGGCGCAGCGGCGGTTCGCTGCATGGAGCTCTGGATCAAGCTCGGCGTGCGCCGCGAGAAGATCACGATGTTCGACAAGGTCGGCATCATCTACGCGGGTCGCACCGAAGAGATGGATCCCTACAAGGGCGCCTTCGCGATCGAGACGAAACTCCGGACCATCGACGAGGCGATCGCCGGAAAGGACGTGCTCATCGGGCTCGCGGCAGCCGACCTCGTCACCGGCAGCATGCTCGAGAAAATGGCGGCGCGACCGATCGTCTTCGCGCTCGCCAACCCCGACCCGGAGATCGCGTACGACGTGGCGACGGCGGCACGGCCCGACGCGATCGTTGCGACGGGGCGCAGCGACCATCCGAACCAGGTCAACAACGTGCTCGGCTACCCCTACATTTTCAGGGGTGCGCTCGACGTGCGGGCCCATGCCATCAACGACGAAATGAAGCTTGCCGCAACCCATGCGCTCGCCGCGCTCGCGCGTCAGGACGTTCCCGAGCGCGTCGTCGAAGCGTACGGCCTGCGATCGATCAGTTTCGGTCCGACGTACATCATCCCGAAGCCGTTCGACGAGCGCGTCCTTTTGTGGGTCGCGCCGGCCGTGGCCCGGGCCGCGATCGAGACCGGAGTCGCCGACCAGCCCGTCGACCTCGACGAATACCGCGATCGGCTCGAGCGCCGCATCAACCCGTCGCGTCAGGTCATGCGGAAGATCTTCGGGCTCGCCAAGGCGACCGAAGCCCGCATCGTCTTCACCGAGGGGGAGGACGACAAGATCCTGCGCGCGGCGCAGATCGTCACCGACGAGAAGATCTGCAAGCCCATTTTACTCGGGCGGGCCAGCATCATCCGCGCGCGCGCCAAGGAGCTCAGCCTGGACCTGTCGGAGGCCGACGTCGTCTGGCCGGCGGATTCGTCGCGCCTCGAAGCATATGTCGAGGCTTACTGGGTGAAGCGCCGCCGAAAAGGGGTCACGCGCTACGACGCGCAAAAAATGCTTTCGCGCGAACGCCGGCCGTTCGGCCTCATGATGGTCGATCAGGGGGACGCCGACGGCGTTGTCTCGGGGCTCACGTCGAGCTATCCGGATACGATACGACCCGCGCTGCAGATCATCGGGCTGCGCAAGGGGGTTCGCCGCGCCGCCGGCATGTACATGATGCTGAAGGGGCAGGACGTTCTTTTCTGCGCCGACACGACGGTGAACATCTGTCCCGACGCGGAGACGCTCGCCGAAATTGCCATCGGCACCGCCGACGCCGTGCACGACCTCGGCATCGAGCCGCGGGTGGCGATGCTTTCCTTTTCGAACTTCGGCTCGACGCTGACCGAAGCGAGCCCGCACAGGGTCGCGGAAGCAACAGCCATCGTAAAAAAGCTGCGGCCCGAGCTCATGGTCGACGGCGAGATGCAAGCCGACGTCGCACTGCTCCCGGCCCTCCGGGAGGACTGGTCTTTTTCGGACCTGCGAGGCGCCGCCAACGTGCTCATCTTTCCCGATCTGGACGCGGGCAACATCGCCTACAAGCTGCTCGCGGCGTTCGGTGGCGCTCAGGCCGTCGGGCCCATCTTGCTCGGCATGCGCGAGCCGGTGACCGTCTTGTCCCAGAACAGCTCGGTCGAGACCATCGTTCACATGGCGGCGATCACGGTCGCGACGCACGGCAGCTTGCGCCACGCAAGGAGCTGAATGAAGGCGACCGAAGCTACGAATCGGAACTTCGAGAAGGCGGCGCGGCTTCTCGGCCTCGACGCGCGGGTCATCCAGCAGCTCATCACTCCGCACCGCGAGATCAAAGTCGAATGCACACTCGTGCGGGACGACGGAAACCTCGCCACGTTCACGGGTTTCCGGGTGCAGCACGACAACTCGCGCGGACCGATGAAAGGGGGAATTCGCTACCACCCGGACGTCGACCCCGACGAGGTGAACGCGCTGGCCTCGCTCATGACCTGGAAGACGGCGGTCGTGAACCTGCCGTACGGCGGGGCCAAAGGGGGAATCGCGTGCGATCCGGCGGCTCTCTCCGAGCACGAGCTCCAGAGGCTCACCCGCGCGTTCGTCCAGAAGATCCACGACGTCATCGGGCCGCAATCGGACATCCCCGCCCCCGACATGGGCACCAGCGCACAGACCATGGGATGGATCGTCGACGAGTACTCGAAGTTTCACGGCTGGTCGCCGGGGGTCGTGACGGGCAAGCCGGTCGAGCTCGGAGGATCGCTCGGACGCGACGCCGCGACCGGGCGGGGCCTTTTATTTGCGGCTCAGGGGCTCTTCGAAGACATCGGTCGCAAGGTGTCGGACTTCACGTACGCGATACAGGGGTTCGGCAACGTGGGCTCGTGGGTCGCACGTTTGCTCCACGCCGAGGGGGCGAAGATCGTCGCGGTAAGCGACGCGAGCGGCGCGATTCGAAATCCGGCGGGCCTCGACATTCCCACCCTCTACGATCATTCGATCGCCCACAAAACCGTCGCCAATTTCCCGGGCGGCGACGCGATGCCTTCGAACGCACTGCTCGCAGAGCCGTGCGACGTGCTCGTTCCCGCCGCGCTCGGCGGCGTGCTCAACCGCGAGACGGCCCCCGCCGTGCGCGCACGCTACATCCTCGAAGGCGCCAACCACCCGACCGATCCCGAAGCCGACGAGGTGTTCGCGAAAAAGGGGATCGTGGTGTTACCGGACATTTATGCCAACGCCGGAGGCGTGACCGTCAGCTACTTCGAGTGGGTGCAGAACATCCAGCAGTTTTACTGGGACGAACAGCGGGTCAACACCGAGCTTCGCACGGCCATGCGCGCGGCCTACACCCACGTGAAGGCGACGGCGACGCGGTTTGGCTGCGATTTCCGAACTGCGGCGTTCGCGCTCGGCATCTCCCGAGTCGCGCGGGCTACCGCGTTGCGCGGCGTGTGATACGGCGCTGCTCCACCACCCCCGCTCGAGCCAATTAATGGTAATGTGGCGCCCCATGAGACCCGCGCGCACACCATTTCTGACCTTCGTATTGGCCTTCCTCGGCGCTTTTGCCCTCCTTCTGGGGACCGCCTTCGCGGCCGGCTCGATCACCTACGCGAAGAAGGAGGTTCAAGAGGCGAACGGCGGCTGGCACCTGCAGATGACCATCGTCTATGGAGGCAAGCCCAACACGCCTCACGTCCCGATGCGCTTCAGCTTCACGCCGACGGCGATCTACGAGAACTACCTCGACGACGCGCACGGCGAAAGGCCCCAGAAGCGGATCATCCCGCTCGTCGGTCAGATGCCGAACAACGAGAGCGTCGACGTCGATTTCGCCGACCCGCGCGGCAAGATGTACGACCGCACGCGCTTCGACTTCACGGTCACCCGCGCGCACAACTTCTCGGCCGGCGAGTATTCGGTGACCGTCCATCGGGGCGACGGGGCGCAGGTCGGCACCGCCCAGACGTTGAGGTTCTTGGGTGACAACCCCGTCATCGACCGCAGAGCGATCTCGTTCGTCTCGTCCTCGGGCAAGAAGGACAAAGACAAGGACAAGGCGGCGACGGCGACCGACAACGCGACCGCGGCGGCCGACACCAAGCCCGCAGCTGGAGGAGAGGCTGACAAGAGCACGCCGCCCGCGGCCGACACCCCCTCCGCCGCGGAAAAGCCGCCGGAAGAACCGGGCAACGATCCGGCGGCCCAGGAGAAAGTCCCGCCGAGCTCGAAGGGGTGTGGGTGCCGAGTCGGCCCAAGTGGCGCCGGCCCGTTCGGTTCGTTCGCCGTCGCCCTCGCGGGCCTCGCATTTTGGCGCTTGCGACGGCGCCGCACTCAGGTATGTCCTTCTCCCGTTGCCGTCGAGGAGAAGGGGAGAGACGATTGACGGAGTCGCTCAACACCAGGCCCAAGAAGGAGCCTGAGGCGGGCCGCAGGCCGCGCCGAAAATTCTCACCTCAACGCGACCATCGCGCGGAGATGCTCCGCGCGCTGAACGTCGACAAGCCCGAGGGGGCCCGCATTCGGCACGAAGGGACGTTCCCGCTCGGTCCGACGATGACGGTCCAGAAATACCGGCTCGGCAACGGGCTCACGGCGCTCGTCAGTGTCGACACGAGCGCGCCCGTCGCGAGCTACCACACCTGGTTCGCGGTCGGATCGCGCCACGAGAAAGTCGGAAAGACCGGCCTCGCTCATCTGTTCGAGCACCTCATGTTCAACGAGACCGAGAAGCATCCTGCGGGCAGCTTCGACCGTACGCTCGAGGAGGCGGGCGCCGAGAGCAACGCCGCGACGTGGGTCGACTGGACGTTCTATCACGAGAGCATTCCGAAAGACCGTCTCGGCCTTGTCATCGGGCTCGAGGCGGAGCGAATGTCGCGGCTCGTCTTGCGCGAGCCCCAAGTGGCGAGCGAAAAGGAGGTCGTCGCCAACGAACGACGCTATCGCGTCGACGACGACGTCGAGGGAGCGGTGAGCGAGCTCCTCTACAAGACTGCCTACACGACGCACGCGTACCGCTGGCCCACGATCGGTTGGATGGCCGACATCGAGGGCTTCACCACCGAGGATTGCGCCGGCTTTTATCGCACCTATTACGCGCCGAACAACGCGACGGTCGTCGCGGTGGGCGATTTCAGAGAAAAGGATCTGCTCTCCAAGATCCAGAAAGCGTACGGCGCTCTCGAAAGCGCCGACATCCCGGTCGAGGACGTCTCTCCCGAGCCTCCACAGGCCTCCGAGCGGCGCGTGTCGGTCAAGAAGCCGACCGCAACCGACAAGCTCGCAATCGCTTACCACGGGCCCGCCTTCGGCGACGTCGATCACGTTCCCCTCGCGATGCTCGGCGAGGTCCTCTTCGCCGGACGTTCCTCGCGCGTTCACCGGGCGCTCATCCAGGAGGCGGAGATCGCCACCGATCTCCGGGGGTGGGTCAGCACCTTCCGCGATCCCGGGCTCTTCGAAATCTACGCGACGGCGCGTCCAGGCAAGACGTGCGACGACATCCTCACGGCGCTCGACCGCGAAATCGACCGGGTGCTCGCCGAGCCGGTCACGCCGGCCGAGCTCGACAAGGTCAAAGCGAAGGTCGAGCTCGCGCTGGTGCAGAGCCTCGAGACGGCCAGCGGCAAGGCCGAGCAGATCGGCTTCTACTACACCGTGCTCGGCGATCCGGTCGGTGCTTTCTCCCGCCTCGAGGCTTACCGTCGCACGACGCGATCGGATCTCTTGCGCGTGGCGCGCCGCTATCTGCTGCGCGAGAGGCGCACCCTCGTCGAGGTGCATCCCGAAACGGCCGCGGAAAAGGGAGAGTGACTTGACGACCACCGCTCCCGTCGTCGCCGAACCTCGGGCGAAAGACGAATCGAACCAAGGGGTCCAGATCTACGTCGAACAGAACGAGGCGCTCCCGTTCGTCAGCATCGCGGTCGCCATTCGATCGGGCGCTTCCTCCGACCCTGTCGGCAAGGAAGGGTTGACGCGCGTGCTGGTGCGAATGCTACGCCGCGGCTGCCGCGGGCTTCGATCGCACGAGATCGAAGAGAAGATCGACGCGCTCGGAGCCGAGTTCTCCGCCGACGTTTCCCCTTCGGTGATAACCCTGCACGCCGATGTCATCTCCCGTTCGCTCGACCCGTTCGTGGATCTCCTGGCGACCATGACGGCCGAGCCGACGTTCGACGAAGTCGAGCTCGGCAGGCTGCTTCGAGAGACCCAAGGCGAGATCGTCGAGGCGCGCGACAACGACCGCGCGCTCGCGACCCGCCATTTTCGCCGACTCGTCTTCGAGGACCACCCCTACGGGCGGCGGCTCGGCGGGACCATTCCGAGCGTGCTCGGCCTCACGCGGCAAGACGTCGTGAGTCACTACCGGCACCATTTCCTGCGAGGCAACGTCGCCATCGCCCTTTCGGGTGACATCAGCGAATCGCGCGCGGTCGAATTGTCGAAGCGGCTGGTGTCCGGTCTCGCCGATGGCACCGCCGCCCCGGACGCGGTGCAGCCACCCGAGAGCCGCGGGGGGCGGCGCCTCGTCTTCGTCGACAAGCCGGAGCGAACGCAGACACAGATTCTGATGGGGGAGGTCGGAAGCCATCCGAAGGACCCCGATCACATCGCCCTCCACGTCGCCACCACCATCTTCGGCGGGACGTTCACGTCGCGAATGATGCGGGCGATTCGATCCCAGCGCGGCTGGTCCTACGGCGCCTACGCGCGCCTCCCCTATGACCGCCAGCGCGACGCCTTCAGCATGTGGAC
>Ga0075425_100004177_pt1 | contig 14836 bp, 11 predicted proteins | sample SoiMethybrSBSTD4_FD_75300 | JGI IMG/M metagenome (GOLD analysis project Ga0075425, IMG submission 75300) | Bulk soil microbial communities from a Populus tree surrounding site in Tennessee, USA - Soil MetaG P. TD hybrid SBSTD4 | ecosystem: Environmental > Terrestrial > Soil > Tree plantation...
CGATGTACGACCTCGTCGGCGATCGGATCAGGGAGATCTTCGACGCGCAGGTCGTCTACATCGCGGTCCGCGACCCCGATGAAAGCCTCGTGCATTATCCCTATTCGATCGAGCGGGACGAGCGTCAACCGGATGAACCGACCCCGCTCACGGCGGGTCCGACTGCGCACGTGCTCGAGACACGAACCCCGCTGTTGATCGCCGACCGATTCGAAGAGCGGGTTGCCGAGTTCGGTGGGGGCTTCATCCAAGGTGAGGCGCCACGGTCTGCGGTGTACGTGCCGCTCGTCGTTGGAGGCGTGGCGACGGGCGTCGTCTCCCTTCAGAACATCGATCGAGAGAACGCCTTCAGCGAGTCGGACATCCGTCTCCTGACGACGATCGCTGCCAGCCTGAGCGTCGCGCTTCAGAACGCTCGTCTGTTCGAGGAAACACGGCAGCGGAACGCTGAGCTCGCCCTGATCAACGACATCCAGAACGGGCTGGCGAAGAACCTGGAGATGCAGGCGATGTACGACCTGGTCGGCGACCGGATCCACGCGATCTTCGACGTCCAGACGGTCGACATCGGCGTCGTGGATACCGACGCACATCAGATCTGGTTCCCGTACTCCCTGGAGCGTGGCCAACGCTTGATCGATCATCCGATCGAGATCATGGGTTTCCGCAAGATCGCGCTGGAGACGCACGAGCCCGTCGTCGTGAACGAGGACATGGAACGGCGGTGCATCGAGGCGGGGAACCCGTTCGCGATCGCCGGCGAACCATCGAAGTCGTCCGTCTTCGTTCCGCTCCTGGTCGGGAACCGAGGCACCGGGACGATCTCGCTGCACAACCTGGATCACGAGCACGCGTTCAGCGAGTCGGACGTACGGCTCCTGACGACGATCGCCGGCAGCCTGAGCGTCGCGCTCGAGAACGCGCGGCTGTTCGACGAGACGCGCCAGCGCAACGCGGAGCTCGCCTTGATCAACGACGTGCAGCGCGGGCTCGCGGAGAATCTCGAGATGCAGGCGATGTACGACCTCGTCGGCGACCGGATCCAGGAGATCTTCGATGCCCAGGTGGTGGACATCGGCATCGTCGATCGAGAGGCGGGGACGATCCACTTCCCGTACGCGATCGAACGCGGCGTGCGGTTCCCGGACGAACCGATCGGCATCGTGGGGTTCCGTGAGAGAGCGCTCGAGACCCGTTCGACCGTAGTCGTCAACGAGGACGTCAAGGAGCGCTCGGCCGAGATCGGGCAGCCTCTCGTCCTGCAGGGTGAGGCACCCCTGTCGGAGGTCTTCGTGCCCCTGGTCGTGGGCGGGCGGGCGACCGGCGTGATCTCGCTGCAGAACCTCGACCGTGAGCACGCGTTCAGCGAAGCCGACGTCCGCCTGCTGACCACGCTCGCGGGGTCGCTGATCGTGGCCCTCGAGAACGCTCGCCTGTTCGAGGAGACCCGGCAGCGCAACGCGGAACTCGCCCTCATCAACGACGTGCAACGAGGGCTCGCCGAGAACCTCGATGCACAAGCGATGTACGACCTGGTGGGCGATCGGATCCAGGAGATCTTCGACGCGCAGGTCGTGGACATCGCGCTGCTCGACCGGGCGTCGGGGCTCGTCCACTTCCCCTACGTGATCGAGCGTGGCGTACGACTCGAGGAACAGCCCATCGAACTGGTCGGCCACCGACGGGTCGCGATCGAGACCCGCCAGCCGGTCGTGATCAACGAGGACCTCGTCGCGAAGAGCATCGAAGCCGGGCAGCCCGCGGTGCTCTCCGGGGAGGTCCCGAAGTCCGCGGTCTTCGTGCCACTCCTGATCGGAGATCGAGGGATCGGCCTGATCTCGCTGCAGAACCTCGATCGGGAACATGCCTTCGGCGAAGGTGACGTCAGGCTGTTGTTGACGCTCGCCGGGAGCCTCAGCGTCGCGCTCGAGAACGCCCGGTTGTTCGACGAGACCCGGCAGCGCGCGGCCGAGCTCGCGATCGTGAACGACGTCGGCCAAGCCTTCGCCGATCAGCTCGACCTGGACGCGTTGATCGAGAGACTCGGCGACCAGCTCCGCGACGTCTTCGAGGCAGACATCGCTTACGTCGCCTTGCACGACGAGGTGACCGACCTGATCGAGTTCGCGTACTACGTCGAGGACGGTCAACGCGATCCTGCTCGGGCGATGAAGTACGGCGAAGGAATCACGTCTCGGATCCTGCGGGAACGGCAGCCGCTCCTGCTGAACCGCGCCGAGGCTTTCGAGGACCTCGGCGTTGAGATCGTCGGTACCCCCGCGAAGTCGTATCTGGGTGTTCCGATCCTCGTCGAGGGTCGGGCGATCGGCGTGATCAGCATCCAGAGCACCCAGCAGGCGGGCCGGTTCGGCGAGAGCGACACGAGGCTCGTCTCGACGATCGCCGCCAACGTCGGGGCCGCGATCCAGAACGCCCGGCTGTATCGGGAGACCGGGCGGCGTGCCAGCGAGATGGCCGCGCTCGCGGAGCTGGGACGGGAGGTCGGCGGCATGCTCGATCTCGACGCCGTCCTGAGTCGCATCGCCGAACGCGCCCAGGAACTCCTGGAGGTGGATACGAGTGCCGTCTTCCTCGAGGATGACGATGGCACTTACCACCCCAACGTCGCCGTGGGCGAGCTGGCCGAGGTGATCATGGCCGACAGGATCACGCCCGGCGAAGGCGTCATCGGTGACCTCGTCACTCGAGGAGCCGCCGAGGTGGTGAACGACCTCGCCAACGATCCTCGCGCGGTCTCGATCCCTGGCTCGGAGGATCCGACGGAGGAACGCCTGATGGCCGCGCCGCTGCTCGCCCGAGGCCGGGTGACCGGCGTGATGGCGGTGTGGCGGAGCGGTCCGGCGACTGACTTCTCAGAGTCGGACCTGAACTTCCTCGTCGGTCTCTCACAACAAGCCGCGATCGCGATCGAGAACGCCCGGCTCTTCCGAGAGGCAGAGGACGCGCGGGACGTCGCGGAGGAGGCGAACGCGGCCAAGAGCGCCTTCCTCGCGGCCACGAGCCACGAGATCCGGACGCCGATGAACGCGATCATCGGGATGAGCGGCCTGCTGTTGGAGACGCGGCTCGACTCCGAACAGCGCGACTACGCCGCCACGATCGCGAACAGCGGCGAGGCGTTGCTCGCGATCATCAACGACATCCTCGACTTCTCGAAGATCGAGGCGGGGCGGATGGACCTGGAGAGCGCGCCGTTCGACCTCCGCGGATGCATCGAGTCCGTCGTCGACCTGATCGGTCCGGTCGCGGCGAAGAAGGGCCTCGAGCTGGCGTACGTGATCGAGCCTGGGACGCCGGAAACTGCGGTCGGCGACGTGAGCCGGATCCGGCAGATCCTCCTGAACCTGCTGAACAACGCCGTGAAGTTCACCGACACCGGCGAGATCTCCGTCATGGCCGCGGCCGAGGCGTCGGCGCCGGGAACCGTGGCGTACCACCTCACCGTGAGCGACACCGGGATCGGGATCCCGCCGGAGCGGGTCGGCAAGCTCTTCCAGTCGTTCAGTCAGGTCGACGCTGCGACGAGCCGCCGGTACGGCGGGACCGGCCTCGGCCTGGCGATCAGCCGGCGCCTGGCCGAGCTGATGGGAGGGACCGTCTGGGTCGAGAGCCCGGGGGTGCCGGGCGAGGGCAGCACGTTCCACGTGACGCTGGTCGCGGGCACGACCGACATGACGCCGACGGCACTCCAACGCGACGGCTCGTTCAGCGACCGGCGTGTCCTCGTCGTCGACGACAACGAGACGAACCGCAAGCTGATGACCGCGCTCCTGGGAGCCTGGGGCGTCCGGGTCGTCGTGGCGTCGGGTCCGAACGAGGCCCTGGCCGCGCTCGCCGACGAACGGCTCGACCTCGCGGTGCTCGACATGTTGATGCCCGAGATGGACGGGCTCGAGCTGGCGGTCCGGATCCGGGCCCGTGAGCCGGAGCTGCCCGTCGTGCTCGCGTCGTCGGTGGGCCAGCACGAGGTGATGTCCGATCCTCGCTGGCTCGACGCCGGCGTCGCGGCCGTCGTCACGAAGCCGATCAAGGCGTCGCCGCTGCACGCCGCGGTCGCGACCGTCCTCGGATCGGAGATCCGGGACGGTCGCGACGAGGCGGGCAGCGCTCTCGACCAGGATCTCGCGGGGCGGCATCCGCTCCGGATCCTCCTCGCCGAGGACAACGTCGTGAACCAGAAGCTCGCCTTGCGGCTCCTCGAGAAGCTCGGCTACCGAGCGGACGTCGCCGGCAACGGCATCGAGGCGATCGAGGCGCTCGAGCGCCAGGCGTACGACCTGTTGCTGTCGGACGTCCAGATGCCGGAGATGGACGGCCTCGAGGCCACCCGGCGGATCCTGGAGCGTTGGCCGGAAGGCGAGCGCCCGTGGATCGTCGCGATGACGGCCGAGGCGATGAGCGGCGACCGCGAACGATGCCTCGACGCCGGCATGAACGACTACCTCGCGAAGCCGATCCGGGTGGACGAGCTCGTCGCAGCGATCAAGCGCACGCCGCGTCGGGCCAAGGCCGACGTGCGGCCGGAACGGGCCGCCTCGAACGGCCCGATCGACGGCGCGGCACTGGTGCGGCTCGCCGAGGGGACGGGCGGAGACGCGGCGTTCGTGACCGAGCTGATCGAGCAGTTCCTCGGGGATGCGCCGGCGCTCGTCGAGACGGCGCGCGCCGGCCTCGCCGGCGGGAACGCCGACGAGGTCCGGCGCGCGGCGCACACCTTGAAGTCGAACGCCGCGACGTTCGGCGCGACGGCCCTCGCGGAAGGAGCCGCGGCGCTCGAGGACGCCGCGAAACGCGGCGTCCTCGACGACGCCGGCCCGCTCCTGGACGCGGCGGCCGCCGAGCTCGACCTCGTGCGCACCGCGCTTCCCGACGCCTGGCGAGGCTCGTCGGCGGCCTCGCCTGCCTGACCGGCCGCGGCTGACCCGCACCGCTAGGATGCGGCCGTGACCGCGCCCGATCCCGCCGAGCTGCCGAAGGTGATCGACCTCGCGTCCCGCGAGATGACCCGGTACCTCGACACGATCGCCGATCGGAACGTCAGGGATCCGCGCGCGGAAGAGGTGGCGGCTTCGTTCCGAGGCGACTTGCCCGAAGACGGCGTCGGCGCCGAGCGCGCGCTGGAGGAGCTCCTGGGCGGCATCGACGGAGCGGTGCATTCCGCCGGGCCGAAGTTCTTCCACTTCGTGAACGGAGGCACGACTCCGGCGGCTCTCGGCGCCGACTGGCTCGCGAGCGCGCTCGACCAGAACCTCGGCGCCTGGGTGGCGTCGCCGCTCGGGGGTGAGCTCGAGCGGATCTCGATCTCGTGGCTCCTCGATCTGTTCGGGCTGCCGGATGACTGGGGCGGTGTCCTCACGACGGGCGCCACGATGGCGAACTTCGTCGCGCTCGCGTGCGCGCGCCGCTGGTGCGGGCTGCAGCGGGGCGTCGACGTCGACGACGCGGGCCTGGCCGGGCTCCCACCGATCGAGGTCTTCGGCAGCGGCTACGTGCACCCGAGCGACACGAAGGCGCTGGGCATGCTCGGCATCGGACGGGCGCACGTCCACAAGCTCACGCGCGACGGCGTCGGCCGCCTCGACGTGGACGCGCTCCGCTCCGAGCTCGCGGATCTCGACGGCGCCCCCTCGATCGTGATCGGCAGCGCCGGCGAGGTGAACGCGGGCGACTTCGACCCGATCGGTGACATGGCGGACCTCGCCCACGAACACGGCGCGTGGTTCCACGTCGACGGTGCGTTCGGGTTGTTCGCCGCGCTGTCCGATCGCACGCGTCACCTCGTGGAGGGCGTCGAGCGCGCCGACTCGGTGATCGCGGACGGGCACAAATGGCTGAACGTGCCGTACGACTGCGGGTTCGCGTTCCTCCGCGACCGTTCTCTCCAGTCCAGCGTGTTCGGAGAGGGCGCCGCGTACCTGCCGGCACTCGACGACCCGAAGCCGAACTGGGGGTACCTCGGTGCGGAGATGTCGCGGCGGAACCGGGCGTTCGCCGTGTGGGCCACGCTCCGCGCGTACGGGCGGAGCGGGTACCGCGGGATCGTCGAGAACAGTCTCGACCTCGCGCAACGGCTCGCCGCGACGGTCGATGCGGCCGAGGAGCTGGAGCGGCTCGCCGACGTTCCGCTCAACATCGTCTGTTTCCGGGCTCGGCCCGCCGGCGTGCCCGAGGAAGGCCTCGACGACCTGAACCGGCGGGTCGCGGCCGGGGTCATCGAAGACGGGCGCGTGTTCTTCGGATCGACGTCCTACGACGGCAAGGTCGCGTTCCGGCCCGCACCGGTGAACTGGCGGAACCGTCCCGAGGACATCGACCTGATCGCGACGGTCGTGCAGGAGCTCGCCGCCGACGAGGCGCGGGCGTAGACCTCTCAGGCCGGCGTCTTCGACCCCTCGGTCACTTCCCCCTCGTGCGCGGCGAAGGCGGCCAGGACCTCTCCCTTCTCGCGCTCGGGGACCCCGAAGTGGTCGAGCGAGCGCCCCAGCTCCGCCGCGACCTCATCGAACTCCTCCGGGGTGATCCGCAGGTCGCGATGGGCCTCCTCGAGCCCGAGCCGTGTGCTTCCCGGCTTCGTCGCGGCGAACGTGAAGGGCCCACCGGCGACGTTGCACACCCACAACGTGCGCATGAACTTCAGGCCCGGGAGCCGGTCCAGATGTTCGGCACTCCAGTCGCGAAGCTGCGGGTTCTCCGATCCTTGGCCCACCTTGGGGTTCCGTACGACCGCATCGCTGAAGTGGTCGACCACCGCGGCGATCGCGAACACGCCGCCCAGTCGGTCGTACAAGCTCGGCTCTGCCATGTTCGGTCCCTCCCTCCGCGCCGCATGCCGTTGGGCCGGGCGCATGTATGGAGGGTCTACGTGCCGCGGCGGGGAACAGTTCTCGTCTCCGGCGGAGGCTCGTATCGAGGCAGCTCGCCTGACGCGATCAGCCCGGTGCGGACGCCACGTACCGGCCCGGGGTCACGCCGACGTGACGCCGGAAGTGCCGCGTCATGTGGGCCTGGTCGTGGAAGCCGGCGTCGACGGCGGCCCGCGCCAGCGGGACGCCGTCGAGCAGCAGGCGGCGCGCCGCGTCGATCCGTCGTCCGACGACGTATCGATGCGGCGCGATCCCGAACGTGCGCGTGAAGCTCCGGACGAGCTGCGACGGCGATGCGTGCAGCAACGCTCCGGCCTCGGCGAGCGTCGGAGGCTCTCCGCAAAGGTCGTCGAGCAGTTCGCGGAGGCTCGCGGCGAGCACGTCCCCGGCGACGACGGGTGGATCCTCCAGTGGTCCCCGGAGCCGTCGCCGGATCCGTTCGGCCATGAGCGCGAGATGCGACTCGGCCTCGAGCGTCCCGTCGGGATGACGGAGCGCTCGGTGCACGGCCTCGAACCCGTGGACGATCGCGGGGTCGTCGAAGTCCGGCCGGTCGACCGCCGGTCCGATCAGGCGCTTCCCCAGGACCTCCTCGTCGAGGTACAGGACGCGCTTGCGGTACCCGGTCGTCGCCGCGGCGCGTCCGTCGTGCGACACGTGTGGAGGGAGGATCGTCACCCGACGGCCGGCGGCGCCACGGTGTCGCGCCTCGAGGTCGTAGCGCACCGCGCCTCGATCGACGATGAAGACGGTCCAGGCGTCGTGGGTGTGCGGCGGGTACGCGTGGCCCGCGAAGCTCGCGTGGAAGACCTCATGGATCCCCGGCACCTGGGGCTTCCATGCGCGGACCCATTCGCGGGGCGTGTCCAAGACGCGCCGATCGTACAAGACCCCTCGGGCGCGACGGTCTTGGCTCGTGCACGATGCACGACCTCCTCGGCCTCATCGCCTTCGCGTTCGCCGGCTCTGCGTCGCCGGGACCGAACAACACGCTGCTGTGGGCGTCCGGGATGGGCTTCGGCTTCCGGCGAACGATCCCCCACGTCGCCGGCACAGCGATCGGGATCGGTGTCCTGGCGGTCGCGATGGCGGCCGGGCTCGGCGTGCTCCTGGACGAGGTGCCCGCCGTCGAGGTCGTCCTCAAGGTCGCCGGCTCGGTCTACCTCCTCGTGCTCGCCGTGCTCGTGCTCGGCGGAGGGACGGTCGGCGGGACGGTCTCGTCGCATCCGCTCACGGTCTGGCAGGCGAGCGCCTTCCAGTTCGTCAACCCGAAGGCGTGGATCTTCGCGATCGCCGCGGTGGGCACGTTCTTCCCGGCCGACCGCACACCGCTCGCGGTGATCGTGCTCACCGGCTCGCTGCTCATCGTGGTCGTCCTGTCGTCGTCGATCTGGGGGGCGGGCGGGGCCGCGCTCGGCCGCGTGATCGAGAACGAACGCACGATCCGGATCGTGAACCTCGTGCTCGCGGCGTTGTTGGTGGCCTCCGTCACGCTGATCTGGGTCTAGTCGCCTGATAGCTTCGGGTGGTGGATCTTCGTATCCAGTGCATCGTGATCGACAGCCACGACTGCGAGCGGCTCGCGACCTTCTGGTCGCGTGCCCTCGGGTGGCGGATCACGCATCGGAGCGAGGGCGAATGGGCGATCGGACCCCCCGAGGGCGACCCGGGCGTCGACGTCGCACCGGACATCCTCTTCGTGAAGGTTCCCGACGAGAAGGTCACGAAGAACCGCGTGCATCTCGACCTGAGGCCCGTGGATCAGCGAGCAGAGGTCGATCGTTCGGTCGCGCTCGGCGCGACACATGTCGATATCGGCCAGGGTGACGATGTCAGCTGTCGTTCTCAGCGATCCCGAGGGGAACGAGTTCTGTGTCCTCGCCCCCATGGCCACCTGAACCACAGCCCCACAGCCGATCTCGTGCGCTGATCGCTCCTGGGCGGAACCGGGTAGATAGCCTGCGACCGACCGAAGGAGGCTGTGGCATGACGCAGACCGTGCGAGACGTCATGACGGATCGGGTCGTGACCGTCCCGTCGACCGCGTCCCTGGTGGACGCGAGCAGAGCGATGGCGGACCACGACATCGGTGACGTGATCGTCGTCGACGACGGGAACGTCTCGGGCATCGTGACGGACCGAGACATCGTCGTGCGCGCGATCGCGAAGGGCTCGGAGCCGAAGACGACGAGCGTGAGGGACGTGCTGAGCGGCCAGGTGCAGACCCTCGGACCCGACGCCAGCGTGGGCGACGCGGTGCGGCTCATGACCGAGGGCTCGATCCGGAGGATCCCCGTCGTCGAAGGCGGACGTCCGGTCGGCATCGTTTCGATCGGCGACCTGGCGGTGGAGCGAGACGCCGACTCCGCGCTCGCCGACATCAGCGCCGCGAACCCGAACAACTGAGTCCGCCGGATGGAGCGTTCACATCAGGGCGAGGGGCCCCCGCCGAACGACGAGGATCCCGACGCCGGACGTGCGACCGAGGACTGGATCCTCGATCGCGACCGGGCGGTGTCGGAGGAGCACGACACGACGGTGGAGGCGCAACGTCGAGGCGAACGCCTCGACGAGCGCCTCCACGAGGAGACGCGCACGGGCGATGAGGTCCCGCGCCCGGGCGTCTCCCTCGGCGAGGGAGACGCCCCCGACGACGAGGCTGACCTGGTCGCGACGGATCTGGGCGAGGACGAAGAGGACGACGATCGCGCTCCCGAGACGGATGCGATGTCCGTCGTCGACGAGCCTCCGGGCGCCACGGATCATCCCGACGACATGATCCGAGAGGACTGAGCCTTCAGGCGCTCCGCGAACGGTCCTCGACGAGGCGGGGGTTCTCGGCCACGACGTCGGAGCCGGGGGTCGGGCCGTCGTGCCAGTGCGGCTTCGCTTCGGCTTCCGCGAGGAAGGTCCCCAGGCGATCGATCAGCTCGCGGTCGTTCGGATCCGCGACCGCGAAGTCCTGGAGGTGGTCCGCGACGTCTGCGAGGGTCACGCGCTCCTTGCCCCGGCGCTCCCGCAGACGCTCGACGCCCGTGATCGGCCGCCGCGTGCCGGCGCCCGATCCCTCTCCGCGCTCGTGCATGCTTGCCTCTGGCAGCATGTACCCCTCGCGAGGGGAGGGAAACGTGGGCGGGACCCTGCAGATCTCGAAGGTCGGCCTGGGCGGCTACGAGTTCGGGGACGATCCCGACTGGGCCGGAGCGCGCGAGGTCCTCTCCGCGGCGATCGACGCCGGCATCGATTGGCTCGACACCGCCGAGCAGTACTTCGACGGCATGAACGAGCTCACGATCGGCCGCGCGCTGCGCGACATCGGCGCCGAGATGACGATCAGCACGAAGGTCGCACCCGCGCCGGACGGCACCGGCTTCGCCCCCGATCAGATCAGGAAGGCATGCCTCACGAGCCTCGAGCGGCTCGGGGTCGAGCGCGTCGACATGTACCTCCTCCACTGGCCCGACGGCACCGGCGTTCGGCTCGAGGAGACGTGGACGTCGATGCGACGACTCGTCGACGATGGCCTCGCTGGCCACGTCGGCCTCTCGAACTTCGACGGGGAGCAGATCGAGCGATGCCTCGCCGTCGGGCCGGTCGACCTGATCCAGGAGGGGCTCTCGCCGATCGATCACCTCGAGACGCGCGAGCTCGCCCGGTGGTCGGCCGAGCGTGGGATCGCCGTCGTCACGTACGAGCCGCTCGCGAACGGGATGCTGGCGGGCGCGATCGGCGCTCCCGAGGACTTCGCCCGGGTGGTCGAGGACTACGAAGCGTGGGGCTTCTGGAAGCGCCTGTTCGCACCGGGCCGCTTCGAACGGTCGCGAGCCGTCGCGGACGGGATGCGAGCCGTCGCGGGGCGGCTGGGGTGCACGCTCGCGCAGGTCGCGATCGCATGGAACCTCCATCAACCCGGTGTCACGGCCACGCTCGCCGGGACGCGGAACCCGGCGCATATCCGCGCCGACGCCGCCGCCGCCTCGATCGGATTGACCGAAGGAGACCTCGCCGAGCTGGACGCGTTGATCCCGTTGGGTCCGACCTTCGCGACGGATGGAGCGGATGGCGAAGGCTGATCCCGTCCGCTGGGGGATCCTGGGCGCGGCCGGGATCGCGTCGTCGGCGTTCCTGCCGGCTCTGGCGGAGGCCGGCGGAGGGCGCCCGACGATCGTCGGCGCGCGCGACGGTGGACGCGCTTCGCGATGGGCGACGGTGTTCGGCGTCGACCGGGGAGTCGAGGGGTACGAGCGGGTGCTCGCCGATCCCGAGATCGAGGCCGTGTACGTCCCGCTCCCGAACTCGCTGCATGCCGGGTGGACGATCGCGGCGCTCGAGGCGGGCAAGGCGGTGTTCTGCGAGAAGCCGCTGTGCGCCAGCGTCGACGAGACCGAACGCGTCCTCGCCGTGGCCGCCGCCGCTCCCCGCCCGCTGTGGGAGGCCTTCGTATTCCCGTTCCATGAGCAGACGCGGCGCGTCCGCGCGCTGATCGGGGACGAAGCCATCGGCGAGCCCCGAGAGATCTGGTCGAGGTTCCACTTCGATCTGGACGACCCGGGCGACATCCGGATGTCCGAGGCCCTCGGGGGCGGCGCGACCCAGGACGTCGGCTGCTACTCGATCCGCCTCGCGCGGCTGCTCTTCGGCGTGGAACCCGTCCTCGGGGGAGCGACGGCCGACGCCGTCTGGACGACGGGCGTCGACGAGGAACTCTGGGGCACGCTTCCCTTCGGCGGGGACCGGAGGATGCAGTTCTCGTGCGGGTTCCGGAGTACCTACGACACGTTCGCGCGCGTGATCGGGCCGGCGGGCGAGATCCGGATGACGAACCCGTTCCACCCTGGTTCGGACGACACGTTCGAGCTCGTCTCGGACGGCGAGGTCGTGGAGCGCGAGCCGGCGGCGCCGAACGGGGAGCGTTCGTTCACGTCCGCGATCCGGCACGTCCACCGCGTGCTCCGCGACGAGGAGGAACCCGCCCACCTCGCCGTCGACGAGGCCCTCGGGAACGCGACGGCGATCGAAGCGATCCTCGCGGCCGCGCGGGACGAGCCCGTGGTGCGAGGTCCGGCGCGTTGACGATCCGCGTCACCCTCGTCCCACACACCCATTGGGACCGCGAGTGGTACGAGCCGTTCGGCGTCTTCGTCGAACGGCTCGTCACGATGATGGACACCCTGCTCGACCTCGCCGCCGACGGGTTCCCGCACTTCCACCTCGACGGGCAGACGGCGATGATCGACGACTACCTCGACCGCCGGCCCGAACGGGCTCGGGAGCTGGCCGATCACGTGCGCGAGGGACGTCTCTCGGCCGGTCCGTGGGTCACCCAGATGGACGAGTTCCTCGTGTCGGGTGAGTCGCACGTTCGCAACCTCCGGATGGGCCTCGAGCGAGCACGGGAGCTCGGCGCGGACCCGATCTGCGGCTACCTCCCCGACCAGTTCGGCCATATCGGTCAGATGCCGAGGATCCTTCGCGACCACGGGCTCAGCTGGGCCATGGTCTGGCGCGGCGTCCCGGCGAAGATCGACCGGTCGACGTTCCGGTGGCGGTCGACCGACGGTTCCGCCGAGGTGCTGTGCGAGTACATGCCCTTCGGCTATTCGAACGGCTCGACGCTCATGGAGGCGCGCACACCCGGCGATCTCGGGCGCGTGCTGCGTGCGGAGGTCGAGCGCATGCGTCCGTTCATGGTCGACGACCGCCTGGCCCTCATGGTCGGCTACGACCACTCGGGGCCGGACGCGACGCTGCCCGAGCGCCTCGATCAGGTCGACGTCCCCGGCATCGAGGTCCGACTCGGGAGCATCCGGGACCACCTGGAGGGGCGGGCGCTCCACGAGCTCCCGATATGGCAGGGCGAGCTGCGGTCCGGCGCCCGCGCGCACCTGCTGCCGAACGTCGTGTCGTCGAGGGTGCACCAGAAGCTGGAGCGCGGGCGCGTCGAGACGCTGCTGGAGCGGCAGGCGATGCCGGCTGCGAGAGGCGTCTCCGGCACGTCCGAAGAGCTCCGACGAGCGTGGACGCTGATGCTCTGGAACGGTGCGCACGATTCGGCGTGCGGGTGCTCGCACGACCAGGTCGCCGCCGACGTCGACGAGCGCTTCGCCGAGGCTCGGCGGCTCGCGGCGGGGATCGTCGGCCGCGCGAGCGTCGTCGCGGACGCGGCCTCGGAGTTCGAAGGGCTCGGCGTGCCGCCGGTCCAGTGGGAGAACGAGGACGGAGCGGCGGTCGAGCTCCGGGCGACGCCGGCGGGCATCGAGGCCGACGGCGTCTCGTTCCGCTTCCTCGATGAGCCGGATGTCGGGGACCTCTACAACTTCTGCTGGGCCATCGAGGGACAGACGCCGACCGGACCCGAACGGGTCGACGTCCACGGCGACCGATTCGAAGCCACCTGGGCCGGCTTGCGGGTGGCGGGCAGGGTCTGGCGGCAGGGGGAGCTCCTCCGGGTCCAGGGTGTGACCCGCAACGAGCGGAAGGACCATCGGCTGCGACTGCACGTGGGACTGCCGAGGAGGCCCGAGACCGTCGTCGCCGGCGCGCCGTTCGAGCTCGTGCACCGTCCGCTCGTCGGCGAAGGCGGCGAGGTAGAGGCACCGTCGTTGACGTGGCCGGCGCGCCATGTCGTGATCGCGTCGGACGTCGCCGTCTTCCACGAGGGTGTCTTCGAGTACGAGGTGGTCGGCCGGGAGCTCGCGGTCACGCTGCTGCGGGCGGTCGGGTGCATCAGCCGCGAGACGTTGCCGGTCAGGCCGTGGGCGGCGGGTCCCGCCACGCCGACGCCGAACGCGCAGATGCTCGGCGAGACCGCGTTGAGCCTGGCGATCCGGGCGACGCCGTAGGGCGCGGGCGCCGCGCCGCATGGGACGATGCGCGCCGTGTCGCGCGAAGAGCCGTACTACCGTCCCGACCTCGCCCGGATCTTCCACCTGGGCTTCGGGTTCCATGCGGACGACTGCGCGCCGGGGATCCTCGCCCTGCTCGAGCCGGTCCGCGAGGGCGGCGGGTTGGTCGTCGAGCTCGGCTGCGGCACGGGGCTGCTCACGCGGTACCTGGTCGACGCCGGGCACCGGGTGATCGCGACGGACGCGTCGCCCGCGATGCTGGACATCGCGCGGGGGTACGCCGCAGGTGCGTCGGAGATCCGCCGCCTCGTCCTGCCGGGCGACCCGATCCCGGAGGCGGACGCGATCGTCGCGATCGGCCATCCGATCAGCTATCTCCCGGACGAGGCCGCGGTCGACCGGGCGCTCGTCGCGGCGGCGGACGCGCTCCGGCCGGGCGGGATCCTCGCCGTGAACCTGTGCGACCTCACCTGGGCGTCCGAGCGCACGGACTGGCGTCCCCGCGGATGGATCGGGGACGACTGGGCGCTCGTCACGGAGTCCTCGTCCCCGCGGCCGGACCGTTTCGAGTGGCAGATGGCGATCTTCACCGCGAACGGGAACGGCACGTGGCGACGTGACGACGAGCACCACGAGCTCACGCTGATCGATACGACCCGCGTCCCGGCGCTCCTCGCCGGGCACGACGTCGATGCGGAGCTCGGGGACGCGTTCGGAGACGAGCCGCCGACGATCGGCCTGCGCACGGTCGTCGGCCGGCGCCGACCCTGAGGACGGTGTCGCAGCATCGTCGTCACCGGCCGCTGGTACGGTGGCCCGTCTCACTCACGAACCCATGAGCAGGACGACGACCGACCGGACGGACGACCTCGAGGCGCAGCTCGAGCGGCACCGCCGCGAGCTGACCGCCTACGCCTACCGCATGCTCGGCTCCTCCTTCGAAGCCGAGGACGCGGTGCAGGAGTCCTTCCTGAGGGCGTGGAAGAACTTCGACACCTTCGAGGAGCGGTCCTCGCTCCGTTCGTGGCTCTACACGATCACCACGAACGTCTGCCTCGACATGCTCAGCGGGAAGGAGCGTCGAGCCAGACCCATGGACCTCGGACC
>Ga0075425_100004181_pt1 | contig 14833 bp, 15 predicted proteins | sample SoiMethybrSBSTD4_FD_75300 | JGI IMG/M metagenome (GOLD analysis project Ga0075425, IMG submission 75300) | Bulk soil microbial communities from a Populus tree surrounding site in Tennessee, USA - Soil MetaG P. TD hybrid SBSTD4 | ecosystem: Environmental > Terrestrial > Soil > Tree plantation...
TGCTTCAACGCCTCGTTCATCTGGTCTTGCGTCAGCACGTTGTAGTCGCCATCCGTCAGCTTCGTCATCCGCTCCCGCATTCCGGCCCCGACCTGTACGGCTGCGGCTGAGTCGGCGCTGGCGGTGACGTAAGGGTTGGCGACCATGAAACGCGGCAGCGCCGCGACTTGCTGCTCCCGGGGCCGCCGCGGCACCTGGGCCCCAGCCGGGGCCGCCAGCGCGGCGCCCAGCGCGGTGACGACTGCTAGACGAGCCAGCGACATGCACGACCTCCGAAAGGAATCAGGTCCACCGAACAGCGATCGCCCGCGCGAGCGGCGCAGGGCGCGATGGGCGAAGAGGGATTCGAACCCCCGACTTCCTGCGTGTAAGGCAGGCGCTCTGAACCAGCTGAGCTATTCGCCCGGTCGCGTGACGTGCCCGCCGGTAACCGGCGAAGCGATGCAGCTAATATGCCGGGCCGTGGCTGAACGCTATGACGCAATACCAACGGGGAAGAGCACGCAGTAGCCGAATACAAGCAGCACGGCCGCGACGGCCGGGCTGCCGGCCTGAAGTACAGCATACCCGGCGATCACCGTGAGCAGCGCCACGCCGAGGAGGACGATGTTCCGCCGTCCGAAGGCCGTACGCCGGGCGGACTCCCGGGTCCCGGGGTTGGACATAGACGTGGAGGCTATCACCGCCAGTGGATGTGGTCAAGCGGCGGGGGGAGGATCGGGCGGGTCCTCGGGCACCTCCCACCCGACGTCGAGGGCGGCCCTACGACCGCGATCCGCGCGCCGTCGCCACCACACCAGGACAACCGCCGCGGCAGCCGCCAGGACCCAGAGCCCGCCCGCCGCAAACCAGGTCACCAGGGTGTATCGGGTGCGGACGGACCGGCGCCACCCGTCCTCGAAGCGGGTCGGGGACAGTCCGGTGGTGGCAAGCACCGCGGCGTCGAAGTCCCGGCCGTCGACCAGGTCGGCGAGCAGCGGATCGAGTCGCCCGCTGGGGTTCCGGCGAGCCAGCTCGAGCACCGCAGACATCGCGAGCCCGTAGGCCGCGTCGGCCGCTCCCGCGGAACCGCGCAGCGCGCCATCCAGCTCGGCGAAATCGGGGACCGCGCCGCGAGCGACCGCAAGATTGAGCTCGAGCCCGCCGAGCCGCTCCCACTCCCCCGCCGCCAGGGCCGCGTAGCCCTCGTCGAACCAGAGGGGAACCCGGACCCGAACCCGCTGGTGCAGGACCAGATGGCCGAGCTCGTGGCGGAGGGTGCGGCGGAGATCGCCCGCGTCGGCGCGCAGGAGAATGGTGCGGGATTCGGGGAACGCGAGGGCGGCGCCCCACGCGGGAGCTCGCCCGTGGGCAAGGGAATCGAGCCGGGCCCGGTCAGGCACCACGATGAGGCTGAGCGTATCGGCTGCGAGCCGCCCGAGCCCGGGCCACTCGGCCGGCTCAGCGGCCTCCCGGGCGAGCGCCTCGGCCAGCGCCATCTGTGCGGGCCAGGCGACCGCCGTCACCGGTCCGACTCGAACGGCCCGGGGGCCCTGAACGAGCAGGCAAAGGAGCAGGACGCGGGCGGTCATGTTGGTTCACCGCCGAGGCGCAGAGGGCGCAGAGGTTTTAACCACGGAACCACGGAAAGCACCGAGAGTACGTCGCGCAATCGAAGCCCCGCTGCTTGACCCACAATATTCTTCGTGGGCGCGCGAGCGGAGATTCGGGTGACCAATGCTGCTTCTGTGCCTTCCGTGCTTCCGTGGTGAAAACCGTGCTTCCGTGGTGAAAAACCTCTGCGTCCTCTGCGCCTCTGCGGTGAATGCCTATCAGACCACCTATCCCCCAACGGGCTGGCGCGGGATGTCCCCGCCGCTCGCTGCGAGGTCGAGCATCTCCTGACACCGCTTGGCCCAGGGATTGAACTTGTTGGCCTTGATCCCGTCGGTCCACGCCTGCCTGGCGCCGTCCTGGTCGCCGCCGAACCAGCGCGCCCGGCCGAGCTCGAACCAGGCCTCGACCAGATTGGGGCCGAGCACGAGCGTCTTTTGAAGGAAGGTCTGGGCATCCTCGTACATCTCGCGCTCGAGATACACCAGTCCCAGATAGTAGTGGGCGTAGAGGGTCGCCTTGCGATCATTGTCGAGCCGGATCGCCCGGGAGAGATGCTCGATGGCCTCGCCGAAGATCCGCTTCTTGAGGCAGATGTAGCCCACATTGATCCGGGCCAGCGCGTTGGCCGGCTCCTTCATGAGGACCTTGGAGAAGGTCCCCAGCGCCTCGTCGTAATGCTCGCTCAGCATCTGAGCCCACCCCAGCAGCGAGAGTGCCTGGGTCGCGCCGGGTGAGCGGGCCAGCGCGTTTTCCAGCGCCTGGATCGCGCCGGCGTGGTCGCCTAGCGAGATCAGGCTCCACCCCTTCTCGATGTAGGTCGAGGCGTTCAGGTGGTCGGCCTGGACCGCCGGCCGGGCGCCGGTGAATTGGGGAGCCTGGAGCGCATCGGCGGCCGCGCTCGCCTGCTTGTAGCGGTCGACCAGCGTGCGGATGTCCTCCTTGAGCTGGGCCAGCTCACCCAGCGCACCATCGACCCGCTTGAAGAGTCCGATGATCTCCCGCTTCACCGCCTCACGATCGCCCTCGCCGCCGATCGTCTCGATCCGCTGCTCGATCTCCCGGTACTGGCCCCGCAGACCAGCCACCCAGGTGTCGCTCATGCCGACGCTCCCGCTTGCACCAACGCCAGCCGCTCGGTGGAGGTCAGGAGCTTGAGCGCGTGGAGCAACACGATGGTGCGGTCGCCCCGGGCGATGATGCCGGCGATGTAGGGCGCCGCGAGGCCCCGCACGACCGGTGGCGGCGGCGTGATCGTGGTGCTGTCCACCCGCATCACCTCCCGCACCTCATCGACCACGACCGCGATCCGCTGATTTTCGAGGGCCAGCACCATGAGCCGGGTTTCCTCCCGCTGCGGATCAGGGAGCTCCAGCCGTTTCCGGAGATCCATCACCGGCACGGCCGTCCCTTCGTAGCGTACGACGCCCTCGAGGAAGGCCGGCGCCTTGGGCAACGGCGCGGGACGCTGGTAGCGGAGGATGCGTTCGACTTGCAGGATGTCGAGCGCGAACTCCTGAGGGCCCACACGGAACGCCACGACTTGAATCTCGTCTTCGGTGGCCACGCTTCAGCTACCTCCGTCTGCGAGCCGGCCGCCCAGGGCCGGGAGGTCCAGAACCGGGATGAGCCCGTCTGGCCCGCGGGTGACGCCAAGGGCCCAGGGCAGCGGTTCCGCCCCGGGAGGAACCGGCAACGCGGCCTCGCGGAGCACTTCCTCCACGGCCTCCACCTCGAGGCAGATCCGTCGATCGCCCACCGCAATGACGACGCCGGCGTCTCCCACGGCTTCGGGGCAGGCCGTGCCGTCGAGCAAGGCGCCCAGATGCACCAGCGGCACGAGCTTGCCGCGAATGCTGGTCAAGCCGCGGAGCGCGGGCAGCCGGGCGGGCACGCCGATCGGTATGCCGGGATCGACGACCTCCACCAGGTGGTCGAGCGCGAGCGCGACCCGGCGGCGCCCGGCGCGGACCAGCAGCACGGCGGCCCCGTTGCTCATCGCTCAGCCATCTGCCCGAGCTCCCGATTCACCCGCTCGGCGATGCGGGACACCGGCAGCACGTGATCCGCTCCGCCGGCCTGTGCCGCGGCGTTAGGCATTCCATAGATGGTGGCGCTGTCGCGGTCCTGCGCGATCCCGATGCCGCCCGCATCGTGAATCGCGCGGAGCCCGTCGGCCCCGTCCCGCCCCAACCCGGTGAGCACGATCCCGATGGCCTGGGGACCGAAGAGCGCAGCCACCGAGCGGAACAGCGGATCTGCCGCCGGCCGGACGCCCCAGACCGGCGCTTCGCGGCCGAGCTCCAGCCGAGGGCCATCGGGACCGAGCGCGACGCGCATATGCCAGTCGCCCGGCGCGACATAGGCCGTGTTCACCAGGAGCGGCGTGCCGTGCTCCGCCTCGACCACGGCGACCTGGCTCTGCCCGGCTAGCCGCTCGGCCAGGCTCCGAGTGAACTTGGGCGGCATGTGCTGAGCGATGACGACTGCCGCGTCGTGTCCCCGCTCGAGCCCGGGCACCAGATCCGCGAGGGCCCGCGGCCCGCCAGTGGACGCCGCGATCGCCACACAGAAGCGGGCGCGGCCGGGTAGCGCGAGCGACGGCGCCGCCGGCCCGTGGTGGGCCGGGCGAGCCAGGACCGGCAGGCGGTGGATGTCGGCGGCCCGGGCCGCCCGCAGGGCCGCGAGCACCCGCTCGCCGAACCGCTCGAGCGCGGCGGCGCTGCGGTCCTCTTCTTTGGCGACGAGATCCACCGCGCCCAGCTCGAGCGCGCGTATCGCCGCGGCGGTGCCCGGGCCCGCGTAGGCGCTCACCACGACGATGGGGCGCGGCGACTCCGACATCAGATATCCGATCGTGCCCAGGCCGTCGAGCTCGGGCATCTCCAGATCCATCAGCACCAGGTCGGGGAGCCGCGCGTGCACCTTGCGGATCGCATCCATCCCGTTGCGGGCGGTGGCAACCACCCGAAACTCACCGGTGCTCTTCACCACATCGGTGATGAGCCGGCGGAAGAACGGACTGTCGTCCACCACGAGCACCGTGGGCTGAGTCCCGCCGCAATCAGAGGCTGCGGTTGCCATGGGCCACCGATGAGATGTTCACCCGCCCCGTGGCGATACAGAAGCGGACAGTGCGGCCGTAGTCCGCTCCGACATCCTGGGCCACCAAGGGGATACCGTGGGTCCTGAGCGCGTTCCGGGTCGCCACCACGTTGCGCTCCCCCATGTTCACCGTGCCGGGAGCGGAGAGCGCCGCGAACATGCTCGCGCCGCCGGCGATACGGGCCGTGATCCGCCGTGGGCTCGCTCCCAGCCGCGCCATCTGTTCCAGCAGGAGCGGCACCGCCGTCTGGGCGCTCTTCGCCGGATTCACCTCCCGGCGGGAAAGCGCCGGTGACGGCAGCAGCACGTGGGCCAGCCCGCCTACCCGGACCGCGGCGTCGTGCAGGATGATCGCCACGCAGCTGCCCAGCCCGATGGTGACCAGGACGTCCTCGTGGCCCCCGACCTTGAGGTCGGCCACCCGCACGATCAGGTCTCGACCATTCAGGCCGCTCACGCGGGCCGCCGGTAGATCCGCTCGCGCGCATCCAACAGGGTGAGCTGCTCGCGCGCCGCGCCGAACAACGTCTCGACCTTGCCCAGCACGAGGAGGCCACCGGGGCGAAGCGCCTGCACGAACGAGCGGAACAGCCGCTCCTGCATCGGCCGGTCGAAGTAGATGAGCACGTTGCGGCAGACGATCAGATCGTAGGCCCGCACCGGCGGTTTCTCGCCACTCAGGTCGAGCGCCCGCACGCTCACCCGCCGCCGGATCCGTTCGACCACCTGGTATTCCTCGCCAACCGGCTCGAAGTAACGCGCCCGCAACGCGGGGGGCGTCTCCATCAGCGCGTCGCTGCGGTATCGTGCCGCCTCCGCTCGCCGGAGGCTCTCGCGATCGACATCGGTGGCGTCCACCTGGACCCGCTCGAGCGCTTCCGGATGGCCCCGCGCCACGGCGAGCTCGGCGGCCAGGATGGCGAGACTGTAAGCCTCTTCACCCGAGGAGCAACCGGCGCTCCAGATCCGGAGCGGACCGGTGGGCGGCTCCCACAGCGGGGGCAGGAACCCCGCGGCGAGGCGCTCCCAGGTCTCCACGTTGCGGAAGAACCGGGTGACGTTGATCGTGAGCGCGTCGCGCAGGTGCTCGTACTCGGTTGGAGTGCGGTCGAGCAGGCGCTCATAGTCCGCGTAGGTGTGAACCCCGCAGGCCCGCATCCGAACTGCGATCCGCCGGCGGATGCACTTGGCCTTGTAGGCCTCGATGGAGAGGCCGCCGCCCTCCGCGATTCGCCGGGCGAGTGCCTGAAACGCGAGATCGTCGGCGGTGCTGGTCACGAGGCTCGCTCGAGCATGTCGAGGTTGGCCCGCGCCAGCTGATGACCCGGGTTGAGCTCGGTCGCCCGCTGCCAGCTGGCCCGCGCGCGGGCCGCGTCGCGCCGCTTGTACGCGAGATTCCCCAGCTTGAAGTAGAGGTCGTCGCCCAGATCGGGCTGCAGCTTTGCGGCCCGCTCGTAGGCATCGAAGGCCTCGTCGTACCGGCCGCTGCGGTAGCAGAGATCGGCCAGGTTCTTGAAGATCTGGGGCAGCGATGGATCCTCGGCCAGCGCCGCCCGCAGCTCGGCTTCCGCGCCCGCGAGCTCGCCCGCCGACTCCAGAAGCACCGCCAGGTTGTTGCGGAGCACCGCGTGCTCGGGGAAGGCGGCGACGCCCGCGCGGGCGACCGCGAGGGCCTGCTCCGGCTCCTCCGCTCCTCCCTGGGCCAGCGCAGCGGCCCAATACCAGACCGGCGGCACCGGCTTCTCGCCCAGCAGCTCCTTCGCCCGCGCGAGACGACCCAGCGCGACGCGGTGTTCGCTCCGCTTGAGCGCGACCACCGCCCAACTCAGCATGATGCGGGCGTCGTCGCGGGCCCGGCCGGCCGCGTCGCCGAAGGCCTTTTCCGCCTCGTCGTACTGGCCCCGCTGCTCCAGCGCGAGCGCGAGATCGTGCAGGGCCGCCGGCCGGGGCCCGCCCTTCTCGGAGGCGGTGCGCAGGGCCTCGACCGCTTCGGCCCAGCGACCCTGTCGAAGCGCGATGAGTCCGAGATAGAACGGCGCGCTGCCTTCGGACGGGCGGAGCTCGGCGACCCGGCGGAATTCGCGGAGAGCCTCGTCGAACATGGCTGCCTTGTAGAACGCGATGCCGAGATTACGGTGCTCTTCGATTCGGCTCTCGTTGACCCGGGGCGCCTGGGCGGCGGCGGACGTGCCCACCCGGTGCGCGAATCCCGCCTGAATGAGGCCGTAGAGCCCCTGTCCCACGTCGAACTCGACCAGCCCCGATTCCTCGACTACCTGTTGTACGTCGCGGGTGCCGTCGAGCAGCGGGAGGATCGCGCGCTGCGCGGTCGAGAGCGTCACGTCGGACTGGCCCACCTGGGCCGGGTCCACCGCGAAGATCAGGTCAAACGTGGGGATCTTCTTCTGAATCAGGCTCCACTCGTCAACCCGCCGGGCCCCCTCCAGCAACAGATATTCCGGGTTGAGGCAAACCACGATGTCCTCCCGCTCGGGGCGGACGCCGGCCTCGAAGTTGAACGTGCCCTGCGACCAGGTGAACAGGTAGTACACCGCCTCCTCGATCTGCAGCCGGACGTAGTCCTCCAGCTCCTTCCGCGTAAGCGCGCCCTGCTCGACCAGGACCTCGCCCAGCTTCCGCTCGCGCGCGCCGCCCTGGGCGTCCATCGCGGCCTGGAGCTGCTCCTGCGTGATCCGCTGACTGCGAAGCAGGAGGTCGCCCAGCCGATCCCGCCGGTTCACGATCGACGCGTGCGCGACCTGCCCCTCGTCGAAGTAGACCGTGCCGAAGCTCTGCCGGTCGGCCAGCGCCAGGCACCCGGTCCGGCGCCCGAGAAACAGGAGCTGGATCACGTCCGGAAGACTCGCCTCCTTCAGGCTGCCCTTGATCGCCATCAGCGCCACTCCTCGATTAGGCGGTCGGCGATGTCGGGCCAGTCCCAGACCATCTTCTCGCGGCTCTTCACGCCGCCGACGCCCGGCGCGACCAGCCCGGAGGAGCGGGGTGCCGGTCGTCGGGCAGGCCGGGTCGGAGTCCCTTCGAGCGTCGAGCGTGCGAATGCAACCGTGGGCTTGACCTGCTGTGCCTCGGCCGCGCTCAGCACCCGCTGGATCAGGCCATGCACTGCACGCACCGAATCGGCGGGGCGGCCGGCCAGATAGGCCGCGAGTTCGGGATCCGGCTGCTCGAGCTTCTCACTCAGAAGCTGGTCGGTCACTCGCTGGCGGATCTCGCGATCGGGAGGGGGCAAGTCCACCACCAGGCCGCCTTCGAGCCGGGTCAGCAGACGGGGTTCTACACCCGCCAGTTGGGGCAGCGGCACGGCCGTGGTGAAAACCATCTGTCGGCCGCTCTCGAGGAACTGGTTGAACAGCAGGAACAGCTCGTCCTGCGAGCGGCTCTTCTCGGCCACCAGGTGAACGTCATCGACCAGGAGGGCGTCAGCCCGGCGATAGCGCTTTCGCCACTGCGCTACCGCGTCGCGGTCGATCGCCTCGATCAGCCCGCCGGTGAACTCCTCGGCCGCGAGGCAGGCCACCGCGCGGAGCCCGCCCGCCACCAATGCGTTACCGATGCCGTGCAGCAGGTGGGTCTTGCCCACCCCGCTCCCGCCCACCAATACCAGCGGGTTGTACTTCTGTCCCGGCTGAGCCACGACCGCGTGAGCCGACTGCACAGCAACCCGATTCGCGGCCGCGTCTACCAGGGCGTCGAGTCGCCAGAGAGTCGAGGGTGCGGGTGGCGGGTCGGTCCCGTCCTTCGCTTGCTCCAGCAGCGCCTCCGCCGCACCGACGTCGCCGGGATCGCGGAACACCGGCGACCCCGCGAGGGCCGGCGCCACCTTTTCCGCTTCGGTCCGCAGGGCGTCGAGTCGGAGTATGTCGGCTTCGAATTCGCGCAACGCCTCGTCGGGCTCGCGGGTGAGCTCGCCCTCGAGCAGCAGCTCGAGTCGCGCGGTGCGATAACCCTCGCCGCCCCAACGGAGGATCGCGGCCGCCACCTTGCCGCGCCACGTCTCGATCTGCTGACTGAGCGTGGCCGAGATTTCGGACAGGAAGTCGCCGAACTCGTCGGCGGGAGGGCGGACAGGCGGACCGGCGGGCAGGCGGTCAGAAGAGCTCGACTCGCCTGCATCAGCGAACTCGGCCGGCACTCCGGAGTCACTGTCCGCCTGCCCGCCGGTCCGCCTGTCCGCCTCCCGCCTGCTCCCGTCCGGTCCCGCCCGCCCGCCCAGCAACACCGCCACTTGCTCCGCACTCACCGCCTCGCCCGCCGCCTGGTGCGCTACCAAGCGGTTGAGCCCACCGACCAACTCCCGCACGTTGTCGATCGGGAGCTTAGCCACCGCTTCGAGCACGCCGGCATCGAACGTCGCTCGGCGCTCCTCCGCCTTGCGGCGCAGGATCGCCACCTTGGTCTCGTAGTCGGGCGCCGCGATGTCGATCACGAGGCCGCCGGCGAACCGGCGGATCAGTCGCTCGTCCAATGCTTCGATCTCGGCCGGGGGGCGATCACTCGCGAGCACGATCTGACGGCTGGCGGTCTGCATCGCATCGACGATCCGCAACAGCTCGGCCTGGGTCTCACGCTGACCGGTGAGAAACTGGACGTCGTCCACCAGGAGCACCGCCACGTCGAGAAACCGCTTGCGGTAGGCCTCGCCCTGCCCCGAGCCGATGGCGGCGTGGAACGATTCGATGAAGTGGTCGAGCGTCAGGTACTCGACGCCGAGGGAAGGGTCGATCGCTCTGGCGGCATGGCCGATCGCCATCAGCAGATGGGTCTTGCCCAGCCCCGGCCGGGCGTAGAGAAACAGCGGGTTGTAGACCGCGCCCGGCGTCTCGGCCACTGCCCGCGCAGCCGTGACCGCCAAACGGTTGGCGGCCCCAACGACCAGGGTATCGAATCGGAAGTACGGGTTGAGCGGCGGCGTCATTCGGGTGGCCCCCCGGCCGCGAGCCGCCGGAGCACCAGCTCCGAAATCCCCTTCAGCGTCTCGAACACGCCGCCGCCGTGCAAGGCGTCGGCGGGGAAGGTCGGCACCGCGCGGAAGTTCAGCGCATCGTCCAGCTCCGGCGCAGACAGAATCAGGTCGCCGGGCAGATCCTGCTTGTTGTACTGAAACACCACCGGCAGCTGCCGCACGTCCACACCCTGCGCCAGCAGATTGGTCTGCATGTCCTGCAAGCTCTCGAGATTGTCGTCGAGCCGGCGGGCCTGGCTATCCGCGACGAAGACCACGCCATCGGCGCCCTGGAGCACCAGCTTGCGGGTCGAGGCGTAATAGCTCTGGCCCGGCACCGTATAGAGCTGGAACTTGGTGGCGAAACCGGAGATGCTGCCCAGGTCGAGGGGGAGGAAATCGAAGAACAGGGTGCGGTCGGTATGGGTCGCGAGCGAGACCATCCGACCACGCCGGGATTCGGGCACCCGCCCGAAGACGTACTGGAGGTTGGTGGTCTTGCCCGAGCGGCCGGGGCCGTAATACACGATCTTGCAGGTGATTTCCCGGGCCGCGAAGTTCACGAGCGACATCCCGTCACCGCCCGAAGAGCGCGCGGAGGCTCGCATTGAGCTCGCGCTCGAAGGTCTCCGGCAGCACCTGCTGCACCGGCGCCTGCCGGGGCGCGGCCTCCACCAGCTCGACCACCAGCCGATCGAAGAACAGCTGCACCAGACCGACCGTGCTTTCGCCGTCGAAGACGACCAGGCCGATCCAGCGCCCCCGCGGGGTCTCGAACGGCGAAAGGAATACGTGCTGCCGGGTCCCCTGATGGACCAGGGAATGAAAGCGGGATTCGCCCACCAGCCGAGCGATCTCACCGGTCGACGCCATGATGGCCGCACCCAGCGCGGCCGCGGTCATCACGTCCAGCGAGCGGGCGAACCCGTGCTGGGCCACGACCTGGCCCGACGAGGTCATGAGCAGCGTGAGCCGGGCCGACGATTCGGCCAGGAAGCGCTCCAGCGGCCCGGTCACCCACGGCTCGACGCTCCGCATCAGGCGAGCCTTCCCGCCGCGTTCAGCATCTCGAGGCGGGCAAGGCCAACGTTCACGTCGGGGCCGGCTATCGCCACGAGCACGAGCTCGCCGCACGGCGCCGCCAGCACGGTGCCGCTGGGGGCTTGGAGCTGCAGGAACACGGGCTCGCGCCGTCCGGCGCACTCGGTCGCGCGCCGCATGCGGTTGGTGAGACTCGCCGCCAGCGCCGCGACGGCCCGGCCGTCCACCCCGGTCATCAGCGACTCGGCGACGATCAGCCCGTCCGCGGCCGACACGAGGACCGAGCCCCGGATGCCGCGCACGGACGAGAGCCGATCGAGCAGCTCCACCGGGCCGCTCATGGCCCGCGCTCCAGCCAGACCCGAGCCGCGGCCGACGCGCGATCCGCGAACCGGGCCACCCGACCCATCGGCACGTCGAGACCGCGGACCGTCAGGAGCAACGTGGAGTCGGTGGGCGCGGAGAGGAAGAGGTTGCCGTCGCCGCACTCTACAGCAAGTCCGCTCCACTCGCCCAGGCTCAGCAGACGGGCGGTTCGCGCCGCTTCCTTCGACACGCCGGCCAGCAGGGCCGCGACCTCGTCGGCCACGTCCCTGCCGTCCGGGTCCCGGAGTCCACCGCCCAGCCGCAGACCGTTTGCATCAAGCAGGAGCAGTCCGTCGGCGCCACCGTCCAGCCCTGTGAAGACCGCCTCGTCGGCGGGGGACGGGGCGGCCTCGTCGAAGGAGAACGTGAGAGGCGGTGAGGCGGGCAGGCGGTCAGAGGCGGACAGGCGGACGGGCGGACCGGCGGACAGCGACAGCTCGCCCGAAGTGGCGGCCGATGCACCCGGAGCCGAAGCCTCCTCGGTGCCACTGTCCGCCTGCCCGCCTGCCCGCCTGTCCGCGTGCACCCGCTCCAGCGCCGCGACGGAGCCGGCATCGTCGGGGTCGGCCTGGGCCGCGTACGCGAGGTGGGTTTCCGCCGAGGCCAGATCGCCGGCCTGGTAGTAAAGGAACCCGAGTCCCTTGTGAGCGGACACCAGCCCGGCGTCGAACTGGAGGGCGGTGACCCACGCCTCAAAGGCGCGGTCGGGCTCGCCCCGGTCGCACAGAATGCGGGCGCAGAGATCGTGGGCCCGGGCGAGCTCGGGATACCGCGCCAGGCCCGTCCGCATAACCTTGTACGCGGCGTCCAGCTGGCCGCGGCGACGCAGCGCCTCACCCAGGTCGAGGAAGACCAGGCTTTCGGGATCGGCGGCCAGCTCCGCCGTCATGCCGCGGATGTCGTCAGACATGGCGTTCCCTCAACGCGTCGGCCAGCACCTGCGCGGCGTCGCGCAGCCGGGCCACTGCCACGGCGTGGCCGCGCTCGTCGGCCGATTGCCCGTCGGCCCGGGTCCAGCGGTCGCAGCTTTCGATCGCATCGGCAAAGCGGCCCTGCGCCACCAGCGCCAGCGCGAGGAAGCGGCGCGGCGCGGCCGCCGTGGGACTGCGGTGGAGCGCGTCCACCAGCGCTTCTTCCGCTTCTTCCCACCGAGCCAGTCGGAGCAGTGTGCGCCCCAGTGCCAGATAGCCTTCGGCCCGTTCGGGATCAGCGGCGATCAGATCGACCGCCGCCAACCGGGCAGCCTCGAAGTCGCCCATGGCCAGGTGTTCGTCCACCTGTGCCGTCGCCGGCCCGCTTGGCTGCGGAGCGGGGGTGGCTGTAGCCGGCGCCGGCGAGTCTAGGACCACGACTCCGGCGCTGGTGAGGCCGTAAATGGTGCGGGCGACGTCGAAATCGGAACGACCGAGCGCGTCGGCGATCAACCGGAGATCACGGGCGCCATCCACCGCGGCCAGGACCTCCCACTCGAAGGGCACCAGGTCGAGTGGCGCTGCGCTGTCATTCTCCGGCGGACAGAGCCGAGGGACCACGCCCAGGTGGGGTACTATGCTCTCGATGCGAGTCCACTCGTCGATGCGCCGAGCCGCCTCCATGAGCAGAGCCTCGGTGGCGATACTCACGGGCGCTTCGATCTCTAATCGATCGGCGGGCCCCTCGACGAAGGAAAAGTAGCCCTCGGACCAGCTCATCAGCTCGAAGACGACCTCTTCCACCTGCGCCCGCACGGACCGGTCGAGCTCGCGGCCGCTTACGGCGTCGATCGCCACCAGGATCTCGCCGAGACGCCGCCGATCTCCCGCTTCCTGGAGCGCGCGCGCCCGACTCAAGTCTTCCTCCCTGAGCTTGCCGGCGCGCAGCAATAGCTCACCCAGCGGATGGGGATTGCTGGTGATGTGCGCTCCGATCACGGCGCCACGCTCGAAGGTGACGACGCCGGCGTTCTGCCGCAGCTCGGACGTAACCCGCAGCACGCCCGTCTTCCGTCCCAGATCCAGCAACTGGAAGACGTCGTGGATGTTCAGCTCTTTGAGCGGTCCCTCGATCACGGCTCACCCCGCCACGGTCGCGAAGATGTGCTGGAGGTCGCGAGCCGACCGAGCCCGGCTCCGCGCGTCGGCCGCGAGCACGCCCGCCGGATCGAGCTGAATGAGCTGCTCCCAGTCGGCCACGGCATCTCCGAACCGACGCTGCCGGGCCCGCGCGACGCCGCGGCAAAACAGCGCGGCGCGGTGCTCGGGATCGAACCGGAGCACGCGTTCCAGCGCCTCGAGCGCTTCCGGGGTGCGTCCGTCGTCGAGCAGCACGCGCCCCAGGGCAGCCAGCGCCTCCAGCTCGTAGGGGTCGGTCTCCAGCACTTCTACCAGCAGGTTCACCGCGGCAGCCGCCGACTCGGTCCGCTGCACCAGGCTCGCGAGCGCCAGGGCGGCGGGCGTAAAGGTCGGGAGGACCTCGAGCGCGCGCTCGTAGGCGCTACGCGCGGCGGCCAGCTGCTCCCGGTGCTCTTCGAGCTGGCCCAGCTCGTACCACACCTGGGCCATGGAGCCGTCGAGCCGGAGCGCTTCCCGATACGCAGCGTGAGCCGCGTTGCGGTCGCCCAGCCGGGTGGCGATGCGGGCCTGCAGGTGGAACAGATCCGGGCGACCGGGCGCGAGCGCCTGGGCCGCCCGGGCGGACTCCAGCGCGCCGACCGCATCACCGACATCGAGCCGCACCCGGGCGCGGAGCACGTGGGCCTCCACCACGTCGGCGCCGCGGCGGGCGAGAGCCTCGGCCAGCGGCGTGGCATCGGCAGTGCGACCCAGGGCCAGCAGCGCCCGAATCTCACCCGCCGCCGCGTCGGTGTATTGGGGGTCGATGGCGCGGGCCTCACGATAGCGCTCCAGGGCTTCGCCATGCAGCCCGCGGCGGGCGAAGAGATCGCCCAGCAGGGCGGTCGCCGCGGCGGGCGCCGCCCCGCGGGCTCGCGCCCGGCTCAGCTCGGCCGTGGCCCGCTCGAGCAGTCCCTTGCTGATGTAGTCCCGCGCGAGCGCGAGCGGATCGGCCGAGCGCTCGGTTCCGGGCGCTTGAGCAGGCGGCGGCGCCAGCTCGCGGAACAGATTGTCCAGCACCGAGGCATCGAAGGAGAACTCGGCTCCCAACTCTCCCGTCACGATGTCGGCCGCCAGCTCAGGCGGGACCGCGATCGTGGGGTCCTCGAACTGAAGGTCGATGGTGAGCGCGTACTTCTGGGGCACGTAGAAGGGGTCGAGCTCGAGCGCTCGCTTGGTGGCCCGGAGCGCGCCGTCGAAGTCCCCCAGCTGGCTCAGCGTGAAGCTCAGATTGTAGTGCGCCGAGGCGAAGTTGGGGTCGCCCTCCACTGCCCGGCTGAACGCCGTGCGAGCCTCGGCCCAGCGTTTCAGCTCCATCAGCACCAGCCCGATGCCGTTCCACGCGGCGGCATTGTGCGGCACTTGGGCCAGAACCTGGCGATACGCCGCCAGCGCCGGCTCGAGCCGGCGGCGCTGCAAGTGGAGAAGCCCGAGATTGAGCCGTGACGTCGGCGGGGCGCCCGGGACCGCGAGGGCGCGCTCCAACGCGTCGATCGCGCCGTCCACCTCGCCCTCGTGAGCCCGCAGCACGCCGAGGTTGTTCCAGGCCAGCCCGTACCCGGGGTCCAGCCCCACCGCCCGCTCGTAAGACAGCTCGGCTTCGGCCCGGCGCCCCGTCTGGTGGAGCGCCACGCCGCGCTCGTTCCACAGCTTGGGCGAGTCGGGGTAGTCGCGG
>Ga0075425_100004182_pt1 | contig 14832 bp, 13 predicted proteins | sample SoiMethybrSBSTD4_FD_75300 | JGI IMG/M metagenome (GOLD analysis project Ga0075425, IMG submission 75300) | Bulk soil microbial communities from a Populus tree surrounding site in Tennessee, USA - Soil MetaG P. TD hybrid SBSTD4 | ecosystem: Environmental > Terrestrial > Soil > Tree plantation...
AAGCGTTTTCTCATTTCCTTTTCTACAGCAAGCCGGGATAATAGCGAGGTGCTTAAGCGACCTTACGCTCTCGCGATTGTAGCCCTAGTTTTGATCCCCGCGATTACGGTCTTTTGCGGCTTATTGATTAACTCTATCGATCCGGAAATCGCCGCCGGTTCTCCAAATTACGAACGGAATTTTCGGCTATTGACGATCGCGAAAGGTGTATCGATGCTTGCCGCCTTTCTGACGATAACGGTTTTGTGGTTTCTGACCTGCTTCTTTCTCATCCAGTCCAAAAACCGATCCTGTGGCTGGTTGTCCTTAGGCGCGCTTGGCCCGTTCGGATTGATTGTGCTGATGATGCTCCGCGATCAGTCGCTACGGCCCAAAGGTTTATACGAAGAATTTGTCGGCAAGCTCAAAATTTATCAGCGAGTCGCGTATGAAATCGTTTTTTTCGTGATCGTCTGGGTCGTTGCATACGAAGTCATGGTTTTCAAACGCGAGATCATGATTATGCTCGAATCCGCCAGAACCGGCGTCTCTACCGCGCAAATCATCGATCTACAGAATGCCTCCAGCGGTATGTGGTCCTTCAGCGAGGGTTTGGAGGTTTTGTTTCTCGTAATTCTGTTTTATCTACTCTGGCCGATTTGTTTCAATTTAGTGGGACGCCTGCCGAGCGCATTTCCGTTACAAGAAAGTTTAGCAGCGGTTGCATAACCCTAGACTGCCTCGAATCGCCGTTTGCGTGAACCGGCGAGCAAAAGAGCTTATGACTTCGCTGCCACCGGGATCTATCTCGGCAGCTCGTTTTTCCTGTAGAGACTTTGAATGTAACCCGAGGACTCGAGTTTGTTCATGAAAGAATTATCGACGACGGTTTCGACGCGAGCGTCGGCGATCTTGGGAGTGATTTGCGCCATCAACTTCTGCAGCCGCTTCATTCCTTCAACCCTGGTGTGTGGCGCTCGCTCGTATGAATTGACGACCGAATGATATGCCTCCTCCGCATCGGCTGAGCTGGCCAATCGCAGGTTGGTCATCTGCAAGCGCATTACCAATTCTTTGTTCGCCGGATCTAACGTCACCGCGACTGCCTCCACGAAGGTTTTCAAGTACGCGTCGATGACGTGCGGCTTGGCGGCCGCAAGCCGGCGCGTCGTCACCAGCATGGTTTGCGGCAAGGTCGCCCCGGTGTTCTTTGAGTTATAGAGCACCGTGTAGCCCTTATTGCCGTAAAGATCGCCGACCGATCCTGTCAATGCGGTTACATCTATGCCACCGGTTTCCAGCGCCAAGCGGCGGTTTATTTCTGTTCCCGGAATGGTGATAAACGCGACCTTCGACTGAACGAGATCGACGTTGAGATCCTGAAGCGCCAGCAGAGCCTGCAGGTGTGACGTGGAACCGGGGCCGCTGACCGCGATGCGCTTGCCTCGGAGATCTTCCTTCGATTTGATTTCAGGTCTGGCAGCGAGGCGGTAGTCGAGCTTCTGCTTCAAGTTGGCGATGCCGATGACATCTACACCGCTGCTCGCCGCATTGATGACATGGCCGGGTCCGACGATTGCTGCATCGATCTCTCCCGCCAGCAACGCGGCAATTGCGAGCGGATTGCGCGGCATGAGAATGAATTGCATGTCGAGGCCATGTTTCTTGAACAAACCACGGTCCCGCGCGACCCAAAGGACCGTCATCGTTTCACTCGTGACGCTACCGGCCAGGTTGGTGCGCGTCTGCGCCGCGACCCGAGTGGCGAACCCGTTGTCGAGCAGCAGCAGAAAAACCAAAACTCCGACCCGTGCGAGTGGGGCGGAGTTTCTGGCCAGGTAAGGTCTCATCGCTCTCGGTTAGCCCGGCTTTTTCTCTCCTACGGGTTGCACATCGAGAAAGCCATGCTCCGAGATATCAAAGTAGTTGCCGTCCGGATCGGACCCGCGCGTTTCCGCGTAAGGCCGACCATTTGGCCGCGGCTTTGGAAGCTTGTTGGGATTGATCTTTTTCATTCTGTCGACGATTGCTTCGCCGTTTTCGACCTGAAAACCAAAGTGGTACAGTCCGTTGGTTGCGTTTTGATCTTTGTTCGGGATGATCGCGAGATTGAAGTAGCCGTCGGACAGGAATATCGTTCCGCCTTCTTCTTTGCTCTTATGAATCACCTGCATTTCGAAAACGTCCACATAAAACTGCGCTAGCTTTCCGGTATCCTCGGTGCGGATACCTAGATGACGAAGTTTCGGCATATTTTCCTCCTGTGCAATTTGAATATTGATGGTTCGTTTCTCGAATTCGCCTGACGCTATCGGATCGATTGTTCCATTGTCAAGGCAAGCTCAAGCGAGCCATCTCGGGACCGAGGCTGCTGGATATGCTCTGTACGTGTAATCGCGACGGAAATGTGCGATGTCTGAGCCAGCGAGAGAAACCGAAGAGGTAAGTACCCGTGACATTGATCATCAATAACCAGGAAGTCGAGAAAGTTCTGAGTATGGCGGACACCATGGCGGCGCTGGAAAAATCGTATCTGCAGCTCGCCGCCGGTGAGGCGGTTTGCCGACCGCGTATCGATATCCGTATTCCTACCAGCGATCCCGCGCGGAACTATCAGTGGGGCACGATGGAGGGAGGATCGACCGCGGGATATTTCGCCATCCGCATGAAGTCCGACATCATCTATGAAACCGAGTATAACGGCGCCGTTACGCAGGAGAAGTATTGCATGCGGCCCGGCGTTTATTGTGGTCTGATTCTTTTGACTTCGATTGAAAACGCCGAGCTGCTGGCGTTTATCAATGACGGTTACCTGCAGCATATGCGAGTCGGGGCCGACGGCGGCATCGGCGTGAAGTACCTCGCGAATAAAGATGCGGAAGTCGTGGGCATGCTGGGCTCCGGGGGTATGGCGCGCACACACATGGCGGCATTCATGCACGTGCGCAAAATCGAGAAATTGCAGGTGTTCAGCCCGACGCGTGAAAATCGTGAGCGCTTCGGTCGCGAAATGGCGGCGAAATACAACATTGAAGTGAAGGTTTGTAACCGACCCGAAGATGTCTACAAGGGTGCGCACATTCTCGCGGCGCTCACCGATTCTGCCGTCGAAGTCACCGACGGAACGCTGCTGGAGAAGGGCACGCATATCGTTACGGTCGGCGGCTCGGGCAAGCCCGACCCGGAGAGTCTCAAGCGGGTCGATGTTTACCTGCGGTTCGGCGACACGCCGGCACCGGTAGGTCGTCCCGAGCTCGCCACCGATGCCGAGCATATCGGCTACGAGGCGCGGCCTGGACAAAATAAATTTGGCGACGGTCGCAGTAGCCGTCGCAAGCACGGCAACTCGCTTCCCGATCGCCGCGTTACGCTCGCTGATCTGGTTTCCGGCCGCGCGACGGGGCGCACGTCTCCGGACCAAATCACCTATTCAGAACGCGGCAATCTGCAGGGCACGCAGTTTCACGCGGTGGCCGGCAAAGTCTACGAGCTTGCGAAGCAAGCAGGCCTGGGGCGGGAGATTCCGACCGAATGGTTTCTGCAGGATATTCGCGATTAACTGCTCGGAACACGTTCTGCCGCCGCACTCCGTTCCAGCCATTTAGTCTCTCGATGACACTGTTTAGCGTATCTGGCGCGCTCAGAACGAGCGGAAAAAGCTATCGGAGAAAGAATCGAAACAAACCCGACAAATCTTGACGGGGGAGTCGGCCGTTGTCTAATCTGGCGACGGTTCGAATCGGTGACACAGGAGGTAAAAAGGTATGGCTCTGGTACGTTGCGTTACCGAAATGGGCATGGGAGTCGATGTGCACGGATTGGATTACACCAACGCGGCGAAGCGCGCGGTGTTCGATGCGATTCATCACAGCAGCCTGGGATTTCCGCGGCTGATCGGTAAGACGGCCGACGATATGCGCGTCGATCTGACGATTGGCGTGCCCAAGCCGGAAGCAGTGGACAAGCAGGCGGTGCTCGATACATTGCCCCACGGCGGCGGACACATCAACGTAACTCACGGCGGATTGCAGGTGCTGAATGAGAAGGGTGACGACGGCTGGCTGATCGCCAACGCGATTATCGTTGTGAGCATCGAGGACGGCAAATAAAGATGGGATAACAGGCAGCATGATGCAGCCACGCCGGCTCGTTATTTCTTCTCCTTGCTTTTCTCGGCAGGAACTTCGGCCTCGATTTGCACAGGCGCGACGCCCTCCTTGGTCATGCCTAATTCTTTCGCCGCACTTTTGGAAAGATCGATATCGCGACCCTTAACGTAGGGGCCGCGATCATTGATTTTGACGTCGACGGATTTTCCGTTTTCGAGATTTGTCACAGTTGCCTTAGTTCCGAGTGGCAACGCCGGATGAGCCGCAGTGGGCTGGTTTTGGTCAAACTTTTCTCCGGTTGCAGTTTTCTTTCCCTGGAAACCCGGCCCATAGTATGATGCTTCTCCACGCTGTTCGACGATGGGCTGACCGTTCTTACTCTCTTTGACAGTGACTTTATCTTTAACCAAATCTTGACGTCCTTCGGCTTTTTCAGAGCGCGCTGCCTTTTGTTTTACTTTTTCTGCAATCTTCTCAGCCTCTTGAACCGTGGCTTTGTCTTGGGCTGAGACGTACCCATTAAGAGTGAGGCAGATTAGAAGTGTAACCAGAATACGCGTTGCCATGGCTGTTCTCTCGGGTTCCCATATCAGTGGCAAGCCGCGTACCAATAACGCAGTCGCCTAAAAGCCGTGAACAATCATCAAGCTAGAAGCACGTCTCAAACCAGAGACTATAATTTGAAGGAAATCGACCTTAGATGGCTGAAAAACTTTGTCGGCAAATTCCACCTGCAGGAGGCAGCAAACTACCGCGGACACGGGGTCAGTATTCACCTTCGGAGTTGAAATAATTGGCTCAAGATCTCATTTGCGAGAAAAGAGCAGAGAGGGCCGCACGAATTATTTTTTGTTGTAGTACGTCATGGCTTCCGGGAGCCACTGTTTGATTTGCGCAATGCGGGTATCGTCGCTCGGGTGGGTCGACAAAAACTCGGGTGGTTTGCCGTCCTGTTGAACTTTCGACATGCGCTCCCAAAATCCCACGGCGGCGGAGGGATCATAGCCGGCTTTCGCCATCAAAATAAGACCAATGTGGTCTGCCTCGGATTCTTGCGATCGGCCCCACGGAAGAATTACGGCGACGCCGGTGCCTATACCGTATGCCTGGGAAAAGGCTTCAGTGTATCCCGGATTCACCATGCCGACGCCGATGCTAAGAATCTGCCCGATTGCTTCCACACCCATGCTTTGGGTCATACGCTCGGCGCCGTGCCGCGCGAGTGCGTGAGCGGCTTCATGCCCCATGACGACGGCGATACCGTTATCGTCTTGAGTAATAGGCATGATGCCCTCCCAAAAAGCGACCTTTCCACCGGGAAGACAAAACGCGTTGATTTCCTTACCCTGCAAAACATTGAATTCCCACTGGTAGTCAGGTTTGGCTGCCGCAACGGAAATTCTTTGCCCCACGCGCTTTAACTGCGCTTGCCACGCCTGGTTTTTTGAAAGAGGGGTTTTCTTGAGAATGTCTTGATATGCGTCTACGCCCAACTTCTTTTCGTCGCTCTCCGGTACCAGATTCATCTGCGACCGACCGGTATATTCGACGGCTTGACAGCTGAAGGCCAACAAAGCAGTCCCTATCAGCAACCAGGACCATGGGAATTTATTATGCACATTTCTCATTTCTATGTCCTTCCGAGTCTCTGAATTGTGCCTATAATCGTGCGAACCAAGCTTCTCTCGATTGGAGAAATTAGCCGAGTGACAATTGCGGTGTCAACGTTGAATCGAAAGCCTAAGAAAGATTTCTCGGCTTCGCCTCGGAATGACAAGTTTTCACACAGTCTAGCGGTCGAAATGACAATTATTTTGGGAGTATCGTCTGTAGTTCACTTCCTCGGGTGCCATTTTCTGCAATAATTTACCACGCTCATCGAACGTTTCGTTTGCCGGGCGGCGTCTTGGGCGCTATGAATCGAAAATCTCTGCGCACCGCAACGAAGTGAACTCACGGATCAATTATCTACTGCTGGCGACGGCGCTCCTCGGAACATTTTTCTCCGGCACGGCGACGCGCATCGTCGCGATCTCGATGCCCACCGTAGCGCAGAGTTTAGGAACCGATTTGCTCGGCATCTCCTGGGCGCTGTTGTCCTATCAACTATCGAACATCGGGTTGTCGGTGGTGTTCGGCAGGATCTCCGATTTGTGGGGACGCGAGAAAATGTTCGCGTTGGGGTTTGTCGTTTTCGCGACGAGCTCGCTCCTGTGCGGTCTCTCGCAAACCGTGCTGCACCTGATCGTGGCACGTTTTGTTCAGGGCGTCGGCGGCGCGATGTTGCAGTCGTCGAGCCGGGCGCTGGCCGCGGAATCCGTCACCGAAGATCTCGCCGGTCGCGCGCAAGGCTACATGACCACTGCCCATCACACAGGATTTATCCTCGGACCGAGCATTGGTGGATTGATGATCGATTACTTTAGCTGGCGCTGGAGCTTCTTTCTCCTGGCACCCGTTGGTTTCGCCGGCATGGTGCTCGCGTTGATCAACACGAAGCGGCGAAAAGTCGTTCCACAACGTTATTTCAGTTCGATCGATTATCTCGGTGCCACATTCCTGTTTACGATCACGACCACGTTGGTCTTTCTGTTCGACCGGCGCACGCATCAGATCGTCGGCACCGTGGTGCAGAGCGGGATCCTGGTCGTACTCGGGGTATGTACGGCGGCATTTATCATTCATGAATCGCGGACCGAAACTCCGTTCGTCAATCTGGAACTGTTTAGAATTCGCCGCTTCAGCTTCAGTGTGGCGAGCTTGCTGATCGTTTCGATTTGCTATTCACTCACCAGTTTTCTGATGCCGTTCTATCTGCAAGATGTCCTGCATCTGAGTCCCACTCGAATCGGGCTTCTGTTTATGGCGCCCTCCGTGTTGACCGTCGCGCTGGCGCCCGTGAGCGGGTATCTCACTGATCGCTTCGGACCGCGGATTCCCGCGACCCTCGGCGTCTTGCTGATGATCCTATCCCTCGCTAGTGGCGGATTGCTGCAAGCTGACTCCCATTGGTTCCTCCCCACAATATTGATCATCGTGGGGGCCATGACAAACGGCATTTTTAATCCGGCAAACTCCACCGCGATGATCAGCATGATGCCGAGGGAGCACCGCGGATTCGCCTCGGCTATGAATCACGTGACATTTGGTTTCGGCAATGTTTTCGGCGTGGCGCTAGGCGGGCTCTGCATGTCGCTGGCGCTCGAATTCCATACCGGAATCAAAGCGGCAGCACTCACGGCGGAAAATCCTGCCGGTTTCGTCGCGGCCCTCAATACCACTTTTATCGCGGCTATTGTATTGTGCGTCGTAGGCGTCTTCACGTCGGCGCTACGCGGCGCAGCCAAGCCGGCCTGAGGCAAGCGAACATCGTTGCTTTGCGTCCGCGCATCGTTGGAACATTTGTTTCCGAGGAGGTCCACATCATGAGCAAATTTTTGATCGCCATTCTGGTTTCTCTGTGTGCGGCGCTTGTCGCGAACAATCTCGGCGCGCAAACCCTCAAAGCGGGATATATATCGAAGGACTTCAACTACCTGCCTTTCTTCATTGCACAGAAAAACGGGTTCTATGCCAAGGAAGGCATTCACGTGGACCTCGTCAATATCGGGCGCGCCGACATCCAGCTTCAGGCCCTCGTGGCTGGCGAGCTTCACTTTGCCAACATCAACGCCGACAGCATCATCATCTGGGACGAGCGAACCAATGGCAACTTGAAAGTCGCAGCGGGATCGAGCAACTCGGCGCCGTATCTTCTGATCGGCGCCAAGAATATAAAAAAAATAGAAGACCTGAAGGGCCAGAGGCTCGGTGTGGCGAGTCTCACCGGGGGCGCTACATCGATTTTACTTGCCTATCTCAAAAGCAAAGGATTGGTGCACCCGCGGGATTTTTCGCTCTCGATCATTGCCGGAGGTACGCCGGCCCGATTGAGCGCCCTGGACACCAACGCGATCGCGGGAGCAGTTCTAGGAATCCCGTTCGCCGATGTTGCCATCGACAAGGGATTTAACCGACTGGGCGATACCACCGAAGTGATTGCGAGCTATCAGTTCAACAATATCAACATCAATCCAGCCTGGGCGGAAAAGAATCGCGCGGCGGTGGTGAATTTCATCAAGGCCCATATCCAAGCACTGCGCTGGATTTTCGATCATCAGGCCGAGGCGGCGGAATTTGTCACCAGAGAGTTCGCTTTGCAATCGAAATATGCGGTACGCGGGATCGAGTACTACACGAAAAACAAAGTTTATCCCATCAATGGCGATGTGACGCTCAGCGGACTAAAGGTCAACATCGAAGTGCAGGCGCAAGACGGCATCATCAAAGGCGCGCTGCCGCCGCCGGAAAAATATATCGATCTAAGCTATCTGCGTCAGGCGCAGAAGGAGCTCGGCTTGTGAGAAGCGAATCGTGAGAGTCATTCCCGCTCCGCCGCAAATTTTGTACGACGGCTTGAAGCGACAGTTTTAATTGCCTGCTTTCCTCGCAGCGAAACATTTCAACACGGCCATATGATGCGCGAGTGCCGGGTGTTCGTTATCGTTTGCTTGATTTTCCTTGTCGCCTGTTCAGGTGCGAGAAACGAGCCGATTCCCGGACAACCCGCCCATCATGTGGTGGGCGGGTTTCGCAACGTCAATCCGAATTTTCGCCGACCCTCGACGTGGACGCGCTGGAGCTTCGTAGTGCGGCGGTTCGTATCGGCTTCTTTATCGCCGAGGCGTTTCGAGACGCCACGAATCGCAAACGACGGGGCGATTCTGAGGGCTGGCACTATGAACCCGAGCATTACTTGGGTTGGGCACGCGACCGTGCTGGTACAGATGAACGGCGTCAACATTCTCACAGACCCACAGTGGGGTGAACGAGCAAGTCCGTTGTCGTGGGGCGGACCGCGCCGCCTGAGCCCTCCCGGGCTTGCCTTCGAAGATCTGCCGCGCATTGATGTCGTTTTGATCTCGCACGATCACTACGATCATCTCGACCTGAATACGGTAAAGCGCCTTGCTGCCGCGCACGATCCACTGTTCCTGGTTCCGCTCGGGCTCAAGGCATGGTTTGCCGAGAACCAAATGACGCGCGTCGAAGAAATGGACTGGTGGCAGGAGCGCGAATACCGCGGGCTGAAGTTTGTCTGTGTGCCGGCCCAACATTTCTCCCAGCGCACCTTGACCGACGCCAACCGACGACTCTGGGCATCCTGGTCGGTGTTGAGCGTCGAGCGGCGGTTTTATTTCTCCGGCGATACCGGATATTTCACTTTCTTCAAGGAAATCGGCCAGCGACTCGGTCCTTTTGACGTGGCTGCGCTTGCCATCGGCGCCTACGAACCGCCGGAAATCATGAGGTTTGTGCATCTCACGCCGGAACAAGCGGTGCAGGCATTCGTCGATCTCAACGGCCGCGCGCTGCTTGGCATCCACTGGGGGACTTTCGACCTTGCGGAGGAGCCGCTCGACGAGCCACCACAGCGTATGCTGGCCGAGATGCGCCGCCGGAAAATCGATTCTTCGCGCGCGTGGATCTTCAAGATTGGCGAAACGCGCCCTTGGTAAAAGCTTGCCCGGTCCTGCGGAGGTGACGGAGACCTGCGCGCCCCAAACAAAGCGGGAATAAGCGTTGTGCCAGGTCGCGCCATAAGGCGTTTGACAGACGTCCGAATGCCAGCCATTGTATAGGACAAATGATCATGCCCAGGGAGAGGAATATGAAGACACTGCGATTGGAAACCACAGCTCCGTTTCAAGGCTTGGCCGAACTCGTGGCCTATGACGAGGGTTTGTTCGAGAAAGAAGGGCTTCAAATCGAGTGGATGGATCGTGAGAAGGGTCTCGACAAAAGCCCGCAGATGCACATCACGGATCACAAGGACGCATCGCGTTATACCAGCCACGGCCGCATGATGGAAACTGGGGAGGCCGACCTCTACAACGCTTGCGAATGGGGCAACTACTCGCGTGTTGAAACTACGAACGTAAGCAGCCGGCAGATGGGGCGGCGTTCCATGGTGAATTTTGCCGCGATCCTGGTTCGCGGCGATTCTCCGGTGCAGGTCCCTCAGCAGTTCGCCAATGTCCAGATCGGCGTCCCTTTTTATAGCGGCACGCACTATCTCTGCCTGCAGATGTTGGAAGGCTTTGTGCCGCGCGAGTCGATCAAGATCGGTCGGGTGCCGAACGGCTCCAATTACCGCTTCAAGATGCTCATGGACAAAACCATCCAAGCCACGACTCTGACCGAACCCTATATTTCATTGGCTGAAAAACTGGGGTGCCGCATCGTGATCTCGGCATTCCACCACGGCACTGACGTGGCGTCGGAGCGTGTCGATGCGGAAACCTACGAAGCTTTCAACCGTGCGATTCGCGAGGCTGTCCGGCGCATAATGGCGAACCGGCGAGCGTATCTGCACTACTTCATCGACTATTACCGTGATCGCGATCCGATGATTAGTCAGCTCACCGTCGACGATCTGCGCGAGAGCCGCCTTTACCTCGTCGATCCGGCGCCGATTCCAGCCGATGAACTACAACGCACCTACGACTGGATGAAGAGCTGGGGTTTTCTCGAGACCGCTCCGTGCGCGAACAATCTCGTGAACCTAAACGCGTAGAGCACGCTACTCGCCTTTTTGGACCTGCCGCTTCTGGCCACTGAGTCCAGTCGGCTAAGCTCGCATTCGCCGCTTGCTCCTGGGCAAGCGGCGAAGTTTTTTTGTGAACCTTACGCGATCACTTCGCGGCGGATCTGGTTAATTGTTTTTCGGGAACCTTGCCGGTGAAGCGCAGCACGAACGTGCCCCATTTGTCGTCATTGAGATAGATATTGCCGCGTGCGTCCACCGCGACTTCTTCGCTCCAGTTGATCGGCGAAGCATGGGCCCCTGCATGTTCAGCCGAGCCTGGCCGCTCTGGCGGGATGAAATAGCCTACCTCCCTCGGCAGCTGCGGATCGCTGATGTCGAAAATTCTTAGACCCGCATTGAAATAGGCAACGTAGATCAGATTACCAGGCTGCTGCACCGCGGAATTATGGATTTCTTGATTCGTGTTGTGTGGCCCAAAGCGTCCGCCCTTTTCGCAAAAATTTTTATAGGGCGCCTTCTTCGGCGGCACCGGCGTTGGAAAAACAGAAATAAGCCGCGGCCTTGTGGGATCGCTGTTATCGATCAACCCGGCGAAGTTCATGCCGTTGTCACGGCAGCGCTCATCCATCGCTTCCGAGCTTACATAGACAAGCTTGCGATCCCACAGCGGCAATGTCGTATGCAGCGATTGCGCACCGACGCTCGCGAACGGCGGCGTGATTTGAAGTTTGCCGATCAGCTTCGGCTGAGCCGGCTCGCTGATATCGAGATTGATGACATCGGGCATATAGCCGGTCGTCAACATTTTGCCGTCGGGGCTGATATTGGCCGGCCCATGGAAACCATTGATTGGGCCAGTAGCCGTTTCCCCTTCTTTCTGGCCGGGCTGCCACCATTTGCCGACTTCTTTTGGGTTCGTTGGGTCGCTGACGTCGACGATGACGAGAATTTTATTCCTGAAGCCCGGATAGCTGGTGGAGAGATAAGCGTATTTTCCGCCGGGATAGGAATTTCGATGCGCGCCTCTGTTGCCGGTTCCCCAACGGGTGATCTCTTTCGGATTTACCGGATCGCTGATGTCCCAAAATATCATGTCGGGTCCGTCAGCGGGTTTGCGGCGATCGAGCGAAGTGATCATCAGATTGTCATGAACCGTGACCTGCGAGGTGATCCAATCCTTCGGGCCGTCAAATGGGATAAACTTGACGAGTTTCGGATTGGCAGGGTCGGTGACGTCCAGGATGCTCCAGCCAAGGTCGAAGGAATGGCCCATGTAGAGATACCAACGACCATTGGCCGCGCGGTTGAGCGCCATTTTGAAGGCGCCATAGCGACCGCCCAATCCCGAGAAGCCGATTACTCTGACGTGCTCGCTTTGTCCGCCGGCTGGAACAGGATCGGCGCGCACGATTGTGGAAGCGACGAGCATCAAAACGCATGCGGCGACAGCAAGAGTGAAACCGCGCATCCTACTCATTCCCATCGAGATTCCTTTCGTTATCTCGCTCGCTGCGATTGCAATATCACGTTCGGGGCAAAGTTACATGGCCGAGCCAGCGGCGATAAAGACCGAACTCTTTATTTGCGCATTTTTAATTGAGGTCTCGAAGTAAGGCGTCGTGTGCGGCGATTCGCACGCACAGGTTCTGCAGCAATTTGCCATGTGTAAAATTCTTTCGTAGCGAAGTTTTTATTGGCATTGTGCTTGGTCGCACTCGTCACGCATCACGTGCGGCAGTAATCCATCGAAAACTGAGGGGCGTCACGAAGCTCGCGGTAACACCTTTACGCAGATCCGTTGGGATCCGACAGATGACGCTGGGGGGAGATGGAATACATTCTGCCCGACAAGTACTGTGACGTAACGGGCTGTTAACTATTTTTTTGAAACCGGTGATATCAGCCACCAAGTGATCAACAAATCCAGCGAACTCTGCAAGCACCTATTGTTCGAAATTCTACCACTGGATTTATCCGGAGCGTAACTTATTTTCCGAAGGATAAGCCTGTTTGATAGTCAGACCAAATCCGCGCGCAGCGCAGAAGATTGCGGGAACTAGCCGCATGCGAACCGGGCAGTAGTGCAAGCGCGTTTTGCTGTGGTGCAAGCCTCACAGGAATGCACAGAACTGGGGCGAGCAAACTCAAATACCCAGCGCCTTTCGAACCTGCTCGACCAACACCGCAGGTGGCAATGAAGCGTCCAGAGTGAGCGCGGTTTGCGGCGGCTCCAACGTGTCGAACTGGCTTTTTACCAGCGCAGGGTTCATGAAATGGTTCTTGCGCTCTTTTAGCCGGCGTTCGGTCAGAGCTCGACTGACCGCCAGATGAACAAAGACGACGCGATCATCGACTCTCAAGCGCGTGCGATAGGAACGTTTCAAGGCGGAACAGGCCAGGATGCCATTCTCCTGACGTTCCAAAGCCTGCTCAATCAAAGCATGGAGCCGATCAAGCCACGGTGCTCGATCCCTATCGGACAGAGCTTCGCCGCGGCGCATTTTTTCGATGTTTTCCAGCGGATGAAAATCGTCCCCCTCATGGAACTGCCAGCCGAGTTCTCCGGCCAGCAACTTGCCGATTGTGGTTTTTCCCGCGCCGGCTACGCCCGTCAAAATGATAAACATAGCCTTATCGCCAAAATTGGAGTCCACGATACTAGCGACTCGCTGCGGCTCTTTTGAGATCGGCGCCGAACCTGATGTTTTCGGACCGAGTCACGGTCACGTTGAAATCATACGCGGGTGATCGGAACTGGCTCAGAGCGAATTGCTGGCCTTCGGCTCGGCTCGCATGGATGCAATCCTCGGGGACATGAACGATATAATTCCGGATGTGGAAGCCGATCACCGCGTGGTAAACGCAATTATTCGAGCCAATGCCGGTGACGACGATATGATCACGGCACGGGCGTAAGTCGAATTTCTTCAGCTCCGCTTCCATGGAAGTCTGATAAAAGCAGTCATGAGAGTATTTTTTGACGACCACCTCATCGCGGAGCGGCTTGAGCTCCGGCACGAACGCGACGGCGGGAGTGTCATCGATGAGCGAGTATTCTTTGCCGAAAAACGTGAACTCGGATGGTCTTTGGTTCTGACCGACTGAACATGAATAATTTTTCCATCAGCTTCGCGAAATCGATCCAGTAACTTACGGATATTACCGATTACGGGTTTGACACCGGCGCCATGCCGCTCACAGCCTTCAGCTTGCATGTCGACGATCACAAGAGCCGAGTGTAGGGGTGAAAGCTCGATCGTTTGTTCAGGCATAAAAGAACCTCCAAAAGTGAGCGACTGTTCCTTACTCGCGAGCGAGCGCTCGCGTCAAGTAGATCTCGTCAAAATATCTCTGTGGCGGATCCGAGATATCCATTTGTTTCAGAAGCGCAGCGATATTTTCCGCTTTTACGCGGATGTCGAGATCGGCCGCGTAGTAATCCAGGGCCTTTCTCTCGATGCCAAGGTCACCGCGCAGCCCGTGCCGCATGCCGAGCGCAATGGCTTTCTCCTTGTCGCGCCGAATCAGCTCCATCGCTCTTTGGAGAGCTCTCAGGAATCTGACGGTCTTATCGGGGCTCGCCGCGGCAAATTCCCGGGTCAAAGCCACGACCGTCGAGGGAATCTCGGTCAATGTCTCGCGCGTGTCGAGCAGCATCGTGAAGCCGTCATTCTCGGCTTGGACTCGTTGTCCGGGAGTGAGTGGAACCGCCTGGACTTTGCCGGTTTTGAGAGCGGCGATGCGCGCCGCCGGTCCGCCTTCAATGTTGAGCACGAAAAAATCGCGATCCTTGATCAGCCCTTCACGCCGGAGCGATTCCACCACCGTAAATTCTCCCATCCCGCCAATACCCGTGATGCCGATGGTCTTTCCTTTCAAGTCCGTCACCCTTTTCAACTTTTTGTCGGCCATGAGTGCATAGCTCATTCGGTTCAAATGGCCGCCAACGACAACGACGGGAGCGCCGCGCGCGATACCTCGCAAAATCGCCACCGCGCCGGCGATCACGAAATCAGCTTGACCGCTCATGAGCAGCGCCATCATGATCGGTCCGCTGCTCGATAGCGTTACCGGTCTCACGTCGAGACCCTCTTCTTTGAAGAAGCCCGCGCCGCGAGCGACGGCCGTAGGGAGTCCCGTATTCCAGCTCGGTGA
>Ga0075425_100004185_pt1 | contig 14830 bp, 13 predicted proteins | sample SoiMethybrSBSTD4_FD_75300 | JGI IMG/M metagenome (GOLD analysis project Ga0075425, IMG submission 75300) | Bulk soil microbial communities from a Populus tree surrounding site in Tennessee, USA - Soil MetaG P. TD hybrid SBSTD4 | ecosystem: Environmental > Terrestrial > Soil > Tree plantation...
TGCCCCGGCGGGAGGCCAAGTTGCGGTCGCTGTGCCTACACGAAGAAGAAGGGGGCTCACGGGGGAAACATGGTTTCCCCCGTGTTCAGCGAAGCAGCTGGTACGGCACCGAGGCAAGGATCACGTGCGGCTCGAAAAGCAGTAGCCGCTTCACGTACAGCGCGCGCCGGTTGTGGAGCACACGGCTGAGCCCGCGCACGATGAGCTCCGGCATCACCAGCACAACCTCGGTTCGCCCATCCGCCGTCAGGTCACGGAGGTAGGCGCGCAGGGGAGTGCCGATGTCGCGGTAGGGAGCTTCGTCGATCTCCAGTGGGATTCGAGGTCCGTGAACCGCCCACTCACGGCGGAGCTCCTCGCCCTCTTCGGGGCTGAAGGCGAAATTTACGGCACGGGTGTCTTTGATTCCCAGCGTGCGCGCGTAATTCACGGCCCGCATCGACGAGGCGTTCACGCTCGAGACCAGGACACGAACAACCGCCCGCTCGGGCTGCGTCCCGTTCGCTCCTGCCACGGCCGGCACATCGGCCACGACGACTCCCGGCTCGGCCAACAGGCGGAGCTTCAACAGCAAGGCCCGCGGGTGTCTGAACACCTCGAACAGGGACGGCCGCTGGAAGAACTCGGGGAGGACGACCGTCACGAAGCTCGACTCGCCTCGCGGCAGGCGCCAGACCTGCTCGAGGACCGCTTCGGTGACGCCGAGCGAGCCGTCGAGGACCTGGAGGTGCGACCGCTCGTCGGAGAACCTGAACCACCTCGGCTTGATGCCCGGGTCGGTGCCCCGGGCCGGGACATGGATGGCGCGGAAGCCGTCGCCGGTCTGCTCGGTGAACCACAGCGCGTCGGCGGTCGCCTCGTCGATCGACTCGACGAGCAGCAGGCTCGTATTCCTCGGCGGCGGCGCCGCCACGACCGCGGCCGCGCCCGCTTGGAGCCGTCTCGCGATCCCGCGGTAGTGACGGCGGATCCCGTAGAACCCGAGCACCAGCAGCGGAATCGCGACGATCACGAGCCACGCCCCGGCCGCGAACTTGGTCACGATCACGATCGCCGCGACGATGCCGGTCGCCGTGGCTCCGACCCCGTTGACGAGGGCGCGGTAATGCCATCCGGGCTCGCGGACGCGCTTCCAGTAACGGACCATCCCGGCCTGCGAGAGGGTGAAGGCGGTGAAGACGCCGATCACGTAGAGGTGGATCAGCGAGTTGACGTTCGCGCCGTAGATCCAGATCAACAAGCCGGCGAGCGTCGCGAGCACGAGCATCCCGTTCGAGAAGACCAGCCGGTCGCCCAGGTTCGTGAACTGCCTCGGCGCAAAGTTGTCCCGTGCCAGCAGCGCCGCGAGGCGCGGAAAGCCCTGGAAGGACGTGTTCGCGGCCAGGACGAGGATCAGCAGTGTCGTGACCTGCACGGCGTAGTACAGGAAGCTCGCGGCGGATCCGGCGGGGAAGGTGGCGCGCGCGAGCTGCGAAACGACCGAGGCCGTCTGGCTCGGTCGCGCGTGCTCCTGGACGGCGAGGTACGAGACACCGACGAAGAGCGTGATAGCAATCGCGCCGAGGACGGCGAGCGTGGTCGCAGCATTCTTCCCGTGCGGTCGCCGAAAGGCATTGACTCCGTTGGCGATCGCCTCGACGCCGGTCAGGGCGGTCGAGCCCGAGGAGAAAGCCCGCAGCACCACGAACAGGGTCACGGCGCCGGCGCCGGCCGTGACCGGATGAGGAACCACGGCGTGCGGTGCCTGACCGAGAAAGGTCTTCATGAGACCGACGCCGACGAGCGCGAACATCGACGCCACGAAGGCATAGGTCGGGAGCGCGAAGGCGAGCCCCGATTCGCGGACGCCACGGAGATTGACCAGGACGATGACGCCGAGACACCCGAGCGAGAGCAGGACCTTGTGAGCCTCGAGCGAGGGCGCGATCGACGTGACCGCGAAGATGCCGGCGGAGATCGAGACCGCGACCGTGAGCACGTAGTCGGTGAGCAGCGCCGCTGCGCCGACCAGGCTGGGCAAAGTGCCGAGGTTGTCTTTCGCGACGATGTAGGCGCCGCCGCTTGTCTCGTAGGCCTGCACGGTCTGGCGGTAGGAGGCGACGACGATCGCGAGCAGAGCTGCGATTGCGATCGAGATCGGGAAGACCAGATGCGCGGCGCCGGCTGAGGCGGCAACGAGCACGACCAGCGCCGACTCGGTCGCGTAGGCCACCGAGGAGAGCGGGTCGGACGCAAAGATCGGGAGCGCCAGCCACTTCGGGAGCAGCGTCTCCTCGAGCTCCCCGCTCGCCATCGGCCTGCCGACGATCGCCCGCTTGAACGAACGAGCCGCCGGAGCATCGAGCGTCGAACGGCTCATGCGACGGCCCGTGTTGCGCGCTGCGGTTCGCCGGTCGCGATCAGGACGGGGCAGGGGGCGTCGTTCAGAACCGACCAAACGTCCCGCGAGAACGGCCGGCGGAATCCACGCTGGGACTCGACCGGAGCGCCGACGACGATCAAGGAGGCCCGCACCTCGACGGCGGCCTCCGCGACGCCCCGCCCAAGCTCGCCGGGTCGCGTCCGGACGATCTGCCCGTGGGCGGCGACCCCATAGCTCTCGGCAATCGCGCGGTCGCGCCCAAGCTCAGCCCGAAGCGCCGTTTCCTCCTGCTTGAAATGCGCATCGAGCGGGAGCTCCCACTCGACGTACAGCGGTGCCAGCAGAAGCACCCGCGAGCCGCGCTCGGCAGCAAGCCGGCACGCGAGGTCGAGCGCGTGGCGGGTGTGCTCTGCATCGAGCAGCGGGACGAGCACCATTCGCTGCAGCCCGATCAGGCGATTCGTCGTTCGACGAAGCCGGCGCCGCCCGTCATCGAGCGCTCGCCGAGAGAAAAAACGCCGCCAAGAAGCCACGTGGTCAACGTAGGCCCGCGCTCGTCAGCCCCGGCTCAAGATTGCGCCGGGACGCCTCAAGATTTGCTCAGGACGGGCCTTTCCTCGGTTGCCGGGAGCTCGAGGACGAACGTCGATCCGCCCGTCGCCTCGTCAGCGTTCTCGATCCACACGCGGCCGCCGTTCGCCTCGGCGAACCCTCTCGCGATCGCGAGTCCCAGCCCGCTGCCGGGGCCGGCAGTGCTGCCACGCTCGAAGGGGTCGAAGATCCGCTCTCTGTCCGCCTCGGGAATGCCAGGGCCCTGGTCGCGGACGCGGACGAAGATGTGCCCGCCGTCGCCTCGGACGCTGACCGCGACCGCGTCCGCCGGCGACGAGAACTTCAGAGCGTTCTCGAGCAGGTTTACCAGGACGCGGTGAAGCTGGGGGCCGTCGACGCGAACGAGCCCGACGTCGGTGGCGATGTCCGTCTCGACTCGATCGGTCTCGGGGCCGAGCTGTTCGAGCGCCGAGGCAAGCAGCGCGTCGACCGTCCACAATTCGGGCGTCCGCCTGGCCGGACCGGCCTCGAGCCGCGAAAGATCGAGCAGGTTCTCGACGAGCCGCTCCAAGCGCTGCACCTCGATCCGGATCGTCTCGAAGAGCTCCTCGCGCTCGTGGACGTCGAGCTGGACCGATGGATTGTCGAGCCCCTCGCTCGCGGCGCGGATCGCGGTCAGCGGCGATCGCAGATCGTGGCTGACGGCATGGAGGACGGCGGTCTTGACCGCATCGGCCTGGCGGAGCTTTTCCGCCTCGACCGCCTCGCGTGCCAGCCGGCGCGAGCGTGTCGCGAGCTCGCCGACGACGACACCCACGGTCAGATAGACGGCGAGCGCGACCCAATTCTCGGACTCGCGGAGCTCAAACGTATGCAACGGCGGCAGAAAGAGGAAGTTGAACGCCAGCATTGACGCGATCGAAACCGGAATCGCGTAGGCGAGACCGCAGACGACCGCTACCGCGACGACGGCGAGCACGTAGAGCACACCGAGGCTGACGACCGGGGCAATCGGACGCAAGGCATAGACCGCGCCGGTGACGAGAGCGACGGCGGCGACGCTAAAGCCGATGCCGATGAAGCGCCTCTCCCATTTGCCGGCGACCCGGTCGCGGAGCACGGCTCAGCCCTCACGCTTGCCGGGATTCACCAGCCGGTAGCCGGCGCCGGGCTCGGTCAACAGGTAGCGGGGACGGGCGGGGTCGGGCTCGAGCTTCCGCCGGAGCTGGGAGACGTAGACGTGTAGGTAGTGCGACTCGGCGTCGTAGGCGGGCCCCCAGACCTCGCGCAGAATCGTCGGATGGGTCAACAGCTTGCCCTCGTTCTGCGCGAACAGGCGCAGAAGCCCGAACTCGTTCGGCGTCAGCGCGACGGGCTCGCCCGCGAACCTGACCGCGTGCTTGTCGAGGTCGACGACGAGATCGCCGATCTCGATCACCGGCCCCGCGTCGGGGGCCGTCCTGCGTAGTGCGGCCCGGAGCCGCGCCAGCAGCTCGTCGGTGCCGAACGGCTTTGTCACGTAGTCGTCGGCGCCCGCGTCGAGTGCGGCGACCTTCTCGCCTTCGTCGCCGACCGCGGAGAGGACGAGGATCGGGACTTGCGACCACGAGCGCAGTTCACGGCAAACCTCGGAACCGTGGCGATCGGGAAGAACCAGGTCGAGAATCACGGCGCTCGGAGGGCGAACCGCTGCGCTTCTGAGGGCCTCCTCGCCCGTGGCGGCCGTGACGACGTCATAGCCGGCGCCACGCAGCGTCGCCTGGAGCGCCCGCAGGATGTGGGGCTCGTCGTCGACGACGAGAATGCGGCCTTCGCCGTCCGAAGATCCTGTTTTCTCCACTGAAACAGGATAAGTCCGCCTCGATAGCTCGCCGCGCTAGCACGGGGGAAACCATGTTTCCCCCGTGAGCCTCTTCTTCTTGTCAGCGCCGTCACGGGCGTCGCTTGTCCTCCCGCCGGGCAAAGCCCGTCTTCGGCCGCGCAACGCCTGCGGCTCGGTCAGCCGTCTCGGGACATAGCATCCGCCCGTGCCGAGACGGCGTCGTCAGCAGAGGCTGGAGCGGGTGCTTGGCACTCCGGCCCTGTTTGCCACTGCCTATGGCAACGTCGGTTCCTCGATCTACTACGCGCTCGGCCTGGTCGCCGGGATCGCCCTCGGGCTGACGCCGCTCGTTTTCGTGATCAGCGGGTTGATCTTCGCGGCAACGGCCGCGACCTACGCCGAAGGCACGGTTCTCTATCCGGAGGCAGGTGGTTCCTCCAGCTTTGCCCGCCATGCCTTTGACGAGCTCGTCTCCTTCGGGGCCGCCTGGGCCCAGATGCTCAATTACGTGATCACGATTGCCATCTCGGCGTTCTTCGTGCCGCATTACCTCTCGATCTTCTGGGCGCCTCTTCGCACCAACCCGTGGGACATCGTCGGCGGGGCGATCGTGATCACGCTGCTCGTGCTGCTGAACATCGTGGGCATCCGCGAGGCGGCGAGGCTCAACATCTTCCTCGCCGTCGTCGACTTCGCGACGCAGCTGCTGCTGGTGCTGATCGGCTTTGTTCTGATCTTCAGTCCGCACTTGGTCTTCTCGGCGAACCTGCACTGGGGCGTTGCGCCGACCTGGGCGAACTTTTTCCTCGCGATCCCGATCGCGATGATCGCCTACACCGGGATCGAGACGGTCTCGAACCTCGCCGAGGAAGCCCGCGACCCGCCGCGCGACATCCCGCGTTCGATCTCATGGGTCGCCGGTGCGGTCTTCGCGATCTACTTCACCCTGCCGCTGATCGCGCTCTCGGCGCTCCCTGTGGAGCGTGTAGGGGGGACCTATGTGACGAAGCTCGGCCTGCCGCCGGACAAGGGCGGGTTCGCGAACGATCCGGTTCTCGGGCTCGTCGAGCACCTGGGGCTGCACGGGACGGTGCTGACCAGCGCGAAGATCTACGTTGGCATCCTCGCTGCGACGATCCTCTTCATCGCGACGAACGCGGGCGTGATCGGAGCCTCGCGGATCACCTACGCGATGGCGAGCCACCGGCAGATCCCTGAGATCTTCCGCCGGCTGCACCCCAGGTTCAAGACCCCGTGGCTGTCGCTGCTCGTCTTCGGCGGGATCATCTCGATCGCCGTTCTCCTGCCCGGCAAGACGACCTTCCTCGGGGACATGTACGCGTTCGGAGCGATGCTCTCGTTCACGATCGCGCACGCCTCCGTGACCGCGCTGCGGGTGAAGCGCCGCGGCCGGGAGATGCGGTTTCGAGCCCGTCCCAATCTGCGGATCGGCGAGGTCGACTGGCCGCTCTTCGCGATCTTCGGCGGTCTCGGCACGGCCGCCGCTTGGTTCGTCGTCGTTGTCCAGAAGGCGGACGCACGCTGGGTCGGTGTCGGCTGGCTCGTCGTGGGGTTCATCTTCTACGCGGTCTACCGGCGCTACGTGGTGCATGCGCCGCTGCGCGAGACGGTGCGGGCACCGATGCTGATCGGGCCGGCGATCGCGCTCGAGTACCGCAGCATCCTCGTACCGGTGAAAGCGGGCCGCGAGTCGGAGGAGGCGATCGATTTCGCCTGCCGGCTTGCAGCCGAGCGCCGTGCTTCGATAGCGGCCGTCTGTGTCGTCGTGGTGCCGATGGAGCTGCCGCTCGATGCCGAGCTGCCCGAGGCTGAGGCGGCGGCGAACGAAGCGCTCGACGCGTCGGTGGCGATCGGCGAGCTCTACGGCGTCGACGTGGTCGGGCGCCTGCTACGCGCCCGGAAACCGGGACGCGCGATCGTCCGCGAGGCGGAACGGCGCCAGACCGAGATCATCGTTCTCGGCGCGCCGCGCAGCGAACGGCCACAGCGTGCGATTTTCAGCGAGACCGTCGACTACATCCTCAAGAACGCGCCCTCCCGCGTGATGGTCGTGGCGGGGAAGAAGGTCGTGGCTGCATGAGCTTTTACCGTGGGGCAACGGCACTGTTTGCGGTGACGTTCCTCGGAATCGGGATCGCATTGATCATCGTCACCGCAGCGCGGAGTGGGGGCCTGGTCGGCTATTTCCTGGGCGTGCTCTTTGCCGCGCTCGGTGTCGGCCGTCTATACCTGCTGCGATCGCGCACGCCGCGCGGCTGAGCTTCCGCAGGGACAGTCCCTCGGGACTGTCCCAGAAGCCGTTCTAGGGTCGGCGGCGTTTCTGGGACAGTCCCCGTCCGGGGACAGTCCCTGAGCCTTTCGCAGGGACAGCCCCCTCCCCCGGGGACAGTCCCTAAGCTGCGCTCATGGCGCGCAAGCTCCCTCGATTGCAGCGCGTTCTCGACGCGCCGGCCCTCTTTTCGATCGCGTACGGCGAGATCGCTTCCTCGATCTACTTCGCGCTCGGGATCATCGCTTTTCACGCGCTCGGCTTCACGCCGGCGGTTCTTCTGCTCACGGGTGCCCTCTTCCTCGTAGTCTCGCTCTCCTACGCGGAGGGCACGGCCGCGATCCGCGAGACCGGGGGCGCTGCGACCTTCGTCCGGATCGCCTTCAACGACTTCTGGGGCTTCGTCACCGGCTGGGCGCTCTTCCTCGACTACCTGATCGTGATCGCGCTCTCCGCGCTCTACGTCCCGCACTACGCCGCCGGAGCGCTTTTCACCAACGTGAGCAGGCCGTGGGACGTGGTCGCCGGCTGCGCCGTGATCGTGGGGGTCGCCGCCTTCCGCCTGCTCCGAAACAAGCGCATCTTCCGCTTCGTGGTCGTAATCGCGCTGCTTGACCTGGCGACCCAGCTGCTGCTCGTCATTCTCGGCCTCGCCCTGCTCTTCTCGCCTGATGCGCTCGGCAAGGGGACGTCGCTCGGCAGCAACCCCAGCTGGCACTCGATCGCGTTCGCGCTGCCGTTGGCGATGCTCGCGTACACCGGTCTCGAGACCGTCGCCAACCTGTCCGAAGAGGTGCGCCGCCCGGGCCGCGACCTGCCGCGAAGCCTGTTCGGGGCGATTGGCCTCGTGGTTGTCCTCTATGCCGCGATCGCCGTCGTCGGGCTGTCGGCGTTCCCGGCCGAGAGCGGGACGCAGCTCGGAAGCACGTGGGCGAGGGCGCCGCTGATGGGAATCGTCGCCAGCCTGCGGCAACACTTACCCGACGTGCTCGGTGCGCCGCTGCAGGTTTTCGTCGGCACGACGGGAGCGCTGATCCTGGCGACCGCGGCGGCGACGTCGATGTCCGGATTCGGCCGCCTTGCCTACTCGCTCGGCGAGCACGCCCAGCTGCCGCGCGTTTTCGGCCGCCTCAGCCGGCGGTCGGTGATCGCGCCGCAGTCGATCATCGCCGCGGCGGTGATCTCGATCGCGCTGCTCGTGTCGACCTCCCTGGTCTTCAACCACCCGGTCTTCTTCCTCGCCAGCCTCTACAGCTTCGGGGTCCTGCTCGCCTTCACGGCGGCGCAGCTGGCCGTGATCAAGCTTCGTTTCAGCCACCCGGAGAAACGGAGGCCCTACCGGGTGCCGTTGAACTGGGGCCGCGTGCCGGTGCCGTCGGTCGTGGGCGCCTTTCTGACCACCGTCGTCTGGGTTCTCGCGCTCGCGACCCACGGCGGCGCCCGCTATGGCGGCCCGGCCTGGCTTGCGACCGGGCTCGTGATCTACGTCGTCATCCGGCGGTCGCGTGGCGAGCGATTGACCCAGCGGGTCGTCTCGGCCGACGAGCACCTCGACCTGACCGAGGCGCAGTACTCGAGCATCCTCGTCCCCCTGAAGCTCGGCCCGATCGGCGAAGAGATGGTCGCGACCGCGGTCAAGCTCGCCCAGGAGTCGGGCGCCTCGGTCTGGGCGCTGCACGTCGTCCGGGTACCGATGGACCGGCCGCTGGACGACGAGCTCGCCGACGAGGAAGAGAGTGCAGCCGCGGCGCTGGCCGAAGCGCAGCTGCTGGGTGCCGATCACCGGGTCGAGGTCAAAGGGAAGACGGTGCGCGCCCGCTCGATCGGCGAGGCGATCGTCAAACAGGCGAAGGAGCTCGGGGTCGACCTGATCGTGGTCGGCTCGGCGCCGAAGTGGCGGCGTCAGTCGCGATTCTTCTCGCCGACGGTCGAGTACGTGCTGAAGAAAGCCCCGTGCGAGGTGCTCGTCGTCGCCTTCCCGCAGGGGGTCTTGGAGGAGGAGGAAGAAGAGCCTGCATATGCCACGACGTGAGCTATGGTGAGCGGGTGAAGGCACTTGTGATCGGCTGCGGCCGAGTGGGGTCGAACGTGGCGCTCCAGCTTGCGGAAGAGGGCTGGGAGGTGACCGGGGTCGATGAGAAAGAAGAGGCGCTGACCCGTCTTGGCGAGAACTGGCGCGGGGGCTTCGTGCTCGGCCACGGCATGGATGTCGACGTCCTCCGCGAGGCCGGCATCGAGGACGCCGACGCGGTCGTCGTCGCCACGAACGGCGACAACACGAACCTCGTCGTCGCTCAGGTGGCAATGAAGCGGTTCGACAACCAGTGTGTCGTCGTCCGCATTCTCGACCCCGCCCGGGCCGACTTCTACCGCACGCTGGGACTGCGCACGATCAGCCCGACGAAGACGGCGATCAGCGAGCTGCTGGACGCTGCGCGGGCCTGCGAGATCCCAGCGCGGGAGCCCGTCTCCACTTAACGCGTGTACGTCCTCATCGCAGGCGGCGGCAAGATTGGGGCGAACCTCGCCCGCAGCCTGCTGCGCGACGGCCACGGTCACGAGGTGACGCTGATCGAGCAGCGGCGAGACCGCTACGAACGGCTCGAGCACGAGTTCGAGCACCAGGTGCAGCTGGGCGACGCGACCGAGATCCACGTGCTCGACCGGGCCGGGATCGCGCGGCCGCCCGACGTGGTCGTCGCGGTCACCGGCGACGACGAGGACAACCTGATCATCTGCCAGCTCGCCCGCGAGAAGTACGGCGTCGAGAAGGTCGTCGCCCGCGTGAACGACCCGCGTAACCAGGCGCACTTCGACCTGCTCGGGATCTCGGCGACGGTCTCGGCGACGGCGAGCATCATGGCGCTGATCGAGCACGAGGTTCCCGAGCACGACCTGATCCACCTGCTCGAGCTGCGCAAGGAGAACCTCGAGATCGTCGAGGTCCAGATCGACAAGAACGCCCCTGCGGCAGGCAAGCGCGTGGAGAAGCTGAAGCTGCCGGAGGGCTCGCGGCTCATCTCGATCACCCGCAACGGAAGGTCGGAGATCGCGATCGGCTCGACCGAGCTGCAGCCGGGCGACCAGGTGCTCGCGATCCTCCAGCCCGGCAAGGAGGACGAGCTCCGCCGGGTTCTCCTCAAGAATTAGGAGGGTTCGGCGAACCCTCCTGGGGGCACGCCTCGCTGTGACCCTCTTGCGGGTCACTACCATCGACAGCCGTGACCCTCGTAGATGCAACGGCCGAGGCCATGGCTCGGCAGCTTGAGCTCCGCGCCGCCTTGGCGCACGCGCGTGGGCGGACGGAAGCGCTCCTAGAGGCGCTCTCGGATGAGCAGCTGACGCGGCAGATGTCGCCGCTGCAGTCGCCGCTCGTCTGGGACCTCGCCCACATCGGCTACTTCGAGGAGCTTTGGCTGCTCCGTCGCGTCAGCGGCCGCGACGGCGTGTCCTCGGAGTACGACGACCTCTACGACTCGTTCGCCCATGCGCGAGCCGAGCGCGGCCGGCTACCGATCCTGCAGCCGCAGGCAGCCAGGGCCTATCTCGGAGACGTCCGTGAAGCCGTGCTCGAGCTGCTCCCCGGCCTCGACTTCGACAACGGCGATCCGCTGCTCCGGGACGGCTTTGTCGTCGGGATGGTCGTCCAGCACGAGCTCCAGCACGCCGAGACCATGGCGCAAACACTCGCTCTCGCCGGCCTGCCTGGTCCGGAGCCTCAGGGGCCGCCGGAGGTCGGCGCGAGCGGCGAAATCCTCGTCTCGGGCGGCCCGTTCATGCTCGGTTCGACCGATCCATGGGCCTACGACAACGAGCGGCCGGCACACGTCGTCGACCTCCCTCCATTCTGGATCGACCGCGGGCTGGTGACGAACGGGCAGTACGCAGCGTTCGTGGAGGACGGTGCGGCCGCGCCGCCCGGCTGGGATCCCGCGCGCCCGTCTCTCCCGGTTCAGCACGTGTCCTTTCACGAGGCGGAGGCATACGCCCGCTGGGCCGGCAAGCGCTTGCCGACCGAGGCCGAGTGGGAGAAGGCCGCGACGACAGTTGGCCACGAGCTCGAGCATATGACCGGCGGCGTCTGGCAGTGGACGTCGTCGTTCTTCGACGGCTATCCCGGCTTCACCGCCTTCCCCTACCTGGAGTACTCCGAAGCCTTCTTCGGGGATGAGTACCGAGTGCTGCGCGGCGGCTCCTGGGTGACCGACCCGCTCGTTGCCCGGCGCACCTTTCGCAACTGGGATCTCCCTCAGCGGCGACAGATCTTCTCCGGCCTCCGCTGCGCGCGCGATGCCTAGAACCTCGACCCAGGAGCGGCCTCGGATTTTCGCCGGAGAGAGAACCGACGGCCGCGCGGCCCTGTATGAGGCGACGCTACGGAGCCTGCAGTCGGAGCCGAAGCGGCTACCCACGATCTGGCTCTACGACGAGCGCGGCTCGCGGCTCTACGAGGAGATCACGCGGCTGCCGGAGTACTACTTGCCGCGGCGCGAGGGCGAGATCTTGCTCGCCCGGGCTCCGGAGATCGCGCGGCTCACGCAGGCGAGCACGCTCGCCGAGCTCGGCGCAGGGAGCGCGAACAACACGCGCCTACTCCTGGACGCGCTTGACGCTGGGGGCACGCTCGAGCTCTTCACCCCGCTCGACGTGAGCGGGCAGACCTTGCAGGCGAGCGCGCAGACGATCGCCGCCGCTTACCCGCGTATCGCCGTCCAGGCGATCGTCGGCGACTTCGAGCGCGATCTGGGGCTCCTCCCCAGGGGCGGGCGACGCCTGATCGCCTTCCTGGGAAGCACGATCGGGAACCTGTACCCCGACCAGCGGGCAAACCTGCTTGCAGCGCTGGCAGCGGAGCTCGCGCCGCCCGACTCGCTGGTGTTTGGCATCGACCTCGTCAAGGATCCTGCCCGCCTACAGGCGGCCTACTCCGACCCGCGAGGCGTTACCGAAGCCTTCGTTCGCAACGCACTCACCGCCGTCAACCGCGAGCTCGAGGCGACGTTCGACCAACAGCGGTTCGCGTTCGTAGCGCGCTGGGATCCTGAGCACGAGTGGATGGACATCGGCTTCCGCGCCCGGGAGGCACATACGGTTTCGGTCGGGCGGCTCGGGCTCGAGCTGGCGTTCGAGGAGGATGAGCCTCTGCGCATCGAGATCAGCTCGAAGTTCCGCCGCGAGCGGTTCGGACAGGAGGCCGCGAGGGCCGGCCTTAGGGTCGAGTCGTGGTGGACCGACCGCGCCTGCGACTTCGCGGTCGCTCTCGTTGTGGGTGAGCCGTTCGCCGGAGGCTAAGGTCAGCTCGTTCGTGAAAGCCCAGGGGGTTCTTCTGGTTGCGCTGGCGCTCGGGCTCGCGGCCTCGGGGTCCGCCTCGGTTGGCAAGCACGCCGAGGTCGGGGCCGACTGGACGCGGTTTGGCTACGACGCCGCTCGCCATAACGCGGGTCCCGCGAACACGGGAATCACGGCCGCCAACGTGGCTCGGCTGCGCCGCCAGCGCGTGGCAATCGACGGCATTGTCGACGCCTCGCCGATCTACCTCCGCGGCGTCCGGATTCACGGAGCCCGCCACGACGCCTTCTTCGTCACGACCTCGTACGGGCGCACGCTCGCCATCGACGCCTCGAAGGGAACCATCCTGTGGCAATTCACGCCGCGCAGCTACGCGTCGCTGGCGGGCTCGTACCGGATCACCAACTCGACCCCGGTCGCCGATCCGAATCGCAACTTCATCTATGCCGCGTCGCCGGATGGAAACGTGCACAAGCTCTCGGTCGCGAGCGGGGCCGAGGCTCGCGGCTGGCCTGTGCGGGTGACGCTTTCGCCGCAGCGAGAGAAGCTCGGCACCTCGCTCAACTTCTCGCGCGGCCTCGTCCTGCTCGGGACCGGGGGCTACGTCGGCGACGCTCCTCCCTACCAGGGGCACGTCGTCGCGATCAGCGGAGCCACCGGCCGCATCGTCAACGTCTGGAACTCACTCTGTTCGAACGTGCATCGGCTGCAGAACCCCTCGAGCTGCGCGCACAGCGACTCCGCGATCTGGGCGAGGTCAGGGGTCGTCGTCGCTCCCGGGACGGGAAGGCTGCTCGTGGCGACGGGCAACGGTGACTTCGACGGCAAGCACAACTGGGGCGACAGCGCGCTGATGCTTAGCAGGAACGCCGGCGGGCTGCTGCGCAACTGGACCCCTCGCAACCAGGCGAGCCTGAACAGCGGCGACGTCGATCTCGGCAGCACCGCGCCGGCCCTGATCGGCGGCTACGCCGTTCAGGGAGGCAAGGACGGCAAGCTTCGGCTGCTCAGCCTCTCGCGTCTCGGCGGCCGGCTCGGTGCAACCGGCGGCGAGCTGCAGACCGTTACCGCGCCCGGAGGGACCGACGTCTTCACGGCGCCGGCTGTCTCGGGCAAGCGGCTGTTCGTCGCGACCGGCGCCGGCCTTGCTTGCTACGTACTCAGGGGCGGCCGGCTGCACCTTTCATGGCAGCGCCGCGACGCCGGAACGAGTCCTGTCGTCGCCGGAGGGCTGCTCTATGTCTACAACGGCTCGCTGAACGTCTACGCCCCGGCGACCGGAAAGCTGCTCGCGTCGTTCGGCGGCCTTGGCACGGCCCACTGGAGCAGCCCGATCGCCACGGACGGCCGCGTTGCGCTACCCGAGGGAAGCGCGAACGACCACCGGACGAGCGGCGTCCTCGACATTTTTCGCCTACCGTAATGAGCGAGTGCGAGCCGTAGGAGCAGCCATCCTGTCGGCGGTCTTTGGCGCATTCGTTGCGTTGGGCGGCGGTGGGTCGCACCGCGCCGACTACAGCTTCCGGCAGGTCGCCTCCGGCTTCGACCAACCTGTGTATGTCGCGCAGCCGAAGAGCGAGCCTGGTCGCCTCTACGTGGTCGAGCGGCCCGGGCGGATTCTCACGCTCGCCGGCGGCAAGCGGCGAACCTTTCTCGACATCCGCAGCCGCGTCGAAGACGGCTATAGCGAGCAGGGTTTGCTGTCAGTGGCGTTCCACCCAAGCTACGCGCGGAACCACCTCTTCTACGTCTACTACACGAACAAAAGCGGCGACGTCGAGATCGACTCATTTCGTTCCCGCTCCGGCCGCGCAGTTGCCTCCTCACGCAGGCGTCTGCTGATCGTCAACCATCACGCGAACGACAACCACGACGGCGGCCAGCTCCAGTTCGGTCCGGACGGGCGGCTGTATGCCGGGACGGGGGACGGCGGGTCGGGCGGCGATCCGCCCGACAACTCCCAGAGCCTCTCGCGGCGGCTCGGCAAGCTGCTGCGGCTGAACCGCGGCCGCTGGCAGATCTACGCCTACGGCCTCCGGAATCCGTGGCGGTTCTCGTTCGACCGGGCCAACGGCGATCTCTACATCGGCGACGTCGGCCAGAACACGTGGGAGGAGATCGACTACCGGCCGCGCGCGGCCACCGGGCTCACAAACTACGGCTGGTCGGCCTATGAGGGGCTTGCGTCGTACACGCCTTCCCGGCTGAACCACACCGGCACGCTCGTCAAACCGGTCCAGGTCTATAGCCACTCGGGCGGTAACTGCTCCGTCACCGGCGGCTACGTCTATCGCGGCAGCGCCGTTTCGTCGGCGCGCGGAAGGTACTTCTACGGCGACTACTGCACGGGGATCATCTGGAGCCTCCGCATCTCCGGAGGCCAGACGTCCGACAATCGCCGTGAGGCCAGCAGGGTGTCTCACCTGTCGTCGTTCGGCCAGGCGGTGAACGGCGACCTGTACGCCGTCTCCCTCGACGGCGGGCTCTACAAGCTCAGTCCTTAGTCCACGCCGCA
>Ga0075425_100004186_pt1 | contig 14828 bp, 17 predicted proteins | sample SoiMethybrSBSTD4_FD_75300 | JGI IMG/M metagenome (GOLD analysis project Ga0075425, IMG submission 75300) | Bulk soil microbial communities from a Populus tree surrounding site in Tennessee, USA - Soil MetaG P. TD hybrid SBSTD4 | ecosystem: Environmental > Terrestrial > Soil > Tree plantation...
GCGGCATCCGGTCTTCACGGTGGCCACGGCCACGCGAAGGACCCCGCGCCCATGATCCGCCCGGGCCTGGCCGTGATCGCGGCGCTCCAGGTGATCGCCGCCGCTGCGGCCTATCCCGTGCTCACTCTCGCCATCGGCCTCGGGTCGAGCTTCCTCAGGACGGCGACCAGTCATCAGGCGGGCGCGCAGACCGTCCTCTTCTTCGCGGCGCTGCCCATGGCCTTCGGCGTGCTGATCACGGCCGGCGTCTTCGTGGCCGTGTCCCTCGGGGTGTGCATCGCGGGCGCCTTCGTCCTGGGACGGCTCGGGCGCCGGCGGGGCGAGACGGTGACCGTGGCTCAGTTGCTGAGCTTCGGCTCGGCCCTCGTCCTGATCGACGTGGTGGTGATGGTGGCCGGCGTGGTGCTGCGGCCGATGTGGTGGTACAGCGAGAAGCTCGCCACCCTCATGCCCCTCTGGCCGCTTCTCGTCGGCTTCGCCCTCAACGCCGTGCTGGATAGCGTGGTGACGGCCGTGATCCTCCGGGCCCAGCTCAGGCCGCGACGGGAGGCCGCCGGCTGATCCACGGGCACGCCTTCTCGAGCTGCGCGCCCAGGCCGAGGATGGTCCCCTCCTCGCCGTAGCGTCCCACGAGCTGGACGGCGATGGGAAAGCCCGTGGCGGCGCGGCCCAGCGGCAGCATGAGGGCGGGCTGCCCCGTGATGTTGAACCACACCGTGAAGGGCGAGAAGGTGAAGACGCGGCGCCAGTATTCGTCGACGTCGTCGAGCATCATGTCGATCCAGCCGAGGTGCGGCGGCAGCGTGCCGAGGCCCGGGGTGAGCAGCACGTCGTAGGTCGCGTGGAAAGCCGCCATCTGCCGGCCCAGCCGGTGGGCGGCCTGGGTGGCGCGCACGTAGTCGGGCGCCGTGATGCTCTCGCCTCGCTGCGCGGTCCCCCACGTGGCGTTCTCGACCTCGCCCTTCCTCGCCGGCCGCCCCGCGGTGGGATGGCTCGCGAGGGTGACCACCATGTTGGCGGCGGCAAAGGTGAGGAAGGTAGGGATGACGGCGGCGCGATCGATCTCGGGATCGGCTTCCTCCACGCGATGGCCCAGGTCCTTGCAGAACACCACCGTCTCCGCCAGCGCCTTGAGATATTCCGCGTCCACCGGCGCGCCGTTGGGCGCCGCCGTCGTGTAGGCGATGCGCAGCGGCCGCCACTCCGCCTGGACGTCGGCGAGAAATGGCCGCAGCGGCGCCGGTGCCACGTAAGGATCACCGGGTCCCGCGCCGGCGGTGGCATCGAGGAGCGCCGCGGTGTCCCGCACGGAGAGCGTCACCGCGTGCTCGGTCGACAGCCCCCCGAGCCCTTCGCCCGTGTAGGGCGCCATGGTGTTGCGGCCGCGCGTGGGCTTGAGGCCGACCGCGCCGCAGCAGGCGGCGGGAGCGCGGATGGAGCCGAAGCCGTCGGAGGCGTGCGCCATGGGGAGCATGCGCGCCCCCACCGCGGCCGCTGCCCCGCCCGAGGAGCCGCCGGAGATGCGCGTGGTATCCCACGGGCTCTTGGTCGGCCCGTGGAGCTGCGGCTCACAGGTGAGGGAGAGGCCGAGCTCGCAGGTGTTGGTGCGGCCGAAGAAGACGAGGCCCGCCGCCTTCAGGCGTTTCACGTGCTCGCTGTCCACGGTCGGCGGCGGCGTGTCCGCGAAGAACTTCGAGCCGCGCGTCATCTTGATGCCCGCCACCTGCGCGGTGAGGTCCTTCAGGAGAAAGGGCACGCCCGTGAAGGGGCCGTCGGGCAGGCCGTCGGCGATGGCCTGGCGCCCGTAGTCGTAGAGCTTCATGGTGACGGCGTTGACGGCGGCGTTTCGCGCCTCCACCCGCTCGATGGCCGCCTCGAGGAGCTCGCCGGGCGTGACCTTGCCCTGCTTGACGAGCTCGGCGAGGCCGAGGGCGTCGTAGTGCTCGTAGTCCTTGAACGCCGCCATGCGCGGCCTACTTCCGGAAAGCGGGGGCGACCTTGGCCATGAACTCGTCGAGCGCGGGCCGCGGGTCCTTGGGCAGGAACATGGTCGGGATGAAGAGCATCCCCACGCCCGTGTCGCGAAGCCGTCCCAGCTTGTCCTGGATCTTGGCGGGGCTGCCCGCGAGGAGGATATCGGTGGCCGAGACCTCGTCGCGGCCCATGCGCTTCATGAGGGCCTGCTTGAGCCGCTCCACCTGCGCGGAGTCCTCGGTGATGCCAGGGACCATGACGGCCGAGCGCAGGATGGTCTTGGGATCACGGCCCACGCTCGCGCAGTGCGACTCGAGGATCTTGCTCTTGGCGGCGAGGATGTCCGGCCCGCCCCACACGTTCCAGTGATCCGCCCAGCGCGCGGCGATCTTGAGGGTGACCTTCTCGCCGCCGCCCCCCACCATCAGCTCCGGCCGCGGCTTCTGCACGGGACGGGGCATGAGGGGCGCGTCGTCGAGCTGGTAGTACTTGCCCTTGAAGGTCGAGCGCTCCTGCGTCCAGAGGAGATTCAGCACCTGACACGCCTCGTCGAGACGGCGGAGGCGATCGGGCATGGTGTAGAAGGGAATGCCGTAGGCGGAGTGCTCGTTCTCCTGCCAGCCCGCGCCCATTCCGCAGATGAGGCGGCCGTTCGAGATGATGTCGATGTTGGTCGCCATCTTGGCCAGCACCGCGGGATGACGGTAGGTGTTGCCCGACACGATGGTGCCCACGCGCATCCGCTTCGTCTCCGCGGCGAGAGCGGCCAGGGCCGTCCAACACTCCAGGGTGTCGCCCACGCGATCGGGCGTGTTGGGCATGAAGTGATCGGTGACGCACGCGGCGTCCCAGCCGCTTTGATCGATGTGCTGCCAGAGGGTGAGCACATCGTTCCAGGTGGTGTTACCCATGCTCGTGAAGATCGCGAATTTCATGCTGGCTCCTTCGGGAGGCGCGGCAGGTGACGGGACATCGCGCGCCGGTGAGGCGCGACGGTTACGGCAGCGTGTCCTTCATGATCGTGCACGCCTGCTCCTCGCGGAACTCGTGGAGGCGCTTGCGGAGCTCGGGGCGCTGGTTGGCGAGGATGGCCACGGCGAGGAGGGCGGCGTTGGTGGCGCCGGGCTTGCCGATGGCCAGCGTGCCCACGGGAATGCCCCCCGGCATCTGCACGGTAGAGAGCAGCGAGTCCATGCCCTTGAGCGAAGCGCTTTCCATGGGCACGCCAAGCACGGGCAGCACGGTGTGGGCGGCCACCACCCCGGCCAGATGCGCGGCCCCACCCGCGGCGGCGATGATGACCTCGACCCCGCGGCCTTCGGCCCCGCTCGCGTACTCCGCGGTGTAGGCGGGCGTGCGATGCGCGGACATCACCTTGCACTCGTGGGGCACGCCGAACTGGGTCAGCACCTCGTCGGCGTGGCGCATGGTCTCCCAGTCGGACTTGCTGCCCATGATGACGGCGACGAGCGGCGCGCTGGAATCAGCCATGGCGTGGCGAACGAACGATGCCGCAGGCCTCGAGGTTAGTCAAGGCCTTTCGGGGATAATAGCCGGGCATGGCCGCGCATCCCCTCGAGACGCTCGTGGTGCATCCCGGCGCGCTCGGCGACGTGCTCCAGGCCGTGCCCGCCCTGCGCGCGCTCACTGCACTCGGGCATCGCCTCACCTTCGCGGGGCAGCCGCGCCTCGGCGAGCTGCTCGAGGGGGTGGGAGTCGTGCCCGCGTGCGTGTCCTTCGACGGCTTCGGCTTCGAGGCGCTCTTCGTGGACGGTCCGCCGCCCGCCCCGCTCCGCTCGCGGCTCGGGCGGTTTCCACGCGCGGTCTCGTGGTTCGGATCGAGGGACGCCTGCTACCGGCGGCAGCTCGCGACGCTGATTCCCGAGAGCATCGTGGCTCCGCCCGTGCCCGACGCGGGCTCGCCGTGCACGGTGTGGGAGCATCTGATCGAGACGCTCGCGCCCTGGCACGTCGCGGGCCCCGCCGACGCCGGTCCTCTCCCTGCGCCCGAGAGCTGGCGCCGTGCCGCGCGCGCGGCTCTGACCGCGGCGGGAGCCGATCCGACGCGGCCCTTTCTCCTCGCTCATCCCGGGGCAGGGGCGCCCTGGAAGCAGTCGCGAGCGGCGGACTTCGCGCGCACGATGGTACGCATGGCATCCGAGGGCGATCTCGCCATGGTCGTGCATCAGGGCCCTGCCGATCGCGCCGCCACGGACGCGCTCGCCGTTGCGCTCGACGCGCCCATGATCCGGCTGGTCGAGCCGTCGCTCCCGGAGCTGGCCGGCGCGCTGGCGCTCGCCTCCGCCTATCTCGGCAGCGACTCCGGCGTGAGTCATCTCGCCGCTGCCGTGGGCACGCCCAGCGTCATCCTCTATCCTCCCGAGACGCTCCGGCAGTGGGCGCCGTGGTCGCCGTCGGCCCGGCCGGTGAGCGTGGGAGCCGAAGGAGAGCCGTCATGACCGTGGACCACGAGCTCTATGCGCCCCGGTACCGCTGGTGGGGCAAGGCGCCGGGCCCGCCCGAGGTGCGGCGCTTCCTCGCCGGTCCGCAGCCGCGGCTCTTCGAGCTCGGGCGCGCCATCCGGATCTTCTGCGAGTTCATCCGCGGCTTCCGCGCCCTGCACTTCGTCGGGCCCTGCGTCACCGTGTTCGGCTCCGCGCGCTTCACGGAGACGCATCGCTACTACGAGCTGGCGCGGCGGGTCGGCGCCTGCCTCGCTCGCGACGGCTTCACGGTGATGACGGGGGGCGGCCCCGGCATCATGGAGGCGGCCAATCGCGGGGCCAAGGAGGTGGGCGGCCGCTCCATCGGCTGCAACATCGAGCTGCCCAAGGAGCAGGCGCCCAATCCCTACCTCGACCGCTGGGTCACCTTCAAGCACTTCTTCGTGCGCAAGGTCATGCTCGTGAAGTACTCCTACGCCTTCATCGCCATGCCGGGCGGCTTCGGCACGCTCGACGAGGTGACGGAGGCGGCCACCCTCATCCAGACGGGCAAGATCGCGGGCTTCCCCATGGTGCTGATGGGCGTGGACTTCTGGAAGCCGCTCCTCGACTTCATGCGGGACACCCTCGTCAAGGAAGGCACCATCGCGGCCACCGACATGGATCTGCTCTTCGTCACCGATTCGCCCGAGGAGGCGGCCACCCGCGTGCGCGACATCGGCATGAAGCAGTTCGGCCTCACCTACGAGCGCCCGATCAAGCCCCGGTGGTATCTTTTCGAGTGAGGTAGAATGACCCTCCGCCGGATCCAGGCGGGAGCAGTGGGGAGGGCCGGACCATGAGAGACGCGAAGGTGAAGGACCTGCGGGCCCGCTCCGACAAGGCGTGGGCGAATCTCCGAGCGCAGCTCCACGGCATGGACCCGTATCTCGACCGGAGCGACGCGCCGGGGCAATGGACCACGCGCGAGGTGCTCTGCCACCTCCTCTTCGAGCCGGGCTGGAAGCCGGTGCCGCTCCTCAAGACGTTCGCCACCACGGACCTCCCCGTGGTCCACGTCAACCCGGGAGATGCGGAGGTGACGGCCGACCGGAAGACCATGACCCTCAAGCAGTTCACCGCCGCCCTCGAGGGCCAGCAGCGCGACGTGATGAACTACCTGGACAGCCTGAGCGAGGCCGAGCTCCACCGAAAGGCGCGCATCCCCCTCTTCAAGGAGATCATGGGGATCGAGGAGATCGACATCCCCACCTTCGTGGGCGCGCTGTTCGAGTACCACTGGAACGACCACGCGGGACAGATCGCCAAGATCCGGAAGTCGGTGGGGTTGCCCGAAGCGAAGTAGCTACTGCCAGCCGATGACCTCGTAGCCCTTCTCGCGCAGGCATCGGTCGACGAAGTTCTTGTAGACGGGGCTCGGTCCCGAGCTCTTGACCGCTCCGTGGATGGCGCCCGCGGTCGCCCCCGTGGCGGCGCCGATGGCCGCTCCCCTTCCCGCGCCGCCGCCCGACACGGCCCCCGCCACCGCGCCCACCGCCGCTCCGCCCGCCCCGCCCACCGCGGTGTCCTTGCCCACCTCCTTGGCGGTGGCCCCACCCGAGGACACGTAGTCATCGGCCCGCTGGCGGCAGGTCGCGATGTCGGCATCGGCCTGCGCCTTGCCCACCTGCTCGAGCTTCGCATTCGGATACAGCACGGGGTTCTGGGAGTGGCTGCACCCCGCGAGGATCATCAGGACGACGCCCAGGATCGCGAGCCCACGCTGAGTCATGGATGCCTATCGATAGTACCAACCGTGCAGGCGAGTCGGCGAGACTCCGATCATGTAGAGAAAGCGGAGAAGCCACATGAGCGCCATGGTCCGCAAGGCGCCTTCGCGCTCCCACTTGCGCGCAGAGGTCGTCACGCGCGCCCGGAGGGCGGCCAGCCGCCCTCGCCGCTTGAGCCGCCGGCAGAGCTCGATGTCCTCCATGAGCGCGATGTTGGGATAGCCGCCCATCGCCTCGAAGACGCTGCGCCGGACGAAGATGGCCTGATCGCCCGTCGAGATCCCGCTCCACCGCGAGCGCAGGTTCATGAAGAAGGCGATCATGGGGAAGACCCTCCGCGAGCTGTCGAAGCTGACGTCGAAGCGCCCGCCGACCACGCGCGCGTCGTCGAGCGCGCCGGCGATGGCGGGGAGCGTGCCGTCGGGCAGCCGCGTGTCGGCGTGGAGGAAGAGGAGCGCCTCGCCGCGGGCCCGTCGTGCTCCCGCGTTCATCTGGCGAGCGCGACCGCGCGAGCTCGCCACGAGCTCCACGTCAGGAAAGCGCGCGGCCACGTCACGCGTGGCGTCTTCGCTGCCCCCGTCGGCCAGAATCACTTCCGCGTGGGGGCAGCGCTCTCGAAGGTCGGGCAGCAGGCGCTCGAGATTGGCCGCCTCGTTCAGGGTGGGCACGATGATGCTGATCAGGACGAGGCCCGCGCCGTGTCGTTGAGGCTCCAGTCGTAGTCGAGATAGCTGAGCCCCGAGTCGGTGAGGAGGCGGAGGCGGCCCGCCACCTCCGGAGGCGCTTTCGCGCGGATGAAGGCGGCCACGCCGCCCCCCGCGGCGAAATCGGCGGCGAACCACCGGAAGATGGCAGACACGCGCGCCGTTCTCCCGTCGGCCCCCAGCTCGAGCCCCTTGGTCGGATTGGCGAGGAAGCGCGCGGCCTGCTCGTCGAGCTGGGCCTCAAGGTTGGCGGCGGCGTAGGGCGCGGAACGCAGATCCGGACAGGAGAGCGAGGCGCACACGATGGCGAAGTGCACGCGCGGCTCCGTGAAGGTCTTCCGGAGAATGCCGTGCTCGATCTCGTCGAGCGAGTAGTCCGCGCCGCCTACCACGCCGATCTTCCGCTTCCAGATCGGGCGGAGCAGGCTGCCGCCGTCCCGGATGCTCGCCGTCGGATACTGGTCGAGCACAGCCTTGATGGCGAGCAGATTGTAGGCGTTGATCCAGAAGGCGAGGCGCTCGCTCTCGCGGGCGAGCGCGGCGGGCTCGGCCCGGGCGAGGGCGCCGAGGGCCTCCGCATACCGCGGATCGGCCTGCACCGCTCGATAGTCCACGAGGGCGAGGCGGATGCCGCTCACCGTGCCCGGCCGCACGTGGGCCGAGAGGAGCACCGCGTACGCATCGCCCGCGGCATGGGCGGAGACCGCGGAGGCGAAGAGCGTCGCCGCGACGATGCCCGGCTTCAGGAGATCGCCGGCGAGCCGGCTGCGGCGCCCGATCCAGCGGGGCAGGAGCGAGATGAGCACGAGCAGCACCCCGGCGACGGCGAGATAGGCGAGCGTCCGTTTGACGTGACCCCTGCCCTCGCTGATGGCGCCGCCCGCGAGGGTGAAGGCGGCCGTGCCGGGAATCATGCAGAGCGACGAGGTGATCGCGTAGGGCCAGAAGCCGATCCGCGTGATGCCGTACGCGTAGTTCTGCAGGTTGAAGGGAAAGAGGGGGACGAGGCGCGTGAGCATGACGATGCGCCAGCCGTGCTCGGCCACCTTCTCGTCGATCCGCGCGAGCCGCGGGCTCGCCTGCACCCACCCCTCCACGGTGCCGCGCACCGCGTAGCGGGCCACGAGGAAGGCCAGGGCCGCCCCTATGCTGGCGGCGATCCACACGTAGACGGTGCCGCGGATGGGGCCGAAGACCACCCCGCCCAGCACGGTGATGGGCAAGCCGGGCACGAAGAACACGACGGCGAGGATGTACCCGCCGATGAAGACGGCGGGCGCCAAGGCGCCGTAGCCTTCGATCGCGGTCTTGAGTCGGGCGAGGTTCTCGAGCTGGATGGCCTCGCCGAGACCGAGGGCGCGTACCGCCACGATGCCGGCGGCGATCACCCCCGCGGCGATCAGGGGACGGAGCCATCCGCGCTTCATCGCGTCCACCCGAGCCACGCGGCGAAGATCATCTTCACGCGCGGCGTGAGCCGCGTGCGGTTGTACATGTCGCCGACCTGCCGGATGGCTTCGGCCTGCGTCGGATACGGATGGATCACGGAGGCAAGGCGGCCGAGGCCGACGCCCGCGGTCATGGCCAGGGTCACCTCGCCGATCATGTCGCCGGCATGGCGGGCCACGATGGTGGCGCCCACGATGCGGTCGGAGCCGCGGCGGACGTGCATCTTGACGAACCCCTCCTCCTCGCCATCGATGACCGCGCGATCCACCTCGGCGAACGGCCGGAGATACGTATCGATGGCCACGCCGCGCTCGGCCGCCTGCCCTTCCGAGAGGCCGACGTGGGCGATCTCCGGATCCGTGTAGGTGCACCAGGGAATGGTCAGGGCGGAGAGCTTCTTCCGCCCGAGGAAGAGCGCGTTCTGGATCACCGTGCGCGCGGCGAAGTCCGCGGCATGGGTGAACTTCGCGGCCAGGCACACATCCCCCGCCGCGTAGATCCTGGGATTGCTCGTGCGGAGCCGGTCGTCGACCTTCACGCCCGCGCGGCGATCGTAGGCCACCCCCACGGACTCGAGGCCGAGGTCCTCCACGTTGGGCACCCGCCCCGCTCCGACCAGGATCTCGTCCACCGTCACCGTCGTGGCGCCTCGCGGTGTCTCCGCGTGGAGCACCTTCCCGTCCGCGGTGCGCTCGACGCGGGCGATCCTGGCCTCGAGGACGAGGCGGATCCCCTCGGCGAGGAAGGCGCGCTGGACGATCTCCGCCGCGTCGGCATCCTCGCGGTTCAGAATGTGGCTCCCCGTGTGGAAGACTGTCACCTCCGAGCCGAGGCGACGGAAGGCCTGGGCGAGCTCGCAGCCGATGGGACCGCCGCCGATCACCGCGAGGCGCCGCGGCCGCTCCGTCAGCTCGAAGACGCTCTCGTTGGTGAGGAAACCCGCCTCGGCGAGACCGGGGACGGGCGGGCGATGGGCGCGGCCTCCGGTGGCGATGACGGCGCGCTTGAAGCGGAGCGCCGTCCCGTTCACGCTCACCGCGCCCGGTCCCGTGAAGCGGCCCTCACCCAGGAACACGTCCACCCCGAGCTCGCGGAAGCGTGCCGCGGAGTCGTGCGGGCTGATGCGCGCGCGGACGCCGCGCATGCGCGCCATCACCGCGCCGAAGTCCACCTCGGCGGGGCCGGGCACCCGGACGCCGAGAGCGGACGCCGCGCGCAGCTCGCCCACCACGCGCGAGGAGCGGATCACGCACTTGGAGGGGACACAGCCCACGTTGAGGCAGTCGCCCCCGAGCAGATCGCGCTCCACGAGGGCGACGCGGGCGCCCAGACCGGCCGCTCCCGCCGCCGCCACCAGGCCTGTGGTGCCGCCCCCGATGACCACGAGGTTGTAGCGGGGCGCGGGCGACGGGGCGACCCACTCCGGCGGATGGACATTGGCCACCAGCTCAAGGTTGTGCGCGTCCTTGGGCCGCACGTCCACCGTCATCAGAACTTCCCGCGCGAGCGCTCCCTCGACGGCAGGTTCTCGAGGCAGGTCGTCCACCACCCCGTGCGCACGGTTTCCGAGAACTCCGGGGGCAGGCCCTCCTGGTCCATCTGGCGGGCGAGCGTCTCGAAGTCGTAGTGCAGGGGCACGAACTCCACCGACACGTCGGGCGTGGCCGTCAGGATGGTGTACCAGACGTTGGTGGAGCCGTCGTTCTCGGGGCGGCCGATCACCCCTACGTTGACGGCGTGCTGGCCGGTGGCGAGCGGGCGGTGCCACTTGATGCCGGTGTGCGTGCAGAGGAGGACGTCGGCCGCCGTCTCCCACAGGAAGCGCCGCAGGAGGCCGTTGGGCGTGGCGGACTCCCAGAGGAACTCGTTGATCACGCGCGGGGAGCCGTGGCACATGAGCACGCGGTGCGGTCCCAGGCGCACGCGCCGATGCCCCGGCAGCGAGCCCAGCCACGCCTTGTTCTCCTGCGAGGTGCGGGCGAACGTGTACTCGTAGCTGATGCGGGCGAAGTAGTTGTCACGCGGGTCGGTGTAGCCGCATCCGCAGTCCGTCTTGCCCTGGGCGAGCGACTCGTCGTAGTTGCCCTGGATGGCGAGGATGCCGCCGTCCCTGAGGAGCGGGAACACGCGATCGGGATGCGGGCCGAACCCGCCCATGTCGCCGAGGCAGAACACGGCCTCCACGTCGCGCCGGCGCGCGTCCGCGAGCAGGGCGTGGAGAGCAAGGGCGTTGTTGTACACGCCGCCGAACACAGCGATGCGCCGGTACTCCGCTAGCCGTTCTTGCACGTCATTCCCGTCTGGAAGCATGTGACGCAGGAGGGGTGGTAGAGGGCGGCGTCTCTGAACGAGGCCTCCAGCGCGCCGTCGGAGAGCCGCGCCCCGGGCAGGCCGGCCAGGATCGGACAGGCATAGACGCCGCCGTCCGCCACCACGCGGGACTCCGCGCACTGGAGCGTCCCACGATCGAAGCCCACGAGGTCGTCCTCGTGGAGCACGGGATCACCCGGGCGGGCCAAGCGGCCGAGGGCGAACACGGGCATGATCTTCACGCGCGGCTTCTCGATCCCCTGCGCGAGGAGGAAGTCGCGGAAGCGCTCGTAGGTAGTGCGGCCATCCGTGTGCTCGGCGCTTGTGATCTCCGTCGCCGTCACGATGGGGAGGAGGCCGCGGTCGTGCAGGAGTCTGATGGCCTCCACCGCCTTGGCGAAGGCGCTCTCCCCCCGCACCCGGTCGTTCCGCACAGGATCGGTGTCGTCGAGGCTCACCCGGATGGAGAGCGAGTAGCGCGCGGAGGCGAAGAGCTCGGCAAGCTCATCGGCCGTGACGGCGTCGATGCAGGTGCCGTTGGTCAGCACGGTGGTGGGGGCGGCCTCGAGGGCGGCGGCGAGGAGGGCGAGGATGTCGCCGTGCAGGAACGGCTCGCCGCCTGTGAAGTAGATCTCCTTCACCCCCAGCTCCTCCGCCTCGCGAATGGCGGAGAGGGCGACCTCCGTGCGCAGGGGCTTGAGCCACGGCTCCCGTGGCCCCGAGCTGTTGATGCAGTGGGTGCACTCGAGGTTGCACCACGTCCCCGTGATCTGGATCCAGAGCGTGGAGAAGCGCAGGAAGGGCGCGACGGGGGCGGCCCCGGTGCCTGGCGCCATGACCAAGGGCAGGCTCATGCGCCCTCGATCACGTGAAGATGCTCTCGGGGATGAAGGCGGACACGATCCAGTTCGGCGCGTCCACGATCTCGCTGATCTTGAGATCCGCAGCCACGCTGCAGATGATGTAGGCCTCCTCGCGCGAGAATCCGCGCTCGCCCACCAGGTGGTCGATCATGTGGAGCACGGCCCGCTGGGCCGAGGCGAAGAGATCGGGCCCGTGCGCGGTCGTCGCGTACCACGGCCCGGTATTGGTGCCCGCGGCGAGCCGGCGCGTGGTGCGGAGCTGGGGCTCCTCGAGGCGCCGTCCGCGCTGGAGAGAGAAGCGCAGCGTCACCTGGGCGCGCATCTCCACCGCGGTGACGCACACCTCGCCGTCGCCCTGCGCCCCGTGCCCGTCGCCCACGCTGAAGAGCGCCCCCGGCATCCAGACGGGGAGGTACAACGTGGAGTCGCGCGTGAGCTGCTTGATGTCCATGTTCCCGCCGTTCTTCCGTGGCGGCATGGTGCTGTGCGCTCCCGTCTCGTCGAGGGCGGTGCCCATCACGCCGGGAAACGCCTCGATGGGCACGGCGACCCGGCGGTCCATGCGCGCGTGCGTCCCGTCCGAGAGATCCCAGATCTGGAGGAACGGCTTGGAGAACTCGGATTCGGGCAGCAGGCCGCGGCCGGGGCGGATGGCCGTCCAGCCGAAATCCGCGGCGGGCTCGATGTCGACCACCTCGACGGCCAGCGCATCCCCCGGCTCCGCGCCCTTCACCCGCACCGGCCCCGTCAGGGGATGGCCACGGAAGGGGCCGCGGTTGAGGACGTCGGCATGGCTGGACGCGCGAGAGTAGTAGCCGTCGGCGGCGTCGCGGGTCTGGAACACCACGGTGTCGCCCGGCTCGATCTCAAGACGCGGGGCGATGCTGTTGTCCCACGCGTAATGCACCTGGCTGGCGTCGAGCTCGTGCATACTGGCTGTCGATGGCATGGGTCTGCTACCTCCTCGAATGTGCGGACGGCACGCTCTACGCAGGCATCTCCAACGACCTGCCGCGCCGCCTCGGCGAGCACGCCCGCGGGGTCGCGTCGAAGTATACACGGGCGCGGCTCCCCGTCAGGCTCCGGTGGAGCGAGCGTCAGCGTGACCGGTCGGCCGCGTTGCGACGCGAGGCCCAGATCAAGGGGTTCAGTCGCCCGGAGAAGCTCGCCCTGCGCCGTCACGCGAGCACGCGATTGACCGCTCGAAGAACGATGGTGTAGACTCCCGCGCATGGCGAAGAAGAAAGCAGCGGCGAAGCGCTCCGTGAAGAAGCCGACGGCGAAGAAGGCGACAGCGAAGAAGGCCTCGGCCCGCAAGCCGGCGGCCAAGGTCGAGGCGCGGAAGGCCACCCCGTACACTCCGAAGCCCGTCGAGGGCATCGGCTGGGCGCCCTTCCGCTACAGCCTCCCGCTCGTCTAACTCTCTATCGGCCCCTCGCTCCCGTCCGTGACGGCGCTGGTATGCTTGCGCCGATGCTTGCGGGCGCGCGGCACCTGACGACGGTGGTCTGTCTCCTCTCGCTGGCCGGGGGCTGCTCCGCGCTGGAGCGGGCGCGCGGCAACTGGTCGGAGCTCTCTCGCGAGCCGTCGCATCAGGCCCCCGATCCTTCGACCACGCCCGAGGCCGTGGTGCAGGTCTACGCGGCGCGCACGGTGGGGTGGCGCGGGCTCCTCGCCGTCCATACCTGGATCAGCCTCAAGCAGAGCGACGCCGCCTCCTACACGCGCTACGAGGTGATCGGCTGGGGCGTGGATCGCGGCGCGCAGGCGATCCGGGTCAACCGCACCGGCCCCGACAACTACTGGTTCGGCTATCGGCCCGAGCTTCTCGTGGACCTGCGGGGCGCGGAGGTAGACGCGATCATCGAGAAGATCCAGGCCGCCGTCGCCGCCTATCCCTATCGCGACTCGTATCGCACGTGGCCGGGGCCGAACAGCAACACCTTCACCGCCTTCGTCGGGCGCGAGGTGCCGGAGCTGCGGCTCAAGCTGCCCAACACCGCCATCGGCAAGGACTTTATCGTGGGCGGGGCGCCGATGGCCATGGCCCCGAGCGGGACGGGGGTGCAGCTCTCCGTGCTGGGCCTGGTCGGACTGATGGGCGCCTGGGAGGAGGGCGTGGAGGTGAACGTCCTCGGCCTCGCCTTCGGCCTCGACGTGAAGCGCCCCGCGCTGAAGCTTCCCGCCGTCGGGCGGCTAGGAATGCCCTAGACGGCCGCGGCTCAGCCGAACGCCACCGCGCGGACTGGGGCGAGGCCCTTGGCGACGGACTCCCAGCGCCGGCCGGCGTCGGCCGAGTGGAACACGCAGCCGTCCTCCGTGCCGATGGCGACGATGGTCCCGTGAGCGGCCACGCAGCCTGTGTCGACGTTGTCGGAGAACCACTCCGGCAGCCCGGCCGCGCAGCGCTCCCACTCGCCCCGGTCCTCGAGCGTGCGGCGGTAGAGGGCCGCGCGCCGGCCGTGATGGCCGGCGGATGCGCTCAGGATGACCGTGTCGCCGGCCAGGGCCACAGCGCGGCAGTAGTGGGCGTGGAGGCCGTCATTCTCCCACGTCCACGTGTCGCCACCGTCGCGGCTGACGCCGAACCCATCGTAGGCGGCCACGAGCACGAGACCGGGGTGGCTGGCCGGGGCATGCACCTGATGAACGTCGTGCTCGATGTCGAGGAGCGGCCGCCAGCTCGCGCCACCGTCCTGAGACCGGAGCACGCCGCCGACGTGGACGTTGACGTATACCGTGCCATCGCGCGCGGCGCTGATCGATCGGACATCGGCCGGCGCACCCCAGGGCGTGTGCCAGGCACTGCGGCCTTCCGCCTTGTCGAAGGATGTGATCGGTGTCAGCCGGTCGTGCTGCAAGCGCAGCAGATGGGCCCGCGTGGTCCCGACGAGCAGGCCTCCCGGCGTCGCAGCCAGGCACGTGGCCTTTCGCCGGCCGACGGACGCGATGGAGGACCAGCTGCCGTTCGCACACCGCCACAGCTCCCTGCCGTCGACGACGGCCCACGGGCCTCCGCCGCCCGGTTCGAGTGCGATGATCTCGCGGCCCGCCAGGTCGTCGCTATGGCCGGCCTCGCGAGCTCCCGCGCCGTTGCCGATGTCGAACACGTGAAGCCCGTCATCCGTCGCCACGAGGATCGTTCGCTCGCCCTGGATCTCCATGGTAGCCTCCCTCATCGCCAGCATACCGCCCGTGTCGCCACGACGCGAGCGCGGGGCGGTCTGCCGGGGCCCCGCGTATGGCGGCCCGAGAAGGGGAAGACCTCGTGAGCTCGAACATGTCGCGTGAAGGAGGACGCGTGATGGAAGTGGT
>Ga0075425_100004187_pt1 | contig 14827 bp, 12 predicted proteins | sample SoiMethybrSBSTD4_FD_75300 | JGI IMG/M metagenome (GOLD analysis project Ga0075425, IMG submission 75300) | Bulk soil microbial communities from a Populus tree surrounding site in Tennessee, USA - Soil MetaG P. TD hybrid SBSTD4 | ecosystem: Environmental > Terrestrial > Soil > Tree plantation...
TTCTCAAGAACTTACAAAATCAGCGACTTTCCCGTATCCCATCTCATATCCCCCATCATGTCGGACGCATCGGCACGTCAACGGGAATTCGCCGATTGGGGATTGTGAGTGTAATCGTCCCCGATAGCGCAAGCTTGCGCCGTTTGTTCGCCGCGAGGCGTGTCAATGAGCCCTAGGCTACCCTTCGTGGGGTCGGACCCAACCCGCAAAGCGCCTCAATTCAAATTCTGAGGCCACTTATTGAGGTCATTCACCACGCTCAGGATTTCGGCAGCGGGCTTAGACGCCCGCAAAACGCCTCACCTCAGCGACGAATCTTCAATGACTCCTTCAGCGTGAAAGCCACGGCTGATTCGGCCGGCAAAACAATCTCTTTGTTGCCGGTGAAAGCAGTTCCTGCACCGCCAGCGCCTGCACCGGCAGCGGCACCGATGGCAGCACCCTTGCCGCCTCCAGCCAGGCCGCCGATCAGCGCGCCTAAGCCGGCGCCTCCGCCGACCATTACGCCTGTGCGCTTACCTTTGCCTTTCAGGGTCTGCGTAAACATGGCGGTCTGGATCGGCATCTCCTGTCCGCCCACCCGCACCGAATCCAGCTTCAACTGCAGCTGCGCGCCTCCCGCGAACCGGCCCAGGGGCTTTGCATCCACAACCTCTCCCTGAACTCGAGCTCCTGCGGGAATCACGGTTTCGCCGTTGACTTCGACTGGTTTGGCCAGGGTCCCACCAAAGCTCTGGCCGGCCTGGCTGATCTTCGAGCCAAGTTCGTCAGCCAGACGCACCGTGAGCACTTTGCCCGCGGGCACTGTAATGGTGACGGGTACACGAGCCTGGGGCGCTGGTTGCTGGCTGTTGTCAGCAGCTGGTTGCGCCGCTGTGTTGTCAGGATTCTGCGCGGTATTGTCGCTCGGCTGATTCGAATTCGGCTTGCTGCATGACGCGCTCAGCAACAAAAGCACACCAAGGGCGAAAGTCCCAATGAGCGATCTCATAAACTGCACCTCTTCTTTGTGAGTATCGAAACATGATCGTCGAACCATGATTATCGAGATTTTAGGCCCCGCAGGGCAACTTACATCAGTACAGGAATCTCGGTGTGCACGTGCGTCACACTTTTTCTTCCGTGAACGGAAGAGATACCTCGGCAGCAGACGCGCTTTCAGACGGGATTTCAACATCGGCAGCACCGCCGGTTGAAGCCGGATCACCTGCTGCGGCTGCGGCTGCTTCTTCCTTCTCTCCCTTGAGAAACTTCGACGTATTCAACAGCATCCGGCCCAGCGATGGGTTGTAGGTGGTCCAACTCGATCCGGCTTCGGCCTCACGCTCGAAGTGCGCGCGCATGCTCTCCATTTTGGAGTCGAGGTCGTCGAGATAATGCAGCATGAGCGCCTCAGGAAACATGGGAAGCTTGGGCGAGCCAAATTCATACTGCCCGTGGTGGCTGATGATCAGGTGTTCCAGAAGCGTCTTCAGCTCATCGGGAAAGTTGGAGATCTGCGCGATTTTCGCGTGCAGCATCTCCAGTTCGATGACCATATGCCCAAGCAACTGCCCACGGCTGGTGTAGGAAAACGAGCGAGTGTAGGCCAGTTCGTAAATCTTGCCAATGTCATGGAGGAAAACGCCGGTCAGCAGCAGGTCGCGATTGATCTGCGGATAATTGCGAGAAAGCAGGTCACAGGAGCGGCACAGTGAAACCACATGGTCCAGCAGGCCGCCAATGTAAGCATGGTGAAGGCTCTTCGCGGCCGGAGCGGAACGGTATCCAGTCGCGATTTCAGGGTCGGACATCAGCGACTGCACCAGGGTCTTCAAATGCGGATTTTGAAAGGTGCTGACAAACTCGCCGAGAGTCAGCCACAATTCATCGATGTTCTTGGTGGTCTTGGGAAGATAATCGGCGAAATCCACCTCGGAATCGCTCAATCGGCGCAGCTTGTGGATCGTAAGCTGGAACCGGTTCTTATACTTATTGAGCAGTCCCTTGATTTTGAGAAAGTCTTCCTGCTCGAAGGCGCCGATCGCGTCCTCGACGTTGTCCCACATTTTGGCTTCGATTTGCCCGCAACGGTCGCCAAGCGTAAGCGCCAGGTAAGGCTCGCCCGTCTTCTTAGGCTTGACCTGTTTGCTGATGACGACGAAGCTCGAGGTCACTACTTTATTTTCGAATTGGGGACAGTCGGAGAGGAAAAACTCTTTCATGAGGATTTTGGCGCCTCCCTGGTATCGCGATAGAGATGGGTTTGCGCCAAGCTTAACCTAAAACACTCCGAGTTTCTTCTTCTTTTTCAGTTCCTTGGCGCTGGCTTCCTTCGCGGCGGTGGTCACGACCGGCTTGGTTTGGTTGGGGCTGGCGCCGGTATCCACATAGCCGGGCTTGATATCAATAAAGGCTTCTTCGCGAAGCCTCTTGAGATAGTCGCGAAGCGCAGGCTGCAGCTTCTGCATGTAGACCTGCTCCTGCACACGATTCTCCACCTCCGTGAAAGTCGGGGTTCCCGCGCTTACGTGATCAACCACCTTCAGGATTACGAAACCCTGTTTTGTCCGGATCACATCCGAGACGTCACCCTTCTTCATGCCGAAGGTCAAATCTTCCAACTGCTTCGCCAGCTTGCCGCGCTCGAAATCGCCCAAGTCGCCTCCCTGTGCGGCGGAGGCATCCTGCGATTGTTTTTTTGCGATCTCGGAAAAATCTCCGCCGGCGCGGACCTGCTTCAACACTTCCTCGGCTTTGGCCTTTGCCGCATCCAGTTTTTGCTGATCGTCGCCGGCCTGGTCGGTGGAGATCAGGATTTCACTTAGCCTCACGGATTCGTTGTGGGCCAGATCGGACTTGTGCTGCTGGTAAAACCTCTGCTCTTCTTCCTTGCTGATGTTGACGTGCGAACCGACTTCCCGCTGAATGACCTGCTGAGTAATGATTTCGGTGCGCATGTTGTCTTTGAAGTCTTCGAAAGACACTCCCTGCGCCTGGGCGGCTTTCTCGAGGTCGTCCATGCTTTCAAGGTTCATCTGCTTGCGCATTTGATCGAGGCGCTTGATCAGTTCGGTATCGGCGCTGATGCCTACTTCTTTGCCCTTTTCGAGCAGCAGTTGGCGATCAATCAGCCCGCGTAAGACATCTTTCTGCCCCTCTTCGACGATCTTGTCGGCATGGGCAGCGTCCTGACGCTCGGCTTCGGTCTTCAGCTGTTCCTGCTCGTGCTGGTATTGGGTGCGAGTGATGATCTGGTTATTCACGCGCGCGATGATTTCCTCCACTACCGTGTCAGCCGGTAGCAGAATCGGTGAGAGCAGAGCGCACAGCAAAAGGAAGCACCGGGAACGATTGAGCATGGGCAAAATCCAGAGTAAGGGGTTAAGTAAATTGTAACCTGTCTGGTTGGATGCTGCTGGTGGCTAAACCTGCAACTACTCAGGTTGGGCCAGGAGATTCATAGATAATGCGGTCACGTCGTTGTGGGTAGGTGCGGTGCCCATAAATTGGCGCACCCGGGCAAGTAAGCCTACGCAGGTCTCGTGGGCGCTTTCAAAACGGGTTTCGTTGAAATACTGCTGAGTGCGTTCGATGCCGAACTCATCTCCGCGCCGCCTGGCCTCAACTACTCCCTTTGAGACCAGCAAGAGCGCGTTTCCAGGGGCCAGGACAACCAGGGAAGAATCCGGAATTGAATGGGAGAAAAGTCCCAAGGGGAGGGCCGTGGCCCCGAGTTCGCGAATATTCTCGCCAGCCCGACAAAGTGCAGGCGTATGGCCCGCATTCACATAACTCAGGGTGCGGACATCTTCGTTGTAGCAGCCCAAAAAGGCAGGGCAGGAATGGACTCCATCGGCAGCATTCATGACCGCCTTGTTCAATCTTAGCCAGAGATCAAGCAATGATTCTGGTTCATTGGTCGCGGGGCTGCTGAAGAGCAGTTCTCCCCCAGATCGAAATGCCTGCTGCAGCGGGAACATGATGGCGTGGGCCTGCTGCAAACCACCAGCAACATCGAACATGGCCAGGAGCACTCGGTCACGGGTTACGCGGACGAAATCGTAGAAGTCGCCACTGCGGCGCTGGCCGTAATAAACCGCGGCCATATGACCGTCTCGAATTTTTGGGATGCTGGCCGGGAGAGGGTCCTTGCCGGGCAGAAGATCCACGCCGTCATTGAGTACCGTCGCCATGGGAGAGGCAGGAACAACTTAGCACTTCTGCGGCGAATGGCCAATGAAATCCTGCACAGATCTCGGCACCAAGGTAGCGGTGGCCGGCGGGGTTAACTTCCCTGCCGCACCAGATAGACTCTCAGTTCCTCCCCAAGTTGCCGGTAGTCGGCGTGTATGGTCGCACGCATGGCGGCCTCCGCCGATTCGCCCTGGCCAATGCGTTGCAAGATGCGCAACAGGTCGGCCATCCCATACGTATTCCGCATGTAATCGACGGCTGCCAGAGATTCGTCGTAGGCTAGCGCCGCTTCGATGGTATTGAAGGACGTAAAGCTGCTCTCCAACTCGTTAAGAGGAATTTCACGTTCCATTTTGAACAGTTCCGCCATCCGCGAGGTTCTTTCCCCCAACGACCGCGGTTCAAGCATTTGGGCAACACCTTCGTTCAGCCAGTGCGGGCAACGGCCCATAGTGAGTTGGTTGACGAAAGAGTGGGTCAGTTCATGGCGTAGCACATGGGCCAGTTCAGGAGTGACGCCGGTCAGGCCATCAATGGGAATCCGCAGCTTACCATCATTCAGTGCGCCACTCCAGGAAGGCGCGCGAGTAACGTCAAAGAACGCTTGATTGGTATACAGAATGACCTGAACACTCGAGCGGGGCTCCATCCCGAATTGTCTTCTCAAGTCCTGGTAATTCGCTTCCAGCAGCTCAACCATCTGGCTGCGAAATGCTTCGGAGCTCTGTCCGCCTTCGTAGTGAAGGTCGAAATGCCCGGTCTCGCGCTCGGAAAACCTGCTTTCCGCCGAGGCCTCACGCTCCGCCCGTTCCAGCAATCTTTGGATGGACGCGTCGGGGCGCAACCCCAGAGATTTCTTCCAGCTTTGCATCGCGTCTCTGGGCCGGTCCGCTGAGAATTGCGCGTAGCCCAGAACAGCGTAAGCGTCGGCGGAGTCAGGGGCGAGACGTGTTGCCTTCTCTGCGTATGTGATCGCGTCACGCGGGTTTCCCGTCTTCACCAGCAAAGCTGCGTAGTAGTTCAGCATTGCGGGGTTTTCGGGGTCGTTGTGCAATGCAGTTTCAAAGTCACGCCGCGAATCGTAGTACTTGCCGGTCTGGAATTCCGCTCGGGCTGCAATGTAGTACGCGAGTGCGATTTCATTGGCGCGCCCGCGGGACTCGACTGCTGTCAGAGCGCTGCGGTCAACTTGATTGTCGCGCACGATTTTGTCGAGAAGTTGATCTTCTCCTCCCAGGTGATCTTCTGGTGTCAGCTGAGGAAGGTCGGCGATGTTGGGGGGATTCCGAACGGGAGGTGCGCTGGCTTCTATGCTCTGCACTTTCGACTTGGGGATGGTGAAGGTATTATCACCGACAGCATAAGTGACGCTTTTCCCGTTATCCTTGGCTTCGTCAGCGTAGATCACATCGCCATTTTTCAAATGAATCACTTCGCCCGCAACCGGGGTTATGAACCACGCCGAAAGGGCAAGCCAGAGGACCGGGATGACAAATGTGCGCACTCAGGCGCATTCTAGAAGGCAAGACGACGGTCTCGAAGTGACCAAGGTAACCCTTACAGCCGTGCTGCTGGCCTGTTTGCTGGCATTGCCAGTTTCTCCAGCGTTCTCGCAAAGCGCGGTCGCTATTCCGTCGCCTGCCGAAGCCCTGTATCTACAACTGCGCTCTGTGGGCCTGGATAAGACGCGGGTTTACAAGGTTCGGGATGGAGCGCTCGACCGCGCCGCCATCCACATTTCGCTCGACGATGGAACTATTGCATTTACATCTGATATCGATGGCCGGATAACAGGAGCGTTTTTTACCGGGGAGGGAGAAATCCTGCTGACGCCGCCGGATACTACCGAGCGAGGGTCACTGGCTTTCTTTACCGGAGCAGCCATCCTGGAAGAAAAATTTTCGACTGCATATTTTCGCTTTAACGACGATGTGTTTGGGCAGTTGAAGAGCGCATTCCGGACCCCGGACGAAACCGATACCTTCGTTTCCCGGTGGAATGCGACCGCACAGAATCTCGCCCAGGAAGATGCGCTGCGCGAACTGACCAGTTTTATTAACACTTCGGATACTGACCGCTTTCTGCACGCCTATTTGCAAGGGAGCCGCCTGGGGACTTTCGATGTGCGTTATGACTCACTCGCGACCGAGCAGATCTCGGCCGGTGAGCACAGAACGCTGCAGGGAGATGTCTTCTACGACCTGTGGACGTCTTTTGCCACGCCATCCGCGAGGGGGATACGCAAGGCGATATCCAGCCCGAGTGCCCGGATTCGCGACTTCGAAATAAGTGATTTCAAAATCCAGGCACAGATCAGGCCACCGACAGACCTTCAGGCAAAGGCGGTGCTCACGGTTCTCCCGCACCAGGACGGGAAACGCCTGCTCCTGTTCGAACTCTCGCGGTTGCTCCAGGTGAGCAAGGTCGAAGCTGTTGGGCAGGCGGTGGAATTCATTCATAACCCGGCGATTGAGGGATCGCAGCTTGCCCGGCAAGGAAACGATGTTCTCGCGGTTATTTTGCCGGCACCCACGCACATAGGCCAGAAACTGGAGCTAAGTTTCGAGTACTCGGGGGCGGTGTTATCTGAGGCCGCAAACGGTCTGCTGTTTGTAGGTGCGCACGGCACCTGGTATCCGAACATTGGTTTCGCAAAGGCTGCTTTTGAACTGGAATTCAACTATCCCGTGGGTTGGACCCTGATCGCAACCGGGCATCAGAAGGATTCCAGAACCGCAGGGGCGGAGCAGATTGCGAGATGGGCCTCGGAACGGCCGATTCCGGTCGCCGGATTCAATCTAGGAAAGTATTCCCGGACGACCACTCGGGGCGGCGCGGCTACGGTAGCGACTTATGCCACCAGCAATGTTGAACGAGGTTTTCCTCAAACCGCGGATGCACAGCCTGTGATCCCAGGTCTGCTGCGCGACCGGCACTCTCAACCACCCAGTCCCGAGATCGATCGTCCGTCCCCCGCCCGCAATGCACAAGTGGTCGGAAACTCGGCGGCGAAGGCGCTTGAGTTCTACCAGCAGCGCTTCGGGCCATTTCCCTACAGCGAACTCGCATTGACACAGTTCCCGGGAAATATCAGCCAAGGCTGGCCGGGGATGATCTTTCTGTTCAGCTACGCTTTCTTGAACCCCACCGAGCGCGAGCATTTGCAACCCGATCCCAAACTCCGGCTCGCACTCGAACTCACTGTCCCGCACGAAGTCGCGCATCAATGGTGGGGCGATCTGGTGACTTGGGACAGTTATCGTGACCAGTGGATCATGGAAGCGCTGGCAAACTACAGCGCGCTGATGCTGCTGGAAACGCGCAATCCCGCAGCGTCTCGTGAATTGCTGCAGAAATTTCGTGATGATTTACTGGTGAAGAACCCGAAGGGGCAGCAGTTAACGGTTGCTGGTCCCGTAACTCTTGGTCTGCGGCTGTCATCTTCGCAGTTTCCCAATGGCTATGAAGCCATCAGCTATGGGCGTGGCACCTGGCTCATTCACATGCTTCGCTGCATGTTGCGCGATGCCGATCGCGGCAGGGCTTCGCGGCCGAAGGGCGGCGGGGACGAGGCTTTCCTTCGCGCACTTAGAAAACTGCGCACGCAATACGAAGGAAAACCAGTGACCACTGCGGAGCTCATCAGCATCTTCGAGTCTGAGCTCCCCAGCAGCTTGTGGTACGAAGGCCGGAAATCGCTCGACTGGTTTTATGAAGGCTGGGTGAACGGGAGTTCCGTTCCAGCGTATGGCTTGCGCGATCTGAAATTCACCGACAAGGCAGGCTCAACCTTGGTGACGGGAACCATCGTGCAGGAACATGCGCCCGACAGCCTGGTCACAGCAGTCCCGATTTACTCTTCCGCGTCGGGCAAAAACAACTTTTTGACGAGGATCTTCGTCGAAGGACCCGAGACGCAGTTTCATGTGACGGCCCCCACTGGAACTCGCAAAATATTGATTGATCCTGAACAGACGCTGCTGGCGCGCGGCAAGTAACACCACAGTGCGAGAGTTCCGCGCCAGGTTCGCTTCAGGAACAAATTCCCGAAAATTAGGGGCCACTAGTAGTGAATTGGGAATTGCCGGCGCACCAACATTTCTAGACTTTCACAAGCCATTGAAATCGCTGCACATGGCTCCCGCAATGAGATGGAACCCGTAATGCATAACAACTCTCGGGAGCTGTTATGGATTGCGCCACCATTCCGGAGTGTAGGCCAGCCAAACCAAACCGGCCGCATGGAACGCCGCATGGAACAAAAACCATTCTGGTGGTCGAGGATGAAGCTTTTGTGCGCGAGGCAACCTGCAACCTGCTCGAAGAACGCGGCTATCACGTGCTTTGGGCAGAAAACGCTGTAACTGCAAAGATACTTTTTTCCTGGTACGCCACAGAAGTTGACCTGGTGCTATGCGATGCAGTTTTGCCGGATGGCAACGGGATCGTTCTGGGGCAAGGCTTCCGGCAAGAGTGCCCAAATCTCAAGCTGATCTTCCTGTCCGGGTACCCGCTGGCGAATCTGGAGCAACAACTTCAACTTAGTAGTGGGACTGCATTCATCGCGAAACCCTACTCGTGGTCGACATTGATGCCAATTATCGGAGGGATTTTCAGTCAGAATCAGTGTGGCGGCTCATTGCCGGGCGTGGTAGTGGATGGCTTCGAGGATCACGCTCGCGACCTCGTCTAGCGGCACGACTCTTTGCAGGATTCCGTTATCGGCGCAGGTTCTCGGCATGCCGTACACGGCGCAGGTGGCCTCATCCTGACCAACCGTGATGCCGCCTGCATCTTGAATTGCACGCATGCCTCTGGCCCCGTCGGAGCCCATGCCGGTGAGAATAATGCCGAGCACGTAGCGTGCAAAAACCACCGCTACCGAGGACATGGTGACGTCAACCGAAGGCTTGTGGGTGGTGTCGTTAGGAGTGTCGGAGAGACAAACGCAAGTCTGCGAACCAGAGCTGTAGAGAGTGGTTTGTTGGCCGGCAGGAGCAACATAAACCGTCCCGGATTTGAGCTGCTCTCCGTGCGATGCCTCACAAACTTTCACTTTTGAAAGCCCATTCAAGCGCTTAGCGAGTGGAGCGGTGAAGCCTCTCGGCATGTGCTGCACGACCAGCACTGGAATCGGAAGATCTTCCGGCAGCTTGGGAATAATTGCCTGTAAAGCCTTGGGTCCTCCAGTTGAAGTGCCAATAATCGCGATCCGAGGCACAACCTGCGATTTCTCACGCAGGGCGACGCTCGCTCGCAACCGGATCGGGCTGATCAGTACGCTCTGTGCAGCCGCCTCAATCTTTTCGAGAAGATTTCGTTGTAGCTGGAGCATATCGGAATTGCCCTGCAAATCTTCCTTGGAGAGGCAATCGAAGGCCCCGGCCGAAAGCGCCTCAACGGTGATTTCCGCACCGTCCGTGGTCAGGCTGCTGACCATAATGACTGGACAAGGGCATTCGCCCATAATCCGCTTCAGCGCCTCAATGCCGTCCAGGACTGGCATACGAATATCGAGAGTGACGACGTCAGGTTTAAGCAGCTTGATCTTTTCAACCGTCTCGAGCCCATTTCTGGCAGTGCCGCACACTCTTACGGTTGGGCTGGACTCGATCATGCGGGATAGAGCAGTCCGCATGACCGCGCTGTCGTCGGCGATCAACACCCTGATTTCCGGTTGTGCTTTTTCAGCGGACGCGGTCATTGCTTAACTCCGTACACACTAGCAACCACGCCATGCACTTCTTCGACAACCGCCTCCATTTCGAAAGTGAAGCGTGCCCAGTCGAAGGGATGCACCGCGGAAAACTGCTGGCCAAGAACAGCCAGCGCAGGCTCATCGGTGAACTTGGCCTGCACGTTCTCGGTGAGCCCATATCCGATTCCGCCCAGCCGGCAAAGCAGGTCACTGAAAAAGACGATGCTCGCGAGAGCGCGGTTTCGCGGAGCTTTTTCCGGGTTGTGGTGATAAGCGATGGCTTCAGTCAGGTCCTCTGGCAGATGCCAGCTTTCCCCTAAGATCTTTCCGGCATCAACGTGCGAGAAGCCGAGTGTCCGGGTTTCAGCCATGTGCAGTGGAATGTTTTCGGTACGTGCAAGCTGCAGTGCGCTCTGGAACTCCTTAGGCGCAACCCATAGCAGAGCTGCAATTCCAAGATCGTGGAGTAGGCCGGCAGAATACGCTTTGGCTGAGTCAGGAAAGCCGATCTTGGTCGCCAGATCTCGCGCGATCATTGCGCACGCCAAAGAGTGGGCCCAGAATACCGCCGGTCCGATCTCCACTTTGGTTGTAGGCACAAGCTTAAGCAGCGAGCAGGAAACGGCGATTTCGTGAATCCGCTCCACGCCCAGGGCCACCACCGCAGCCTGAACACTTTCTACCGGGCGCATGCATCCATACAACGGCGAATTGATGACCTGCAAACAGCGCGCAGCGAGAGCTTTGTCCTGCGAAATTAGACGCACAACTTCGTGCAGGTCCTGGGACTCGAGGGGTTTGTCAAGATAGCGTAGTAACGGCATCAGCACCGTTGGCAACGTCGGCAGCTCGCGAGTCGACCGAAGTTTTTGCAGGATTGGGCTTTCAGCGGGCATAGGCTATTTCCCTTCTCCTTTTACCAGTCGCTGTTCCGCCTTGACGTAAGCGGTAGTCGACGGAAGGTGTACCAACTGGAATTCATCGCTGATCCCAAAAAGAGATTCGGCATGCCCGAGAAACAGGTACCCGTGATTGACCAAATTGGTATAGAAGTGCTGAATGACGCGGCCTTTTGAAACGGCGTCAAAATATATGAGAACGTTGCAGCACAGAATTATGTCCATCCCCTTCATAAACATCATCTTGGAATCGTCGGACAAGTTAACGCGCTTGAAATTGACGACCGCCTTAACCTCCGGCTTGAGAGCAAATTTCCCGTTTTGAGGAATGAAGTACTTCTGCAGAATGAGAGGCTCGGTATTGCGCACACTGTAATCTCCGTAACAGGCGGCCTGGGCGTGAGCAATCGAGTTCTCGTTCAGATCACTGGCAATCACTTCGAAGGTCCAGTTCTTGAGCAGCCTCTGGGATTCATCGAGCAGGATCATGGCCATGGTGTAAGGTTCCTCACCGGTCGAGCAGCCGGCGCTCCAAATGCGCAGATGCCGCAAGGCAATAGTGGATTTCGCCTCCATGATCCGAGGCAGAACTATCTTGCGAATAGCATCCACTTGCGGCCGGTTACGAAAGAAGCAGGTTTCCCCGATCGTGATCTCGTTGAGCAGGCTCACCAGCTCGGCGCGGTGCATGGGACGTGAGGTCAAGCATTCGTGATACTCGCGCAGTGAGCCGACCCCCAAAGCCAGCATTCTCTTGCCGCAATGGGATTCGAGAACGTGCAGCCGGTTATCGGCTTGAAAAATTCCCGCGGTGTTGTAGATCACGTCGCGTATTTGGAGCAGCGGAGCGGGAACAAAGCCTTTTGAGAACGGCTTGGGGGGGCCGGGATGTGCGGTGGCGAGGGGCGGCGTCACTGCAGCACTTCCTGGCTGCTTGACTGTGCTGCGGAGAGCAGCAAGCCGGCGGGATCCAGCACCAGCCGCACTCGCCCATCACCTCCCACGGTGGCGCCGGCAATTCCCTGGCACTGCCCGAGCGAATGGCCAAGGGGCTTCACCACGGTCGATTCCTGCCCGATTAACTGGTCGACCAGCAGAGCGATTCTGGCGTCGCCCACGGTCATGACGACGATCTTCTTCTCCTGGTTATCGGCCTCCTGGCCAGGACTGGAAAACAGTGTTTCCAGCCGAACCAACGGAAGGGTTTCATTGCGAAGACATATGACTTCCCGGCCTTCAAGCCGATGCAGGCTCTGAGACGCAAAGCGCGAGGTTTCAATGATGGAGCGCAGCGGCACCCCGTAAATTTCCTCCCCAACTTTCACCAGGAGCACGGGCATGATCGCCAGTGTGAGCGGCAGATGCAGGCGCACGGACGTGCCTTCGCCGGGTTTGCTTTCAAGTTCAATCGAACCGTTAAGTTTCTTCAGGTTGGACCGCACCACATCCATGCCGACGCCCCGCCCGGACAGATTGGTGGCCTTTTCCACCGTGCTGAAGCCAGGCAAAAAGATGAAGTCGAACACCTCCCGCATGCTCAAATTGGCGGCGCGCTCGCGGCTCACTAGGCCCTTCTCGATGGCCTTTTGCAGAACCCGATCTGGATCGATGCCGCTCCCGTCGTCCGAAATGGTGACAAGAATGTGGTCCCCTTCCTGCCTGGCGTCGAGCCGAATTTTTCCCCGCCGCGGCTTGTTCTGACGCTCCCGTTCTGCCGGCAGCTCGATGCCATGGTCCAATGAATTCCGGACCAGGTGGACCAGGGGATCGCTGATCAGATCGACCATGTTCTTGTCGATTTCGGTCTCCTGACCGTGGATCTCCAGTTCGATTTCCTTCTCCACGGATCGGGCGAGATCGCGAACTAAGCGAGGAAACTTCGAAAACACGGCTTCGATTGGGACCATGCGCGTACGTAAGCCGGCCGCCTGCAACTCCTCGGTGATAAAGCTCAGCCGGGCCACCGAATGGCTCAAGGGTGAGTCCGATCCGCGGCCGTCGTAGCGTCCGCTGCCGATTTCCTTGGCCAGCTGCAGCAGCCGGTTCCGCTCAAGCACCAGCTCGCCGATAAGGTTGACCAGTTCGTCCAGCTTGCGAACATCCACACGCATGCTCTGGGCAGTGAGCGCCTGCCCCGGCGGGTTTTTCTGCTCAGGCTGAATGGGGGCAGTGTCTTCATCTGCCGCGGGTTTGGGTGAGACATTCGGGGTGTCTCCTGTCTCATGCACAACAGAGTCTGTCTCAGCGCCGTCCTGCGGAGCAGGAACTGCTGGCACGCTGGCTGGCACGCTGGAAGAGACCCGCTGCAGTTCGGCCAGCAAGGGTTCCAGCGAATACTGCTTCAACCCGCCGGCTCGAATGTCCGCCAGCATTATGCCGAGCTGGTCCCGAGCTGCAAGCAGCGCGTCCATGATTGGTTGAGTAAGTTTCAGCTGTCCGCGGCGAAGATTACTGAGAACATCCTCAGCCCGGTGCCCGAGTTGGACTACCGGATCGAGGCCTAGGAACCCGGCGGTCCCCTTAATGGTGTGGAGAGCGCGAAATACGCGATTCAACAGTTCTTCATCGTCTGGTAAGGCCTCGAGCCCGACCAGATCCTGGTCAGCACCCTGCAGCAGTTCTTCCGATTCGATTAGAAACTCCTGCAGTAGCACCGGGTCATTGATGAGCGGTTCCATGTTCTCCTTCACACACCTTCTTTAAGCTTGCGCGGCGGCAACCGCCTGGCTGTCCTCCACGCTCATGATCCGGTCCACATCCAGCAGGAGCAGCAACCGCTGGTCCAATTTCGCAACTCCTGACACGTAGTCGCGTTCGGTTTTCCCGAATCTCGGCGGAGGAACGACCGCGCTTTCTGGAATGCGCAGGACTTCCGGTACAGAATCGACGATGAATCCTAAAATCATGTTCTGCACTTCAAGCACGACAATTCGCGCTTGGCCATCGCTGGGCTCCTGAGTAATGCCGAAACGCTTCCGCAGGGCTATGACCGGAATGACTTTCCCTCGCAGATTGATTACGCCATCCACGAAGTCGGATGAATTGGGTACTCGCGTCAAATGCTGGTGACGAATGATTTCCTGCACCCGGAGAATATCCAAGCCGAATTCTTCATCTCCCACCCGGAAGCTCACGATCTGGCGGAGTTCTTCTGCACCGGTTTGCTGGTCGGCGCGTGCCGGAGCCATGAGTTCGTGCTTAGGTTGCTGATCCATTTCCCGGTTCTCCTGGCGACGATTTTGCCTTGTCGACACAAAATGCTGGCATCTTGGAAGTCCAAAGACGCAAGTTGGACGAAGGCATCTTGTCCATCGGCTTTTGTGGAATCCGGCTTTAGGTACGTGTGATTACCGGAGGCGCTGACTCCGGAGTATTTCCCGCTCCGCGAAATCAGGTTGTGCTTCAAGCAAGCGGTTTTAGGGCTAAACTAACCGTCGTGTCTGCTCCAACTCCATTCGTGCGAACGTCCAGGACTGCCCGCTTCGGCGTCTTCGAAGCTGACCTGGATTCAAGAGAACTCCGCAAACAGGACCGCAGGGTGCGTCTTCAGGACCAGCCTTTTGCAGTGCTGGCGTTCCTGTTGGAGCGAGCCGGTGCCGTGGTTACGCGCGAGGAGTTGCGGGCGCACCTTTGGCCGGCGGACACATTTGTCGACTTCGACCACAGCTTGAATACCGCGGTAAACAAGCTGCGGGAAGTACTCGGGGACGCCGCCAGCAGCCCGCGTTTTATTGAGACGGTGGCACGCCGGGGATACCGGTTCATCGCAGAGGTGCAGTGGGACGCCGGACCGCAGCAGGCAGTCGGACCTGATCCGGCGCCGGCCATTTCTGAGCTGGAGATTCCAGCTTTGCATCGCACAATTCCGCGAGCATTGTTCGGGCTCATCCAGGTGATGTATCTAATCTTCTATCTCGAGGCGCTGATTCACTGGGAGGGCATAGACAATATTTCGTGGCTCGGGGTTGGTCCGGAGGGGGTCCTGATCGTAGTGCTGGTCACTGCGGCCGTGGGAATCCCCGTACGTTTATATCTGCTCTCAGCGGTAACATTC
>Ga0075425_100004188_pt1 | contig 14824 bp, 14 predicted proteins | sample SoiMethybrSBSTD4_FD_75300 | JGI IMG/M metagenome (GOLD analysis project Ga0075425, IMG submission 75300) | Bulk soil microbial communities from a Populus tree surrounding site in Tennessee, USA - Soil MetaG P. TD hybrid SBSTD4 | ecosystem: Environmental > Terrestrial > Soil > Tree plantation...
ACGAGATCCTGCGCCGACCGCGCGCCGGCCGACCGCACGAAGGCGGGGTTGACGCTGATCAGACGTCCGTCGAGCGTGTGCAGGCAGATGCAGTCGAGGCTGTGCTCGAACAGATCGCGATAGTCGTCGGAGAAGTCGAGGTTCCGCGTCAAACGGTCCCTCCCGAGGTCTCATCTGACAGACGCAGCGCGCCGCATGTGCGAGAATCGCCACCCCTCCGGGAGGTCCGGTTCTGCGCAACAAAATTCTGCTGATCGATGACGAAGCGCGCATCCGCACGTCCGTCAGTGATTTCTTCACCACGCACGGCTACGAAGTCGAGACGGGCGAGACGTGCGCCGAGGGAGAGAAACGCTTTCGGTTCTCGCGGCCGGACCTCGTGATCTGCGATTTCCGCCTGCCGGACGGCGACGCCTCGAACGTGCTCGAGAGGCTGCGCATGATCGACTCCGGCGTGCCGCTGATCGTCGTCACCGCGCACGGATCGATCGACCTCGCGGTGCACATGATCAAGGAGGGCGCGGCGCACTTCATCACCAAGCCGCTCGAGCTCTCGGTGCTGCTGGTCGTCGTGCAGCGCCTTCTCGACGATCGCCGCCGTGCCGCACGCGCCGACGCGGCCGCGGCCGTGCAGCGCCGCGAGGAGGCGGATCCGTTCTGCGGCACAAGCGATGTGATCCGGCGTCTGCACGAAACGACCGCCGCGATTGCCGCCTCGGACGCGACGGTGCTGATCGGCGGCGAGACCGGAAGCGGCAAGGGCGTCCTCGCGCGATGGATTCATGCGCACAGCAAACGCGCGGCCGAGGCCTTCGTCGACATCAACAGCGCCGGACTCTCGCGCGAGCTGCTGGAGAGCGAGATGTTCGGTTACGAGAGAGGCGCGTTCACGGGCGCGAGCGCGGCGAAGGCCGGTCTGCTCGAGGTCGCCCATCGCGGCACGGTCTTCCTCGACGAGATCGGAGAGATCGATCTGCACGTGCAGCCGAAGCTGCTCAAGGTCGTCGAGGACAAACGCTTCCGCCGCCTCGGCGACGTTCACGATCGGGTCGTCGACATTCGCCTCATCGCCGCGACGCACGCGGATCTGCGCACGCTCGTGAGTCAGGGCCGCTTTCGCAGCGATCTCTATTTCCGCATCAACACGTTCACTCTGACCTTGCCCGCGTTGCGCGAACGCGCGGAAGACATCCCGCTGCTCGCGGAGCGGATCCTGCGAAGACTCGCGGCGCAACTCGGAAAGCAGAACGTCACTCTCGCGAAGAGCGCGAACGATGCGCTGGCGCGTCACGCGTGGCCCGGAAACATTCGCGAATTGCGAAATGTGCTCGAGCACGCGCTGCTGTTCGCGCGCGGCTCCGAGATCCGCAGCGAGGACCTCCGCTTCGCGCATGTCGCTCCGCAGGAAACGATCGGCGCGGACGAACCGATGGCGCTCGCGGAAATCGAGAAGCGCCACATCCTTCGCGTGATGCGGCTCGAAGAGGGAAACGTCGAGCGCGCCGCGAAACGGCTCGGCATTCCGCGAAGCACCCTCTATCGCCGATTGAAAGACCTCGGCTCTGACGACGACACGGTCGCTTGAGTCTCTCTCCACTCGCGCGCGAATGTAACCGATGACCTGTCATCCATCGCTGTGACAATCGCTACATTCGGGGTAGGGATTCGTCCGTCGGACGACTCTCCTCGGCATGCACCTGCCGCAAAGCGACGTCGTCATCGTGAGTCACGGAGCCGAAGAGGAAGTCCGGGTGAAGCGCACCGCCGGCCTCACGACGATGACCGTCGTCCTGCGCGACTCGGACTTCGAGAGCTCGCCTGAGCGGCTCCGCAGAATCGTCGCGGAGACGAAGCCGAAACTTCTGATTCGGCGCTGATTTGGAGTGCGCCAGCCGCAGCTGGCGCTTTGCCTTGCCGCGACCGCAGTCGCGGCAGCTGCGGCTGCCGCAAAGGCAAAGCGGCGACTGCGGTCGCCGCACTCCAAATCCGAGTTACCAACCGGTCGTCCGGTTCTCACATCGAGACGATCTCGTCTCAATCTGAGAATCACCCATCCTCTTCCATCGCTAAGTCGTTGAAAACACGCGTGCCGTGTGTGGCACTGCCGTTGCCTTTGAGTCGGTCCGGCATCGGGTCCAACGAGCCACACACAAAATGAACGAACATCACATTCCTCTGATCGAGAGGCGTTGCGAGGCAGGCATCCATGTCTGACACCCTTCGCAGACTCCTCGCAGCCGACGCGCTGCGCATCGTCTTTCAACCGATCTTCGACGTTTCCCGCACGAAGCCGCGCCTCTGGGCGTTCGAAGCGCTGACGCGCGGGCCGGAGGGAACGCACTTCGAGGAGCCCAACGCGCTCTTCGACTACGTTCGCTCGCGCAAGGAGGAAGTCAGCATCGATCGCCGCTGCGTCGCGGAGGCTCTCTCGCGAGCGTCGGACCTCGGTTCGCTGCTTCCTCTGCTCACGGTCAACGTCCATGCCTCGACGCTCGAGCGCGACGAAGGCTTCGCCTCGTATTTCGAGTCGGCGTTCGTCGCTGCCGACGTCGAGCCGGCGAAGATCATCGTGGAGATCGTCGAGCAGACTCCGTACGTCGACGTCGGCTGCATCGCCGCGGTGCTGTCGCAGCTGCGCAGCTTCGGCGTTCGCATCGCGGTCGACGACATGGGCCTCGGCCACGGCAACTTCCGCACGATCCTCGACGTCAACCCCGAGTTTCTGAAGATCGGGCACTACTTCGTGCACGGCTGCGCCGGGGACGGCCATCGCCGCGCGCTGCTGCGATCGGCGGTGCAGATCGCCGCCGACTTCGGCGCGGTCGTCATCGCCGAGGGAGTCGAGCAGGAGGACGACCTCGACGCGATCGGCGAGATCGGCGTCACGCTCGTCCAGGGTTTTCTCCTCGGCCGCCCGCAATCACCCGCCGTTCTCACCACGACTTTTTCAGCGATGGACCTCGCCTATGCGCCATCACTGGTCAGGACCCTCGCATGAATCGAAAGAAAATTCTTCTCGTCGACGACTCCCAGACCGTTCTGCTGATGGAAAAGATGATCCTCAGCAAGGGTCCTTACACGATCGTCACCGCGATCGACGGCGAGGAAGCCGTCCGCAAGGCGGCCGTCGAGAATCCCGACCTCATCCTGCTCGACGTCGTGATGCCGCGAATGAACGGTTTCGATACGTGCCGCCATCTTCGCCAGCAGATCGGGACCAGCGCGACGCCGATCATCATCGTCACGACGCGCGGCGAAGAGAACAACGTCGAGACGGGCTACGCCAGCGGCTGCAGCGACTACATCACGAAGCCGATCAACGGACCGGAGCTGCTCGCGAAGCTGCGCGGGTTTCTCGGTGAGTAGAGGCCTGCGATGAGCGACAACGACAGCAGGCGCTACGTCGGCCGCGTTCAGGAGGAAGTGCACCGGCACCTCCGCGAAGTGCTCGATGACAATCATCGCCTTCGCCTTCTCGTCGCCGGCGTGCGCACGGAGAACCTGACCCTTCACGAACAGATCACTCGTCTTCGCGAGGAAGTCGAAGGGCATCGCCGTCAGCAGCTGATCCTCCATCAGCAGCTCGTCGAAGTGGAGTCCTCGACGTCGAGATTCGCGCAGCAGTCCGCGCAGGTCGAGCAGCAGTATTCGAACCTCGCGAACCTTTACGTCGCAAGCTATCAGCTCGCGTGCACCGTCGATCGCGACGGCATCCTCCAGTCCATTCAGGAGATCGTCGCGAATCTCATCGGCTCCGAAGAAGCCGGCGTGTACGAGGTCGCCGAAGACGGCGCGAGTCTCGTGCTGATCGCATCGTACGGCATCGACGCGATCCGTCACGCGCGCGTCGCGATCGGAAAGGGAACGATCGGGCGCACCGCGGAAACGGGTGAGCTCTACGTCTCGCCGAGCGGCACGCCCGATCACGAGCGCATCACGGCGTGCATCCCGCTGCGCGCCGGCGACGAAATGATCGGCGTGATCGTCGTCTTCGGACTGCTCGGACACAAGCCGTGTCTGACCGAGCTCGATCGTCAGATCTTCGACCTGCTCGCGGTGCATGCGGCGACCGCGCTGCACTGCGCGACGCTGCATGCGGAACGGCGCGGAGCTCTCCTCGCATGAGCAGCGTTTGTCTCGTCGATGACACCGCGGACTGCGAGCGCATCTACCTTCATCCGGGTCAGCTCGTCGTCGCCGTCACACCGACGGTCATCACGACGATTCTCGGCTCGTGCGTCTCCGTCTGTCTGTGGGATCAGGAGACGCGTTTCGGGGCGATGACGCATTACCTGCTCCCGAAGCCGATGGGCGCGGGCGATGCGTCGCGCTTCGGAACGACCGCCATCGCGCACGTGATCGAGGAGCTTCGCCGCCGCGGCGCGACGAATCCGGCCGCGAAAGTGTTCGGCGGCTCGTCGATGAACTCCGCTCTGGCCCTGGCGGGACGCGATCTCGGAACGCAGAACGCCGCGGTGGCGATGGCCGCGCTCGCGAACGCGTCGATCCCCGTCGCGGCCGTCGATACCGGAGGCAGCATCGGACGCCGAGTCGTCTTCCGAACGGACGACGGAACCGCGTGGATGAAATACCTGGAGAAACGATGACCGACGCAACGCTCGACGATCTGCTGCGCGTCTTCTTCGCCGAGGCGGAGGAAAACCTCGCGACGATGGAGCAGGGACTCCTCGCGCTCGAGCGGATGCCGGCGGACGAGGAAACGATCAACACCGTCTTCCGCGTGACACACAGCCTGAAGGGCGGCGCCGCGTGCGTCGGATTCGAGCTCGTCTCCGATTTCGCCCACGTGGCCGAGGATCTTCTCGATCGCATTCGCGACGGAAGCCTGCGCGCGACGACGGAGATCATCACCGCGCTGCTGCTTTCGGTCGACACGCTGCGCGATCTGATTCGCGCGAGCGCCGCGGGACGCACCACGCTCACCGCCGACGAGGAATCGCTCGCCGATCTGATCCGGCGCATCGCTCAACATGATTCGGGTGCCGTCGAGGCGTTGAAAAGCGCGACGCGGCGGCCGGCCGCGCGAGGCAACGCGCTCACCCGAACGGTGCGCGTGGAGACGGAGCGCATCGATCGGATGGTCGACCTCTCCGGCGAGATGGCCATCGCCCTCGGCCGGATGCGCCACGTCGCGGAAACGCTTCCCCGCGCGACGGCCGAGCCGCTGATCGAAACGTGGCACGAGTGCGAGCGCCTCTTCCTCGACCTTCAGGAGCTGGTGATGAAGGCGCGCATGGTGCCGATCGGCACGCTGTTCGCGCCGTTTCATCGCACCGTGCGCGATCTCGCGCGGGAGCGCGAAAAGACCGCGCGCCTCACCGTCGCGGGCGATGACGTGGAGATCGATCACGACGTCGCCGACCGCCTGCGCGATCCGATCACGCAGCTCGTGCGCAACGCGGTCGATCACGGAATCGAATCGCCGGACGCGCGCGCCGCGAGCGGCAAGGAACCGTGCGGCCAGATCACGATGAGCGCCGTTCGCGAGAGCGGCATGATCGTCATCCGCATTCGCGATGACGGCGCCGGCATCTCGCGCGAGCGCGTGATCGCCCAGGCAACGCGCCACGGCGTGCTGCAGGACTCGCCGATCCTCAGCGACGCGGAGACGCTCGCGCTCCTCTTCCGTCCCGGCTTCTCGACGGCGCACGAGATCAACGACGTCTCCGGCCGCGGCGTCGGTCTGGACGTCGTTCGCCGCAACGTCGAAGCGCTGCACGGCTCGGTCTCGATCGAGAGCATCGAGGGATCGGGGGCGACGTTCACGATCCGCCTTCCGCTCACGCTCGCGATCATCGACGGATTCGGCGTGAGCGTCGGCGACGAGCAGTTCGTCATTCCGCTTCCGCTCGTGACCGAGTGCCTGCAGTTTCCCGCGGACGCGCGCCGCGACGAGGCCGGCGGCATTCTCGATCTTCGCGGCGAGCCGCTGCCGTTCGTGCGTCTCGGCCGCCTCCTCGGCGTCGCCGCACCGCCGTCCGCGCGCGAGAACGTCGTCATCGTTCAGTGCGGCGATCGGCGCGCCGGCATCGCCGTCGATCACCTGGTCGGCGAATCGCCCGTCGTGGTCAAGCCGATGAGCGAGCTCTTTCGCGCCGTCCCGGGAATCTCCGGCTCCGCGATTCTCGGCAGCGGCCAGGTCGCGCTGATCCTCGACGTCCCCGTGCTTCTCGAAGAACTGAAGGAAATCGCATGACCGACCAGCAGATCACCACTCAGCAGCAGTACCTGACCTTCGCCGTGTGCGACGACGACTACGCGGTGCCGATCCTTCGCGTGAAGGAGATCATCGCCTTCGACTCCGTGACGCGCGTGCCGCGAACGCCGTCGTTCATTCGCGGCGTCATCAATCTTCGCGGCAGCGTCGTTCCGGTGATCGACCTCGCGCAGAAGTTCGGCTATCCCGAATCGCGGACGACGCGATCGAGCTGCATCGTCATCGTCGAGATGGCTCTCGACGACAAGCCGATCGTCCTCGGAGTTCTCGTCGACGCGGTGAATCAGGTCGTCGATCTTCTCGACGAGGACATCCAGGAGCCGCCGAGCTTCGGCACGCGCGTCGACATCGGATTCCTCGTCGGGATGGGACGCGCGGGAAAGAAATTCGTCCTCATCCTCGACATCGACAAAGTGCTCGCGGCGAGCGACGTCATCGCCGCGGCGGACGCCGCCGCGCCGGCCGAGGATCTCGCGGGAGAGTCCGCGGCATGACTCAGATCCCCTTCGAGGGCGGCGGCGAGTGGCCGCGCCTGATGCGATCGATGACGCCGGCCGTGCTGCACGGATTCACGTCGTTGATTTATCGCGAGGCCGGCATTCACCTCTCCGACGCGAAGCAGGGGCTGATCGTCGGACGCCTCGGCAAACGTCTGCGCGCGCTCGAGCTCGCGACCTTCCGCGACTACCTCGATCGCGTGAAGCACGATCCCGACGAGCGCGTGGAGATGCTCAATTGCATCGCCACGAACGAAACGCATTTCTTTCGCGAGTCGAAGCATTTCGATCTGCTGCGCGACCGCATCCTTCCGGAGCTCGTCGCCGCGGCGGACGCGGGCACGCGGGCGCGAAGCATTCGCGTGTGGAGCGCCGGCTGCTCGACCGGTGAGGAGCCGTTCTCGCTGGCGATGCTGCTGCTCGACGCGCTGCCGGCGTGGTCGATCGACATCCTCGGCACCGACATCTCCACGCGCGTGCTCGACGCCGCACGCGTGGCGCTCTGGCCGCTGCGCAAATCGAGCGAGATCCCGCCGCACTTCCTCCATCGCTACATGCTCCGCGGCACCGGCGCGCAGCAGGGAAAGATGAAGGCCACCGACTACCTCAGATCGGTCGTCCGTTTCGAACGGCTCAACCTCAACGACGCGCGTTACGCGGTCGACGGCAAGTTCGATCTCATCTTCTGCCGCAACGTCCTCATCTACTTCGACAACGCATCGCGCCACGGCGTCGTGTCGCGGCTCGTCGATCACCTTTCCGACCCGGGATTCCTTTTCGTCGGACACGCAGAGAGTCTCGCGGGCGTCACCGACGCCGTCCGCTGCGTGACGCCGACCGTCTATTCGCTGCCTGACCCCGATTCAACGCACAACTTCAGGAGACTGCACCGTGCTCAATGACATGAAGATCGGAAAACGACTGGCTCTCGGCTTCGGGCTCACCCTTCTGCTGCTCGCGCTCGTCGCCGGCGCGGGTCTGTGGGGACTCGATCGCGCCGTCGGCACCACCGTCGAGGTCCTCGACGAGGATCTGGCTCTTCTCAACTCGGCGATGGAGATCAGGTCGCACACACTGAACCTCCGCCGCTTTGAGAAGGACATCTTCCTCAACCTCGGCGATGCCGGCGCCGTCGCGGATTACCAGGCGAAATGGCTGGATCAGCACAAGTCCCTCCTCGAGGATCTCGACGATCTCGACCATCTCCTCACGGAGACCGGGGACCGGGACAACGCGCGCGCGCTTCGCGAGGACCTCGATGCGTACTCGAGCGGATTCGATGCCGTTCGACGCGGCATCGCCGCGGGCACGATCACGACGCCGAATCATGCCAACGAGGCGATCCAGCCGTTCAAGGAAAAGATCCACGACCTCGAGACGCGGGTGACGCGTTTCGCGGAGGTCGCCGTCGGCGATCACGTGAAGGAAAAACGCGCGTCCGTGAATCAGGTCGCGAGCCGCGTGCGGACTCTGATGTGGGTGTTGATCGTCGCCGCCGTTGCGATCGTCATCCTCGTCACCTTCACCGTCACGCGCAGCATCACGGTTCCGATCCTCGGCGTCGTCGAAGTCGCGGAGAAGCTCGCGCGCGGCGACACCGACCAGCGCATCGAGGTACGCGGGACCGACGAAGCGGGAATCCTCCTCAACTCGATGCAGAAGATGATCGAGTCGACGAACGAGATGGTCGCCGCGGCGACGGGAATCGCCGAGGGCGATGTGCGCGTGCGCGTGTCGCCGCGATCGGATCGCGATGCGCTCGGCAAGGCCCTCGCGAACATGATCGAGTCGAACAACGAAATGGTGAACGCGGCGAGCGCGATCGCCGGCGGCGATCTTCGCGTGCGCATCACGCCGCGATCGGATCGCGACACGCTCGGCCGCGCTCTCGTGGGCATGATCGAAACGCTGACCCAGGTGATCGGCGAAGTGCGCACCGGATCGACGTCGCTCGCGAGCGCGTCGACGCAGGTCGCCTCGAGCGCGCAGATGCTCTCGCAGGGCACCGCGCAGCAGGCCTCGTCGGTCGAGGAGACCACGTCGAGCCTCGAGGAGATGAGCGCGTCGATCACACAGAACGCCGAGAACTCGCGGCAGATGGAAGAGATGGCGGTGCGCGGAACCAAGGACGCCGACGAGAGCGCGCAGGCCGTCAAACAGTCGGTCGACGCGATGACGCGCATCGCCGAGAAGATCTCCATCATCGAGGAGATCGCCTACCAGACGAACCTTCTCGCGCTGAACGCGGCCATCGAGGCGGCGCGCGCCGGCGAGCACGGACGCGGCTTCGCCGTCGTGGCGACGGAAGTGCGCAAGCTCGCCGAGCGCAGCCAGTCCGCGGCGAAGGAGATCGGCGGCCTCGCCACGTCGAGCGTCGACGTGGCGCAGCGCTCCGGACGGCTCCTCATCGAGCTCGTTCCGACGATTCGCCGCACCGCCGATCTCGTGCGCGAAGTCGCCGCCGCATCCGGCGAGCAGTCGGGAGGCGTCACGCAGATCAGTCGCGCCATGGCCCTCGTCGACGAAGTCACGCAGCGCAACGCGTCGGCATCCGAGGAACTCGCGTCGACGGCGGAGGAGATGGCGTCGCAGGCGGAGGCGCTGCAGCAGACGATCGGATTCTTCCGGCTCACCGGCGATCGCGATCAGCAGGTCGTGAAGCCGATCGCGCATCCGCTGGCCGTGCACGCGCCGGCCGCGCGTCCCGTTCCGCTCGCCCCGCTGTCCGCCGCGAAAGTGCCGGTGCATCACGGCAACGGCGACTTCACGCGCTTTTGATGACCATTCACGTGCTCGTGGTGGACGACTCCGCCGTCGTGCGACAGATGATGACCGGCATCCTCGGCACGGCGGCGGACATGCGCGTCACGACTGCATCCGATCCGCTGATCGCGATGCAGAAGATGAAGAGCGCACGGCCCGACGTGATCGTGCTCGATCTGGAGATGCCGCGCATGGACGGCCTCACGTTTCTTCGATCGCTGCGAGGCAACGACGCGGTGCCGGTCGTCGTCTGCTCGGGCCGCGCGGGCGACGCGGCGATCGAAGCACTCGAGGAAGGCGCACTGGAAGTCATCGCGAAACCATCGCACGGCCTCGCGGACTTTCTCGCGGAACAGCGCGCGACGATCCTGCACTCGATTCGCGCGGCGGCGATGGCGAACCGCAACGCCGCCGCTGCCGTCGCGACTCCCGCCGACGCACCGGTCGTCGCAAACGGCGATGCGCTCGTCTCGAACCGTCTGATCGCGCTCGGCGCATCGACGGGCGGAACGGAAGCGCTGCGCGTGGTGCTCACGGCGTTGCCCGCGGCGGCGCCGCCGATCGCGATCGTGCAGCACATGCCGTCGCCATTCACGCGAGCGTTCGCGGCGCGGCTCGATCAGATGTCGGCGATCGAGGTGCGCGAGGCGAAGGACGGCGACCGGCTGCTGCCGGGAACGGCCCTGCTCGCGCCAGGCAACAGCCACATGTCCGTTCAGCGAACGGGATCCGGATACGTCGCGCGACTCTCGCGAACGGCGCCCGTGGCGCGGCATCGCCCGAGCGTCGACGTTCTCTTCGACTCCGTTGCGCGCGCGGCCGGCCCCGGCGCCGTCGCCGTTCTGCTGACGGGCATGGGATCGGACGGCGCAGACGGAATGCTCGCGATTCGCCGCGCGGGCGGATCGACGATCGCGCAGGACGAGGCGTCGTCGATCGTGTTCGGCATGCCGAAGGAAGCGATCGCGCGTGGCGGCGTGGAGCGCGTCCTTCCCCTCGAGCGCATCGCCACCGCTCTTCGAAATCTCGATCGATGAGGACTCCTTCATGAAACGCATCGCATTCGTCGCGCTTCTGATCTGCATTTCGCTGTCTTCGGCCGCGCAGGAAAAGCCGGTCGTGATCTCCGGCTATCTGTTCGGCGATTACTACGCCGTCGTGTCGCATCACGATGCCTCGCTCGAGGGAAAGAACGCGTTCTGGATCCGCCGCGGCTATCTCACGTTCGACCGCACGATCTCGGACGCGCTCTCCGCACGCCTGCGGTTCGAGATCAATCAGCCGGGCGATTTCAGGACGACGGCGAACGCCGAGCCATACGTCAAGGACGCGTGGCTGAAGTGGAAGCGGAGTCCGAAGCTCGATGTAATCGTCGGGATCTCGCCGGCGCCCGCATTCGAAACGATCGAAAAGGCGTGGGGCTATCGCTCCGTCGAGAAGACGCCCCTCGATCTGCAGAAGATGGCCGTGTCGCGCGACTTCGGTGTTGCGGTGATCGGAACGATCGGCACGCGCTATCGCTGGCACGTCATGGCCGGCAACGGATCGGGAACCGGAAGCGAGACGAACGACGAGAAGCAGATCGCCGGCGCGTTCAGCATCGCGCCGACGAAGGCGACGCTGATCGAGGTGTACGCCGATCGCGACGCGCGCCCCGGCAATGACGACCGCACGACGCTGCAGGCATTCGCGTCGCTGCAGCGTCCTCACATGCGCGCCGGCATCCAGTTCGCGCATCAGGTGCGCGAGGCGGGCGACATCGACGTCGCATCGCTCTTCGGCGTCATCGACGTGCGTCCGAACGTGACCGCGCTCGCGCGCATCGACCGCATGTTCGACGCGAATCCCGACGGCGCAAAAATCGCGTATCTGCCGTTCTCATCGAAATCGCGCTCGACGCTCTTCATCGCCGGCATCGACTGGAAAGCGCACAAAAACGTGAGCGTGATCCCGAACGTGGAGATCGTGCGCTACGACGACGGCGCGGCAAGCGACATCCTGCCGAGAGTGACGCTGTACTTTGCGTTCTAGGTATCAGCATCCGCGACCGCAGTCGCGGCAGCTGCGGCTGCCGCACATCAAAGCGGCGACTGCGGTCGCCGCACTCCAAAAAAAGGCCCGGCCGTGAGGCCGGGCCTTTCGGTGGAAATCAGCGAAAGAGCTAGAAGCGCACGCCGAATGAGATGCGGTACTCGCGCGGATCCTGATACGCCTCGCGATTCGTCGGCTGACCGAAGTTGGCCGGGATGGTGTAGTGCGTGCCGAGGACCGGAGCCGTCGTGAACGGGTTGAAGGCCGTCAGCGACGCGGTCGTGCGGCGCACGTTGACGAACGTGTTGATGACCGGACCGCGCGACGTCGACGGGTACTCGACCTTGCTCTCGTTGAACACGTTGATGATGTCCGACTGGACGAAGAACTTCACCGGTCCGAACGCCGGCGACTCGTAGTTGATCGCGAGGTTCGTCGAGGTGATGTCGTCCACGCGGAACTCGCCGCGATCGCTGAAGTAGTACCAGACCCGCGACGGCGGCGTGATGTAGCCGGGGTTCACGATGCCGCCCGGATTCGTCGTCGCGTTGAAGCGGACGTCGATCGCCGCGGTCGCGGAGTACGGCAGACCGCTGTGGTACTTCTCGAGCAGCGAGAAGTTGAAGCGTCCGAACGAGGTCGGCCAGTTGTACTGAGCCCACGCGCTGGCGCGATGGCGCATGTCGGCCTCGAGATAGCCGACCGGATGGTTCTGCTCGAAGGCCTGATACTCCGGCGCGCAGAGACCGGTGTCCGTGCCCGGCACCGAAGCGCCGCCGTTGCAGCCCGCGAGAACGGTCGCGTTGTTGAACTGCTCGCCCTCGATGTTGCCGCGCAGCTTCGACCACGTGTAGTTGCCGCCGACGCTGAAGCGATCCGAGAAGCGATAGCTGGCCTGGGTCTGCAGGCCGGTGTAGTTGCGCTCGAGATCCGCATCGCCGGTCTCGATGACGCCCTGATCGACCGACGCCGTGCTCGGCGACGGCAGATGCACCTTGCCGGTGCTCAGGTCCTTGCGCAGGATGTAGAAGTCGTTCCACTCGCGGCGAATGAGATCGGCGCGGACGTAGCCGCGGCGACCGATCTGAGCGCCGTATCCGAACGAGTATTCATCCATGCTCGGCGCGGTGAGGTTGTCGCCGATGCGCGAGGTGTAGCCGGGGAACGACACGGAGTTGATCAGCGAGGTGTTGTTGATGCCGCCCTGGGCGTCGAACCACGCGAACACCTGGCGGATGACTTCCGGAGTCGACACGAGCTGCGCGTCGGCGGTGCCCGGAGGATTGATCGCCGGTCCGCGATAGTCCCAGTAGTACGAAGCGTAGCGGCCGCCGAACGAGGTCGCGTCGCCGGGACCCTGATCGACCTTCGACGCGTACTTCGCGTAGCTCGCGGTGAACTTGTGCGCACCGTCGCCGCGCAGGTCGTAGCCGACGCCGAGGCGCGGGCTGATGGCGGTGTCGTCGACGGTCGAGACCTTCGACTGGTTCTTGCCGCTGGCCTTGTCGTAGCGAAGGCCGAGGTTGAAGTTGAAGTGGCTGTTCAGATCCCACTTGTCGTTGACGAAGAGAGAGCTGACCTGGAAGTCGGAGCCCTTGCTCTCCTCGAGCAGCGGGTGATACGCGATCAGACCGTTGGTCGGATTGGCGCGGAAGATCAGCTCACCGTTGCTCTTGAAGTCGAAGTCGCCCCAGATGCGGTAGTTGCTGCCCGACTGATAGTTGTCTTCCGTGCGCAGCTGATGGAAGTCCTCCCAGCCGCCGACGAATGCGTGCTGTCCGAGCGCCTTCGTCGGAAGGAAGTACGAGGCCTTGATGAGCGAGGACTTGTTGTTGCGCTCCTTCGGACGGCAGATGCCGCAGAAGGTCGGCGACCACGCGCGATAGCTCGTGCCGTTCTCGCGAAGCAGCGTGCCCTGGATGCGGTCCGTGCTGTCCGCGCCGGAGCTGAACACGTTCTCCATCTCGCTGTACTGCCCTTCGATCAGGAGCGTGTCCGTGATGATGCCGTTGTAGTGCAGCGACTTCAGCTTCTGATCGGCCAGGCGCGTCGTGAGCGAGCGCAGGTCGACGATGTTGCCGAAGATGTTGCCCGGATTCGTCGTGTCGACGTCGAGGTACGACGCGACGACGCTGTGCTTCGGCGTGATCTGTCCGGTCAGTTTCAGTTCGTAGCGCTTCTGGTCGAGATCGCTCGAGTACGGGATCTTCGTCTCGACCGTCTCGGCGGCCGTGCTGGTCTTCTCCTTGCGGCCGGCCGTGAAGAACCAGAGCCGATCGCGGAGGATGCGTCCGCCGAACGTGCCTTCGTAAACGTTGTTGATGTCGTCGATGTGAGCGGCTTCGCCGGGGAACGCGGTCTTCGCCTTCCAGTCGTCGTTGCGCAGACTGTCGCGCAGCGATCCGGTGAACTCGTTGCCGCCCGACTTCGTGAGCGTGCTGACGACGCCGCCGGTGAAGCGGCCGTACTCGGCCGAGATCGCGCCGCCGCTGAGGACCGTCGTCTCCTGGATCGCGTCCTCGATGAACAGCGGCTGCGGCTGTCCGCGCAGGTTCTCGTTCACGACGACGCCGTTCACGAGGAACAGGTTGTCGAACGACTGCGCGCCGGAGATCACCACCTGCTGGTTCGGACCGGCGTCGTTGACGCCCGGCGAGAGCAGCGCGGCCGTGGCGATCGTGCGATTGAGCGTCGGCAGCTCGCCGATCTGATCGCCGGTGAAGTTCGTGCTGACCTCCGTCGTCTCCAGCGCCGCGGGCGCGCTGGCGGTGACGGTGATCGCTTCGCTGATCGCGGCCTGCCGCAGATCGGCATCCGCGCGGCTGGTCTGCGTCAGGTTGACGCGGACGTGCTTCGTGATGGTCTGCATTCCGGCCAGCTCGAACGAGACCGTGTAGTCGCCTGGAGGCAGCGACGGAATGCTGTATCCGCCGGCGTCACCCGTGATGGCGGTGCGGCTGGCCTGCAGTGCCGGCGACGACGCGGTGACCGTGACGCCCGGCAGTCCGGCGCCGCCGCTCGAAACGTTGCCAACGAGATTGCCGGTCATGCCCTGAGCGAATGCCGCTGAGGCGATCAATAAAAGCAAAGAGAACAACGTCAATGAATGAATGAGGCTCTTCTTCATCTTTTCTCCTACCCCTGGTTGGAACGACACCCGAATTGTCGCTGGACGAGCGTGCATTCTACGCTCGACATTTCCTTTGAGCACGGTGAAACGACAAGCTCACGGCCACGTTGCCGGACCGTCACGTTGTGACACAGTGCGAGCCGTATCGTCTTTGTATGCGCCGAT
>Ga0075425_100004191_pt1 | contig 14820 bp, 14 predicted proteins | sample SoiMethybrSBSTD4_FD_75300 | JGI IMG/M metagenome (GOLD analysis project Ga0075425, IMG submission 75300) | Bulk soil microbial communities from a Populus tree surrounding site in Tennessee, USA - Soil MetaG P. TD hybrid SBSTD4 | ecosystem: Environmental > Terrestrial > Soil > Tree plantation...
CCACCGAAGAACAGGTAAACGACGCCGAGCACCTTCACGTGTGTCTGCATCACTCGTCGTCTTTGTCTTTTGTCTCGTCGTTCGGCGCGCTCTTGGCGATATCGTCGATACCGAGATCGTCGTCAGCCTCGTTGCGCCAATCCTCGTCGTTCTCGTACAAACGACTCACCGGACGCTCTTTGATTGGACCTCGCGGACCGCGATCCGAGTCCTTCCGCGTCTGCTTGCGTTTGTTCTTTGGCGGCGCGTCGGGACCGAAGTTGCGATTGCGAGCGGTTCCGGGCGCCCCACCACCACCTTCGGGACGCGGTGACCAGCCACCGGGCCGGGGTGCGAAGCCGCCGCCACCCGGGGCACCGCCCCCGGGGCGAGGTCCGCCGTATCCGCCGGGCCGCGGGGCGCCGGCGGGCCGTTCTTCGCGCGGACGTGCTTCGCTGACCGCGAGCGGCCGTCCCTTGAAAGGCTGTTGATCGAACCGGCTGATGGCAGCTTCGGCTACGGCGCGGTCGGCATAATCCACGAACGCGAAGCCGCGAGGCCGTCCCGTTTCACGGTCGACTGGGAGAACAATCTGGCTAGGTTCACCGACACTGGATAGATGGTCGCGCAACTCTGCCTCGGATGCCGCGTATGGCAGGTTGCCTATAAACAGACGAACTGGCACAGCCCCCTCTTGGTTGCGTGCCGTGTAGAGACGGCCAGGACTACCCCGCTATCCCCAACCGGCAAAGCCCAAACAAAATAGCACAAATGGTTGCCGTCGAGGTTGAGGGATTCCTCGGCCCTGCTGTACCATGGACTGTTCGGGATTTCAAAAAACAGCCAACAGTCAGGCCGTTCTGCGGACAGAACCGACCCCGATTCCCGACCGCTGAGCCGTTACGAGAAGATGGACACCACTCGCGAACCCCAGCCGCGCGGCCAGATCATCATTCGCGGCGCGCGTACACATAACCTGAAAAACGTCGATCTCACGCTGCCGCCCCGGTCGCTGGTCGTGATGACCGGAGTCAGCGGATCCGGAAAGTCGTCGCTCGCGTTCGATACGATCTACGCCGAGGGGCAGCGTCGCTACGTCGAGTCGCTTTCGGCGTACGCCCGGCAGTTCCTCGAACGCATGGAAAAGCCGGATGTCGACTCCATTGAAGGCATCTGCCCGGCGATTGCGATTCGGCAAAAGAACAGCATCAGGAATCCGCGCTCGACTGTCGGCACGACGACGGAGATTCATGATTACTTGCGTTTGCTGTATGCCCGCGTCGGCCGGACGTACTGCCGCAATTGTGGACGCGAGGTCATTCGCGAGACTGCAGAAGTCGTGGCTCGACGGTTTGTCGAATTGCCGGAAGGCACACGGCTGCTGATTGGGTTCGACATGCCGGTCGTGACCGCGCCGGCGATCACTCCGCCTCCCGAACCGGAAGACGAAGACGCCACCGTCGCCGAGCAGGGCAGCGACGATCTGCCGCAGCCCGATCTCCCAGGTCTGGTCGATCCCGTTGCCGAGACGATTGCCGCGCTCCGCCGCAAGGGTTTCGGCCGGCTTTATCTCGACGGCCAGGCGATCTCACTCGAGGACGTCGATCCATCGTCGCTCAAGGAGCGCACGACGCTGCAAGTGATCGTCGATCGCGTCAAAGTCGAGGGGGACTTGCGGGCGCGCCTGACCGACTCGATCGAAACCGCCTATACCGAAGGTGGGGGTGCGGCGTTTGCGATCCAGATTCCGGCCAGAGAAAACGACGGCGAGACGGTGACGGTCCGGTTCAGCGAACGGTTCGAGTGCCGTGAATGCGGCATTCCGTACGAGTTGCCACAGCCGCGTCTTTTTTCGTTCAACAACCCGTTTGGCGCCTGTCCGCTCTGCCACGGCTTCGGCAACATCATCGAGCTCGACATGGATCTGGTGGTTCCCGATCCGTCGAAATCGATTGCGCAGAACGCGATCGAGCCGTGGAGCAAACCGCACTATCGCGCGCCACTTGCCGAACTGAAACGCGCAGCCAAGGCCCGCGGGTTACGCATCGATCTGCCGTGGTCACAGCTGAGTGAGGACGAGAAGCGGTTCGTGATCGATGGAGACGGCGCCGGCTATGAAGGCGTCAAGGGCTTTTTCCGGTGGCTGGAGCGGAAAAAGTACAAGGTTCACGTGCGCGTGTTCCTCAGCCGCTATCGCGGGTACTTGACGTGCCCGGAGTGCGGCGGGGCGCGGCTCCGCCGTGAAGCGCGGGACGTGCAGGTCGGCGGGCGCACGATCGATACGGTCTGCAGCCTGACGGTTCACGAGGCGGACGCATTCTTTGCCGGTTTGTCGCTCTCCGAAAAGGAAGCAGCCATCGCCGACAAGGTCCTCCGGGAAATCAGGAAGCGGCTTGGGTTCCTTCGGGACGTCGGGCTCGATTATCTGACGCTCGATCGTTTGTCTTCGACGCTCTCTGGGGGCGAATCGCAGCGCATCAATCTCGCGACCTCGCTGGGTTCGGCATTGGTCGACACGCTCTACGTGCTCGATGAGCCGTCAATCGGCCTGCATTCGCGCGACAACGAGCGGTTGATTGCCATCCTCCGGCAGCTCCGCGATCAAGGCAACACGGTGCTGGTGGTCGAACACGACGCCGACATGATCCGCGTTGCCGACACCGTCGTCGACATGGGACTCGGTGCCGGTGAACAGGGTGGGCGCGTGATCTTCAGCGGGACGCTGAAGGCCCTGCTCAACGAACCGCGTTCGCTGACGGCGAAGTATCTCCGCGACGAGCTCGCGATCCCGGTGCCGGCCACGCGGCGTAAGCCGACCAATCAGAAGCTCCGCATTCTCGGCGCGTCCGAGCACAATCTCAAGGAAATCGACGTCGAGATCCCGCTCGGCTTGCTCACGTGCGTCACCGGCGTGAGCGGTTCCGGCAAGAGCACGCTCGTGCACGACGTCATTTACGCGGCGCTGAAGAAAGCAAAAGGCGACTGGGATCGACGTGTCGGCACGCACCGGAAACTCGAAGGCGCCGAATTCGTGACCGATGTCGTGCTCGTCGATCAGGCGCCGATCGGACGAACGCCGCGATCGAATCCGGTGACCTACCTGAAAGCGTTCGATCCGATCCGGGAGCTGTTCGCCGCCACGAAGGATGCGCGATCGAGAGGTCTGACCGCGAGTCACTTCTCATTCAACGTGCCGGGGGGCCGGTGCGAGGCGTGCGAAGGCGAGGGAGAGGTCAAAGTCGAAATGCAGTTCCTCGCCGACGTGTTCGTGCCGTGCGAACAGTGCGAGGGGAAGCGGTTCAAGCCGCAGGTGCTCGAGGTCAAGTACCGCGGGCGTAGTGTCGACCAGGTGCTCGACATGACCGTTCGCGAGGCGCTGGGATTTTTCAGCAGCTCGCCAAAAGTTTTGCGCCGTCTGCAAGTCCTCGATGAAATCGGGCTCGGGTATCTTCGTCTCGGACAGCCGGCGACGACTCTGTCGGGTGGCGAGGCGCAACGGATCAAGATTGCCGCGCACCTCTCGTCCCACACCGGCGACCGGGTGCTGTATATCCTCGACGAACCGACCACCGGGCTGCACTTCGACGACATCGCCAAGTTGCTGGCGGCGTTTCGGAAGCTGCTCCAGGCCGGTCACAGTCTGCTCGTCATCGAGCACAACCTGGACGTGATCAAGACCGCGGACTGGATCATCGACCTCGGTCCGGAGGGGGGAGAGGAAGGCGGCCGCCTGGTGACCGCAGGCACACCCGAACAGATCATCAAGGTGGAGACGTCGCATACCGCCCGATATCTGCGAGATGTGCTCGCCGTCGGTCGCGCGAACGCGTACGGGGCGCGAAATTAGTGGCTCCTTTTCCCTTGTCCCTTTCCCCTTTTCCCTTGTCCCTTGTGCCTTTTGCCTTGCGCGCGGCAGTAACCGCCGCACTCGTCTGCGCGGCGGCCACGGCTTCGTTCGCGCAACAGGTGCGCTTCGACGATGTGATCCGCAACTTGCGGAATCCGGATCCGAAAGTGCGGCTGGCATCGGTGCAGCTGTTGCGCGAGTCGAAGTACCCTGAAGCGATCGAACCGCTTGCGTCGCTGGTGAACGATCCCCTCGATCAAATCCAGCTCGAAGCGATTGCCACCGAGCTGTCGTTTTTCCTGACCCAGGACGTCCCGTCGAAGAAGCGGCTCGGCTACGTCGTCGAAGTACGGAATCCCGCCCACGCGCAGGCAGCATTCGACATGGGAACGCTGGCGCTCGAATCGCGCCTCGCACCGCCGGATCTCGTCGATGCGCTCTTGAAGGCCGTCGACGACGACAATCCGAAGGTTCGAAGTGAAGCGATCTACACGGTTGGTACGATTGCCCGGCCGCCGTTGAACGAGAGTCAGGGCGCGCTGCTGATCAAAGCGCTCGATCACTACGATCCAGCCATCCGCGCCGCGGCCGCGCGTGTCGCCGGGCGACTCAGTGTCGCGAGTGCGGCCGATGCGCTCATTCACGCGATCAACGACTCGCAGGCGCCGGTGCGCTTTGCGGCGATGCGTTCGCTCGGTTTGCTCGGCGAGCGGCGAGCGATTCAGGCGCTCACCGAACAGCTCACGTTCTACGGCAAAGGTGAAGGTGCCTGGTCTGCTCTGGATGCCCTTGCCCACATCGCCGATTCATCGAGCGTGCCGCTGTTCAAAGTGCGGCTCACCGACAAGGATCCGTTTCTGCGGCGCGCGGCGGCGGAAGGACTGGGTCGCGCTCAGGACTCGTCGGAGCAGTCGGCGCTCCAGGTCGGAGCCGGGAACGATTCGTCGGAGATGGTACGCGCGGCGATGGGCTTTGCGCTGCAGAAACTCGGGCGCAACTACATCCCGCGCCTGGTCGAATCGCTGGATTCCGAAAAGCTGGCGCCCCAGATTGCCGAGTACCTGCTCGAACTCGGTCCGTCGGTCGCACCAACGCTCGTGTCGCACCTGCAGGATCCAAGTCCGGCCATCCGCGGTAACGTCGCGACGGTACTCGGCGCGCTTGGTGATGCGGCGACGGTGACGGCGCTGCAGCCCCTGACCGGCGACAAGGATCGCAGTGTGGCCCAGGCCGCGACACGGGCGATCGATCGCATCAAACATCGCGCGCAACTGCCACGGTCTCCTTCATCTCTCTGAGCATGCCGGTACTGTCGCGGGACTTTTATGCGCGTCCGACGCTCGATGTCGCGCGCGCCCTGATTGGCAAGGTCCTCGTCCACGACACATCAGCCGGTCTCGCCTCCGGCGTCATCGTCGAAACCGAGGCCTACATCGGCGAGTCCGATCCGGCGTGCCATGCGGCTCCCGGTCCGACGGCGAGGAACGCCCCGCTTTATGGCCCGCCGGGCATCGCCTACGTCTACCTCAATTACGGCATTCACTATTTGGTGAACGCGGTGACTGAATCGGAAGGCTCGCCCGCGGCGGTCCTGATCCGGGCGCTCGAGCCGCTCGAAGGCGAGGGGTTGATGCGCCGGCGACGCGCGCGCGGCACCGGCCGGTCAGCGCGCGATTTCACTGCGGCGGAGTTGTGCCGCGGGCCCGGCAACCTGACGCGCGCACTCGGGATCACGCTGCGACAGAACTCGAGCGACCTCACCGCGAGCGCGCTTCGAATCGAAGATCGACGGCTTGGGGCTCGTGATGTGGCCTGGACGCCGCGGATCGGCATCAACGTCGGCGTCGAGTGGGAGTGGCGATGCGTCGCCGTCGGCAGCGACGCATTGTCCGGACTGAAGCGCTATTTGCGGTGACGCTATTGGCGCCGCCGTGCCTGCCCGGTCGCTTTGACGATCGGGACCTTGACCGTGACCGATTTTCCTTCGCGGAGGAGGCCGAGCGTCACGGTTGAACCAATCTTCGCGTCCGCCAGCAGCCGCATGAAGTGCGACTGATCTTCGAGCGCGGTGCCGTTGAAGCTGGTGATGACGTCGCCGGGACGCAAGCCGGCGGCGTAGGCGTCCGAGCGCTGCTGCATGCTGATGACGACCATGCCACGAGTGTTCGGCGCAGCGAGTTGCTCGGCGAGTCTCGTGGTCAGCGGCTGAAGCGTGATGCCGCTGATCGTCCCGCGCTGGACCTCGCCGTACTTGATCAACTCGTCCATCACGTGGCGCGCAAGGTTGCTCGGCACCGCGAACCCGATTCCCTGGTAGCCGCCGGTCTCGCTGAAAATCGCCGTATTGATTCCGATCAGTTCTCCTCGCGCGTTGACGAGCGCACCACCGGAGTTGCCCGGATTGATTGCGGCGTCGGTCTGAATGAAGTCTTCGTATGAGGCCAGACGGCCCTCGAGTCGGCGACCGGTTGCACTGACGATTCCGAGCGTGACCGATTGATTCAGTTGAAACGGGTTGCCGATTGCCAGTACCCATTCGGCGACTTTCAACTGCGAGGAATCTCCCCACGCCATGGTCGGCAGATTCGAGGCGTCGATCTTGAGCACGGCGATGTCGGTCGCCGGATCGGTCGCGATGATTTTCGCCCGTAGCTCCCGCTGATCCGGCATCGTGACGGTCACCTCGACACCCTGTTCGACAACGTGGTTATTGGTGAGGACGTAGCCGTCGCGGGACACGATGACGCCGGAGCCAAGACTCTGCGCGCGGCGTTCGCGATAGCCGAACGCGTCGTCCTGATCGGGGAAGAAGAAGCGGAAAAACGGATCGTTGGCAAACGGCGAATTCGGCGTTCGCACGATCTGCGTCGAGGAAATGTTGGTCACGCTGGAAATCGCGCGTTGGGCCACGCCGGTCAAGTCCGGCAGCGCGGGGGTCACGGGCGCAGCCGCCGGGCGCGCCGCGGACTGCGGCGAAGGCGCCGCGGTGGTCTCGCCGGCGCTGCGCATCCGTCCGGTCACGACGAGGCCGGCAAAAAACGCCATCGTCATGAACAGGACGAAGAGAGCGACTCTTCGAACCATCATCGAACCTCAATCTTGCGCGCCGGAGAGCGCATCGCCTTCGGCAGGGTAATGGTCAGCAGACCGTTGGCCAGGTCGGCCGATACCGCTTCGACATCAATCTTCGAGGCGAACTCGAATGTGCGCGCGAATGAGCCATGGCCGCGCTCTACCTGGTGGAAATGGATCGCATCCTCCGCGGCCGGGCTGCGGTCGATGCGTTGGCCGCGGATCGTCAAACGCGAATCTTCGATCGCGAGATCGATATGTTCACGCGACAGTCCCGGCAGTTCCGCGGCCACGACATACCGATCCTCGGTTTCATACACGTCAATGGGGGGCGTCCAGGAATCCGGGCGGTGATCGGTCAATCGTTCGAGCCGTTCCTGCCAGACGCGCAGGTCGCGTAAAGGATCCCACGACATACATGTTGATCGTAGCACTGGTCAGGGCCCTGAGCCCTACTGTGTTACGATCCGAAGGTTCTGGACACGACGAATGGCTACACTACAGGCAACTCGAATGAAGAAAGGCATGCTGATCAAGATCGGGCAGGATCTGTTCCGTGTGCTCGAACTGCAGCATGTCACGCCGGGCAACCTTCGGGGATTCGTCCGGGTGAAATTCCGCAACATCCGCACCGGCACGCTGTCGGATCAAAAGCTGCGGTCGGAAGACTTCGTCGATCGCGCGACGCTCGATGAGCGAGAGATGCAGTATCTGTATCGCGACGGCGACGCGTTCCACTTCATGGATACGAGCACCTACGAACAGCTGCACATCGATGCGGAGGCGCTCGGCGATAACGTCAACTACCTGATCCCGGATGCGCTGATCAAGGTGGAGTTCTACGGCAGCGAGCCGGTCGGCATCGAACTGCCGCAGACGGTCGACCTCGTCGTCGAGGAAACCGCGCCCGGCATCAAGGGGGCCACCGCCAGCAACCAGATCAAGCCCGCGCGTCTTGAAACCGGCCTCGTCGTCAACGTCCCGCCGTTTGTGAACAACGGGGACAAAATCAGGGTCAACACGGAAACGGGAGAGTACCTTTCGAGGGCGTGACTGATTGCGAATCGTGAATCACTAATCATGGATCTTTGAATCGTGAATCGCTCAGTGCTGAATCGACACCGGAGTGATTCGAGATTCGATGATTCGCGATGAGTGATTCGAGACGATGGATTGCTGCCTGCCATAGATGGATATCTCCCAACATCGGCCGAATGCGGGCTGGATTGAAGTCATTACCGGCAGCATGTTCAGTGGGAAAAGTGAGGAGCTGATTCGACGGCTCCGCCGCGCGCAAATCGCGAAGCGGAAGGTTCAGATCTTCAAACCGACGATCGACAATCGCTACGGCGAAGACCACATCATCTCGCACAGCGACATGCGGATCCCGTCGGTGAATCTCTCGTCGTCCAGAGAACTCCTGGCGCAGGTGTTACCGGATACCGAGGTGGTCGGCATCGACGAAGGGCAGTTTTTCGATGCCGAGCTTCCCGCGGTATGCAGCGCCCTCGCGGATCGCGGCAAGCGAGTCATCGTCGCCGGCCTGGATCAGGACTACCTCGGCAAACCGTTCGAGCCGATGCCGCAGCTACTGGCGATTGCCGAGTACATCACCAAGACACTCGCGATCTGCATGGTGTGTGGCGCGCCGGCAAATCATACGCAGCGGCTCGTCGCGAGCAGCGCCCGCGTCCTCGTTGGCGCACAGGGTACGTACGAAGCGCGCTGCCGGCATTGTTTCGATCCGACGCTCGGGCAGTAGGCGCGCGTTTTGCGCCTATTGCTCGTCGGGATCCGTTTTCCGGGATCCGGTGTCCGATCAGAGCAGACGACACCGTTCGAGAGTTCGGATCCCAGATCCCGGCATCGAAGTCGCCAAAACCGGATCCCGGCGTCGAAGTCGCCAAAACCGGATCCCGGCATCGAAGACTCCAAAACGGATCCCGGTACAGTCGCAGCATTGCTAGAATGTGCCAACCGATCCGCGGTCGCGCCGCCTATGCCACCAGTTGCCGCCGAGACAAAATTTGCGACGGCCATCCTGCCTCAGGTGCTATTCCTTCTGGGCGTTGGATTCTTCGTGGCGGATCTCCGCCTTTTCTTCCAGTTCCTGAGGTTCCAGCGGCTGCGTTCTTCGGCGCTGTTGACCTGGCCCGGCCCGCGCCCGCCGTTCTACGGACTCCTTCTCGCGATGGGCGCGATTCTGAGCGTCCTCATCGTCTACAAGCTCGCGTTCCTGCGGCTCCGGCTCGTCGACGTGTTCGGCGAAACGATGATGCTCGTGTATTACGGCTACGCGTTGCCGTTGAGCCTGAAAATCGGGCGCGGGTTCTACGAGGAAGGAATCTGGGCAGATGCCGGATTCATTCCGTACTGGAAAATCGGCGGGCTGTCGTGGCGTGAAGGGGAGAAGCCGACGCTCGTTCTGATCTATCGGATGCGCGCATTCGCACGCAGCCTGGTCGTGCCCGAGGTCTACTACGGCGCCGTCCGCCGGCTGCTGCGCGACAAAATTGCCACCTACGACATCCATTTCGCGGGCAAGCCGCTCGACTTAGGAATGCACGACGAGCGGGACGACGTCTGATTGCGGATTGGCGATTGGAGAGTGCGGATTTTCCAGATTGCAGATTGTCGATTGAGATTGTGGATTGTGGATTTGGCCAAATCAGCAATCTGCAATCTCAATCGTCAATCTGCAGTCTCAATCAGCAATCCGCAATCTCAATCGACAATCTGCAATCTGGAAAATCCGCACTCATCAATCCGCATTCACCAATGCAAGGAGCCATCCGATGGCTCCATGACCCGTTGCCATCGGATCTCCGAGCCAGCCGGGAGGGGTGAGCCACACGAACGCGAGAATCGCAATCACCATGACGTCGTACTGCCACGTCGCTCGCTCGTAGGTCCAAAAGAAGGCGTTCCAGAGAACGCGCATGGGAAGCGTGACGGGGTTGCTCATGCGATCGCTTGCTCGGTGCTGCGGAGTTCGCGGTAGGTGTAAATGATCCGGTCGGCGACGGTGAAGACCGACAACACGCCGATCACCCATAACACCGCGGCCATCCGGTTGGTGAACGCACCGATCATGAAGAGCACGATGCGTTCGGGGCGCTCCATGAAACCGACCTTGCATTTCTTGATCAGCGATTCGGCGCGGGCCCGGGTGTAGCTCGTCATGATTGCGAACATCATCGCAATCGCGGCGACCATTACATAGTCGGTGCGACCGAGGTGCGAGTACAAGTAGATCAAACCGAGGAACAGCGCGATATCCGAGAACCGGTCGATGACCGAGTCCCAGAATGCGCCGAACGCGCTCACCGCGTTCGACTCGACCGCGACCTTCCCGTCGATGAAATCGAAGATATTCGCAATCACCATGATCACGCCGCCGCGGATGAAGTGTCCGCGCGCAAGCTCGAACGCGGCGGCGACATTGATGAGGACACCCATGAACGTGAGGACGTTCGGATGGATTCCAAGAGCGACACACGTATTGATGATGAGCCGGAGCGGAAACATGCAGATCCGGCCGATGAGTCCGGTAAACGTCATAGAAGTGCGTGCGCGACGCGATATAATGGAGGGTTCACGACGCGCCAAAATGCGCAGTCTATCGTATGCCGATCCGTAATCTCAAGACCCAGATAGCCCGGCTGCCGGAACAACCCGGCGTTTACCTGTATTACAACGGGCAGGGTGAGACTCTGTACGTCGGCAAGGCCCGGGTTCTCCGGGATCGTGTGCGCAGTTATCTCGGCGCGTACGGGACGAGCCCGCGCATCGACGCGCTGCTCGACGAAGCCGAACGGATCGAGGTGATTGTCACTGACTCGGTCGTGGAAGCGCTCGCCCTCGAGAACAACCTCATCAAGCAACGCGCCCCGAAATACAACATCCTGCTGCGCGACGACAAGACCTACCCCTACCTGCAACTGACGACGGGGGAATCCTTCGCGCGTGTGCTCGTCGCACGACGAGTCGAGCGCGACGAGCACTTTTATGCCGGTCCGTTCATGCCCGCGGCGCTCGCGCGCCGGACGATGTCGTTGACTCATAAGCTGTTCGGCATCCGGTCGTGCAACGAGGTGATCACCGGCGAGCGAGCACGGCCGTGCCTCGAGTACGACATCAAGCGCTGTATCGCGCCGTGCGTCCGTGCGATCTGCTCGCAGCAAGAGTATGGAGCCGCGGTCGAGCACACCAGGATGTTCCTGGAAGGACGCAACGACGAACTGCTGATCACGCTGCGCGAACGCATGTCGGAGGCGGCCGCCGTGGAACGGTTCGAACAGGCAGCCCAGCTCCGCGACGCAATCCGGACAATCGAAACGCTCCGGACGCGCCAGCAGAAGATGGCATCTCCGGAGCTGGGTGACCGCGACGCGTTCGGCTTGAAACTTGGTCCTGCCGGCGCTGTTGTGCAGATCTTTCAGATGCGTGGCGGCAAGGTTGTCGAGCGCACTGAGCTCGTCACCGAGTTTCGGGATCCAGAAAGGGCCGTTGCCGGCCCGTCGGATCAGCCGACGGTGTCGCTGGAATGCGATGTCCTGCAGGCGGCGCTGCAACAGTTCTATGCCGAGCGAACAGCCGCGCCGGAAGTTCATATCCCTATTCCGTTTCCGGCCGCCGACACCGAATTGCTCGAAGGGTGGCTGTCAGGCGAGGCCGGCCGGCGCGTTCGGCTCATCGTCCCGAAACGCGGCGAGAAACGGGGTCTGCTCGAACTTGCCAGCCGTAACGCGCAGGTCGCTTATCAGGCCCGATTCAATGAGAACGTCGCCGCCAATTACGACGCGCTCGAAACGTTACGTGCGGTGCTTGCCCTGCCCTCCGTGCCAAGGCGCATCGAGTGCTTCGACATTTCCACGATTCAGGGAAGCGAGACCGTGGCATCGATGGTCGTCTGCGAGGACGGCCGGATGAAAAGGTCGGAGTATCGGAAGTTTCGGATCAAGGGTGACGCGGGTAGCGGTTGGCGGTTGGCGGTTGGCAACCACCAGACCGAATCCGCGAGGGCGGCAGCGCGTGACAGCCTTGAGCCGCTGCGACCTGCGGAAGCAGGGCGCAGCAGCGAGCGGGGGTGGGGCCCCGCGAGCAATGAAAAAAGTGGGGCCCCACGCGCACTGAATGATGACTTTGCTGCCATGCACGAGGTCGTCCTGCGTCGATACCGAAAACTGCTCGAAGCCGGAGGGCCGTTTCCCGATCTCATTCTGATCGACGGCGGAAAGGGGCAGCTCTCAGCAGCATATGCCGCGCTGCAGGAGCTTGGCCTCGCGAATCTCGTCGCAGTGGGCATCGCGAAGAAAGAGGAGTTGCTTTTCACCCGCGACCGCGAAGATCCCATCGCGCTCGCGACCGACAGTCCGGCGCTGTTGCTGATCCAGCGGATCCGTGACGAGGCGCATCGATTTGCCGTGACCTTCCACCGGCTCTCGCGCACGAAACGAGATTTCCGTTCGGAGCTGGACGCGATCGGTGGCATCGGTCCACGCCGTCGCAAGTCGCTCCTCACCGCGTTCGGCAGCCTCGCGGGTGTGCGGCGCGCGACCCGCGAAGAGTTGATGAAGGTCGTCGGCGCGAAAGCGGCTGATGCGGTGCTGGCGCACTTCGCGCGGGGAGGGAGGTAGTCGGGTCGAAGTTCTTGATGCGGCAGCTCTTTTACCGTATTCTCTGATCGTCTCGAGCGCGCATGCCCGCGCTTCGTCACTCTTTCTGCGAACGAAAATCAGCACGACTGAATGAAGCCTCGAGTGGTTTCGGGCATGCGCCCGACAGGAAAGTTGCATCTCGGGCACCTTGTCGGGGCGTTGAATAACTGGGCCGCGCTTCAGGATCAGTTCGATTGCTTCTATTTCGTCGCCGACTGGCACGCGCTGACCAGCGATTATGCCGACACGTCCGAGATCGTCCCCAATGCGTACGACATGGTGGCCGATTGGATCGCGGCGGGCCTCGATCCGGACCGGTCGACGATGTTCATTCAGTCGCTCGTGCCCGAGCACGCGGAATTGTTTCTGCTGCTTTCGATGACCATTCCAATCCCCTGGCTGGAACGGGTGCCGACTTACAAGGAGCAGATCGAGCAGCTCGCCGAGAAGGACCTCTCGACGCTGGGTTTTCTCGGCTACCCGCTGCTCCAGACTGCCGACATCATCATCTACAACGCGAAGTTCGTCCCGGTTGGCGAAGACCAGGTGGCACATCTCGAACTGAGCCGCGAAATCGTGCGACGATTTCACAACTTCTACGGCGAGCTGTTCGTCGAGCCGGAACCGAAATTGACAACCCTGGCAACATCCAGGCGCCTTCCAGGGCTCGATAATCGCAAGATGTCGAAGAGCTACGGCAACACGATTAATCTTTCCGACGATGTCGAGACCGTCCGCAAGAAGGTCATGCAGATGTACACCGACCCGAAGCGGATACGTGCGGACATCCCCGGAACGGTCGAAGGAAACCCGGTCTTCACGTACCACGACGCATTCAATCCTGACAAGGCGGAGGTCGACGATCTGAAGGCCCGGTATCGCGCTGGCAAGGTTGGCGACGTGGAAGTGAAGACGAAGCTCGCGAAAGCGCTGAATGCGCACTTGGAACCGATCCGCAGCCGCCGGGCTGAGGTGCTGGCGCGCCCCTCGACCGTGCGCGATATTCTGCAGGAAGGATCGAAAAAGGCTCGCGCTGTCGCCCAGCAAACCATGGAGCGGGTCCGCGGCGCCGTGAAACTGCAATATGGAACACCAACCGGACTTTGAGTTCGAGTCGATCCTCGAAGCGTATCCAGTAAGGCTCGAGAAGTTCGAAGGGCCGCTCGACCTGTTGCTGCACTTGATCAAGCAGCACCAGGTCGACATCTACGACATCCCGATCGCCGCCATTACCGAGCAGTATCTCGGGTATATCGACATGATGCAGGAACTGAACCTCGACGTTGCCGGGGAGTTCCTGGTCATGGCGGCGACGCTGATTCACATCAAGTCGCGCATGCTCTTGCCGCGCATCGACCCAACGCAGGAAGATCCCGACGAGGATCCACGTGAAGCCCTCGTGCGGCGGCTCCTCGAGCACCAGAAGTTCAAGGCCGCTGCGGAACTCTTGCACGAGCGTGAAACGCTTCGCAGCGCGCAGTGGACTCGTCCTGACGGCCCGATTGCGGAAATTGCCGGCGAGGCGCCCGAGCCGGAGATCGAAGTCGATCTCTTCAGCTTGATCGCGGCCTTTCGCACGGTCGTCGAGCGCGCGAAGCAGCGGCCGAAGGTGTATCTCCCGAGTGAGCAGATCTCGATCGAGGATCGGATCGAGCAACTGATGGCGAAACTCTCCGAGACCGAGGCGTGCGGCTTCGAGGATCTCTTCGCCGACGTTCAAAGCCGGGCCGGCATCGTGGTCACCTTTCTCGCGATGCTGGAAATGATCCGGCTGAAACTGATTCGTGTGTTCCAGTCGGGTGCGCTCGGCCCGATCCGTGTTTATAAGCGGGCACGTCCTGCGGATGCGCCGAAGCCGCTGCTCGATCCAGAACAGCGGCACGCTCACGAGGTCGCGGTTCAGAACGCTGTGCGGGAGGATGAGCCCGCCACGGCAATCGCGAAAAGCAGCGAAAGCGAGTAGATCGTGTCTGACCACTTGAAACCAATTGTCGAAGCGCTGATCTTCGCGTCGCCTGAACCGATCACACCCAAAACGCTGTACAAGCTTCTCGATGGCGAACCGCGCGAGGATGTGCAGGCGGCGCTTGAATCGCTGAAGGCCGATTACGAACGCCCCGGCGGGTTACAGATCGTCGAAGTCGCTGGCGGCTATCAGATCGTGACCCGCGCCGAACTGCATGAATGGGTCCGGAAGCTGTTTCACGAGCGGACGTCGCAGAAGTTGTCGGTGCAAGCGCTCGAGACGCTCGCCGTCATCGC
>Ga0075425_100004192_pt1 | contig 14816 bp, 14 predicted proteins | sample SoiMethybrSBSTD4_FD_75300 | JGI IMG/M metagenome (GOLD analysis project Ga0075425, IMG submission 75300) | Bulk soil microbial communities from a Populus tree surrounding site in Tennessee, USA - Soil MetaG P. TD hybrid SBSTD4 | ecosystem: Environmental > Terrestrial > Soil > Tree plantation...
CAATTTCACGACACAGTCGCCCGGCTTGCAGTTCTTGATTTCGGCTACGTCACGGCTGTTGATCGTGACGGCGGCGACGTCGCGCTCGACCGCGGGGGTGCTGAAAATGCCGAGCTGCGTGCGATTCGGAGTGCGGAGTGACGTCGGAAAGTCGCGCAACGCGCGCACGAACTCCTCGCGTCCCCTCGGAACCGTGATGATGCCGAAGACGGCCACGTCGCGGTGGTCGCGTGTCTCGAGCACCTTGACGACGGCTTCGCCGCGTTCGACCGCCGCCAGCTGTTGTGCGTCGAAGCCGACGCTTTGTTGGAGGAATTGCGTGAGCTGAGGAGGACGCTGGGGGGGTTGAGGGGACGCACCCTGGAGCAGCAGCAGGAATATCAGCATGGATCTCCGCTCGTCGTCAAATGAGAGACTCAATCGGAAAATGCGAGAACAACTTGGCGCCGAGCGCACGCCAGAAGCCAGCTTTCGGTTCGTCGGTGAACCCGCCGGTCCAATGCAGACCGCCGTTGGGCCCGCGCGTCACTTCGTAGGAAGCTTGCGGGCTCGCCCAGCGGTCGAAGAGCGCAGCAACCTCGGCTGCCAGCTCGGGACTCTGGACGAGCACGCCGATCTCCGTGTTCTGCTGGAGCGAGCGGGGGTCGATGTTGACCGAGCCGATGAAAACGGACGTGCGATCGAAGACGAATGTCTTGCCGTGCAGACTCGCTCGCGACGAGCCGATGGTAGCCTTGGACGCGCGGGCTCGGGTCGCCCCGACCGCTTCGGGCCGCAGCTCGAACAGGCGCACGCCGCGCTCGAGCAAGGGCCGGCGGTACTTCATGTACCCAGCATGCACCAGCCAGACGTCCGTCGCCGCAAGGGAATTGGTCAAGACGCGGACGCTGACACCCTCCTGCCGCCGGTCACTGAGGAATTCCACGCCAGCGGTTCCGGGAACGAAGTACGGCGAGACCAGAAGCAGGTCGGACCGCGTCGCCTGGCCGTACGACGAAATCCGCGCGCCCAGATAGGCGTCGCTCGCGATTCCCACTGGCTGGGCCAGTTTCTCGGGAGGATCGGCGATCACACTCGCGGTGGCCCAGTGCACATGGAGATCATCGGCACGGAGATCGCGCGCGAGCTCCGAGTCGGCAAGCGATTGCGAGTAGGCCGATGCGCGGAGCCCCTCGCACCGGTCCCGCAATCGGGCGCGCGCGGTCGGGAAGAACGCGGGATCGGGAGCGAATTTGCCGAGTCGCGCGATGGGCACCGCGAAGGGGCTGTTCCAGTAGGCCTCGAAGCTCGCGGCGGAGTCGGCGGCGATCGGACCGGCGCCGAGCACGTCGACATCCTGAAAATCGAGCTCACCCATGCTGAAGTACTCTTCGCCGATATTGCGGCCTCCGACGATCGTGGCGATGCCATCGGCGACGAACAACTTGTTATGCATGCGGCGGTTCACACGCGTGAAGCTCGTCAGCAACTCGACGAAGCGCTGGAAGCCCGAACGATGCGTGTAGGGATTGAAGAGTCGCACGTCGATGTTGGGATGCGCATCGAGTCCTGCAACCGACTCATCGTTCTTGTCCAAGGTGCCCCAGTCATCGAGCAACACGCGCACGCGCACGCCGCGGTCTGCCGCGGCGATCAGGCGTTCGACGATGAGTGATCCGGCATTATCGGGATGGAAGATGTAGTACTGAAGATCCAGCGTGCGCTCGGCCAATTCGATCAGCACGGCGCGCGCGACGAAGGCGTCCATTCCGGTGGGCAGGAGACGAAAGGCCGAGCGCTGCGCTCCGGGCACCGCGTTCGCCGCGACGCGCGGCGCGATCCATCGGTCAAGACGTGTCACTCCCGCGGAACGTTCTCCTCGTGATCGAGTAGCGCAAGGTGTCCACCGGCGGAATTCGCCCTCGTGTTCGGCGGTGATAGCATTAGCCTTCTAGGCGAAGCCGTCCGGGGGAGCTGTTGCCTTCCGTGACATCGAGAGGTCTAGATTAGACCACGTCCTTTTTGGAGGAACCATGAAGAGACTCACCCTACTCGCCGCAGCCATGTGCCTGGTCGCCGCCCCTCTAGCGGCGCAGCAACATGCCCCGCATGGGCGCATGGGCCCGCGCGGGCAAGACATGATGGCGATGATGCGGGAAATGATGGCGCCGCTCATGCCGATCATGGCCTACGAACCAGGGATGCTGCTCGATCGTCGTGATTCCCTGAAGCTCACCGCCGATCAAGTCACCAAGCTCACCGCAATCCGCGATGCCGCCAAGCCCGCCCACGATGCCGGGGCGGCCGATTTCAAGACGCACGCCGGCGCGTTGGCAAGCGCGTTCCAGGGGGCCTCGCCCGACACGAACGCACTGAAGCCGCACTTCGACGAGGCCCACGCGGCGATGGGCAAGGCGCATTGGGCCGCGCTTTCCGCCGCGGCGCAAGCCAAAGCCGTCTTGACCGATGATCAACGCAAAAAAGTGGATGCAGCCGTCACGAGGATGATGCAGCGAGAGCACATGTAGTATTCCCCACTGCAAGAACGAGAGGTAAGATGGCTGCGTTGATATGGACATATCAGCGCACGCCATCCTCTCGCAGTGGGAGAGTTTCTACGTCATCGTCGGCTCCTCGGCCGGCGGTCTCACCGGACTGTGGTTTGTCGTGATTGCGCTCGCCGCCGAGTCGAATATCCCGCGCGGCGCCGAATCGACTAATGCGTTCGGCACACCCAATGTCGCACACTTCGCCGCAGTGCTGGTGCTATCGGCGATTCTGAGCGTGCCCTGGGACCGACTGAAGGATGCCGCCCATCTGGTAGGGCTGATGGGCATCGTCGGAGTCTTGTACGTCGCGATCGTCTGGCGGCGCATGCGGCAGCAGTCGGGTTACAAGCCGGTGCTCGAGGACTGGATCTTTCATCTCGCCCTGCCGCTGCTCGACTATGTGTTGCTGTTCGTCGGCGCGGCCGGTATGTCGCATGGGCAGGAGTGGGCGCTGTTTCTCGTGGCCGCGGTTGCGCTGGCGCAGCTGTGCGTTGGAATCCATAACGCCTGGGACACGGTCACGTACATCGTGGCCAACCGTCGAGAAGGGGGATCGCCATGATCCACCGTCGCGAGCTGCTCAAATCACTCGTCGCTGCCTCGTTGTTTCCGACAACCGGACGGATTGCACCGCCGCGTCCGCGCGCGCGCCCGCTGCATACGCTGACCGGCGAGCCGGACTGGCTCGCGATCCGCGAGCTGTTTCCCCTCGCCGAAGGCTGGACCCATCTGTCGAGCTTCCTCTTTGTCTCCCACCCCAAACCTGTCGCCGCCGCGATCGACCACTTCCGCACGAAGCTCGACTCCGATGCCATGTGGATAGAGATCGCCGCGTTTTCGGATGCCGAGGGGCGGCCGTTCGCGGCGGTGAAACGTGCGCTGGCGGACTACACAGGAGGCGCCCCGGCGGAGATCGCCTACACCTCGAACACCACGAGCGCGCTCGCGATGGCGTATCACGGACTCAGGATCCGCGGCGATCAGGAAATCCTCACGACCGAGCACGATCACTACTCGCATCACGAGTCGATCCGGTACGCCGCGGCGCGCTCGGGGGCTGCGGTGCGCTACATCCCGCTCTTCGACACGCCGGCAATGGCGCGCGCCGATCAGATTGTGGACCGCATCGCGCGTGCAATCACGCCCAAGACGCGCGCGGTCGGTGTGACGTGGGTACAGTCGTCCACCGGCATCAAGCTGCCGATTGCGCAGATCGCGGAGGCCGTGGCCCGGGTGAATCAGGGTCGCGCCTCGGCGGACCGCTGCTTGTTGATCGTGGATGGTGTGCACGGCTTCGCGAATCAGGATGTGGACGTCGCGCGCCTCGGTGCCGACTTCTTCGCCAGTGGCGCGCACAAGTGGCTCTTCGCGCCGCGAGGGACCGGCTTCCTGTGGGGTCGATCCGACGCCTGGCCGGAGTTGCGCCCCACCATCCCGAGCTTCGATCCCGACGCCATCGACACGACGTTCGGCGCCTGGGCCGAGCGGAAGGATTTGCCACCGACCCAAGCGTCGTTTGTCTCTCCGGGGGGCTTCATCGCCTACGAGCACCTGCTCGCGCTGCCGGCGGCGGTCGACTTGCACCGCACGATAGGACGCCGTCAGATCGCATCTCGCATTGCAGAATTGAACGCCCAGTTTCGGGAGGGCGCGGTACGCGTACCTGGTGTTACGTTGCACACGCCGCGCGATCCAGCACTGTCCGGTGGGATCTCGTGCTTCGAAGTGCGCGGCGTGGCGCCGGGACAGGTGGTCGCTCGGCTTGCGGAAAAGAAGATCCGGACGACAACATCTCCGTATAAGGTCACCTACGCCCGCGTCTCCGCGGGCATCATGAACAAACCGGAAGACATCGATTTGGTCCTGCGGGAAATCAGAGCGCTGACTTAAGAGGAGGGGATTGTGCAGGCACAGAGCTACGATGCCATCGTGGTGGGGTCCGGCATCTCCGGCGGCTGGGCGGCGAAGGAGCTGACCGAGAAAGGTCTTCGCGTCCTGCTGCTCGAGCGCGGCAAGAACATCGAACACATCAAAGACTATGTGAATGCCACCAAGGGACCGTGGGAGTACCCGCACCGCGGCGGCCGTACCAGGCAGATGGAAGCGGACTATCCGGTCCTGAAACGTGACTACCCGCTCAACGAAAAGAACCTGGACTGGTGGGCTTCGGATAAGGACTCGCCGTACACCGAGGTCAAGCGCTTCGACTGGTATCGCGGCTATCACGTCGGCGGTCGGTCGCTGATGTGGGGCCGCGTCAGTCTGCGCTGGAGCGACTTCGATTTCGAGGCGAACGCCAAGGACGGGATCGCGATCGATTGGCCGATTCGCTATGCCGACATCGCGCCCTGGTACGATTACGTCGAACGTCACGCAGGCATCGCGGGCTCGCGCGAAGGACTGCCGCAGCTGCCCGACGGCCAGTTCCAGCCGCCCATGCCGCTCAACTGCGGCGAAGAGCTGATCGCTGGACGGTTGAAGGACAAGTTCGACGGCAAGCGGCGCATCATCCCCGGCCGCACGGCGAATCTCACGCAGCCGCGGCCGGGTCGAGCGCCGTGCCAGTACCGCAACGCCTGCTGGCTCGGCTGCCCGTTCGGCGGCTACTTCAGCACGCAGTCGTCCACGCTGCCGGCTGCGATGGCGACGGGCCGGCTGACACTGCGGCCATTCGCGATCGTCAGCGAGGTTCTGTACGACAAGAACACGAAGCGCGCGACGGGCGTGCGCGTGCTCGACGCGATGACGAATCAGTGGAACGACTACAACGCCAAGATCATCTTCCTCTGCGCGTCCACGCTGAATTCCACGTGGCTCCTGATGCGCTCGGCGACGGATGTGTGGCCAGGCGGACTCGGCTCGAGCTCGGACGCGCTGGGCAGAAATCTGATGGACCATCACTTCCGCGCGGGCGCGTCGGGCACGATTGAAGGGCTGGACGACAAGTACTATCACGGGCGCCGACCGACCGGATTTTACATTCCGCGCTACCGCAATTTGTTCGGCGAGAAGCGCGACTATCTCCGCGGGTTCGGCTACCAGGGTGGTGCGAGCCGTTCGGGCTGGTCGCGCGGTGTCGCCGAGCTGGGCGTGGGCGGCGCGTTCAAGGACCTGATGGCGCAGCCGGGAGATTGGAGCATCGGCGGCACGGCATTCGGCGAGATGCTGCCGAATCCGGCAAACCGTGTCACGCTGGACCAGAGCAAGAAAGACAAGTGGGGCATGCCGGTGTTGGCGATCGATTGTGCGACCGGCGAAAACGAAGCGCGGATGCGCAAGGACATGATGAACGATATGGCCGAGATGCTCGAGGCGTCCGGTGTGAAGAATGTGAACACGTACGACGGGGGCTATTGGCCCGGGATGGGAATTCACGAGATGGGGACCGCGCGCATGGGGAAGGAACCCAAGACGTCGGTCCTGAACTCGCACAATCAGGTGTGGGATGCCCCGAACGTGTTCGTGACCGACGGGTCGCAAATGGTATCGACGAACTGCGTCAACCCTTCACTTACCTACATGGCGATGACGGCTCGCGCCGCCGACTGGGCGGTCAACGAGTTGAAGCGCCGGAACCTCTAGATTCGGGATCCCGGAGCCAGGAGCCAGATCATGGACATATCCAAACGTGTTGATATGACGTCCTCATCCCCACCCCCTGAGAGCGGCATCGACCGGCGCGAAGCAATTAAACGCGTGTCGGTGCTGCTGGGTGGGCTCGCGTTCGGCGGTAGTGGCCTTTTAAACGCGATCGAGAACGCCCACGCGCGTGCGGCGCGCGTGACGGCGACGCGCGCGTCGGTGGGCGCGTTCACCGCGCAGGACATCGCGCTGCTCGACGAAGTCGCCGATACGATCCTGCCCGACACCAAGACGCCGGGCGCCAAAGCGGCGCACACCGGCGCATTCATGGCCCTGATGGTGACGGACACCTACGACGATCAGCAGCAGGCGACTTTCAAAGACGGAGTTCAGAAACTGAACGCGGCCGGGTTCATGACCAAGACGCCGGCTGATCGGCTTGCGTTCCTCGAGCAGTTGGACAAGGACGCGAAGGCGTACATGGACGCGCGCCCGCGGGGCGCCGGGGGGGCGGGAGGCGCGCCGCCGCACTATTTCCGGCAGATCAAAGAGCTGACGCTGATGGGCTACTTCACGTCGGAAATCGGCTGCAAGCAGGCGATGCGGTATGAGGAGACGCCAGGACGCTACGACCCATGCGTGCCGTACACGCCGGGCGAGACGTCATGGGCCGGACACGCCTAGCGCGCGGACTGCTGATCGCGGGTCTCCTCGCATCCGCGGGTCGTCGGATGCCGGCGCAACAGATGCTCGATCCCCTCGGCATTTCGATGGAACGCATGGGGTCGGGCACCACGTGGATCCCCGACGCCGTCCCGATCCCAGCCCGTCACTGGATGGCCGGTCCCTGGCTCGTCATGCTCCACGGATTCGGGTTCGTCCAATACGACACGCAGGGCGGACCACGTGGCGACGACCAGTTCGGTTCGCTGAACTGGGCAATGCTGATGGCGAGCCGCGATCTCGTGGGCGGACGATTTCAGGCGCGAACCATGCTGAGTCTCGACCCGGCCACCGTGACCACCCACGGCTATCCGCTGCTGCTGCAAAGTGGGGAGACATACAAGGGTCAGCCGCTCATCGACCGGCAACACCCGCACGATTTCTGGATGGAACTGGCGGCGATGTACGAGCGCGCGCTGTCATCCACGCTCGGCGTTTCATTGTACGCGGCCCCGTCGGGCGAGCCCGCGCTCGGTCCTGTTGCCTTCATGCATCGCCCCTCGGCCATGGACAACCTGGTCGCGCCGCTCGGCCACCATTGGCAGGACGCCACGCACATCAGTTTCGGCGTGCTCACCGCCGGCATATTCGGCCATCATTGGAAACTGGAAGGCTCGATCTTCAACGGGCGCGAGCCCGACGAAGAGCGGTGGGGATTCGATCATATCCGCCTGGACTCATACTCGGGACGCGTGACCGCACATCTCGACTCGAACTGGACCGTCTCCGCGGGCTACGGCTACCTGAAGAGTCCCGAGGCCTTGGACCCGGGCGCGCCGACACATCGGGCCACCGCGTCGATCCTGCACGGTCATAAGCTCGGGCGCGATGGGCAGCTTGCGGCAGCTCTGGTGTGGGGCGCCAACCGCCACGGTGGCACCACATCTCACTCTGCGCTCGCCGAGGCCGAGGCCATTCTAAATGAGGAGAACACGGTCTTTGGCCGAATCGAATTTGTTCAGAAGACCGCCGAAGACTTGGTCGTCACGGGCCTGCCGCCGGATACGCGGTTCAATATCACGGCCATCTCCGCAGGATACCTCCATGAGTTCTTTCGCAGTTCCGGCGCGACGGTTGGTGTCGGGTTCCACGCAACGATGAATGTCGTGCCCATCGAGCTGAATCCGTCCTACGGGTCAGGCACGCCGGTGGGACTGATGCTCTTTCTCCGCGTGCGGCCGATCCACGGTCCGCACGCCATGTCGGGAAACGCGATGCCGATGCGCGATATGCGCGGCGAGGAGTATTGATCCCTACAGGCGCTTCTTACAATCGGAGATACCACGCGACGACGATTCCGCCATCGGGCGCCCGCCCCGCAGTCAGGCCCATCTGTGACGATCGATGTGCATGAAGCATGGGAACGGTAATCCCAACCGCCGTGCCCATGACCGCTCCCACGATCACATCGCTCGGAAAATGGCGTCCATCCGCAACCCGCTCGATCGCGACGCTGCTGCCCACGAGCACTGTGACTATCCAGGGCCAGTATTTCTCGCCGTAGCGCAAGCGCATGGTCATGGCCATCGCCGAGAGCGCCGCGAACGTCAGCGAGGTGTGGCCGGAGTAGAACGACCGATACCCGCCCGGCTTGTCGATGAGATTCGGATCACCCGCGTAGGTCCGCGGCAAGGGGCGCTGCACGATGAACTTCGCGGCTGTCGCCAGTGCTCCATTCACCAACAGCGTCTGGGTGAACACCGTCGCATCTTCGCGGAAGACGGTCTGATCCCGTGCCGCCACCGCATCGAACGCCAATGGCAGAATCGTCACCATGCCGACGGTCAGGTCGCTCAGTTGCCGGGCGAAATCGTTCTGATTGCCGATCGCGCCGCGGTCGAAGCTGTTCACGTCCGCTGGATTGCAAGGACAGCTCGGCGTGATCAACTGATCCGCGAAGAGGTAGGGCAGGGTGACCGCAAGGGCGCTCGTAATCATCACCGGTGCGTCCACCTTCGGGGAGACATGGTAGATCGACCGTGCTGGCGGCGTTTGTACGAGTGCCAGGAACAACAGGAGCTGGGGCATCGTCCCAGTACCCCATATGGCGCCTACTGCTTCAACTGATAGAACAGTTTGTCGTATGTGTTGCCGTTGAATTCGATCGGCGTTCTCAAGACAACGCCCAGCCCATACATGACAGTGCCGGGATCGGACGGGCTGTCGCGATCCGTGCGAGTCAAAAACACACCTTCGAAGCCCTTGGCGGTCAGGACGGCTCCGTCGATCCTGGCGTTCTCGAGCTTGGAATTGTCTCTGTAAGCGCTGATCGTTCCGTCGGTACCCACCTGGATCGTGATGCGGTAACCCATGTCCGGAACCTCGTACACGCCCGCATAGTCTTGTACTCGCTGTCGCAGCGTGGGCTCGCTGTGAACGTCCTTGTACTTCTCCATGCGAACGCCGTTCTTCTCTTTGACGACGTCTTTGTGCTTGGTGAACGCGGACGCGACCTGTTGAGCCGTGGATTGGGCCGATAGATGAGAGACCAGGCCGGCGAGCACAAACGTGACGGTAGCAACCATGCGCATGGTGATTCTCCAGGTGAAAGCTGTTCTCTCTGACGACACTCTGGAGCAGGAATTGGTTGCGCGGATTAGGATCGTTTCGCCTGTTTTCGCTGTTCGCTGACCGCTCTCCAGCAATACCAGGCGGCCACCGTACGGTAGGGCCGGAAGCGCTCACCCAAGGCCTGGAGCTCTTTGGGCGTCGGCAGTCTCGGCAATCCATAGGCCAATGCGTAGCCTTGGCGCACGCCGTAATCTCCCACGGGCCAAACATCCAACCGCCGCAGCTGAAAGATCAGGAACATCTCCGCGGTCCACCGGCCGATCCCACGCACGGTCGACAGCGCCGTGACGATGTCCTCGTCGCCGAGCCGGCCGATACGATGCAGGCGGACGGATCCCTCCACGATTTTCGCGGCGAGATCTCTGATTGCGGCCACCTTACCGCGCGAGAGTCCGGCCTTCCTGAGCTTTCGCGCGGGCAGGGCGAGCAGGCCCTCCGGGGACAGCTCGCCGTCGAACAACGCGACAAAGCGGCCGTGAATGGCCGCCGCCGCGGCGCCGGCAAGCTGCTGATACAGGATACTCTCGGCGAGCGCGGCAAAGTGTCGCGAGTCCGGTCGTGGGAGGCGGAAGGGAGCGGTCCGCTCGATCAGCTTCGCCATGACCCGATCGCGCCGCGCCACTGCTCGCACCGCGGCGGAAAAGGTGTTCATCCTCCAATGTTACTCGCGGAGAGAAGTCCCGGCAGAGGCGAGGGAGTGCGGCTAGCGCGGACGCGGCGCGGCGCTGACCTGCACCGTTGCGGTCGCACTGTTATTGCGCGCGACTGGATCAGGCTGCGCGGTGCTGACCCGCACGCGATGACGCAGCACGCCCGCCCGCTTCGCTTTCAATACCAGCTGCAACGTCCATGACTGCTGCGGCTCCAATCGGTCGACGGTGCAGGAGAGATACCCACGCTGTACGAAACAGCCGTAGGGACCGGGATTCGCCGGCGCGTACGAAGTCACCACCACCCGGTCGGATAGCAGGATGTCCATGGCGACCTGATTGGCGCCTGCCGGTCCGTGATTCGTGACGACGAGGGTGTAGGGGATATCGTCGCCGACCGCCACCGCTGTGGCTGCAACCGACATGGTGACGCCCAGGTCGGCGGCGGGAAGTGTGATCCTGCGCGTCGTCGAGGGTCGCGGAGCGTTCGTCTCGCCCTCCCCCGCGCGGATCACGACGGGTGAGACCCCGCGGCTCAGGTAGCGGCGCGGTTCGCCGCTCCCATCCGCCGGCACCGTCCAGATGTCCGGTTGCAGTCCATACAGCACGTTCCTGTCGTCCAGCCATTCGATTTGATCGTCGATACTCCGCTCTTCGGCGAGCGGCGTCTCGACCATGGTGCGCAGGTCGAGGACGTGGAATCGCCAAATCACGGTGCCGAGCGTGCCGCCCGTGCGCTTCTTGAACGCGAGCCGCGTGCCGTCGGGTGACAGCGAGGGACATTCGACGTTCATGCGGAGCACGCGCATCTGCCGCGCGGCCAAGTCGCCCTCCACCAGATAGGTTTGGCCCTTGGTCTTCAGCGTGGCGTAAAAACGGTTGCCGTCCGCCGCGAATGTGACACCCCAGAAGTTGAAATCGACCGACTTGAACGGCTGGCTGTCGCGGAACACGCTGAAGTCTTCGAGCGTCCCGAGTCTCTTCCCGTTGACGAGATCGAAGATCGTCGTCTCGGTCGAAAATTCGCCGCTCGAATAGGAGTGACCGGCGACGAATACCGTGGTGGCCCCGTAGCGACCATCCGGCGACACGCGTGCACGGCTCGGCAGACCGATCAATGAGAACGTATGCTGGATCTTGAAGTCCGGTCCGAAGACAGAAACCTCCGAGCCCAGGCCGAAGCCGCGGTCTTCGCCGACGCACAGCCCCCTGCCGCCGGCGAAATACAGTCGCCGGCAGCTCAGCGGAACGATCGCCCGCGACCCTCCCGGCGCGGCAACAGGGACGAGTGCGACCTGCGCCCAGCCGGTGCCCGGCACCTCGTTTCGGAACATCACTGTGGACGTGTGCTCCAGGGCGCGCGCCGCCGCGGTATCCGCACGAGTCGCAGCGTCACGGCTCGCCCGAGTGCGTTGCACCGCGCGCGCCGCGTACGCGACGGCGACGCCGACGCACGCGATCACGAGCAGCGCGAACAGTGCGCGGCGGCGCTCAGGCGGGAGCGCGACCACTCTGCTCCGCGGCGCCACGCCGGAGCGCCACGGCTCCCACGACGAGGGCCGCCGACAAACCCGTGAGCGTCACGGCAACCGCAAATCCCACTCCGCGCCACGTCCATAGCAAGCCGAAGAGGATCGAGCCGGCGAGACGCGCCAGGCTGGTGCCGGTCGTCACCAAGGCCATGCCGCCGGCGCGCCGCTCCGGCGGCAAGACCGCCCCCGCCAGCGCCATGAGCACGCCGTCGGTCGCGGCGTAGTATGCGCCGAGCAGGATGAGATCGACGATCACCGGGAATGGGCTCGTCCAGCGCACGAGCAGCGAGCCGTACACGGCGAGCAGGAGCATGTACCCGCCGATGAACACGCGCGCGCGTCCGATGCGATCTGCCAGGCGGCCGGCCGGGACGGCGAGCAGCATGAAGATCGCCGCGGTCGCGACATAGAGCAGGGGGAAAAATCGCGCGGCGAACTCGACACGGCGCTGCATCGCGACGTAGAGGAATCCATCGCTGATCGTGGCGAGACTCAGCAACGTTCCCGCGAGCACCAGCGACGCCATCCCCGGGACGCGCAGCAGCTGTGCCGTATCGCTCCAGGACATCGTGTGCCGCTCGGCGGCACCTCCGCCAGTGGCGGCCTCCGGCGGATTCTGGACGAACAGCGTCAGGAAACCGAGTCCGATCAGCGCGGCGCAGAGGCTGATGACGAACACGGCGTCGTAGGCCCCGGGCGCCAGCGTGAGGAGCGCGAAGGCGAGCACGGGACCGAGCATCGCTCCCGCCGTGTCGAGGGCGCGGTGCACGCCGAACGCCGTGCCCAGCTCCTCTGGCGATGAATTGAAGGAGATCAGCGCGTCACGCGGGGCGGTGCGGATGCCTTTGCCGAGGCGGTCCACCAGCACCACGCCGGCGAGCAGCGTCCAGACGTTGCCCACCACGAGCAGGCCGAGTCGCGCCACCGCGGACAGCCCATACCCCACCACGGCGACCTCTTTGAATCGGCGCAGGCGATCCGCCGCCACGCCGCCAAAGAGGCGCACCAGTGCTGCCGCCCCTTGGTACAAGCCGTCGATCACGCCGAACGTCGCGGGCGACAGCTGCAAATCGAACAGCAAGTATAAAGGAAGGATGGTCGCCACCATCTCGGACGAGATGTCGGTGAACAGGCTGGTGAGCCCGAGCATGATGACCGTGCGGCTCACCAGCGGTATCCAGCGACGCGCCTTCAGCAACTGAACGGAGTTTTCGAGCTGGTACAGGATGCCCCTCCTCGGTCGCGCATGATAACGGGCGGCCGAGAACCACGCCAGCACAGTAGCCTTTTCTGAGACGGTGGTGTACTATATCGAGAGACGATATATGGTCACGAAACGCCGGCCCCCCGAGGACTATCTGCCGCTGCCACCCGCGACGTTCCACATCCTGCTCGCACTCGCGGCTGGCGAGCGGCACGGCTACGCCATCATGAAGGATGTGTCCGCGCGCTCTGAGGGCCGCGTGCGGCTCGGGCCAGGGACGCTGTATGGAGCGCTCAAGCGTCTGCTGGAAGCCGGGCTGGTCGCAGAGACCGAAGAGCGCGCAGACCCGGAGCACGACGACGAGCGACGCCGCTACTACCGCCTGACCCCGCTCGGCCTGTCGGTGGCCCGGGCGGAGGCGCAGCGGCTCGATGCGATCGTGCGTGCCGCGCGCCGCTCGAAGCTGCTCGGCACGAGGCCCGCATGATCGCGGAACGCATCTATCGGTTCCTGCTGCATGCGTACCCGCCCGAGTTCCGTGCGAAGTACGGACGAGAGATGGTGCTGGTCTTTCGCGACCAGTGCCGAGACGGCGACGTGCGAGCCCCCGGATTCTGGGTCCGCGTTTTCTGGGACGTCGTGCGCAGCGCACCGGCGCTGCGCGCACACGCTACTCAAACCGTTGAGGTGTTTATGAAGATCGCTGCAGTCGTGACCGTGTTACTGGGCGCGTTCGGGATTCTGGGCAGTGTGCGGGAGTGGATTGCCGGGTCCAGGCAACCGATGAGCACCACCTACGTGCTCGCCGTCGTATTGGGAGTATTCGCGTTCGTCGTGCTCGTTGGTGCTGGTGTCGCGATCCTGCGTCAGCGCCGGCACGGAGCGCGTCTGGCACTCGTCGTATCGCTGGTGCTGGCCATCGCCGCCCGGCTGCTGTTTCCCTGGATGGGCATCCTCGCGCAACTCGCCGGTATTGCACTACCGGTCGGACTCTTGATCGCGTTGTACTGGCCGAGCAAATCATCCACGCTTGGAACGGCGTGAACAAGGCTAGGCTCGCTGAGCGAGGACCTCCGCGAGCTTCTCATATTCCACCGGTTTGACCAGGTGCGCGTCGAAGCCGGTCGCGCGCGCCTGGGCGCGGTCTCGTTGCTGGCCCCAGCCGGTCACCGCCACGAACGTGGCTTGGCGCGCCCAAGGTTCTTCCCGGAGACGCCGGCACACATCGTACCCGCTGAGTTTCGGCAGCCCGATATCCAGGAGCAGTACGTGCGGCCGATACACTTCGGCAACGGCAAGCGCCTCTTCGCCGTCGTATGCCAGACGCACGTCGTATCCCTCCACTTGTAACAGCGCGGCGAGACTGTCGGCGTTGTCGCGATTGTCGTCCACGACGAGCACTCGTCGGCCGTCCGCGGACTGGGTCGGCGTGCGCGGCGCAGTCTGTTGTGGGTACAGCGGGGGATTGGTGACAATCGGCAGTCGGATGACGAACCGGCTGCCCCGTCCGACGCCGTCGCTGTGCGCGGTCGCCGAGCCGCCGTGAAGCTCGGCCAGCTGCCTTACGAGCGCGAGTCCGATTCCCAATCCCGTCTTCACGTGTCCAGGAGCTTGTTCGACCTGGGAGAACATCTCGAAGACCCTCTCGAGCTTGCCAGGCGGGATGCCAATTCCGGTATCCGACACCGTCAGGACGAGATCACGGTCTTGCTGATCCACCGCGATGCTGATCCTGTCGTTGTCGTTGCTGAACTTGACCGCGTTATTCAACACATTGCACAGAATCTGGTGGAGTCGGACCGGGTCGGCGTCCACGAATACAGGCTGCGGAGGCACGGTGACGCTTATGTCCCGCTTCCGCCTCGCCTCGACGGATAAACAGGTCTCGACGGCTTGCCAAACCAGTGACCCTATCGCGAACCGCCGCCGCCGCAGCTCGAGCGTTCCGCGACTGATGCGATTGATGTCCATCAAGTCATCGATGAGACGCACCATCTGATTCACTTGGCGGCCAATCACCTCTCGA
>Ga0075425_100004193_pt1 | contig 14816 bp, 15 predicted proteins | sample SoiMethybrSBSTD4_FD_75300 | JGI IMG/M metagenome (GOLD analysis project Ga0075425, IMG submission 75300) | Bulk soil microbial communities from a Populus tree surrounding site in Tennessee, USA - Soil MetaG P. TD hybrid SBSTD4 | ecosystem: Environmental > Terrestrial > Soil > Tree plantation...
CGATAGCCGCTGCCGCCGCAGCCCGTGGTGAAGGCGATGCGAAGAATGCGTCCGCTGAGATCGTGGGCGAGATGCGACGCCGCATCGGGGGAGAGGGAGAGATTCATGCCGATGGGGAACCGTGCACGATGCGCCACTCGGCGTCTTCGCGCTTCCACCAGTCGGCGTCGTCGCGGATGAGCGCGAGCTCGCGCTCGAGCTCGACGATGTGCGCGCGTTTCACGGCGTGGAGCGGTGTTCGTGATGTTTCGGAAATATGGAGGACGTTGCTTGGGAGCGTAACGCCCCACAAGGTGGAATGATTGCTCGCACGGACCCAGAACTCGCAGGCAAGAACTGGTGGCGGCAGTCATAGCCTCCAACCCGTAACCGCCCGCAGCGGTCTCTGGGCGCGAAAGAACTGACGCTTCGCGCAGTTCAGGCCGGTGGAACGGGGACCTACTGCTCAGGTAAGAAACACGTCAGAATATCCTCAATATACGGATTGCGTTCGCTTCGGTTCAGTGCTATCAGCAGCCGACGCATCTCGAAAACTGAAAGTTCGTCGATGAGCGCTGACATATCGGCATTGTTAAGCCCGCGGCGAAGAGTATTGGCGATGTCGGGGCGATGGGGCAGGAGAGCGAGCGCATCTTGAAGACATGGACGCGCCAGGTTACTCGATAGAATTTCTGCGACGGTCGCAACCACCTGCCGGGATTTCTGCGCTCGCGTCGAGAGCGCTCTTGAGTGCGCTATTACACTCACGCTCCGCGAGACGTATGCGAGCCAATCGCGTAGAGCAGCTACGCCATGATCTCCACGTTGCTCGACGTAGATCGGATTGACTCTACGGGATCTCAAGTTCTGGTCCATAACGCGGTCTCCGCCCGCTGGTAACGGGATGAGTGCGTACACGGTCGCGTAGCCTAAAGCGCGAATTTCGTCACCCTGTCGAAGGAGTTCGTCGACATCGATATCGCGGAAACCAAATCCTATGAACAACACAACATACGTGCCAAGGATATTGTAGATAAACTGCCTGGCTGGGACGCTCTTGGGCGCGAGGATTTCATCATAGCCCTTTCTTGTAAGAACTATAGACGGCGGTTCGTTAATATTCCCGTGAAGATGGAAAATGAATGGTCGGTGCAGATGATCACGAACGGCGATGCTCTGGTGAGTGATAGGCGGATCGAAAAACCGGTTCGTATCGGCGCCACTGAGCAAGAGATCGTAGTTCGTGGTGACTATCGCCGAGAATGGAGCATTGACTATCAATCGGTGAAGTTCACCTGGGTGGTCAATTTTACGAATCTCGTTTGCGATTCTCCCTTGAATCTCGTCTTCTGAGCGTTCTTTGCGCAAGAATTCGGCAGCCTCGACAAAACGAGAGTCTCCTAAATAGGTAGCGATTTCATTTTCCAGCTTTAATTCGAGAGCAACGCGCCGGATCAGTTCTGGCCAGCTAGGAACGCCGGCGTCGCAGGAAGGACCCGATCCCACAAAGGCGACGACGCCTCGGCCGCCGATTGCATGAAATGCATTCAGAAGAGGATCAGGTATCTCCATGCCGGAAGCTCTAGCGCTCGCGCCGTTCATGCATCCAATAAAATGTCGGGGAGATCGAAGTGCGAATCACTTACCGTGGGCTCGCGGAATGCCCAAAACCGGACATGGTTAATTTCGTCGTGAACGACAATATCCCCGCGATCGGCGAACCCCATCCATTCCGCCAGGGCGGAGCGCGCGCTCTCTTCAGTTACGCCACGATTCGCGAAGACGGCCGAGACGGCGGTCCCCAGTCTCCGGCTCCACAACAGCGCCACAACGGAAGACTGTACCTTTGCGAGGTGGCGACGGTCGATGTGCTGTGCGATCGGCACGACGGCGCGGAAGAGGGCATCAAAGACGCTGTACATCCCGGTGGGACCGTGTTTTGGATCAAGCACTGTAAATAGCTCATTGTCATGTGGGAAGTCACGGATAAGCTTTGATCGAGTCTCCGCAACGGACTGAGCTCTATGGGCGGAGGCATCGGCTATGACGTCCGCCGATTTCCTCGCAAGATCGCGTATATCGATCCGGCCCTTGAATAACACGTCCGTCGCGCCGAGTCGAAACGCCGCTTCCGCTGTATCTTCCTTTGAAGCCGTACCGGAGACTACGAAATAGCGTGTACCTTCGGGGCGCTTTGCCAGGTACTGCTGTATCCCTCGATTATCACGATTCGATGAGTCAGCGAGGTCCATCGACAGATCCAGGAGCACCAAGTCATAGTGAAAACGACGGAGTAGAGACGCAGCTTCTTGTGCGGACGAAGCGATATGTTGTTCAGCCAAGTCCTCGGGTATCCACGAAGCAAAATTGCTGCGCCACTGTGGCTCATCATCCACGATCAGGATTCGACCGGTCCGCGCCATCGGTTGGTAACCTCCCCCAACAGTTAGGTATTTATTATTGGAAATTCGAGTTCGAACCATGACCCGACGCCTTCCTCGGATTGGAAGCTGAGGTCTCCCCCGACTTGAAAGGCATAGTAGCGGCAAAACCATAGTCCGATCCCGTGAAAAGCGCCTTTACTCTTACGAGTACTGTAGCCGAAATCAAATATATACTGTAGATCGCGGGGTGGAATGCCCTTTCCGTTGTCGGTGACGCGCAGTCGCGCTGACAAGGCGTCCGTCAGGCTGACGCTTACGGTGATCAAACCGCCATTAGGTCCGAGAGGCCGTTCAACGATCGCGCGAACAGCATTGTCGAGAAGATTCTGTATGACCTCCGTAATGCTGTCAGTCAGTCGACACATTGCGCGGCTGTTGACGGAGGTAGTTCCGGGAGTCGGAATCACGCGCAACTCGTTGGCAAAAGTGAAAGTGATTCCGAGGCTTTCGTGCTTCTTGCGATACTTCTTAATCAGATCTTCTCCTACGTGCGCAAGGTCGATGTCGCGGAAACTAAATTCGGCTCCGCCCGGATTGAACCGATTAGTGAAATCGTCGATTGCATCAGCGGCGGTGTCTAGACTATTCAGAATCGTCTGGTTGAAGTCTGCGACGCTCATCGCTGGTTTGCGGATGCTCGGAAGTGGACTAGCCTCAAGATGGCGATCAAGTTCCATGACCCGACCGCGAGCATCACCAATGGCGTTGTTGAAGCGATGTACGAAAGATTGCGCAGCGTTTCCAAGCTGAGTTAGGGCCAGCGCGGCCGTCTTCATCTGTTCTTCTTTCGAACGCTTGCGACGTGCGATCGTTGCTGTTATGGCGCCAGAAAGGAAATTGCCTACAACACCGAAGAAACTCTCATCGGGGGACGTAAATACATCGACGTTAGGACTTTCAATGTTGAGCGCGCCAACGGTGACGCCGTTGTCGGCAAGCAGAGGAACGATCATCTCGCTTCGCATCGGAGCGCCACCACCATCACTTAGCAGGCCTAGATAGACGTCCTTGTACGAAGACGTTTGCAAATCGTTAATGGTGAGGACAGTATGCCCGTTCTCTCCGAACAGATATCGTCCGCAGATAGAGGAATCAGCCCCAGCGAGGGACAGCCCGATGTCGTTGGGTCGTGTGCTCGCGACGATGATAAGTTTATCGCCGTCCTTGACAAGAATTTGCCCATGTTCGAAATCCGACTCCGATAGGAGAGCCTCAAGGATGTCCCTGCAACTTTGTTCGAGAGGAAGCGTTCCTGAGGCAACCGAGTTACTGATCTGGTAAAGCGTTTTCACTCCTCCCCATACACGCGCATGTTCGATCGCGATCGCGGCCTGTCCCGCCAGTAGCCTCGCGAACTCAACTGCACCGTTTGGGAAATGGCCCATTGCCTCGCGCTCTAAGTCAATGACGCCGAAGACGCGGGCGGCATTGGCCGGTTGAATCAGAACCACCAATTCGCTACGTGTTGCTTCGTGAAAACGAACATAAGAATCCGAGGGAAGTTGAGACAAGTCAGGGCAGTGTTGCTCGCTCTTTTCAAGGATGGCTCTTCCACACAACGAGCGATCGATTGGCAGTGTCTGCCGTAAGCGATTAGGCTCAGAGCTGGCAGCAACCTTCAACTGCCCCTGCCGATAGAGAACAACCTGGCCATGAGTAGCTCCGGTGCGGTACAAACATTTCTCGACTATCAGATCGAGCACACGTTGTGGCGAGAATGTCGAGCTGAGAATAGCCGCGTCAAGCTCTTTCACGAGCTCACTTCGCTGCTGATAGAGTCGGAGCTCGCCGAACATGTTCTGCATGTCGGTCATGATCCGGAGCTGTAGCTTCTCCATCTCACTTAGCGAAGGAGCGCTAGTCTTGTTTTCGAACATAGTTGCTGAAGGGTTACGTAGGAGATTATACATCGGTAAATAAGCAAATGACGCGAAGGCCTCCTGTATCCGACACAGGTCGGATAACCAATACGCGCTGATGCGATCGCGCCAGCGCTCCAAGAAAGAGCAGAACAATCGCCCCATCGCATTGATGTGCACGCGCGACTCGCGTCTCACCGGCGGTACAGCTGTGGCGCGGCAAGACTCGGCGCGCGAGGCGTCGCTTGCGCCGACGGGAGCTGCGGCACTTAGCCTTGCCGCGACGCTTGCGGAGCGACTGGATTCGGAGTCGGCGACGAGGAGATGCTGCACACGCATCTTGCTCGCGCGAATGAGTCGATCGCTATCGATTTAGCGACGACTTCGTTTGCCAATGGAGAAGGACGGTCACGCCATCGCAATTTTCCGCGAGGACGAGTTTTTCACCCACACCAAACAGCAGTGACCGCGTCGGGATGATCGAGGAGATAGCCCTCTTCATCCTCGTCGTAGTTGATCACCGCGCCGTCGAGGCGTGACGCGGCCATGTCGTCGAGCGCGACGCGGATGCCGCCGATCGTCTCGATGTGATCGCCGTCGTTCGGCGCGTCCGCGTAGCTCAGGCGATAGCCGCTGCCGCCGCAGCCCGTGGTGAAGGCGATGCGAAGGATGCGTCCGCTGAGATCGTGCGCGAGATGCGATGCCGCATCGGGGGAGAGGGAAAGATTCATGGCGATGGGGAACCGTGGACGATGCGCCATTCGGCGTCTTCGCGCTTCCACCAGTCGGCGTCGTCGCGGATGAGGGCGAGCTCGCGCTCGAGCTCGACGATGTGCGCGCGTTTCACGGCGTGCAGGTAGACCATCAGATTGCGATCGACGTCGGACGCGCCTTTCGACAGCTCGTCGAGCCGCTTCATCATCGCCTTCTCGCGCGCGACGAGAAACTCGGCGGCCTCGCGATACGAGAGATCGCCTTCGTGAATGTCCTGGAACTGCAGGTCGGCGCCGAGCGTGACGCGCACCTGCTTCGCCGCGGTGGCGGCGTTCTTCATCTCCAGCAGATCGCGATTCGTCCGCTCGTCGACGGCGAACTCCTTGAACATCTGCGCCGTCATCGGATTCGGCAGATTCTCGGCGAGCTTCTCGAACGTCTTGTACGCCTCGACGGTGTACTGAAAGAGCCGGCCGAGCTGTTGTTCGTCGAGCTTCGTCGTCGGTGTGTCCACTGCAGTCATCTCAACCTCTATTCGATCTTCGCCACTTTCACGATCACGTCGCCGATCAGTTTGGACTGACACGACAGTCGATGCGGTGGATCGAGCTCTTTGTACGTTTCGTCCGGCGTCGGCGGCGTGAGCGCGTCCCACCCTTCGACGACTTCCACTCTGCAAGTCCCGCACGCGCCGTCGCCGCCACAAACGTGGCTGATGCGGATCCCCATTTCCAGCGCCGAGGCGAGAAGCGTTTTTCCCGCGGGGAACTCCGCCGATTTGCCTTCGTCGACGAAGATCACTCGCGGCATTCGGGGTCGGATTCTATGGCACGGTGCGCCATATAGGAACTACGCACGAGCGGGGCCGACTCGACGTGCCGGAATCCGAGCGCTTTGGCGCGCTTGCCGAGATCCGCGAACTCGTCCGGCGTGTAGTAGCGGCGCACGGGATGGTGGTTCCCCGTCGGGGCGAGGTATTGGCCCATCGTGAAGATGTCGACACCGGCATCGCGGAGATCGCGCGCGGTTTGCAGGATCTCATCCTCAGTCTCGCCGAGGCCGAGCATGATGCTCGACTTCGTGACCATGCCTGCTTCGTGCGACCAGCGGAGCACATCGAGCGATCGGTTGTACTTCGCGACCGGACGCACAGCTGGGTAGAGGCGCACGACCGTTTCGACGTTGTGCGCGAGAACGTCCGGCTTCGACGCGATGACGACGTCGAGCGCGTCGCGATTGCCTTCGAGATCGGAGATGAGCACTTCGACCGCGGCGCCGGTTTTCTCGCGAACCGCGCGCACGGTTTGGGCGACGATGTCGGCACCGCCGTCCGGCATGTCGTCGCGATTGACCATCGTGATGACGGCGTGTCGCACGCCCATCTTCGCCACCGCTTCCGCGACGCGGCGCGGCTCGTCGTCATCGGCGGCGAGCGGCTTTCCTTTGTTCACCGCGCAGAACGTGCAACGGCGCGTACAGATCTCGCCGAGGATCATGAACGTGGCGGTGCCGGCGTTCCAGCATTCGAAGATGTTCGGGCAGCGCGCTTCCTGGCAGACGGTGTTGAGCGCGAGATCGTTCATCAAGCGCGAGACCGGAAGCTGATCGAGATCGCCGGGAACGCGGATCTTCAGCCACTCCGGACGCACTCCGGCGCGCCGGTTGACCGGCTGATTGATCGGTTTAGGTTCGGCTGTGCTCAAGGTGCTCCAATGCCTCGCGGTCGTCCGTCCACCGGATCCTTTCATACGCCTCGGCGAATGTGAACCAGCCGTACTCGTCGTGCTCTTCGTCGTCCATGCGGATCGGCAGCGCCGAGTCGAGCGACGCCGCGAATCCGACTTCGCTGGCGATGATCGGAGCGCCGTATCGCGAGCTGAGGAAGTGCGACTCGATCATGAACGATTGCGTGATTCCCGTCTCCTCCGGCTCGCCCGGATTGCCCGTCTCTTCGAGCACTTCGCGGCGCGCCGCTTCCGCCGGCGATTCGCCGTCTTCGATGCCGCCGGTGATCGGCTGCCAGAAGTTGCCGCGCTCGGGACGGCGATGAAGGAGCAGCACGCGATCGCGATCGTGCACCATCACTTTGATCAGGCGCAGACTCTCGGGACGCGGCACGAGCTCGCGCTCGAAGATCTCCGCGAATTTCGCGGCGACGATCTCGCGCACTTCACTTTCGGGAATGGGCACTCCGACTTCGCGCGAGATCGAGGTCACGCCGCTGCCGCGCAGGCCGCACGGCGTGATGAGGCGGAAGTGCTCGAGGTTCGTATTCACGTTCAGCGCGAAACCGTGCGAGGTGACCCAGCGCGCGATGCGCACTCCGATCGCGGCGATCTTGTTGTTGCCGACCCAGATGCCGCGTTTTCCTTCGACACGATTCGCGCTGATGCCGTATTGCGCGACGGTGCGAATGAGCACTTCCTCGAGCTTCGTCACGTACTTACGGACGTCGCGGTTCCCTTCGCCGAGGTGGACGATCGGATAGCCGACGACTTGTCCGGGTCCGTGATAGGTGATGTCGCCGCCGCGCGTCGTCTCGAAGAAGCGGACGCGCTCTCGCTTGAGCGTGTCTTCAGAAGCGAGGAGATTGCGGAGATCGCCGCCGCGGCCGAGCGTGATGACGGGCGGATGCTCGAGGAGGAGAAGCTGATCGGGAAGCTCGTCGCGTTGGCGCATCTCGACGAGCTTCTGCTGGAGCTTCATGCCGTTCTCGTAGGTGACGAGATGAAGCTGATGGAGCTCGCACGTCCGCACACTCCGGTTAATCGGTGCGGAGGTCGGGTGCATTCCATCTTTGGACAGGCGAGGGCGCCTATCCTCCACTGGATTTACTTCTTCAGCACTTTGTCGAGTGCCACCTTGAGCTTGTTCGCGTCGATGAGCACCTGCTCGCTGCGCGCGAACTTCAGCAGCTCGTCGATGATCTTCTTCGCTCCCTTGTAGTCGCCCTTGTTGAATAGCTCGACAGCCTCGTTGAACGTGGTGATCTCGCGATTCGACTCGGCGTCGCTCTCCAGCTGTTTGGCCTGAACTTCGAGCTCCTGGCGCGATGCCGCGTCGAGCGTGTCGGCGAGCGCGCGCGTGCGCGTGGCCGCTTCCTTGAGCTTCCCCGCTTTGACGAGGGCGTTGATGTGATCGACTTCGATGCGAATGCGCATGTGTTGCAGACGGCGCTGCAGGTCGTCGCGATTCGGCTCGAGTGCGACCGCGGCTTCGAGCGGTGCGATGCCGGGCGTCCAGTCGCTCTCGACGACGTAGGACGCGCCGATCGCCGCGAGGGAACGGGCTCGGTCGGCGCCGAGGTCGAGCGCTTTCTGCGCGAGATCGCGCGCGCTGCGGAAGCGCGCCGGGTCCGGCGGATCGCGAAGCAGAAACTCGGCGTAGCCGAGAATGAACTCGCCTTGTTTCGGATTCGCGTCGACGGCTGCAGCAAGATATTGATCGGCGACGTCGCGCGCGGAGTCGAGCGACGCGAGAAAACGTCCGAGCTGGTAAAGCAGTTCGCCACGGCCGACGCGCGTTGCATCCGACGTGACTTCGGGCACGCGCACTTGCAGCGTCGTGGCGACGTCGGGAAGTCCCGAGCCGCGCGACGTGATCAGATGCTCGATGTCCGCAGGCGTTCTGTGGAAGTGCTTCTGCAGCGCGACGTCGGAGGGCATGCCGGTCAGCACGTCGCGGAAGAACGCATCGAAGGCGCGCCGGTCGCGCGTGATCATCCAATCGACGATGGCCCAACTCTCGGCGTAGAACGTTTGCTCGATCGAGTCGGTGGTCGTGAAGACTTCGCTGATGGGAATCAGCTTGCCGCGCTTCAGCCGCTCGGTGTGCTCGCGGATCGGCGCGCCGACGCGAATGATTCCGCCGTGCACTTCCGCGCTGCTGTAATACTCGGCCAGTCCTTCTTCGACCCACAGCGGGGCGCGCTGCGACGAGTTGCCCATGAGGTAGTGCACGAGCTCGTGATACGGCGTTCGGTCGCTGATGCGGCGCGAGTCGTCGATGAACATCGTGGCGCTGTTCGTCTGGGCGACGAATGCGCCGCTGACGTCGGCCTTGTCGCGGTGCAGCAGGAGATCGAAGTAAGGCTGCACTTCGCGGCGTCGCGCGAAGACGAAGACGCGCGTGTGCGGCGTCGGCGTCGTGGCCGGTCTGATGTCCGCGAGCGCGGCGGCGAGCGTCTCGAGATCGCGCGCGAGGTCGCGCGTGCGGCGGTCGCCGGAACTGCTGATGATGTCGAAATGCGGCGTGACGATGCGTGCCCACGGCTGTTCCGTGTCGGGCATCTCGAACGGCGTGGCGGCGAGCCAGATGGCGAGCAAGAGACTCATGGCGCCTGCTCGAGCATCGCCAGTTGTTGCGCGAGCTGCTGCTTCGTACCAGCGTCCTTCGTCGATGCGACGAGGTTGCGCAGCGCGTCGACCGCGCCGTCATGCTCGCCGCTGTTGAGGAGCGTGTTGATGCACGACAACTCTTCGCGGAGCAGCACCGCGTACATCACGGCCTTGATCGCCGGCGGGAGCGTCGTATCGAGGTGCGCCGCGAGCGCATCGGCCTTCGCGCGATCGCCGCTGCGCAGGTAGAGCGACAGCAGGTGCAGCGGATAGTCGGTGCGCTGCGGAAAGAGCTTATGCGCGCGCTCGAGCGCCGCGATGCCGGGCGAGCCGTCGTCTTCGACGATGTAGCTCGTGCCGATCGCGCCGAGCGTGCGCGTCTCGTCCGCGTGAAGCGCGCGCGCTTTCTCCGCGTGCTCGCGAGCGCGGCGGAATCGCGGGATGTCGGCGCTCGTGTGCTCGGTCGTCTCCGCCAACCCGCCGCCGATCTCCGGCCGCATCAACGCTTCGGCGTACATCAGATGAATCGTCCCATCATTCGGATCGGATGCAATCGCTCTCTCGAACAGCGCGAAGGCCTCTTCGTCTTTCGCCGCGCGCGAACGAAGTCGGCCGAGCCACGCCAGCGCCAGTGCGTGGGCCGGTTCTTCGTCGAGAACGGCGCGAAGATGAACGTCGGCATCGGACGCGGCGCGGTCGACGAGCGCGAGCAAGCGTCCGAGCTCGAAGACGAACTCCGCATGCGTTGTCTTCTCGATCGACGTGACGTTCGCGCGGAGGCCGAGAGCGAGGATGAACGAGGTCACCTGCGGCGTGTAGTTGCGGATGATGTCGTCGAGTGCCTCAGGATGCGTACGGAAGTGCGTGAAGAGCGCGGCCTCCGACGGCGTGCCGGTGGCAACGTCGTGCACGAACGCGTCGAACGATCGCCGGTTCGTGCGCAGCATCCAATCGACGATCGCCCAACTCTCGGCGTAGAACATCAGGTCCGTTGCGTGCGGCGAGCTGCGCGTGATCGCGAGGACATCGCGCGCGCGAATGAGATTCGGCCGGCGCAGCCGTGCGAGATGCTCGCGCACCGGAAGTCCGACGCGGATCTCGCCGCCGTGAATTTGTGCGTTGCTGTAGTACTCGGCGATTCCTTCTTCGAGCCAGAGCGGCGGATGCTGCGGCGACGCGGAGAGGAGATAGTGCACGAGCTCGTGATACGGCGTGCGGTCGGCGACGCGGCCGCGCGAGACGTCGATGAGCATCGTGGCCGCTCCGCGTTGCGAGACGAAGACGCCGGTGGCCTGACTCTTTTCGTGATTGAGCATCAGATCGAGATACGGTTGCGCTTCGCCGCGGCGGGCGAAGACGATGACGCGCGTGGAGGGGCGGACGCCCTCGTCCGCCCGCCCAAAAGGGAGCGCGGATGCCAACGTCTCGAGATTGCGCGCCAGCTCGCGCGTTTCGCGCTCGCCGGATGCGCTGATGATCGTGAATCGCGGCGTGGTGACGCGCGTCCACTGCTGATTCGCCGATGGAATCGGAATGGCGAGGAACAGTGTGGCGATGAGGGGAATCACATCGTGAACTGGCCGCTTTCGATCATCTTCCGCACGCCAGCCATGAACTGATCGGCGACCGCGCCGTCGATCAGTCGATGATCGAACGTCAGCGACAGGATACACATCGAGCGGATGGCGATGAAGTCGCCGTCCTTCGTCTCCACGACGACGGGGCGCTTCTTCACGCCGCCGACACCGAGGATCGCCACTTGCGGCTGATTGATGATCGGCGTGCCGAACAGTCCGCCGTAGATGCCCGGATTCGTGATCGTGAACGTGCCGCCCTGCACTTCGTCGGGCGAGAGTTTCTTCGCGCGCGCGCGCTCGCCGAGGTCATTGATGGCGCGCGAGAGGCCGAGGATGTTTTTCTCGTCGGCGTTCTTCACGACGGGGACGATGAGTCCCCATTCGAGCGCGACGGCAATGCCGATGTTCAGATCGCGGTGATAGATGATGTTGTTGTCATCCATCGATGCGTTGATGATCGGAAACTCGCGCAAGCCGGCGATCACCGCCTGCACGATGAACGGCAGGTAGGTGAGCTTCACGCCGCGCTCGCCGTAGCTTTCTTTGTATTGGCGGCGCAGCTTCTCGATATTCGTGAAGTCGATTTCGAAGACCGTCGTGACGTGCGCCGACGTTTGTTTCGAGAGCACCATGTGCTGCGCGATTTTCTTGCGCATCACGGAGAGCGGCTCGAGGCGGATGCTCTCGCCTTGCGCGAATTGGACTGCGGGAGCGGGGCGGGGAGCGGGAGCGGCGGCGGGTTGCGGGACAGGCGCGGGCGCCGGTCCTCCACTGGACGCCGGCGGCTGTTGCAGGAAGTCCAGGATGTCGTTCTTCGTGACGCGGCCGGAGATGCCGGTGCCTTGCAGTTGAGAGATGTCGACGTTGTTCTCGCGCGCGATCTTGCGAACGAGTGGCGACGATTTCGTGCGGCGGCGCTCTTCGAGGGAGGCGATGTTCTCGTCGTCGGGCGTTTGCGCCGCCGGGGGCGGCGGCGCCACATCGGGCTGTGGCGGAGTTGCAGGTTCCGGCTGTGGCGGAGCTGGCGCTGCCAATGTGGCGCCGCCGCCCTCGGCGGCGCTTGTGCTTGCGCTTGCGCTAGGGCTCGCACTTTCCCCTTCCGCGGCGATGCGTGCGACGACGGAGTTCACTGGAACGGTTTGTCCTTCCTGTACGAGAACCTCAGTGATCGTCCCGGCGACCGGCGAGGGAATCTCGGCGTCGACTTTGTCGGTCGAGATCTCCAGCAACGGCTCGTCGCGCTCCACCTTATCCCCAACCTTCTTGATCCAGCGCGACACAGTCCCCTCGGCGATCGACTCGCCCATCTGGGGCATCACGACATCAGTGGCCATTGAACGCTCCTGTAACTCGGCCGCTTTTTATCATGAAGATCGAACCTTTTCGCGGCATGCAACTCTTTCTCATCGGATGAACGAAATACTCATCTTGCGCGCGCAGGCCGGCGACCGAGACGCACTCGAGCAATTGCTCGCGGGCGTGCAGCCGGCGCTGCATCGCTACCTGCGCTCCGTCGTAGGCGACGACGCGCTTGCAGAGGACGTGCTGCAGGACGTGCTATTCCTGATCTTTCGCAAGCTCGACTTTCTCCGCGAGCCGCGCGTGTTCGAGGCGTGGGCGTATCGCATCGCGTCACGCGAGGCGTTCCGGCGATTGAAGAAGCTGCGCAAGTTGAAGGAGAGCACGCTCGACGATGACGTCGTTGCCGAAGTCGAAACGCCGAATGACGAGATGCTCGACGCGCTGCCGCGACATCTCGACGCACTCTCGCCGGCGAGCCGGGCCGTGCTCACGCTGCACTACATGCAGTCGATGACGTTGCAGGACGTCGCCGACATCCTCGGCATCTCGCTCGGCACTGTGAAGTCGCGTCTCGCGTACGGGCTGCGCTGCCTGCGCCGCGCATTGGGGATCGCATGAAACAAAAGACGATGGTCTGGATCTACGTCGTGATCGAGGCTCTCGTGCTCATTCCGCTCATCGCCTGGATCGCTTGCCACAAATGAAAGGAGACATCATGGACCTTCGAGACACTCTGGATCGCATCGACCGCGCGGAGTCGCAATTCCGGTTGACGTTCTTCGGCGCCGCATTGCTGGAGGTCGCGTTCATCGCCGGCTTCCTGCTGCTCGCCGATTTTCATCAGCGCCTTCACGTGCTGCTCTTCCTCTCCACCATCGCCACGTACACGATCGTCATTCTCGGACTCGTCGCGCTCGGCGCGTGGGATCGCCGCAACACGCTGTTGGTGCTGAAGGGAATCGAGGCGGCGCGCTCAGTACGCGAGTAGCTCGCGCGCGGCGGCGAGGACTTTGTTCTTGTCCGGTAACGCCGCCGCCTCGAGCGGCGGCGAGTACGGCGTCGGGACATCGAGCGCGGCGACGCGTTTGATCGGCGCGTCGAGGTAGTCGAACGCTTTCTCGGCGATGCGCGCCGCGAACTCGGCGCCGGCGCCGCCGGTGAGCGGGGCTTCGTGAAGGATGATCACGCGATTCGTCTTCGCCACCGACTCGAGAATCGCTTCTTCGTCGAACGGGAGAATCGAGCGCAGATCGATGATCTCGGCGGAGACGTTGTCCTTCGCGAGCTCGTTCGCCGCATCATCGGCGACGTAGATCATCGCGCCCCACGTAATGATGGTCAGGTCTTTCCCGCGGCGGCGAACGTTCGCTTTGCCGATGGGGACGATGTAGTCGTCGTCAGGCAGGTTCTCTTTGATGCGGCGATAGAGGAACTTGTGCTCGATGTAGATGACGGGATCGTCATCGCGAATCGCGGCCTTCAACAATCCCTTGGCGTCGTACGCAGTGCCCGGCGCGACGATCTTGATGCCGGGACGATTCATGAACATCGCTTCGGGGTTGAGCGAATGAAACGGTCCGCCGTGCACGCCGCCGCCCGCGGGGCCGCGCACGACGATGGGGCAGGGGCTGCCGACGCGGTAGCGCGACGTCGCCGTGAAGTTGACGAGCATGTCGTACGCGCAGGTGATGAAGTCGATGAACTGCATCTCCGCGATCGGGCGCATGCCCATGAGCGCCGCGCCGGATGCTGCGCCGACGATGGCGATCTCGGAGATCGGCGTGTCGATCACGCGCTCCGGACCGAAGCGATCGATGAGTCCCGCGCTCGTCTTGAACGCGCCGCCGTACGCGCCGACGTCTTCGCCGATGAGGAAGACGCGCTCGTCGCGCGCCATCTCTTCGGCCATGGCTTGAGTGATGGCGTCGATGTACGTCGTCTCGCTCATGACCAATAGCCGTCTCCCGCAAACAATCCCTTCGTCACCTCGTCCGGCGACGGCATCGGCGACTTCTCCGCTTCATCGGTCGCGGCGTCGATCTCTTTGCGCACGCGCTGCTCGATGGCGTTGATCTCTTCCTCCGTGAGGAGGTTCTCCGACAACAGAAGCTGCTCGTAGCGCACGACCGGATCCTTGCCGCTCCACTCGTCGATCACTTCGCGCGGCACGTAGGACTGGTTGTCGTGCTCCGCGTGACCTTTGAGGCGGAACGTCTTCACTTCGAGCAGAGTGACGCCTTCGCCGTTGCGCGCGCGCGTCACCGCGCGCTTCGTGGCGCCGTACACCGCGAGAACGTCGTTGCCGTCCACCGTTTCTCCGATTGCCCCGACGCCGACTGCTTTGTCGGCGAGCGTCTTGGCGAGCGTCTGCTTCTCCGTCGGCGTCGAATAGGCGTACGCGTTGTGCTCGATGATGATGACGAGCGGCAGACGCTGCACGGTGGCGAAGTTGAATCCTTCCCAGAACGCGCCGGTCGACGATCCCCCGTCGCCGATGAAGGCGAGGCCGACGAGATTGCGCTTCTGCAGGCGTCCCGCGAGCGTGATGCCGGCCATCACCGGAATCATGTCGCCGAGCATCGAGATCTGTCCGATGAATCCGTC
>Ga0075425_100004194_pt1 | contig 14815 bp, 12 predicted proteins | sample SoiMethybrSBSTD4_FD_75300 | JGI IMG/M metagenome (GOLD analysis project Ga0075425, IMG submission 75300) | Bulk soil microbial communities from a Populus tree surrounding site in Tennessee, USA - Soil MetaG P. TD hybrid SBSTD4 | ecosystem: Environmental > Terrestrial > Soil > Tree plantation...
AGGGGACGCGGCGAGCGCCTCGCACGCAATCTCGCAAGGGGAGGGCCGCAGGCGAGAGCGATGGTCATCGTTCGCACGAGGAGATCAGCCGGTCCCCCCAGGGGTTCCCGGCCCACGCACTCGGCCGCCCAATGAGGATCGCCGCCTCGGTCACGGTCTTTCTCGGCAGCGCTCTCGCTGCCGAGCGCGCGGCCCTTGCGTGCGAAATTGCCGTTGGCCTTTGCGCTTCACGCAGGATTGAAGTCGCAAGCCAAGTTCACGACGTTTCTGCTTGTGATTGTGTTACCGGTCGAGGAAAACTGGGGCGGTGGCGGCGATCTCTAAGCGCGTCCAGGTCGTATTGAAGCGCGCGCGACGCTACATTGATGATGCGTCGGGTGCCCGCGCCTATCGACGGTTCTGCACGCCAGCGCTTTCTGGATATCGCGCCGCCGACCATGATCGCCTGATCGAACGATCGCGCTTTCACTTGCGAGATGCCCGCCCGGTATCGGTCACGACCCAAGCGGGCGATCTCCAAGCCTACGTGTTTGAGCCGGTGGGCTGCGAGTGGGCGGCAGGCGCGCTCATGGTGCACGGCTGGACCGGCGAGGCTTCCTTCATGAGCGTATTTGCCGAGCAACTTCGCCGGCGAGGGTTTCGCGTGGTACTATTCGATCTTCCGGCCCACGGCAGGAGCGCCGGCAGGCATACCAACCTCATCGCATGCGCGCACGCGACGCGTGAGGTTGCCGAAGCGCTCGGGCCCATTCATTTCGTGGTCGCACACTCTCTCGGCGGCCTTGCCGCATTGCTCGCCGGTGGTGGCGGACCTCCCATGCCACGGGCCTACCAGTTCCGGGCGTTCGTGCTGGTGTCGATGCCCAATAAGTTCGCCGACGTGACGCGCGCCTTCGGTGAGCGACTGCGTCTCTGTCCGGCGGCACAGCGCAACTACGAGCACCGGCTCGAACAACTGGCGCACCGTTCGATCGCCAAATTCACCGGTGCCGACCTATTGGCAGCAACGGGGCGTCCAGCACTCCTCTTGCACGCCCGCGATGATGGAGAGATTCCATTTGCCAATGCGGAACAGATAGCCGCCCAGGGATTGCCCGCAGAACTCGTTGGTTTCGACGGCCTGGGCCATCGCAAGATCCTCTATGCTCCGCCAGCGGTGCGCTGCGCAAGTAGCTATCTGCTACGCCAGCGGCAGCTACTCTGTGGCGACAACAGCTGAGCGCAAACAATGTCGACGGGATCGGCGCAGCCTGCGATTGGAAAAATTGACCAAGCAGCATGGGCTTGGACGCAAACGGCATCGCCACGCCATGTGCTGCCCTGCTCACGCAGGCCGTCCCATGCGCCGCCATTCGTTGTTTTGTCGCAACCATCGCCGCGTGATGGAATGAGCTGATCGGCATTGTGTTGAACGGCGGATCAGAGTTGGCTTTGATACGGCGAAGACCTCACCTTACACCAAGGGATGATGCCTGTGGGCGACCAAGAGACGTTCGAACTCGGCGCACTGACTTTGCAATGTGGATTGACGCTGCCCGGGGCGCATCTTGCCTACAAGACGTACGGCACACTTGCGCCCGACAAATCGAACGTCATTCTCTATCCAACCTCCTTTGGCGCCCATCACACCGACATCGAATGGCTCATTGGTCGCCAGCGCGTGCTCGATCCGGAGCGCTACTTCATCGTGATCCCCAACCAGTTCGGCAATGGATTGTCGACGTCACCGAGCAATTTGGAAGAACCGTTTGGTCGCGGCCGCAATCCTTTGTTCACCCACTGGGACAACGTGCATGCCCAGGAACGTCTGCTGCGCGAGAAATTCGGCGTCACCCGCCTGGCCCTTGTGTACGGGTGGTCCATGGGCGGCCAGCAGGCGCTGCACTGGGGCGCCTTGTTCCCTGACCGTGTCGACCGTATCTGCGCGGTCTGTACGTCTGCACGCACGAGTGTGCACAACAAGGTCTTCCTCGAAGGCATTCGCGCGACGCTTACAGCCGATGCTGCCTGGCGCGACGGACGCTTTGTCGAACGCCCATTGCGCGGCCTGCGCGCATTCGGGCGTGTTTACGCCGGATGGGCAATGAGCCAGGCGTTCTATCGCGAAAAACTGTGGGAGGGTGCGGGGTTTGCATCGCTGGAGGACTACTTGGTGCGCGCCTGGGAAGGCAATTTCCTGCGCCGCCATGGGGAGGACCTCTTGTCGATGATCGATACCTGGTATCAATCCGACATCTCCGACAACCCGCTCTACAAAGGTGATCTCGCAAGAGCGCTCGGCATGATTACGGCACGGGCAATCATCATGCCCTCGACGACGGATCTCTATTTCACGCTCGCGGATAGCGAGGTCGAGACGCGGCTCATGCCCACTGCGGAGCTGCGCCCGATTTCGTCGATTTGGGGCCATCGTGCCGGCAACCCCGTGCACTGCCCGGAGGACGAGGCCACCCTGCGTACGGCCGTGCGGGCTCTTCTGGCGAGGTGAGCTTTGGGACGCAGTCGAGGCCAGGCTAAGCGATGGGTGGACGGCGCCTGTGCCAGCTGGTCGCTTGCTGAAACGCGTGGCCGGCGCGCAGGATCAGCGCCTCCTCCATGGATCGGCCCACAATTTGAAAGCCTACCGGCAGACCATCATCGGTCTTGCCGCCGGGCAGCGTCAGCGTGGGGTGCCCGCTCATATCAAACGGCGCGGTGAACCTGAGGCGGGCCTCAAGTGCGGCGGGTGACCGTCCAGCCGCAGCGAGCTCCGTCAGGGTTGGCGCAGCTGCATTCATCACGGGGACGATCAACAGATCAACGTTGCGAAAGAGAGCATTGAGCTGATTGCGGAAAGCCTCTCGGTGCAGAAGCATCTTGGCGACTGCGCGGCCATCCAGGCTGCGGCCGGTCTCCAGCAGGCCAGCCAGAAGCGGACCGTACTCGGCGGCCCGCGATGGGTAGGTTGCCTCATGGGCGACAGCCGCTTCTACCCCGCACAGCGCTATCCAGTCGCGCACAACAGTATCGGGGCTCGGAAACGCAACATCCATGATCTTGCTTCCCATCTGCATGAAGACGCTTGCCGCCTCTTCTGTCGCCCGCGCCATGTCCCTATCAGCACCTGCCGCGATGAGCGCGCGGTCGATGCCGATGCGAACCTCGCGCACCCCCTCGCCGATGACACGGAGATAGTCTGGCACGGTCTCATGCGAAGCCGTCGGATCATCCGGGTCGGCACCAGCGATTGCTCCCAGCATGGCGCCTGCGTCCCCGGCGCTGCGTGTCATGGGCCCGATATGGTCCATGGATTCTGCCAGCGCGAACACACCCGCCCGGCTGACGCGGCCCCAGGTTGGCTTGAGGCCCGTGACGCCGTTCATGGTCGAGGGAAAGCGGATCGAGCCGCCAGTGTCACTACCAAGCGAGCCGTAGCAGAGCCCAGCTGCGGTGGCCACGCCCGAGCCGCTGGAGGAGACGCCCGTCCAATGCGCGGCGCTCCACGGATTGACCGGAGGATCGATGGTGGGGTGATGCGCGCCAAAGGCGCCTTCGGTGAGCTGGAGCTTGCCCAGCAGTACGGCGCCGGCTGCCCGCAAGCGGGTGACCACCGTCGCGTCGCGATCGGGGCGATGCGCCTTGTGGATGGGCATGCCGGCAGCGGTCGCAACGCCCTTGGTTTGACAGAGGTCCTTCACTGCAATGGGAACGCCATGCAGCGGTCCACGAAGCGTGCCACGCGAGATCTCTCGATCGGCTTCGCGAGCTTGGGCCAACGCCAGATCGGGGGTAAGCGTGGCGTAGGCCTTAAGGCGCAAATCGAGCCGGGCAATGCGGTCCAGGACCGCTTGCGTCACTTCCGCCGAGGACAGTTGGCGTGCCTGGATAAGGCGGCCAACTTCGACGAGTTCGAGATAACAGAGTTCATCACGGGTCATGGCCTGGATCCTCCCTCGATTTGCCTTCCGCCAACGGCGCGGGTTGCCAATAGCCACCGGAGTGTAGCTCGCCGTGTGCGCCATGTGGCGTACGTTCCGACGAACACACAATAGGAGAGCGAACCGGCAACATTGAATGGCACCTTGGCACCTGCCCGGTTTCGTGGCCAAAGGCGGCGCGGAGAGCGGCAGGCACGCCATGCTGCAAGCGTTGGCGATCGCGATCGCACGAGCGCGCGATCTCTACAAACTCGCGCATCCGCAATAGGCCCATTCGCCGTCGGCGATCGGCTAATCGACCCTGACATTCGTCGCGCGAATGACCTCTCCCCAGCGCTCACGTTCCGCGGCGATGAAATTCGCCGTCTCGACCACCGAGCCTCCCAGGGGTCGCACGCCCATCTTTTCGAATTGCTCCCGCACGCCGGGCTGCTGCAGCACTTTGCCGATGGCCTGGTTTACTGTTTGGGTGATCGCCGCAGAGGTGCCGGGTGGGGCCACCACGGCAAACCACGTAACGGATTGGAATCCGTCCACGCCCGCCTCTGCCAGCGTCGGAATGTCCGGTAGCGAGGGCGCGCGCTCCGGGCTGCCGAGTGCCAAAATGCGAAGATTGCCGGCCTTGTGCAGGTTGAGCGATGACCCGAGATTGTCAAAGAACAGGTCGACGTGGTTGCCCATAATGTCCTGTAGCGCCGGTGCGGAGCCACGATAGGAGACATGCACCATCTCCGCGCCAGTCAACTTCTGGAACAGCATCGCGCTCAAATGCGAGATCGAGCCGTGGCCTTGGGAGGCAAAGGTAACCTTCGCGGGATTGGCCTTCACATAGCCGATGAGCTCTGCGACGGTATTGGCCGGGAAGGTCGGCTTTACCGCGAGTACGCTTGGCGCTGTGCCGAGTATGACGACGGGTGCAAAGTTCGCGGGCTGGAACGCGAGCTTCTTATAAAGGCTATCGTTAATCGCAATTGGACCCGGTGGGCTTGCCAGCAGCACGTAACCATCAGCGGCCGCGTTGGCTACCGCCTCGGCACCGATATTGCCGCCCGCTCCTGCACGGTTATCGATGATCACCGGCTGGCGCCACTCGTCGGCGAGTTTGTCCGCGACGATGCGCGGCAAAGCGTCGGCTGTTCCGCCCGCCGGAAATGGCACGATCATCCGCACCAGACGCGTTGGATAGCTCTCCTGTGCCAGGGCTCGAGTGACCAACGCTTGCCACGCAACTGCCGCTGTGAGGGTGACGACGAGCAAGCCAGCGAGCAAACAGCATCCCGCAAGCCGATTGGACGCACTCATGTCCGTCACCTCATCCTCGCAGCGACCGGAGGCCACCAAGGTTGCAAGTCGACGACGCCTTCGCCCCCACCCGCCCCGAAGCCGTTGTCGGTAAGATGGCAGTTGCCTGCGCGTTGCGACGGGAATCGGCGTCGCTGCAAGTGGTGGCTCTTGGCGAAGCTTGACACAGCAGGAGCCTTCGGCTGTGCCCGGCACTTGGGGGCTGTGCGCCCGCATGGCAGCCGTTGAGCGGGGCAAGCTGCGCTGCTTCATATGGCCTTGAGATGCGCGTCGCGGTGCTCGTAGAGCCGATCGTCGGTATACCCCATAGCCTCAGGTTTGCCGCGACCCAGCATCACCTGCATGTAGACCGGTTCAAGACTGTCGTTCTGGTAACCGTGGATCACGCCTGCGGGACACGAAATGCACTCCCAGGGCGCAAGCCGCGTGGTCAGCCGTTTGCCGGATTCGTCCTCGATGAACACGTCCAAGTAGCCCTTAAGGACGAAGAACACCTCCTCGACCTCATGGGTGTGTGGCGCGTTGCCTTGTCCGGGCGGCACAAACATGATCGAGAGCGTAAAATTCTTCGCCGGAATGACGGTCGGATCGCCGTGCTTGCCGGAGCCGCCCGCGCCGATGAAGCGATGCTGGGCGCGTTTGTAACCTTCGATCTTGGCGTCCTCGAAGGCTGCCCAATCCGGCTTGCGATCGCGAAAGCGCCCGACATATTTCTGCATGATCTCCTCGATCGGCACATCTACAAGTTCGGGGGGACGGGGGTGTCGTGCGACTGCCATAGCCTCACTCCTGCTGGGTAAAACTTGCACGGAAAACCTACAGCCACCAATCTTGCTTCCTAAACTTCTTTGGTCACGGCGCGCCCGCTCGATCAGTTGCCAGATGGCGGGCGGCGTCAACGGCAGAGCACGTGGCTCGACGCCGAACTTGCTCAGCGCCGCGGCGACGGCATTGGCCATGACCCCGCCGACGGGAATGATCCCGCCTTCTCCCGCACCCTTGGCACCGAGGGGATTGATCGGTGACGGATGGGTGCCCATCACCTGCGCTCGGATGCTCGGAAAATCGCTCGCGGTGGGCACAAGATAGTCGACGAGCGACCCGGTGAGCAGCTGGCCGTGCGCATCGTAAACCAAATGCTCGAGGATCGCGCCACCCAGACCTTGAACGACTGCACCGACGACCTGGCCGTGCAGCATCAGCGGATTGATGACCCGCCCGCAGTCCTCGACCGCCATATAGTCGATGAGTTCTACGTGTCCGGTCCTGGGATCGACGCTTACATATGCGGCATGCGCACCATAGCCCCAGGTGTGTTTGGTGTTGAGGAAGGTGCCCTCCGCCGATAGGCCATCCCCCGCCAGTTCAGCAAACGCCATCGACTTGTCCTGCGGGCCGACTGCCGTGCCACCCGCGACAAGTTCCACCTGTTCCGGCGCACAGCCAAAGCGCGCCGCGGCCTCAACGCGGATCCGCGCGCGCAGTTTTTCGGCGGCGTCAAGGATGGCCGAACCGCCCATCACCACCGCGCGCGAATGATAAGAGCCGTAACCATCGCTCACATGCGCGGTCGAACCGTGAAAGACGCCCCTGATGCGCTCCAGCGGCACCTCGAGCGCATCGCCGGCGATTTGCGCAAAGGCAGTTTCGAGCCCTTGCCCTACCGCGGACGACCCGACATAGACGGAGAATGACCCATCGGGTTCGAGCACAAGGCGTGCGGTCTCCTTAGGACCTGCGGCACCGCCTTCCACAAAGCAGCTGACGGCAAGCCCGTGGTAGCGCCCATCAATCTCCTTGCCGTTGCGGCCAATCCTTTGCTGCCAGCCGATTTCCTCAAGACAGCGCTCGAGCGTGGCCTGGTAGTCGCCGCTGTCGAGCTCATCCCTGTGCTCGTAGGGTGTGATCGTCGCCAATGCATAGGGCATCTCGCTGGCGGCGATGAGATTGCGGCGGCGAAATTCCACACGGTCGATTCCCAGATCGTGCGCCACCATGTCGAACAATCGCTCGCGGAAGAAATCGGTTTCGAAGCGACCGGGGCCGCGATACGTGCCGACCGGGGTCTTGTTGGTCATCCACATTGACGCGGCGAGATCGATGTTGGGAACGCGATAGGGCCCCGACATGAACTGCACAATATTGCGCGCAGCGACCGCGCCATTGGTGCGCAGATAGGCGCCCATATTTGTCGCGGCATGGCCGCGCAGGGCGAGGATCGTGCCGTCGCCACGGCAGGCGATCTCAATGTCGCATTCACACTCGCGGGCATGGTTCATCGCCATCAGGTGCTCGCGCCGATCCTCAATCCATTTCACCGGGCGACCGACGCGGTAGGCCACAAACGGGATCAAGAAATCCTCGGGGTAGAATTCGCCGCGCGCGCCAAACCCGCCGCCGACGTCGTTTTCGACGAGTTCGATTGAAGCCTCCGGCAGACCGATCTGTCGTGCGAGGATACGGCGATTGAAGAAGGGCACCTTGGCGGCACCCCACACGGTGAGGCGACCGCGCACCGCATCCCATTCGGCCATCAGTCCGCGCGGTTCCATGGGCAGCGCAGTGTGCCGTTGCACTGAAAATTGTTCCCGGCGCTTATAGGGTGCGTCTAGAAATGCCGCCGCCGCATCGCCCTTGACGGCCTTGTAGGTCAGCGCAAGGTTCGTATCTTGAGCATCGAATAGAGACACGTCGCTGCCACCGCAGCCCGTGACCGCCGCCAGCGGCTCGAGGTCGACAGTGATCGCGGCGAGTGCATCCTCGGCCAGCGCGGCACTGTCAGCGAGTACGATGGCGATCGGCTCGCCGACGTAGCGAACCTTGTCAAAGGCCATCACGGGCTGCTCGAATGGCTGCAATTCTGGGAGCGGATGCAGTCGCATCGGAATGATCGGCACAGGATTGGCGATTTCCGCTGCGGTGAAGACTGAATGCACATGTGGCAGCGCCCGCGCCGCTTCCGCGTCGATCGAGCGCAGGCGCCCGTGCGCTACGGAGCTGCGCAGGATCGCGGCGTGCAAAAGACCCGCGCGGGTCAAATCATCAACGTATTCGCCGCGGCCGCGCACGAAGCGCAGGTCTTCCAAACGCTCAATTGGGCTCCCGATCAGGGCGTTATTCGCCTTCATGCGCCTGGCCCGTTGTTCTTCTGGTAGTCGGCGCGCGCGGCTAGCACTGCTTCGACGATGGCCACGTATCCGGTGCAGCGGCACAGATTGCCCGACAGCACCTCGCGCACGCGCGCCGCATCGCAGTGCGGCTCTTGGCTCAACAACGCGTGCGCCGTGGTGATCATGCCGGGGGTACAGAAGCCACATTGCAGGGCGTGATGCCTGCGGAACGCGGCCTGCAGCGGCGTGAGGTGGGCATCGTGCGACAGCCCTTCAATCGTCACGACCTTGGCGCCGTCCGCCTGCACCGCGAGCATTAGGCATGCACGCACGGCGTCGCCATCGACCAGGACCGTGCAGGCACCACACACACCATGTTCGCATCCGACATGCGTACCGGTCAGGCGCAAGTGATGGCGCAGGCAATCAGCCAGCGTGAGGCGCGGCTCGACCTCGATCGCCACCCGTTTGCCATTGACTTCGAATCGGACCGGGATCGACATTGCGGTCACGTTGCCGCGCGCTTGAGTGCGCGCCCAACCAGGGTGCCGACCAGCGCGCGGCGGTAGGCGGCACTGGCGTGGATGTCATCGGCGGGATTCACGGCCGCAGCGGCGGCATGCTCGGCTTGCGCAATCGTATCCCCATCGATAAGGCGACCATTGAGCATAGCCTCGACTTGGGCAAGCCGCTGTGGTCGATCTCCAACACCCATGACACCGACATGGGAGTTGCAGGCCTTGCCATCAGGCAAGACGTCGTAATAGAGCGCAGCCGCCGCCAAGGCGAAATCACCGCGTCGCCGAGAGAATTCCTCAAAACCCCAGCGGCGTTGCGCTGGCCACGGCGGCAGGTGCAGTTCGACAATGATTTCCTCAGGCTTGAGCGCTGTCGTCAAGGGTCCGAGAAAGAAGTCGGCGGCGCTAATCCTGCGTTGTCCCGCGGCACCGATGGCCATGATCTCAGCCTCGCAGGTCACCACGATGCCCGGCAGCTCGGCAGCCGGATCGGCGTGAGCAAGGCTACCGCCGATGGTACCGCGATTGCGGATCTGATAATGGGCCACATGTTTGAGGGCGGTGACGAGCAGGGGATGCGCTCTCGCGAGCCGCGCGTCATCCTCGATCTGGCGCCATCGCACCATCGCGCCAAGCCTCACGCCATCGTCCTCGATCCTGATGTATCTCAGCTCGCTCAAGCTGTTCAGATCGACGAGGAGCGTCGGTGCGGCAAGCCTGAAGGCCAGCAGCGGCACAAGGCTTTGGCCTCCGGCGAGCAGCTTCGCCTCACCCTCGCATGAGGTGAGAAGCGAAACCGCCTCCGGCAACGTTGTCGGGCGGGCATAGTCGAAGGCCGGCGATTTCATTCACCAACTCCGCTTCGACGTGTTCGCGGAGAAATTACTAGCATCGCGTCGCGGAACCGGTCAACGCAACGCAGGGAGCGATTGGCACTGCAAGAGCCCAAGGCGAAACCGAGTGCGCAAACCTCGACCTCGCACTTGCGAGATTTGAACCGTCTGTGCGGCGCATTGCGCCCGCAGCCGACGGACCGTGCCGGCGGTTTCATGCACCAAGAAAAATGCGCCGGACCTCTGGGCTCTCGATGAGGGCAGCGGCGGGCCCCTCGATCGCAAGACGACCGCTCTCCAGGATGTAGCCACGGCTGGCCATTGAGAGCGCCAGGCGTACGTTCTGTTCGATGAATAGGATCGCCATGCCCTCGGCTTTCAGCGTTTCGAACACGGAGCGCATTTGACTTATCACTTGTGGCGCGAGACCGAGAAACGGCTCGTCCACCATCAGCAGCCGCGGCAACGCCATCAGGCCGCGGCCCAACGCCAACATCTGCTGTTCGCCTCCCGAGAGCGTACGCGCAAGCTGGCTCTTGCGTTGCGCGAGCCGAGGGAAGAGCGAAAAGACGCGATCCATGGACCTGGAACGGACCAACTTGGCCGCAGGATGCCAGGCTCCCAGGATCAAGTTCTGCAGGATCGTGAGGTGCGGGAAGACGCGCCGGCGCTCCAGCACGTGGGCGATGCCGAGGCCTGCGCGAGCGTGTGTCGGTTGTCCGACGAGGCTCGTTCCCTCAAAGCTGATATCTCCGGCCTTGGCGGATAGCAGTCCGCTGATGGTATTGACGACCGTGCTCTTGCCAGACCCATTCGGGCCTAGCAACGCCACGCTCTCACCTGCCGCCACCGAGAGCGAGACACCCCAGACGACCTGGTAATCGCCATACGCCACCTCGAGGTCCTTGACGTCAAGCAGCATTGGCAGCGGTCCCAAGATAGGCATCCACGACCGCGGGGTCCTTGCGTACCTCCTCTGGCTTGCCGAAAGCGATGCGGCGTCCGGCGTGCAGCGCCAGGATACGGTCTGCGAGGCGCATCATCACCTGCATGTTGTGCTCTATCGTGACAATCGTAATGCCACGCCTCTTGAGCTCGAAGAGGAGATCGACCAGCCCCGGAATGGTGCGCTGGTCCACGCCGCCGGTCACTTCGTCCATCAAGATCAGGCGCGGTTGCATGGCAAGCCCCCGTGCAAGCTCCAGCCGCTTGCGTTGGCCCGTGGAGAGCTCGCGGGCGAAGCTATTGCGCTTGTCGAGAAGGTCGACGAAGGCAAGTGCCTCCAGCGCTTGGTCGCGCGCCACTTTCATGTCGGCGGTGCGTGCCAGCGCGCCAACGATGACGTTCTCAGTCACGGTGAGGTCGGGGAATGGCTTCAGCTTTTGGAACGTGCGGGCCACGCCCAGTCGGGCGATGCGGTCGGGTCGCACGCCCGTGATGTCGCGCCCATCCAGGGTTACACGGCCTGCGTCGGGCGGCTGATACCCAGTGATCACGTCGAACAGCGTCGATTTGCCGGCCCCATTGGGACCGATGACGCCTAGGATTTCGCCTTGGTTCACGTCAAAGGAAACCTGCGCATTGGCGGTTAGACCTCCGTAACGCTTGGTCAGACCTTTAACGTCCAGGAGCAGGCTCATGGCGCGGGCCTCGCGCGGCGCCGGACGCGCTCCTCAAGCAGGCTCAGAATGCCACTCGGCCGCCACATGCAAACGAGCATGATCAGAATGCCATAGATGATCAGATCGAGGGTGCGACCCGTGCCTCCAAACCAGATGCGGCTAAATTCCGACAAGGGCACCAGGATCGCCGCACCCAGCGCCGGACCCCACAAGGTGCCGCTGCCGCCGAGCACGGTCATGAGGAGGACGATGATGGAGATTTCCGCGGAGAACAGTCGCTCCGGATCCAGCACCAAGACGTATTGCCCGTAGAGGCTGCCGGCCACGGACATCATAGCCCCTGATATCATGAACGCCATCACCTTGTGCCTAGCGATAGCAATGCCCAGGCTTGCGGCGGCATCCGGCTCGTCGCGCAGTGCCTGCAATCGGAAGCCGAAGCGGCTGCGGCGCAGCTTCCAGACCAGAAAATAGCCGGCTGCCGCTGCCGCCAGGGCCAGGTAGTAGTAGGGCACCTTGCTGGTGTGGAATTGCAGATAAAACCAAGGCGAAGTGCGGTTGATCGGCACGTAGAGCCCCGAGGCGGCCCCGACCCAGTCCCAACGCTGGAATACGATCTGCACGCTCGAGCCGATCAGCAGCGTGGCGATCGCAAAGTAATGGCCACGCAAGCGCAGCGTCGGCACGCCGATTGCGATGGCAGCAAGCGTCGAGATCAGCATGCCGACCAGCAGGCCTGCCCATGGCGTAACGCCATACTTGGCAAAGAGAACGGTTGAGGAGTAGGCGCCGATACCGAAGAAGATCGCGTGCCCAAGACTGATCTGTCCGGAGAACCCCGCCACGACGTTCCACGACTGCGCCATCAGCGCATACATCAGAATAAGTATCATCGTATGATGAGAGAATGACGTCTGAAAGATGAATGGGAATGCCAGCAGCGCAACGCCGCCCGTTGTAGCCAACGCCATCATCCACAGCGGCGGCCGCGGCCAGAGGTGCTCGGCTCTCGCCGCCTCGAGCATGCGTGCTTGGTCGCTCGCCATCGCCTAGAACCTGCCAAATAGGCCATTCGGCCTGACGATTACCACCCCGAGATAGAGCGCAAATACGATCAGGGTCTTGTAGGAGGGATCGAGCAGCAAGCCACCTAGAGATTCCACAAGCCCGATCAGCAGCCCGGCGACGAGACTGCCGAGGATGCTGCCGAACCCGCCGAGCGCGACGGTGACGAAGGCGAGCAGAGCAAAACTCACCCCGACATCAGGGAAGATATAGAAGAAGGTCGAAAGCATGGTGCCGGCCACGCCGACGCAGGCGAGGCCGATCGCCCAGCCAAGCGCCGACATGCGTTCCGTCGCAATCCCCAGTACCTCCGCCGCCTGACGATCCTGGGCAGTTGCCTGCAGGCCGAGACCGGTTTCGGTGCGGGTGACGAATAGCCACAAGACAACGAACGAGAGGAGGCAGATCGCTCCCGCCACCAGCTGGGGTTGGCCGATGAAAATTGCACCGATCTGCACGCGGCCGGCGATCCAGGGATTGGATATGGTGCGGAAATCGGGCGTCCAAAGGAATTGCGCACCGGCTCGCAGCGCGATTGCCAGTCCGAACGTGCCGCAGACCTGGGCAAGCATGGGCGCCTTCAGCAGACGCGCGATGAGGCCGTAGTGGACGAGCATACCGGCAACTGCGAGCATGGCGGCCACCAAAGGCAGTGACAGCAACGGGTCGAGGCCCGCCAGCGCCCAGAGCCAGAACGCCGTGAACATGGCGAGCATCAGAAACTCGCCGTGCGCGAAGTTGACGATCTCCATGAGCCCAAAAATTAGGCTGAGACCGACCGCAACTTGCGCATAGATCAGCCCCATCAGTAGCCCGCTGACGATGGCTTGTATGATAAGATCCCTAGACATCGCCCGCGCGCGCCCCCACGTTGTTAATCGATTGACGAGCACATGCAAAAGACGCTCCATTCCATGCTGAGGTCAAGCATTGGAACGGAGTGTCGCGATGAAACCAAGGATTTTTGCGCTCGCTGGTGTAATGCTAATTGCTGGCGCGACATTCGCAATGGCCCAGCAAGAGGTCAAAGTCGGCGTGCTTTATCCGCTGTCGGGACCGACCGCGCAAATCGGCATCGACGCCATAGCGGCCGTCAAGACCGCGGTCGAGATCGTCAATGAAGGCGCCGATCTGCCACTGACGCTCGCGAAGGGTAAGGGTCTATCAGGTCTCGGTGGGGCGAGGGTTAGCCTTGTCATCGTCGACCACCAGGGCAAACCCGAAGTCGGGCAGAGCGAGACCGAGCGCCTCATCACTCAGGAAAAAGTGCACGCCGTGTTCGGTGCCTACTTTTCCTCGGTGACGGCCGCGGCCAGCCAAGCGGCCGAGCGCGCGGGTGTTCCCTTCGTCAACGCCGAGTCCTCACAACCGGCCCTGACGCAGCGCGGCCTTAGGTACTTCTTCCGCACCTCTCCCACGGATGAGACCTTTTCGCAGCTGATGTTCGACTTCCTCAAGGAGTTCGGTGCCAAGTCCGGGCAAACGTTCCAATCTGTGTCCATCTTCCATGAGGACACGGCGTACGGAACCGACAGCGCCAAGGTGCAGGAGAGGCTAGCCAAGGACGCCGGCATAAAGGTGCTCGAAAAGATCGCCTATAAGGCGCAGACGACATCGCTGACCTCGGAGGTGCAGCGCCTGAAGGCCGCCAATGCGGACGTCTTGATGCCCTCCTCCTATACGTCAGACACCTTCCTGCTGCTGCGCACCGCCAAAGAGCTCGATTATAACCCCAAGCTGATCATCGCACAGAATGCGGGCTTCACCGACCCGACCTTTATCACCACGATGGGAAAGGACGCCGAGGGCGCGATCACGCGCTCACCCTATAACTGGGACCTGGAGGGCCGCATTCCGCTGCTTGCCAAGGTCAACACCATCTTCAAGAAACATGCAAACGGCCGTGATCTTTCCGACGTTCCAGCGCGCGCCTTCACGGGCTTCATGACGCTGCTCGACGCTCTCGACCGGGCCGGCTCGACCGACCCAGAGAAGCTGCGCGCTGCGCTGGCCGCGACCAACATCCCACCTGATCAGCTGATCGTGCCCTATCGCGGCGTCAGGTTCGACGCCACGGGACAGAACGAGCTGGTGCGTCCGCTCCTGATGCAAGTGCAGAAGGGCAAGTATTGCACAATCTACCCCTTCGAGCTGGCGTCGTGTCCGGTGCTGTTTCCGACGCCGACTTGGGCGGAGAAAGCCAAGATGTGAACCGCTGCGGAGCCTCTCGGCGAGAGATCTTCTCACGAGAGGCTCTTGCTGATCGCCCTGTCGAAGATATCAAGCGCCAGCTCGATCTCCTGCTTGGAGACCGTAATCGGCGGAGCGATGCGAAAGATCCCGAACCCGCCGCGCACCACGCTCGTCATCATGCCGAGCTCAAGGCAGATGCGGGCAACGCGCTGCGCTAGCTCCGGCGCGGGCGCCTTGGTAGCGCGGTCCTGCACC
>Ga0075425_100004195_pt1 | contig 14814 bp, 14 predicted proteins | sample SoiMethybrSBSTD4_FD_75300 | JGI IMG/M metagenome (GOLD analysis project Ga0075425, IMG submission 75300) | Bulk soil microbial communities from a Populus tree surrounding site in Tennessee, USA - Soil MetaG P. TD hybrid SBSTD4 | ecosystem: Environmental > Terrestrial > Soil > Tree plantation...
CGGTCGTGGGATTGTCTATCAGGAAGTATTCGGACCCGATCCGGCGAAGTGCTCCACGAGCATGCAAGAACTCACGAGCGCGGTCGCGCACCTTCGTGGCCTTGTGACGTCGCAACTGGTTCTCGGCGTTTCGCCACACGCGCCCTATACCGTCAGCGCGCCGCTCTATCAGGCCGTGGCCGGCTTCGCGCGCCGCGAGCGGATGCCGATGGCGGTGCACGCGGCGGAGTCGCCGGAGGAAACGGCACTGGTGCGGGACGGCGCGGGGCCGTTCGCGGAAGCGTTGCGCGCGCGTGGCATCGACATCGCGGCCCAACGCCGTTCCCCGATCGCATATCTGCTGAAGCTCGGGGTCATCCGGACGGGCACGATGTGCATCCATTGCGTGCAGGTCGATGAAGCCGATATCGAAGTGCTGCGGGCGACACGCGCGACCGTTGCGCACTGTCCGCTGTCCAATCGCGCGCATGGCCACGGCAGGCTCGTGCTTCACGAGTTTCGGAACGCCGGCGTTCCGGTTGGAATCGGCACCGATTCGGTCGTGAGTGTGGGCGAGCTGAACGTTTGGGCCGAGGCCGAGGCGGCCGGCGTGCGCGGGGATGCCGCGATTCGCGCGCTTACAATAGAAGGGGCGCGTGCTCTGGGGTGGAGTCGCGAGATCGGTTCGCTCGAAGTCGGGAAGGCCGCGGATCTTGCGGTGTTTTCCTCGACCGCCCTCGAGCGCTCTCGACCGCCCTCGACCGCGCAGCTTACAGTAGTCAGCGGCCGAATCGTCCACCAAATTTCCGGCACATGAAAACGCAGCGTCACGCAGCCATTCTGCGGATCGTGCGCGGGGAGACGGTGGGCAGCCAGGAGCAGCTGCGCGAGCGTCTCAAGGCCGAGGGCTTCAACGTGACGCAGGCGACGCTGTCGCGCGACATCCGCGAGCTCGGCCTGGCCAAGGTGGCTGCGCCCGACGGAGCCTCGCACTACGCCGCGGCGCCCGAAGGTGCGCCCGGCGTCAGGCCGCACCTCGAGCAGCTCCTGCCCACGATGCTCGTGTCTGCCGAGGGCGTTGGTCCGCTGCTCGTCCTCAAGACCACCACGGGCGCCGCGCAGGCGTTGGGCCTCGCGCTCGACGGCGCCGGGTGGAGTGAACTCATCGGCACCATCGCCGGCGATGATGCCATCCTCGTTATCACTCGCAGCGAGCGAAGCCGTCGCGCCGTGCAGACGCGGCTGCAGGAGCTCGCGGGACTTCCTGCATGAACACTCGAATCGCCGTCGCAGCCCTCCTGTTGTGCAGTGCTTCTTGCAAAGCCCAGTCCCAAACAAAACCTCCAGCAGCTCCACCGTCCTCCACCAACAGTGGCCAGAACACGCTTTCGGATGCCGAGAAGGCCGCGGGATGGCGGTTGTTGTTCGACGGCAAGACTACCACAGGCTGGCGGAACTATGGAAAGTCGACAATCTCCGACGGCTGGACAGTCCAGGATGGCGCGCTCACGCGCACCGGCGCCGGCGGCGACATCATCACGACCGACGAATTCAAAAACTTCGAGCTGACGATCGATTGGAAAATCGAGATCGGCGGCAACAGCGGCATCTTCTATCGCGCGGTCGAAGACAGCGACGCGATCTATTGGAACGCGGTCGAAATGCAGGTACTCGACGATGCGAAGCATCCCGATGGCCAGGATCGCATGACGTCGGCCGGTGCGGCGTACGACCTCTATCCGTCGCCGAAGGGGCACGTCAATCCGGGCGGCGAGTGGAATACGGCGCGGCTCATCGTGAACGGGAACCACGTCGAGCACTGGCTCAACGGCGCGAAGCTGCTCGAGTACGAGCTTGGCAGTCGTGATTGGGACGCGAAAGTCGCGGCGAGCAAATTCAAGCCGCATCCCAAATTTGGCAAGAATCCGCAGGGCCACATCGGCTTACAAGATCACGGTAACGTGGTCGCCTTCCGCAACATCAAAATCCGAGTGCTGCCATGAAACGTCGTCGATTCATCCGCGACGTAGCGCAAAGCGTCGCCTTCACGATTGTCGCACCACACGTCCTCGGCGCTCGAGGAAGGAATCGGCTTGCGCCGAGTGACAAGCTCAACATCGCGTGCATCGGCGTCGGTGGCATGGGCGCCAACGACGTGCGCGGCGTGGGGAAGACCGAAAACATCTACGCGCTCTGCGACGTCGACGACCGTCAGGGTGCGCAGTCGTTTCAAGCATTCCCGCAAGCGAAGCGCTACAAGGATTTTCGCGTGATGCTCGACAAAGAAGGAAAGAGCATCGACGCGGTCACCGTCTCGACGCCCGACCACGTCCATACCGTCGCCGGCATGGCAGCAATGAAACTCGGCAAGCACACGCGGATCCAGAAGCCGCTCGCGCGCACGCTGTGGGAAGTGAAGCAGCTCGAGGACATGGCGCGCAAATCGAAAGTCGCGACACAGATGGGCAATCAGGGTCACGCCGAAGAGGGTACGCGCCTGATTCGCGAGTGGGTGGAAGCCGGGCTGATCGGCACGGTGCGCGAGATCCAGCTGTGGACCAACCGGCCGATCTGGCCGCAAGCGATCGATCGACCGCTCGAGCAGTTCGCCACCCCCGACACGCTCGACTGGGACCTCTGGCTCGGCCCCGCACCGGCACGGCCGTACAACCCGGCGTATGTGCCGTTCAAATGGCGCGGGTGGTGGGATTTCGGGACGGGCGCGCTGGGCGACATCGCGTGCCACTCGATGGACGCCTCGTTCTGGACGCTGAACTTGGGCTATCCGACCCGGATCGAGGCCGAATCGACCAAGCTGTATCCCGAGACGGCGCCGGCGTGCTCGCGCATCGTCTACACGTTTCCCGCGAAAGCGAGCCGGCCGCCGGTGACGGTGGTGTGGCGCGACGGGAGCCTGTATCCGCCGCGCCCGCCTGAGTACACCGATCCCGCCACCTGGCCATTCGACACGAGCGGGCAATTGTGGATCGGCGATCAAGGCCGACTGGTCGCGGGGATCTACGGCGAGAATCCCAAGCTGCTCGATGCCGCGAAGATGGCGGAGGTGACGGCACATCCGGTGGCGCCGAAATATCCGCGGACCGAAGGCGTCTACGCCGAGTGGATCGCCGCCTGCAAGGGCGGCACGCCGGCGGGCTCGAACATTCCGGACCACTCGGGGCCGTTGACCGAGATGGTGCTGCTCGGCAATCTCGCCGTCCGGACCGCGCAGCCGATCGACGTGAATCCGCAGACGGGCGCCGTGCTGACCTCAGGCATTCCCGAGGACTACATCAAGCCCAAGTACCGGCAGGGATGGGGTTGGTAGCCTTGCGAGGGGGGGAGCGCTGGTGTATTTTTATGCACCCATATGCATAAACAAACCAACGGCCGCCACGGCCCCCTGGTCGTGCTCGCCTACTCCGGTGGGCTCGATACCTCCGCCATCGTCCCGTGGCTGCGTGAGCAGTACGGCGCACGCGTCGTCTGCTACGCCGCCGACGTGGGGCAGGGCCTCGGCGAGCTCGACGGGCTGATCGCAAAGGCCAAGCGCTCGGGCGCCGAAGACTGCATCATCGAAGATCTGCGCGAAGAGTTCATCCGCGACTTCGTCTTTCCGACGCTGCGCGCCGGCGCGATCTACGCACGCACATACCTCTTGGGCACGTCTATGGCGCGGCCGATCATCGCCGCGCATCAGGTCGCCGTGGCGCAGCGGCTCGGCGCCGACGCCGTTGCCCATGGCTGCACCGGAAAAGGCAACGATCAGGTGCGCTTCGAGCTGACGTTCGCGGCGCTCGCGCCTGAGCTGCAAATCATCGCGCCGTGGCGGGAATGGAAATTCCAGAGCCGCGAAGATCTCATCAACTACGTGCATGCGAAGGGCGTACCCGTCCAGGCGACTGCAGAGAAGCCGTACTCGACCGATCGCAACCTGTGGCATTGCTCGCACGAGGGCGGGATCCTGGAGGATCCGTCGCAGGAAGCGCCGGAGCACATCTTTGTGATGACCAAGAATCCGCTGACGGCGCCGGATGAACCGGTCCTCGTCACGATCGGATTCGAAGAAGGCAATCCCGTCAGCGTCGATGCCGTTCCGCTCGGTCCCGTTGAGCTCCTCGAGCAACTCAATGAAATCGCCGGTGAGCATGGCGTCGGCCGCGCCGACGTCGTCGAAGACCGGCTCGTCGGAATGAAGTCGCGCGGCGTCTATGAAACTCCGGGCGGCACTCTTCTTTATGCTGCGCATCGCGAGCTCGAGCAGATGACGCTCGATCGCCGGACGCTCCGCTTGAAAGACGAGCTGGCGCTGCGCTACGCCGATCTCGTTTACGACGGCCGCTGGTGGACGCCGGAGCGCGAAGCGCTCGACGCGCTCGTGACCGCCACACAGAAAAACGTCACGGGCACAGTGAAGCTGAAGCTCTACAAGGGCAACGTCATCGTCGCTGGCCGCGAGAGTCCCTACGCGCTCTACCAGCCGTCCTACGCGACGTTCGGCAAGGACAACGTCTACAACCAGAAGGATGCCGAGGGCTTCATCCGGCTGTACGGGCTCGCCAGCAGGATCGCGGCGGGACTTGAAGCCGAACGGACTGATGTCCCCACACGCTGACACACACCACATGTGGGGTGGGCGCTTCGCTCTTGGTCCGAGCGAGGCGCTCGATGCTTTAAACCGGTCGCTTCCCGTCGATCATCGCCTCTGGCCGCAGGACGTCTTCGCGAGCAAAGCGTGGGTGCACGCGCTGTGCCGCGCGGGCGTTCTGAGCGCGAGCGAAGAATCTCAACTGCTCGAGGGCCTGGACCACGTCGCGGAAAAGCTCGCGGACGGTGCAGCAGTCGGCGCGCCGGACGAAGACGTGCATACGCTGGTGGAGCGGTTGCTCTACGCCGAAGTCGGCGCCGTCGCCGGCAAGCTGCACACGGGTCGCTCCCGCAACGACCAGGTCGCCACCGACCTCCGGCTCTGGACCCTGACCGCGATCGACGAGCTCGATGCGGCCGTCGCCGCGCTCGGTCGCACTCTCGTCACCAAGGCGAAAGACGGGCTCGACGCGATTCTTCCCGGCTACACACACGGCCAGCGCGCGCAGCCCGTGCGCTGGGCCTACGTGCTCCTCGCGCACGCGTGGCCGCTCGTGCGTGACCGGCAGCGTCTCGCCGACGCGCGCCGCCGCACCGCGGAGATGCCGCTCGGCTCGGGCGCACTCGCGGGATCAGGCTTCCCGGTCGATCGCGTGCTGCTCAAGGAGGCGCTTGGCTTCCGCGCGATCTCCGCGAACGCGCTCGATGCGACGGGCGATCGCGACTTCGTCGCCGACGTCCTGTTCGCGATCGCGCTCGTCGGTATGCACCTCTCGCGTCTCGGAGCCGAGCTCATCACCTACGCGAGCGGCGAATTCGGCTTCGTCACCCTGGCCGACAATTTCAGCACCGGCTCGAGCCTGATGCCGCAGAAGCGCAATCCGGATGTCTTCGAGCTGGCGCGTGGCAAGGCCGGCCGGATGCTGGGCGACTTGGTTGCGCTGCTCACCACGTTGAAGGGAATTCCCGCGGGCTATCAGAAGGACCTGCAGGAGGACAAGGCGCTGCTGTTCGACGCCTGCGATACGCTCGCGACCGTGCTTCCCGCGGTTTCCGGCGCGATCGACACGCTGAGCGTCAATGTCGAGCGCATGGCGGCGGCGCTCGACCCGGCGATGCGCGCCACCGATCTCGCTGATCTCCTGGTCGAGGCTGGCGTCCCGTTCCGCGAGAGTCACGGGCTGATCGGAAAACTGGTGCGCGCGGCGGAGCAGGCTGGCGTGACGCTCGATAAGGTGTCGCCGCAAGTCGCGACGGGCATTCATCCTGCCCTGGGCCCCGCGTTGGCGCAGCTCGGGACGTGGGAAAAGAGCGTCGAAAGCCGTGCTACGCCTGGAGGTGCGTCGCGAGCCTCGGTGGAGTCGCAACTCGAAGAGCTACGGCGCCTGTTTCAGCCCGCAGCGAGCGTGTAAACGCGTCACTTGCTGCAACTTGCCGTCCGGTATTAGCATATCGCATGCGCTGCTTGGCCCTCAACGCCTCGTTCGAGCCACTCACCATGGTGCCCGTCCGCCGGGCGCTGCGGCTGGTCATCGACGGCAAGGCCGAGGTCGTGGAGGCCGAAGGCACGCCAGTCCATTCCGAACGAATGGCGGTCCCACGCCCGGCTGTGATCCGGCTGGTGCGTTTTGTTCACGTTCCTCGCCGCTTCCGTCGCCAAGTCACCAACACATTCCTGTTTGCCCGCGATAACTACCGCTGCCAGTTCTGCGGCCGCTCGCAGCAGGAATTGCGGCAGCGCGAGTGCCTGACGCGCGACCACCTGGTGCCGTTGTCGCGGGGCGGAACGAACGCCTGGACCAACGTCCTGACCGCCTGCTCGAGCTGCAACACCCGAAAGGGTAACCTGCTGCCTGAGGAAGTCGGGATGCATCCGCTGCACGCCCCGCACGAGCCACATTTCGTGCATCTCTCCTGGGCCGTGCGCCGGCTGACGCGGACGCAGGCGAAGTACATCCGGCTCTTCTACGGAGCCGATGTGTTGGCCACGCTCGAAGCGCTCTAAATGGCGAAAGCTCCCTGGGTGGTTGCGGGCGTGGCCGCTGTCGCGCTCGTGGGCGTGCTGTTGTACACGCGCCCGGCCAGCGGTTCGATCCATCCGGATCCCCGGCCCGGTATCACCGGCGACAAGATTCTTCCGGACTTTGCCGTACCCCATAACCCTGGCGCGCTGGAGGCGTACGCCGCGGCGCGGAGCGCGGCCGCGACGCTCGACGGCGTGTATTGTCACTGTGATTGCTCGAAGCATTCGGGGCATCGATCACTGCTGACGTGCTTCGAATCGGACCACGGCGCGTTTTGCGACATCTGCATGGGTGAGGCGATGACGGCGAGCGAGATGGCGGCGCGGGGCCAGTCACTCATGGAGATCCGCGCCGCCATCGATCGGCAGTTCGGCAGCTAGTGATCTAGTTAGTTCCTCCCGCACATCCATACACGACTTTCTGAATCACGCCCCCGTCGGAATTCGGCTTGAGTCCTCGTCCGCCCATCCCCGCCACGCTGCGCGCCGCGAGCGGCTGACTTCCACTGCCCGTACACACGTTGTACGTCCACCGGGTTGGAGAGCCGGCGCCGTACGCCTGCTTCGGAGTAACCGTCACGTAGATCTTGTACGAGCCGCTGTGAACCGACACGCCATATGATCCGGCCACGTAACCGGTGGTGATCGTCGGATAGCCGTCGCTGTATTCAATCACCCACTTGTACGTGATCGGCGGCGTTCCGGGCGTCGACGTCGTCGGCGTCAGATAATAGGTGCCGGCCGAGGTGAACGGATCACCCCACGGGCTCAGCGCGCTGACGTAATAGCCGGAGATTTGACTCTCGGTCGTCACAGTAACGGGTACCGTATTTCCCGGAACGCCATCGACCTGGCTGTACACATTCGCCGGGCCCCAATGCAATCCCTGCACCCAGACACTCATCGGGTCCCCGCTCACGCTCGAGAGTTGGACGGTGGTCTGATTGTTCGTGCTCCAAATCGCCGATCTGCCGGTCATGACTCGGCCGAACTGATCGTACGCCGTTGCGGTGAGCTTGATCGCCGCGTATTCCGAGATGGTCGCCGACGTTGGTGCGACGTTGACGCTCGTGACGAAAGGCGCCGGATTCACGGTGATGGTGGCCGGCGACGAGGTGATGTTGCCGACCCTCGCAACGATATGAGCAATGCCAGCCTGATAATTGGACGCGCTCCCGACCGCTGTGACGGTCGCCGCCTGTCCGCCGTAGGCACCGGGCGTTACCGTCGCGACCGCGGGATTATCTGACGACCATTGATCCACGGCTGGATGGATCTTGTCGGTCTCGCCGTAGTTGTCTTTGAAATGGACCATCAGGGGCTGCGTTCCTCCCACCTCCAGCGTCGCGGTGGCAGGGAAGATATTCATGCTCGCGAGTATTCGCGTACCGGTGACCGTGATTTCCAGCGACCCCACGGCCTGGTCGATCTGGCACATGACACTGGCATTTCCCGGTGCCACACCCGTAACCGAGTTTTGCACCCCACTGCCCGACCCAACCGTCAGGATGCTCTGGTTGTCCGACCACCAGGTGCGCGGGTGACCGTCGTACACAGGATACCAATCATCGGCCTGCGCGCTCGTCCGGCCCCAGCCCTTGCACTGGTAGTTCTGGGAGCTTCCCGCGGCCAGCGACGTCGGACCCCAGATCTCTACGCACTCCGCTGGACGATCCCAGTAGTCGCTCGGCGGCGACTTCTTGGTGCAGGTCGTCGTGGTAGCAGTGAGCTGAGGGTGTGGAGGCAGTGAGGGCTGGTTCCCTGGTGGGAGTGCTTGTACCTCGGGCGCGTTTACAGAAACTGGTCCTGAATCATGGCAGGACGACAACAGCAGCAGTGCAGCGAGTGCGACGGTGAAGCGCATCGGAGCCTCCGTCGTCAGTGTGAAAGGGTAACAGCCTGACGCCGGAACGTTCCGGACACGCCGAGTCGAGCGTCAACGCATTACGCGCTAAACGTCACATCACGCGAGCCACGCGACACAAATCGCGCGCCACAGATCACAATCCGTCGAGACGAAACGTGGGGCTTCTCGCTTCGAGTCGTTGCCGCGGCAATCCCGCGAGTCGCACCAACACCCGCTGCGCGCCCCGCGCCAACGCATCACCGAAATTTCCCTCGCCGCTGACCACCGGTCCGACATCACCCGAGAGCCAGCGCGATAGTTCCTGCAAATCGGTGTCGTTGAGCGTCGTCACCTCGAGCCGCGCCACGAAGTAATAGCGCGCGCTCGAAGAACCGCTCGGCCGCAGCGTGACGGTATACGGAATGTCGAGCGCCGCCTCCAGCTCTTCGGCCGTCGAATAGCGCGTGACTTCGCCGCCCTGACGGATCAACACGAAGTCGTCTGCGAGCGGGTCGTTGCGCGCGACGGCATCCCAGCTGACTTCTTGAATGAATTGATCGAACCAGCTCCCGCGGACGCGCCACAGCTCGAGCCGGTAGTGCAGCCGCAGCGGAAATCCCGAACGCATCAGGCCGACGAATTTTCCGTCGGCGAGCAGCCCGGTGCTGCGCACGCGCGGCAGATTGTTCTGCAGCGTGACGGTGAGCGTGGGAGATTGCGAGGCCAACCGTCCAGGTGCCGTGAGCACCAGGCTGGCTGCCGCAAGCCAGACGAGGCGCACTCTAGAACCGGTGCTCGAGCCGAACCGTGAAACGCAGTTTTTCGCCGGTGGTGACCGCCTTCGCTATGTAGACTCCAAATCCACTCCAGTCCGCTCCCAAACCCACATCCACCTTCCAGCTCGCCAGCTCCGGAATGCGACCGGCCGGCACTTGTCCCGGGTTGTTGCCGACGAGCCACGCCTGACCCGTGTTGGTGAACACGACGAGGTCGAGACCTTCGAGCCAGAACGGCGAATGCTCGTCGCTCGGCGGCTCGTCGCGCTTGCCACCGGGTGCGTAACTCCAGTTGAGTTTGACGTGACCGCGATACTCCGCCTGAAATGCCAGCACCCGATCGCACGCGGCGACTTTGGAGTTGGCGAACGCGGGGTCCGTGATGTTCCCATTGCAGGCCATGGCCCGGAACGGCTCACCGGGCATCGGCTCGGGACCGCCGAGCGAGAGCCGTTGTTGCAGCGGCAGGGGATCGCCGCCCATCCAGCCGCCGGCGACCATCCGCAGATGAATGCGCCCCGAAGGACTGATGCGCGCGTAATGCCGGACATCGAGGAACATGCGATTGAACTGGTAGGAGCCGTCCGTCGGGATCGAATCGCGCACCGTGGCGGGGATACCGGGATGCGGGACGACGTCGGAGCTGCGTGAATTCTCAAACGTGAGCTGCGCGAGCCATCCCGCCGTCGGGTCCTGTTCGTCGTTGCGCGTGTCGAGCGTCGCGTTCGCGGCGATCGTCGTGTAATGCCCCTCGTCGATCGGCGGATTGGGTCGCCAGGTCTCGGCGTTGCGGAAGATGGTCCACGGATCCTGCACGCCCACACTCGTGTGCCACTCGCGGCTCCCTTCGAGGGAGAGTGAGAGCGGCCGCTCCGGATGCACGAAGACGCGCGCGGCCCACCCCTTGTTCAGGTAGTAGTCGCGATAGTCGCGCGCGAACAGGAACGAGCTCCACCCGACCTCGTTGCTGTGCAGGCCCCATTCCTCGGTCGGTGAGACGACGTCGAACGCACGCAGCGTGACTCCGACCGGCCGCACATCGCCCGAGCGCAGCTCGGTGCGGAGCATGTAACCGAGATCGCTGCGCTTGTCGGAGAGATCGCCCGCGGAGCGGAAGACGCCGAGCGCATCGATGCGCAGCCGGAAGTTCTCCTGCAGTTTCCAGTCGAACACGGGACCGAACACGATCGGCAGGCCTTCGACCCGGTTGAACGTGCCGCCCGTTGCGATCGTCAGTGACGATCGGGAGTCCGCGGTGCCCCACGAAACCTGGGCGCCGAGGATCGGCAGCCGGCGGCGCAGATTGGGCGCGTACTCGATCGCATCTCCCTCTTTGCGCAGGCGATAAAACAACACCTCGCGATACTGGCGCACCTCGCCGGCAATCTTCGCCTTGGCGACCGAATCCACGGTCCCGCCCACGACAATCACGTCGCCGCTGACGGCGGCACCCGTTTGGAATATCAGATCGCCGTTGATCACGACGAGCGTCCCTTGCACGGACCCCGCGACGAACACGGGACCAAGGCGCACCGCGACATTGCCGCGCCATTCGTTGCCATGGGGTAGCCGCGTCCGGCCGACGAGCCGCGTCGTGGCTGAGTCGTTGTAGAGCCGGATCACTTCTTCGGACACCTGGCGGGGGAGTGTGCGCGCTTCGAGCGCAGCACTCGAGCTCTCCGGGCGGATGACGATCGTCGTGTCCTGCAGCGCCGCCACGGCCAGCAGCAAAGCGATCATAGGTCAGCTTTCGATCGAGTCGAAGGTGGTGCGCGGCGGCTCGATGCCGAGCCGGCGCATCCGGCGATAGAGGTTGGCGCGGTCCGTTTGCAGCCGGCGGGCGGCTTCGGCGACGTTGCCGCGCGAGACAGAGAGCGCTCGGGCGATCAGCTCACGCTCGTATTGATCGAGCGTGTCGCTCAGGGCGATGTCGCGCCACGGCTCCTCGCCCTTTGGGGGCAGGGCCGGCGCGACGCGCGGGGCGACACCGTCCGTGGGCAACACACGCGCGACGGCGGTTGTGGTGATCGTGTCGTCGGGCGCGAGGATGGCCAGACGTTCGACGATGTTGGCGAGCTCGCGCACATTGCCGGGCCACGAGTATGCCGCCAGAAGTGCCACGACGCCTGCGTCGTACTTGATCGGGCGGCGCAAGCGCGCGGCCGAGCGCGCGACAAAATGGCGCATCAGCGGCGCGATGTCCTCGGGACGCTCGCGCAACGGCGGGATGTGGATCGGCACCACGTTGAGCCGGAACCACAGATCTTCGCGGAATTCGCCCTGCTTCACGGCGAACTGCAAATCCTTGTTGGTTGCCGCGATCACGCGGACATCCACGGCAAACGGTTTTTCGGCACCCACGCGCTCGACGACGCCGCCCTCGAGCACACGCAGCAGCTTGGCCTGGGCCTCGGCGCCGAGATCCCCGACTTCGTCGAGAAACAGCGTGCCGCCGTCCGCGAGCTCGAAGCGGCCTTGCCGCCGTTCGGTCGCGCCCGTGAACGCGCCGCGCTCGTGACCGAACATCTCGGACTCCACGAGATCGCGCGGCAGTGCCGCGCTGTTGACGGTGACGAACGACTTGTTGCCGCGTGCGCTCAGGCGATGAATCGCCGACGCGACGAGCTCCTTTCCTGTGCCCGACTCGCCGGTGATGAGCACCCGCGATTCCGTGGGAGCCACGCGCGCGATCAGCGCGCGCAGATCGTCCATCGCCATGCTGTTCCCGACCAGCGGATCGGCATGGCCGAGTTCCTCGTGCAGCCGCTTGTTCTCGGCGAGCGTGCGGCTCAGCTCGAGCGCGCTGCGCAGCGCGACCAATACGCCTTCGGGTGTGAGCGGCTTCTCGAGGAACTGGAACGCACCCAGCTTGGTCGCGCGGACGGCGTCGGCGAGATTCGCCTTGCCGCTCATCATCACAACGGGCACGTGCGGCGCGCGCTTGCGGATCTGCTCGAGCGTCGCGAGCCCGTCGGGCCCGGGCGGCATCATGAGATCGAGCAGCACGACATCGGGTGACGTCTCCACTAACCGCACGAGCGCGGCATTCCCGTCCGGAGCTTCCACGGTTTCGAAACCGTCCGACTCCAGAAGCGCTCCGACCATGCGCCGGATATTGGCTTCATCATCGACCAGGAGAACGCGAGGGCTCATGTGTCCTCTCCCCCTGACGCCGGAAACAGGATCGAGAAGGTCGCACCACCGCCCGGCGTCTCTCCCACGCTGATCGCGCCGCGGTGCGCTTCGAAGGTGACGCGTACGAGCGCGAGCCCGAGGCCGGTGCCGTCATCTTTCGTGGTGAAGTACGGTTCGAACACGCGCTGGCGCAGCTCGGCCGGAATGCCCGGACCGTGGTCGGCGATGGTGACGGCGAGGCCGCCCCCTGAGACGTCGCCGGTGACCGTCACCTCGATCGTGCCGTTGCCCTTCATGGCCTCGGCCGCGTTGCGATAGAGATTGGCGAACGCGCGGCGCAGTGGCTCGTAATGGCCGAGCAGTGTGCGCGGTCCGCCGTTCGCCTCGACGGTGACGTGCACCCCGTCGGGCACGCCGGTGCGGCCCAGCTCTTCGAGCAGCTCGACCAGATCGACTTCGCTCTGGGGACCTTCGGGAAGACGGCCGAACTCGGAGAATTCCTTCGCCAGTCGCTCCAACCGATCAGTCTCGGCCTCGAGCACCTGGACAGCGGTTTCTGTCCGACGGTCCAACGGTCCGACCGTCCGACGCATCTGATCCACTGCGATTCGCATCGACGTCAGCGGATTCTTGATTTCGTGCGCTACGCGACGCGCGACTTCCCGGAACGCGCGCAGGCGCTCGGCTTCCAGCTCGCGATCCCGGGCTGCGACGAGTGCCGCGGCCAGTTCGCGGAGCGCCTGGCGCAGCGCCTCGAATTCCGGCGCGCCGCGACTCGTCGGACCACCGGCAGGCGGAAGCGGTTCGTGGCGACGAATGAGCGACGTCCAGCCGACGAGCTCGTCGATCGGTCGCGACAGCTGCCGCGACAAGTGGCCGGCGAAGTTGACGGCAGCGTACAGCACCGCGGCGCCGAGGAGCAGGATGACCACGGCAAAGCCGGCCGTGTAGTAGCGGAGGAACGTCTCGGCCCGGCGCGCGAGACTCACCGATGCGGAGACTTCGGCGAGGTGCTGGCGCAACAGTGTCCGCTCGCCGACCGTGAGGTGGAGTGTGTCCACACCTTCGAGCAGGCTACGCGCCGTCGCGGCGACCCGTTCGGTGGACGCGCGCGCCCCGGCTGCGGGGAGCAGGCGCCTGACCGACAGCACCCAGCCCGCGACCGCGAGCACCGTCGGCACCACGGTCATGACGACGAGGATGAGAAAGATCCGGCGTCTGAATGGCAAAGCCATATCGGGGCGAATCTAGGGAATTGTTGAGGATGTGACAAATCGACACACGCACCGCACGAGGAGATCAAATGAAGAGTCACACGCATTATCTCTGGTTCAACACAAACCGCCGTCAGGAGATCATCGACGTCACCGACGAGGTCGTGAAGGTCGTCGAGGAGAGCAAGGTCCGTGAGGGTTTGGTCCTGGTCAGTGCCATGCACATCTCCGCATCGGTCTTCGTGAACGATCACGAATCGGGACTCTGGGACGACATCTTGAAGTGGCTCGAGGGGACGATCGCGCCCTGGGATCCGAAGCGTTATCGCCACAATGAAACCGGCGAGGATAATGCGGCGGCGCATCTGCGAAGCCTCACGATTGGCCACGAGGTGATCGTTCCGATCACGGGCGGGAAGCTGGACTTTGGACCGTGGCAACGGGTGTTTTATGGGGAGTGGGATGGACAGCGGAAGAAACGGGTGATCATCAAGGTCCTGGGGGAGTGAATCATGACTCTGCTATTGCTTGCGATGCTCCTGGCGGCGCGTGTGCAGGATCCCGATACGAAGGCGGTGCTGAAGCTCGAAGATGATTGGGCGAGCGCGCTGGTGAAGCGCGATTCCATGACGTTCGAGCGGCTGCTCGCGGACGGCTTTGTCTATACGGAAAACGACCAGACTATGGATCGCGCGGCGGTGATCAAATCGGTGGTCGCCGGGACCGATACGGTCGTCGCAGCGCACAACGAAGAGATGCAGGTGCATCGCTACGGAACGGTGACCGCGGTCGTGACCGGGTGGCTCATCGTGGATGTACGCGGCTCCGCAGGGGCACTGACTCACAGCTACCGCTTCACCGACACCTGGGTGAAGCGCAACGGCAAGTGGCAGATTGTCGCGGCGCAGGACTATATCGACAACTCGCCGGATTAGGCCGGAGGTGCTCCGGGGTTAGTGCCTCCCCGACCGCTGACGAGGGTAGCACTGACAAACAATCGGAGACGCATATGACATCTACTCAGGACCTCGTCGCGACCTCTTCTATTATTATCGACGCCCCGCGGGCACGGGTGTGGCGAGCGTTGATCGACCCTGCGGCGGCCAAGCAGTACATGTTTGGCGCCGACGTGCGCTCGGACTGGGAGCAGGGCAGTCCGATCACGTGGGCTGGCGAATTCAACGGCAAGCCGTTCAAGGACAAGGGCGAAGTGCTGCACGTCGAGCGTGAGCGCACGCTCCAGTACAGCCATTT
>Ga0075425_100004196_pt1 | contig 14813 bp, 12 predicted proteins | sample SoiMethybrSBSTD4_FD_75300 | JGI IMG/M metagenome (GOLD analysis project Ga0075425, IMG submission 75300) | Bulk soil microbial communities from a Populus tree surrounding site in Tennessee, USA - Soil MetaG P. TD hybrid SBSTD4 | ecosystem: Environmental > Terrestrial > Soil > Tree plantation...
AGATGCCGCCAAAGTCCAGCACCACCAGGTCGCCCGGGGCCAGGAGTCGTGCAGCCGCCCGATGATGTGGCAGCGCCGCGTGCGGACCCGACGCGACAATCGTATCGAACGCTGGGCGCTCGTATCCCGCCTCGCGCAAGGCGCTCTCGATCGCCACCGCAACGTCGCGCTCGCGCACGCCAGCACGCACCGTTGCAAACGCCTGATCGGCAACGGCTTCAAGTCGCTGCGCGGCGTCTCGCAGGATAGAGACTTCGAACGCATCCTTGATCGCACGACGCTGCTCGACGATCCGCTCGGTCGAGCGCAACACGATCGTCGATCCTCGTGAAGCGAGCGCGCGGGTCAACCACTCGTGACGCGCAACGGTGAGATGCCCAGCCTCGATCCCGACCACAGAGAGCCGGAGATCGATCAGCGCGTCGATGAGCGCCTCGTCGTAGCTCGCCGGAACCGGACGCACCCGAAGTGTCGGACAAGCGGCAGGCGACGACTGCAGCGATGAGACCGCTTCCTGATATCGGAAGTCGATGAGCAGGTGCAGCCCGTCGCGTGTGACGATCAGCGTTCCAGCAGTGCCGACGTGGTTCGTCAGATATCGGATGTTGAACGGGTTGGTGACGACGAGCGCATCGACGTCTTCTTGAGCAAGAGCCTTCTCGATCCGCCCATGGCGGGACGCGAGTACGTCCGAAGGGGCGAGCCGCATGCCGTCAACGACGCTCGGCCGATGACGAGCGGGTGGCTCGTTCACTCTTGAGCACGGCAAGCCACGCTTCGAGCTCGACCAGTATCGGATCGAGGAAATCGGGTGCTGGCGGATCTGCGGACGGAGGCAATTCGACATCGAGCGCCGCGGCAGGCATGCGCTCCGCGACATGAATGATCTCGGGGGGCGTTGAACTCGGGAGCGGAATCACCGGTGCGGTGATTGGCGTCGCGAGCGGCGGCGTGGGACTCTGGGGCGCAGACGGACTCGCGGGCACGGGTGTCGGACTCGCGGGCCGCGAGGCGACCTCTGCTTCTCGGCTCTTGTTTTCGCTCGCCGTTTGACGCCGCCGCTGATGGATGTCTGCGAGCTGGCGGACCGCGGTCAGGTTGTCGGGAGCTGCCTTGACCACATGCTCGAACTCGACTGCCGCTTCGTCGAGACGCCCGAGTTCAATCAGGGCACGGCCGAGCGTGACCCGTGCCGAGAGATACGCGGGATGCTGTTGGAGTCCGGCCGTGGCGACCTCGATCGCCTCCTCGTACTGGCCGGCGCGCCGGTGTTCTTCGGCGAGCTGCGCAAACGCAATCGACGCCGGATCCTTCTGGACCCGGCGTCGAAGTTCTTCAATCCGCGGATTGTCTGCCACTCAGCTGGGATTATCGCTCACCTGCTAGTTGACGGTCAGCGTCACGATCGTGGTCGCCGATCGACGGCCGAGGCTGTCGACGACGTAGAGGGTCACGTTAAAGCTGCCGGCGACGTTGTATTGATGCGACACAACCGGAACGGTCGTCGTCGCTCCCGGCGTGCCGTCGCCGAACGTCCACACATACGAGGCGATCGTCGCGCCTGCGCCGACTGTCGAGCGGGAGCCATCGAAAGTCACCGAGGCCGGCGCCGTCGGAGTGGCTGGGATCGGATCGAACGCGGCCGTTGGGAGCGCAGGAGGAGCGACGACCAGTGACTTGCTCACGCTGGCCGACGTACCCGAGGGACTGGTGACGGTGAGTGTCACCACGAACGCTCCCGAGGTCTGGTAGGCGTGCTGCACGACTATGTCCTTCGTGTTCGACCCGATGTTGTTCGAGCCGTCGCCGTAGTCCCAGGTATAAGTGCAGGCGATGCTGCACGTGGCCGCACCAACGGTCGTCGCCGACGCATCGAACGTCACCGGGTCGAGCACCGCCGGGGTGGTATTCGAGATCGTGAACGACGGCACCGGGATGTCCGGCCCCAGCAGCCCGATGCGCACAGACCCGACGTTCGTGTTCGCGAGGTCGGCCGCCTCGAGAGGAATGGCGGAGATCGTCGCCATTACCGTATTTTCGTTCACGCCCGGCGCGGTGAACACCACGACGGCGTTGCCATTGGGCCCGGTGGCGACGTCGGGCAGATTGAGGGTGCCCCAATCCGACACCAGCTTCAGCCGCTGGTTGGGTCTCGGAGTGCCGTCGGCGTTGTACACCGTCACGGAGATCGCCGAGGTCGACGAGCCATCGCGCGGCAGCACCTGCGGCGCGGCGGTGACGACAAACGACATGGCGAAGCCGGACGGCCCCATCAGCGACGGCGCTTCCTGTTTCGAGACCGTGCACCCGGCCACGAGCACGGCCGCGCACAGCAATGCCCCGAGACTGGAGCGGGTGAGCAGAGAACTGGTTCTAGTGTGCATGGCGATACCTAGTTGCCGTCCGCGAAATCACCGAAGTCGATCCCGATGTTCCCCGACGCGCTGACGTCGTTGCCGGCCTGGTCGTGGCCGTAGAACGTCACGGTGGCGATCGTCGAGATGATGTCCCTGTTGAGCAGCAGCGCTCGCAGCGGAGCTTCCTCTTTGGCGGAGTGGCGAACGAGCTGGAAGCTCGCGTCAGTGCTGTCGCCGTTGATGGTGATCGTCAACGCGGAATCGAATCCATAGGGCACGTCGACTCCGGGCGTGGCGCGGCCATCGGTGCGGCGATACTCGACGCGATAACGAGTGATGGTGACCTCATTCACCAGACTCGGCGTCGCCACGACGTTCAGCGAGCCCTGATCCTTCATCTGAATGCGCATCGTCGCCGTCGCCATGTCGTTGAACACGCACGGCGTCGACGGGCTGCACGGCGTGTCGGTGGTGTTGGCCACGTCCGACAGCAACGTGTTGCCGTTCGTGACTTCCAGCGACTCGATGACGAGCATGACCGGCGATCGGCCTTGCCGCACCAGATCTCCGCAGCTCACCGAGAGCGTCACGGCGCCGGCGAGGGCCAGCAGTTGGGCGAATTTCGCAGTCACAGTGGTTCTCCTACAGCCTCAGAATCTTGGGGGTGATGAAGATCAGGAGTTCGCGACTCTCGTCCGTGAACTCGTTGCGCTTGAACAGCCATCCGAGCAGCGGGACGCGATTGAGACCCGGGGTCCGCCCCTGAGTCGTCTGCTCGCGGCTGATGTAGATGCCACCGATCACCGTCGTCTCGCCGCTGCTGACGAGCACCTGCGTCAGCGCGCGCTGCGTGTCGATCGGCGGGATGCCGTTGATCGCGCGGCTGAAGTCGGGCGCCGAGTTCTCCATCGTGATCTTCATGATGACGGTGTTGGCGGCGGTGATCTGCGGCTGGACGCGCAACGTCAGCGCCGCGTCCTTGAACGTCACCGTCACCGTGTTGTTCGCCACCGTCTGAATCGGAACCTGGATGCCCTGCGTGATCTCGGCCTCGACGTTGTTCTGCGTCGACACCTTCGGCGTCGAGAGAATGCGGCCCTGACCGGACTGCTCGAGTGCCGAGAGCGCCACGTCGAGATTGAGCGCCCCGTTGATCGAGCCGAGCGAGATGCCGGCGGCACTGGACGGGCCGCTGACTCCGAGGTTCACGCCGGTGCTGGCCTGGTCGCCGGTCGGGCCCTGCACGCCACCGGTGCGGCCGCCGACATTGACTTGATTCGGAAACGCCAGCGGAAGCGTGTTGCCGAGCGCGGGCGTGGCCAGGCCGTTGAAGCCCCACTGCACACCGAGTCTCCGGGCAAACTCGCGGTTGGTCTGCACGATTCGCGCTTCGATCTCGACTTGCGGCTCGGGACGATCGAGGGTGGTGAGCAGCATCGACGCCCGATCGAGGCGCTCCGCGAGGTCGTTGATGATGATCGTGTTCGTGCGCGGATCAACTTGGATGGACCCGCGCTGCGACAACGCCGTCGCCGTGAGCAGCTTGGTCAGGTCCTCCGCCTTCGCGTAGCTGAGCGAGCGCGTCAGCACGCGAAGCTCGCCGGCGAGCGCCTGCTCTTCAGCCAGCTTGCGGCGCTGCGTCTCTTCTTCCGCGAGCACGGTGAGCGGCGCGATGCGGACGATCGTTCCGTCGACGACGTATCCCAGTTTGTTGGCGCGCAGGATGATGTCGAGTGCCTGATCCCACGGCACGTCCTTCAACGCGACGTCGACCGTGCCCTGGATGGAGGGATCGATCACGAGGTTCAGTCCGCTGATCTCGGAGAACGTGCGCAGCACCGCGCGAAGATCGGCGCCCTGGAAATCGAGGCTGACGGCGTTGCCCGTATAGCGCGGGGCATTCTGCGCTGGGGTCTGTCCGATTTGCGACGCTGGCGCCTGCGGCGCTGCAGCAACCTGCGGTGGAGCGGCCTGCGGCGCCGCCGCAACCGGCGCGCTCAACGGCGGCGCTTGACGCACAAGATTGGAGGGTCCCTTGAGCTCAGTACCTCTTAGCGCGGTGATCGGATCGGCCACCGGCTCGTCGAAGACCACGGTGAGATCGTTGCCGTCGGGCGACGACTCGAGGCGATACGTCGCCGCGCGCGACAAGTCCATCGACACCTGGGTCAACAGCGGCGACTTCGGACTGATCCCGATGCGCACCCGTTCGACCGGTCCCTGCTTGACGGTGGTCGTCGTGGGCAAGGCCGACGTCGTGTTCGTGAGATCGAACACCACACGGTTCGAACCGTCTTTCACTTCCTGGAGACCGGTGGTCGTCAGTCGCGAGGTGCCGAGGAGAGTCACAGCAGTGGCATTGCCGCGGCGCGTGACGCGGACGTCACGAATCGCTGCGGATGGCCCCGCGAGGTTGATTGCCCCGGCGTTCATCGGCGTTGGAGCCGCAATCGCCGCCGGTGCGGCTTTGACCGCTGAGACCATATCTGCACGATCGGCTTCGACGTAGATCACGTTGCGAGCGCTGCGGACGCGCGGGCGGATGGCCTGCGACAGCGTCATGTGCACGCGCGCCACGATGGCGCCGTCGATCGCTTGCGCGTTCTCGACGCGCACGGCGGCGATCGGATGCCGCGGGTCGGCCGTGAACGCATCCTCGAACCCGATGGTCACGACATCACGCAGTTCGACGACGAACGTCTTGGGATCGGGCTGCGACGCGACATACGGCACCGGCGCGGACGCCTCGATGGCGAGAACACCGGTGCGCGCGTCGACGCGGGAGGCGATCTTCTTGAGCATCGCCTGATCCACATGCGCGCCACTGGCGCCGAGTGGGCCCATTACGCCGGCTGCCAGGGCCAGGCACAGGCCGAGCAGCATCGAGTATCGGTACATGGTTACTTGGCCTCTTCCGTCTGTCGGAGCAATTTCCTCACCTCACGCTGTTTCTCCAGCGTGAGCGGGTCGTTGACCTGCTGCAGGATGACCATTGCATCCGCCGTGATCGATCGAATCGAGCCGTCGAGCAGCTTGTCACCCACTCGAACGATGTAGGACTTGTTGTCGAGCCCCTGCAGGATCCCGACGTAGCCGCCGTGGCTAATCAGGGTGCCCCTCAAGCTCACTTCTGACGAGGCGATGCCGGCCAGTCCGCCGACACGCGATCCGTTGTTCGCGTGCTCGTCGGCGCCGCGTCGCAACAGGCTGACGAATGGATCGCGACGACCCTCAGGTGTGTAATTGAAACCCTGCGGCTCGATCGTCTTTGCCGCTGGGTCGTTCGACACCGAGTCCTTCAACGCGGCCTCTTTCGCCGCGGTGTCTTTCGCGTTCTTGGCTTCGGCCGCTTGCGCCGCCGCCGTTTTCGCCGGGCCGGCTGCCGTCGATGGGGTCGATGCCGGCGCAGCCTTCGGCGCTGGTCTCGGTGCCGGCTTCGTCTGGGCAGCAGACACGCCGGCAAGCAGCAGGATGGCGAGGGACGTCGACGAGAGTGTGCGCATGAACATCGCGTCTACTCCGTCTTCTTCGGCGCCGCCGCTGGAGGCGCCGCTCCACGTCCGCCGGGTCCTGGCTTGGCTGAGGCTGCCGCCGCGGCGACCGCCTTCTGATCGAGCAGCACGAAGGTGGTCGCTGTGCATTCCGCATCGACCGTCGCCGCTGCCGTCTGCGAATCACGCGCCTTGATCTTGATGTTGCCGACGTTGATGATGCGCGGGAACTTGCTCACGCGTTCCAGGAACGCGCCCAGGTCGTGATACGTGCCTTCGAGCTTCAACCCGATCGGCCATTCGGCGTGGAGCGTCTTGCGCGAGACGGTCTGCGGCGTGAAGCCGCGAATCGCGAGGTTGGACTGCGTGGCCATCCCCTGCACGCGGCGCAGGAGATCGGCGACGTCCTGTTCTTCCGGCAGCACCGCGCGCAGACGATCGAGCTGTGCTTCGAGCCTGGTCACTTCCTGGCGGAATTCGGGCAAGCGCTTCGCAGTCTTCAAGCCGGTATCGATCTCGGCGCGCAGCGAGACGAGCTGCGCGCGCTGCCCTTCGATCGCGGTCATCTTGTCGCTCGCGTACAGGTAATAGAACCCGCCGGCGGCCGCGGCCGACATGAACGCGAACAGCCCAACCTGGGCGTACCAGGGCAACTTATTGAGATTCAGGCTCACTGCCACGACTGCAACCTCATTCCCTCAACCCGCAACGTCCTACTTGCCTTTCGCCGCAGGGGGAGCCGCACCGCGCGCACCTTTGGCCGGCGGCGGCGCGATACCCGCCATCTGCGCTCGAACCGTGAACTTGATCGTCTCGATCGGCGCCTGCCCCTTCACCTGCGCCCCGCCGCTCTGCGTTTCCACCTGGCTGTTGACGATCTCAATTGGCTTCTGCAGAAGCGCCGTGCTTCCGAGATTGCCGACGAAGTCCGACAAGGCGATGAGCGTCGTGCTGCGGCCCTGAATCGTCACCGCCCCGTTGTCCTGATTCATCTCGGTCAGCCACAGCATGTCGGGCAAACTGCGGCTCACGTGATCGAGCAGTTGCACGGGAAGGCTCTGACCACCGCGAAGTTGCTCGATCAACTGCACGCGCTGCTGCAGCTGCGCGCGGCGATCGTCGAAGGTCTTGACCTCGCTCAGCAGCGAGCGAAGCTGCTGTGCCTCGCGCTGCGAGCGCGCGATCTCGGCGTCGAGCTCGGTTGCGGTGTTGGTGAGCGACCACCACCACCAGCCGATGCCAAGCAGCGAGGCGACGAGAATCAAGCTGCAGAGAAGGGTGAGGCGCTGCCCAAGGTCGAACGACGGAACCGCCGCCGCCTTCTTGACCTTCTGGCGTTCAACGCCGAGCAGGTTGATGCGAATCACCGGTCGCCCACCTTTCTGAGCGCCAGGCCCACGGCCACGGCGGCCGTCGCGGCATGCTCGGTGGGATCGCCGCCAACCTTCTTGCCGTCCCACACGATCGCTCGGAACGGATCGAACTCTTCAACCGGCGCGCCAATGCGCTCGTGCAGCATGTCGCGGAAGCCATCGACGCGCGACGCGCCGCCGCTCAGCATGATTCGGTCGATCTGCTCCGAGGCCGCGGTGGCCTTGAAGAAGTCGAAGGTCTTCTGGATTTCGAGCAGAACGTTCTCGGTGACGGCGCGCAGCACCGGCTGCGCCTCTTCGAACGAGGCGCCGTCGACGGGGATACCCCTCTTGAGCTGCTCGGCCGACTCGAACGGCAGATCGAGCTCCTTCTGCACCGCTTCGGTGTAGGCGTTACCCCCGATCGAGATGTCTCGGGTAAAGACGGACTGATCGCCTTGCAGGATGTTGATGTTGATCGCGCTCGCGCCGGCGTTCAGCAGCACCACGACGTGCGCGCCCTCGAGGCCGTAATTCACCTCGTAGGCGTTCTGCAGCGCGAACGCGTCGACGTCGACGATGACCGGTGCCCGGCCGGCCTGCGCGATGACGCCGGTGTAGTCGCCGATCTTTTCTTTCTTGGCCGCGACCAGCAGCACTTCCATGCTGCCGCGCGAATCGGGACCGGTGCCGGGGTCGAGAATCTGGTAATCGAGGTTGACGTCCTGGATGTCGAACGGGATGTACTGCTCGGCCTCCCAGTAGATCGACTCGCCAAGCTCGGACTCGGTCATCACCGGCAGCGTGATCTTCTTTACGATCACCGCGTTGCCGGAGAGCGACGCGCAGACGTCCTTGGCCTTGAAGGCTTTGTTGTTCTCGAAGACGCGGCGAATGGCATCGGCCACCGCGCCGGCGTCGATGATCGCGCCGTCGACGATGGCATCCTGAGGCACCGGCTCGCTGCCGAACGCGGCGACACGAAAGCCTTTGCCGACCGGCTTGAGTTCAACGGCTTTGACGGCGCTCGACCCGATGTCGAGGCCCACGACCGCTTTGCTTCTACCAAACATACAGAGTCTTCAGCCTGCGTCTTCCGTTACGGATTCCTCCCGGTTCGCCCGGCGTGCACACACACCGGCACCAGGGGGGGTTTTTCATCAATCGGCAACGCCTGTGCCATGCCGATCACCGTGGTGCTGCCGTCCCAATTCAATGAGGAACCAGCCACTTGCGACAGCACACTTGCCGACTCACTCCGGCGATCGGCTCGACAGATCCGTAAGCCGGTCACACTTGTGTCAGTCGCCCGTCCATCTGACTGCGCCTGACAAAGTCGTTATCGGCATTTTTAGTCGCCGCAATACAACGGCTGAGGGTGCGATTACTCGAAACTTCTAAGGAAATCGGCAGTCAGAGACGGTTCCGTGAGGCAGGTTTGACTTGCGTCGAGGATTGTCGGTATACACCAGCCTCCGTTCTGATCGTTCAAATCCTGGAGGCGTCATGGGATTCGGAAGAACCGTGGGAGTCCGACTCGTCATGGTCGGTGCGCTGCTGCTGTGCTCACGCGACCTCTTCGCTCAAGGACAAACGGCAATCGCCGGCGTCGTTCGCGATGCGACCGGAGCCGTCTTGCCTGGCGTCACCGTTGAAGTCTCGAGCCCTGCGCTGATCGAGCGCACGCGCACTTCTATCACCGATAGCACGGGCCAGTACCGGATCATCGACCTGCGCCCCGGGGTATATAGCGTCATCTTCACGCTCCAAGGCTTCAATACTTTCCGCCGCGATGGCATCGAGCTGACCAACACGTTCACCGCGCAGGTCAACGCCGAACTCAAAGTGGGTTCGCTGCAGGAGACCATCACCGTCACCGGCCAAAGCCCCATCGTCGACACGCAGAACACCATCAAGAAGACGACGGCCTCGCGCGAGGTGATGGACGTTCTTCCTACCGATCGCAACTTCGTCAGCTTCGCGGCGCTCACACCAGCGGTGCTCGTCACCGGCGTGCGTCAGAACGTGGGCGGATCGATTCCTGAGACCGGCATGAATCTCGTCGTGCACGGGAGCCGCGCGACCGACAGCCTCGTGATGGTTGAGGGCATGCCGATCATCAACGGCAGCGGCACCGGCGGTTTACAGTACGGCAACTACTTGAACAACGCGATCGCACAGGAGATCACGTTCCAGACCGACTCGCACAACGCGGAGTTCGAACGTGCGACGGTCTACTCGAACTTCATCCCGAAAGAAGGATCGAACGCGTACCGAGGCTCCTTCTCGGCACGATACGCGGGTGAAGGCTGGCAGTCCGACAACCTCAGTGCCGACCTGAAAGCGCGCGGACTCTCGACGGGCAACCGCATCAACCGCGTCTGGGACGTCAACCCGGCGCTCGGCGGACCGATCGTGAAGGATCGTCTGTGGATTTACGGGTCGTATCGCCACTGGGGCACGTACAACACCGTGGCGCAGTCGTTCAAGGATCAAGATTTCTCGGAGTTGTTCTACAAGCCGTCCACCGAACAGAACCTGTTCCCGGTGTGGCACCAGAGCGCAGTGAGCCGTCTCACGACGCAGGTCAATCAAAAGAACAAGGTGAACGTCTACGCCGACTGGCAGTACACGTTCTTCGGCAACTGCTTCGTGCCGACGTATCTGACGGCGATCAGCGCGTGCCCCGAGTACAAGAACATCCCGCAGTACATCCTGCAGGCAAGCTGGAGCTCACCGCTCACGAACAAGATTCTGCTCGAGGCTGGCGGCACGATCACGCCGCAGGACTTTCACGGCTACAGGCGTGCCGGCGTGTCCACGACGCAGTTCGCCATGTCAGATTCGCTGGCGCCAGTCGGGATGCCGACATCGTGGGGGTCATCGGCGGCCTATGGCTACAACCGCAGCGACCAATCGAACTATCGCGCATCGGCGTCGTACGTCACCGGCACGCATAACATCAAGGTCGGGATGACGCTCATGCACGCGTGGCGCTACACCACGCAGGAGATGAACAACTCGGTCACGCTCCAGTTGCGCAATCTTCAGCCGTTTCAGATCACGCAGTTCGCCACCCCCATCCAGTTCCATGAAACGCTGCAAGACAACATGGGGATCTACGGGCAGGATCAGTGGACGATTCGGCGTTTGACGATGAACTACGGCGTTCGCCTCGATTTGCTCAACGCGCAGGTCGATGCGCAGGACATCGCGGCCGGTCCGTTCACGCCAGCGCACCACTTCGATGCGGTGAAGAACGTGCCCAATTGGAAAGATGTCGATCCGCGCGTCGGCGTTTCTTATGACCTGTTCGGCAACGGCAAGACCGCGCTCAAGGCGAGCGTGGGCCGTTACGTCGTTGGTGATTCGTACACGATCGCCCGCTCGGTGAACCCCGTGCAGTCGAGCGTCAACTCGACCACGCGGACGTGGGCCGCGCCGGCCGGCGTGGTCTACTCCGGCACCTACAACCCGTTCGACGACTGCGATCTCACGAACCCGGCAGCCAACTCGAAACGACCCGGCGCCGTTCAGTGCGGTGCGATCAACAACCCCGCGTTCGGGCAACTCACGGCGCGCACCACGAACTACGATCCCGACATCGTCCAGGGCTGGCACAAGCGTCCCAACAACTGGGAAGGCCAGGTCAGCATTCAGCGCGAGATCGTCCCGCGGGTGTCGGTCTATGGCGGCTACACCCGACGCTGGTACGGCAACCTGTTTGCGACGCGCAACCTCGCGGTCAGCAACGCCGACTACACGCCGTACTGCGTGAATCTCCCGAGCGACCCGCGGCTGCCGGGCAGCGGCACGCAGCAGTGCGGCTACTTCGACGTCAACCGGAACATCGCGCCGAACAACCTGATCTTCAACTCGAGCAAGGTGGGCGGAATTGACGACATCTACGATGGCTTCGATTTCGACGTCAACGCGAGGCTGGCACGCAACACGATCGTCTCCGGTGGATTGAGCTGGGGTCGCGAGCGGATCAACACGTGCAACCTCAAGGACGATCTCAGCCTCTCCTCAGCGAGCGGCAGGGGAAGCGATCCGCGTGACGAAGCGTTCTGCAACACACACCCCAACTGGAATCCGCAGATCAAGGGGCAGGTCTCGTATCGTTTGCCGTGGGAGACGAACTTCTCGGCCACGTTCCAGAGCCTTTCCGGTCCGGAGATTCAAGCGAACTGTCCGGTAAACAGCACCGTGAACGGGGCACCGCTCTGCACAGCGACGCTGGGACGCCCGTTCACCGGCGCCGCTCCGACGGTCGGTATCGTGTCGGCCGGCCTCATCTACGGAGACCGCATCTATCAGACCGACATCCGATTCAGCCGGACCATCCGCACTGGTCGGACGAGCATCCGGCCGACGGTGTCCGTCTACAATCTGTTCAACTCGAATGCCATTCAGACGTACTCGAATACGTACGGCACGTCGTGGCAGACGCCTCTGTCGATCATGCAGTCGAGGTTCGTCGACATCGGGATGCAGATGGATTTCTAGAAAGCCGTCAACTTCCAACTCCCAATTTCCAACTCCCAAAACAAACGGCTTGGGAGTTGGGAGTTGGTTGTTGGGAGTTGTTACCATCCTGCTCGCGCTCGCCGCCTGCAACCGAGAGCCTTCCCCTCCACCGGTTGCGTCGAGCCCTGCCGCTGTCGTCACGTTCAACAAAGACATCGCCCCGATCGTGTTCGAGCACTGTGCGACGTGTCATCGTCCGATTGAGTCGTCCTCCCCGCGCGGCGCGAACATTCGCCGACCCGAGACCAATCCCAAGGATCCGCTGTGTGTGGGAGGCGCGCCGTTCAGTCTGCTCGATTACGCGAGCGCTCGCGCCCACGCCAGCGAAATCGCTCAAGCCATCACCACACGCACGATGCCGCCATGGCTGCCCGAATCTGACGTGCACTTCGCTCACGAACGGCGGCTCACCAACGATCAGATCGCGGTGATTCAACGCTGGGCCGACAACGGCGCCCCCGAAGGTGACGCCGCTCAACGGCCGCCGACTCCGATGTTTCCCGACGGCTGGCAGTTGGGTACGCCCGATCTGATCGTCACGATGCCCGAGGCATTTGCGTTGCCGGCCACAGGCAGCGATGTGTTTCGCAACTTCGTGTTCGCCGTTCCGGCGGCGCCGACACGGTATGTCCGTGCGATCGAGTTTCGTGCCGACAACCCGAGGGTGATCCATCATGCAAACGTTGCCGTCGATCCCGGCAGGATCGCCCGTCGTCTCGATCGCGCCGATCCGGGGCCGGGGTTTGCGGCGATGCCCGACGATCAAGTGCAGAACGTCTACGGCTGGTCGCCCGGGCGCGTCCCGGTGTTCGAACCGGCCAACACCGCATGGACGCTTGATGAAGGCAGCGATCTGGCCGTGCAGCTTCATCTGGTGTCGAGCGGAAGTCTCGAAACGGTGCGGCCGTCGATCGGTTTGTATTTCTCCCCAACGCCGCCGAGCCGCACACCGGTGGTGATCAGACTCGAGTCGAAGTCGATCGACATTCCCGCCGGGGTGCAGGCCTATGTCGTCGAGGATCGCTACGTGCTGCCGGTGGATGTGGATGCCATCAGCGTGTACCCACACGCGCACTACCTCGCGACCGAAATGACCGGCGTGGCCGTATTACCCGACGGCACCCAGGTACCGCTGTTGACGATCAGGCAATGGGACATCAAGTGGCAGGATCAGTACCGCTACGCGACGCCCGTCCCGCTCCCAAAGGGAACGACGGTGAGCATGCGGTTCGTGTACGACAACTCCGATCGCAACACCAACAACCCGGCCCGCCCCGCGCATCGCGTCCGGTGGGGCGCGAAGTCGACCGATGAAATGGGCGCGCTGTGGCTCGAGGTGATCCCGCGACGGTCGGAGGATGCGGCACGCCTCGAGGCCGACCAGGACGAGCGCGGTCTTCGCGCGGACATTGCCGGCGCTGAGACGCAGGTGCACGCGAACCCCAACGACGCGGCGGCCCACAATTATCTCGCCACGAAATACCTGCAAGGCGGACGTATTCCCGAGGCGATCGGCCAGCTGGAACAGGCGCTGCGGATCAATGCTTCGGACGCCGAGGCACACAGCAACCTCGGAAGCATCCTGCAGGGTCAGGGGCACCTCGATGAGGCCTCACGCCACATTCGAGAAGCGGTGCGTCTCAAGCCGGACGACGACCGCGTTCGGTTCAACCTGGGCAATCTCCTCTTGGCCAGCGGGCGTCCTGATGACGCCATTGGCGAGTTTCGGCGAGTGGTTGCGATAAACCCCGACAACGCCGATGCGCATTTCAACCTCGCCATGCTGCTCGGGCCGCGGAACCAGCTCGATGAGGCGGTGCGGCATCTGACGCGCGTGATCGACATCAACCCGCGAAACGCCGACGCGCATCGCAACCTGGCGGTCGCGCTCAGCCTTGAGGGCAAACTGGACGAGGCGATTGCGCACGACCGTGCGGCATTGCGCCTCCAACCCGACTCCTCCGTGGTACGTCAGCACCTGCAGGCGCTACTGGATGCGACGCGACGGAGGTGATCGACACCTTGACACTCCAGACAACTGCCGGTATCCTTGGGGTTTACGGTTGTGAGCGACGCTCGAACCGATCCGGACTCATAATCCGGAAGCAACAGGTTGGGTCGGGCGACGCCGGATCCTCGTCTGTGGCGGACAGTATCTGTTAGAGACAGTATCTGTTAGAGACGGGGCGCAAACGAAGGATTCCCTCTTCATGCGTACGTTCTTAGCCAGCGCGAAACGCGCTGACAGCCGGTGGCACGTCATTGATGCGCAAGGCCAGGTACTTGGCCGTGTCGCAACCGTGACTGCCCGTCTGCTCCAGGGCAAACATCGACCGATCTATACCCCGTTCATCGACACCGGCGATTTCGTCATCATCGTCAACGCCGGCACGGTCAAGCTCACGGGACGTAAGGAAATTCAGAAGCTCTATCGCCGTCACAGCGGGTTCGAGGGCGGACTCAGCGAGGAGCGCGCGGTGGACGTGCGGAAGCGTCGTCCGGTTCGTCTCGTCGAAGAGGCGGTCCGCGGCATGCTGCCGAAAACGAAAATGGGCGACGCGATGTACCGCAAGCTGAAGGTGTACGCCGGCGCCGATCACCCTCACGCTGCGCAGCAGCCCAAGAAGATCGAGGTCACTTAGCTTGGCAAGCATCGAATACTACGCAACTGGCCGTCGCAAGACATCGACTGCGCGCGTCTTCCTTCGCCCCGGCAAGGGAATCATTACCGTCAACCATCGAGACTTCGATAAGTACTTCCCGACCGATGCGCTGCGCACGCAGGTGAAGCGTCCGCTGCTGTTGACGGAAACCGGCGAGAAGTTCGACATCCTCGCCACGGTGGACGGCGGCGGCGTCAACGGACAGGCCGGTGCGATGCGCTTGGGGATCTCGCGCGCGCTGTGCGAGTTCAACGCCGAGCTACGGAAGCAGTTGAAGAAGGACGGCCTCCTGACGTCGGATTCGCGCGTCAAGGAGCGCAAGAAGTACGGACTTGCTGGTGCGCGCAAGCGCTTCCAGTTCAGCAAACGCTAGAAAGAGGGAGGGACTTTGCCCGGGATTGCGATTAAGGATCTGCTGGA
>Ga0075425_100004197_pt1 | contig 14813 bp, 12 predicted proteins | sample SoiMethybrSBSTD4_FD_75300 | JGI IMG/M metagenome (GOLD analysis project Ga0075425, IMG submission 75300) | Bulk soil microbial communities from a Populus tree surrounding site in Tennessee, USA - Soil MetaG P. TD hybrid SBSTD4 | ecosystem: Environmental > Terrestrial > Soil > Tree plantation...
CGCAGGCGTTGCAGGGCGGCTCCTCGTCGAGCTTCGGGCTCATCTCGGTCGACGGATGCCGTTCGACGAACGACTGCGTGCTGGCGCTGGCCAACGGCGCAGCCGGCGGCGAGACGATCGGGCTCGACGCTCCCGACGCGATGGAGTTCCAGGCCGCGTTCACCGACGTCTGCCGCTCGCTGGCGCGGCAGATCGTCGAGGATGGAGAGGGCGCCACCAAGGTCGTCGCCGTGACGGTTCGCGGCGCGTCCAATCCGCGCGAAGCCAAGCACGCCGCCGAGCGGATCGCCGACTCGGTGCTGCTGCGGTGCGCGTTGCACGGCGCCGACCCGAACTGGGGCCGGGTGCTCGCGGCGCTCGGCACCGCGAAGATCCCGTTCGATCCGGCACAGGTGGACGTGTGGCTCGGCGGCGAGCAGCTCTGCACCGGCGGCGCAGTGGGTCCCGGCGACCGCGATAAAGCACGCGCCGCGTTGCAGGAGCGCGAGGTCGAGGTCGTCGCCGACCTCAACCGCGGCGACGCGTCGGTGACGTTCCTCACCAACGACTTGTCGCCGGAGTATGTGCGGATCAACTCGGAGTACACGACATGACGCTGAACGCCACGGAGAAGGCTCGCATCCTGATGGAAGCGCTGCCGTACATCCAGCGCTATCACGGGCGCACCGTCGTCGTGAAGTACGGCGGCGCGGCGATGGACGACCCGGCACTGCGCGCCTCGTTCGCGTCCGACATCGTTCTGATGCGCTACGTCGGCATGAACCCTGTGATCGTGCACGGCGGCGGCCCCCAGATCTCGGCACAGATCCGACGCCTCGGCGGCGAGCCGGCCTTCGTCGGCGGCTACCGCGTCACGACCGCCGAGGATCTCGAAGTCGTTCGGATGGTGCTCGTGGGCACGATCAACAAGGACATCGTGTCCCTGATCAACCGGCATGGAACGCTGGCGGCTGGTCTGTCGGGTGAAGACGGCAAGTTGGTGGTCGTGCGGAAGAAACAGCACGACGGTGGGGACTTGGGTTTCGTCGGCGAGGTCGAACGCATCAACCCGCCGATCGTGTCGGACCTGCTGCGCGACTTCATCCCGGTGATCGCGTCGCTCGGCGTGGACGCGATGGGGCAGGCGTACAACGTCAACGCCGATGAGGTCGCAGCTGCGGTGGCCGAGTCGCTCGGCGCCGACAAGCTCGTCTACCTCACGAACGTGCCGGGCATCGCCGACGAGCGCGGCGAGCTGATCCACGAGCTCCCCGCCGACCGAGCGGCCGAGCTGCAGGCCAGCGGCGCGCTGTCGGAAGGCATGCTGCCCAAGGTCTCCTCCGCTCTGGCCGCGATCAAGGGCGGGGTGCCGCGCGTGACGATCCTCGACGGCCGGCAGGAGCACGCGCTGCTGCTCGAGATCTTCACGGATGAAGGCGTCGGCACGATGGTGAGAGGATGAGGCCGTGACCTTCGACGAGCTGCGCGCCGCGGAAGCCTCGTTCCATATGCCCGTCTACGGTAGGCAGCCGGTCGCGTTCGTCCGCGGCACGGGGACGATGCTGTGGGATTCCGAGGGCAACGAGTACCTCGACTTCGTCGCAGGCATCGCGGTGATGAGCGTCGGGCACTCGAACCCCACAGTGGTCGAGGCCGTCCGCGAGCAGGCCGGTCTGCTCACGCACGTGTCGAACCTCTACTACACCGAGCCGCAGGTGAAGCTCGCCGAGCGGCTGCACGATCTGCTCGGCTGGGGGAAGGTCTTCTTCGCCAACTCAGGCGCCGAGGCGAACGAGTGCGCGGTGAAGCTCGCTCGGCGCTGGCAGCGCGAGCAGGGGCGGCCCGGCCGTGCCGGACTGGTCGCTGCGTTGGGATCGTTCCACGGACGCACGGTCGCGACGCTCGCCGCGACCGGGCAACCGGCGAAGCACGAGCCGTTCGCACCCCTGCCGCCCGAGCTTGTCCACCACGTGCCGCTGAACGATGCAGACGCGTTGGAGGCCGCCGTCGACGACGGGATCGGTGCGGTGCTGCTCGAGGTGGTACAGGGCGAAGGCGGCATCAACCCGGCGACGCCCGAATACCTCAAAGCCGCGCGTGAGCTCTGCGACGAGCGCGGTGTGCTCCTGATCTTCGACGAGGTGCAGACGGGGCTCGGGCGTACCGGCCGATGGTTCGGATTCCAGCATTCCGGCGTGGCGCCGGACGTGGTGACGCTGGCGAAAGCGCTCGGCGGTGGGCTGCCGATCGGCGCCTGCGTCGCGCGCGAGGCGGTGGCCGACGCTTTCAGGCCGGGCGACCACGCGACGACGTTCGGCGGCGGTCCGGTGCCCTGCGCGGCGGCGCTCGCAGTGTTGGACGTCATCGACAAGGAGGGCCTCGTGGAGAACAGCGCCGCGATGGGCGAGCGTCTCGTTACCGCTCTGACAGACGCTCTCGCCGATGTGCCGGCCGCGACGGAGGTTCGCGGCGTCGGGCTGCTCGTCGGCATCCAGCTGGCCGGCGAGTTCTCGCGTGAGATCGTGGACGCCTGCCGCGACCGCGGCTTGCTCGTGAACAACGTCAAACCCGACACGATCCGGCTGTCGCCACCGCTGATCGTCACCGCCGGCGAGATCGACCGCGCCGTGGCGATCGTGGCCGATGTGCTGAAGGCGCGCGTCGCGTGAGAGTGATCGCGGAATCGGGCGCGGCGAAGGCGTGGGTCATCGCGTTCGTGGTGATGGCCGGCGTCGGGATAGGCGCGCTGGTCGGCGTCGGCTGCATCATGGGCGCGAACACCTGCCCAGGATCGCACCGTCCGAGGCAGACCTCGACCGACGGGATGACCTTGTTCGTCGCCAACTGCTCCTTCTGCCACAGCCGAACCGGCGCCGGAACGCGCAACGGGCCGACGCTTCTCGCCGGGGACGCGCTCACGCTGCAACTGAAGGACATCGAATACCGCATCGAGCACGGCAAACCGCTCGGGCCGCGGGGAAGCATGCCGGCGTTCCGGGACCTGACACAGCAGCAGCGCGAAGCGATAGCGAAGTACGTGATCCAGCTCCAGGGGAGGGCTGCATGACAGAGCGGCCGCTGATCTTGATCGTCGAGGACGACCCGACCGTGTCGGGGTTGCTCGAAACCCTCATGCACATGGAGGGCTACGAAACGCTGGTCGCGAAGGACGGCCTCGAAGGCTTGCTCAAGGCCGAGTTCCGGCGTCCGTCGCTGATCCTGCTCGACGTGATGATGCCCAACGTGGACGGCGAGCGCGTGCTGAACGAGCTGCGAGAGGGCGGTGAATTCGCGAACGTCCCGGTCCTGATCGTGACCGGGCGCGCCGACGCGCACGCGACCTTCGACAAGGTCGTCGGTCGCGAGAACGTGATCACCAAGCCGTTCGACGCGACGGCCTTGGCGCACAAGGTCACTGCTCTCCTCGGGAAGGCGAACGGGTGAACGACTTCCTGTCGATCGACGACCTGAGCGCGGACGACCTCACGTCGCTGCTCGATCGCGCGGCCGCACTGAAAGCTGCGCGGCCGTCGGCCGGCGCGGGTGCGCTGGCCGGGCAGACCGTGGCGATGATCTTCGAGAAGCCCTCGACCCGGACGCGCATCTCGTTCGAAGTGGCGATCGCGGAGCTCGGCGGTCACCCGCTGCCTTTATCAGCCGCGGAGCTCCAGCTCGGCCGCGGCGAGACGATCGAGGACACCGGCCGCGTGCTGTCGCGCTACGTGCACGGCGTGGTCGTCCGTACGTTCGAACAGGAACGTCTCGAGCGTCTCGCAGACGCGGCGACGATCCCGGTCGTCAACGCGCTGAGCGACCTCGAGCATCCGTGCCAGGCGCTGGCCGATCTTCTCACCGTGCGCGAGAAGGTCGGCGACCTCGCCGGGCTGAAGCTCACGTACGTCGGTGACGGCAACAACGTGGCGCATTCGCTGCTGCTCGCCGGCGCGCTGGCCGGGATGCACGTCACGATCGCGACCCCGCCGGGCTACGAGCCGATCCCACAGATCGTGAAGCGCGCGACCGAAACCGCCGACACCAGCGGCGGGAGCGTCACCGTCACCACGGATCCGCACGAGGGCGTGCGCGGCGCCGACGCCGTCTACACCGACGTGTGGGCGAGCATGGGTCAGGAGCGCGAGGCGGAAGACCGGCGTCTCATCTTCGCTCACTTCCAGTTGAACGCGACCCTGCTCCAGCACGCTGCCGATCGCGCGATCGTTCTGCACTGCCTGCCGGCGCACCGCGGCGAGGAGATCACCGATGAAGTCCTCGACGGCCCCCGCTCGGTCGTGTGGGATCAGGCGGAGAACCGCCTGCACACCCAGAAAGCTTTGCTCGAGCGGCTGATGGGCGGTGCGTCGTGAAGGTGCAGCGACAGCGCCGGATCGTCCAGCTGCTCCGCTCGTCCCAGGTGTCGAGCCAGGAGGAGCTCGCCGATCTGCTGGCCCGCAACGGTGAGAAGGTCACCCAGGCGACGCTGTCGCGCGACCTCGAGGAGCTCGGCGCGGTGAAGGTTCGCGAGAACGGCCACGTCGTCTACCGCATGCCCGAGGAACCGCCGTCGGGCGAGGAGTGGCTCCAGCGGATGCTCACCGAGTTCGTCCTCGAGGTGAACTCGTCGGGCAACCTCGTCGTCCTGCGGACGCCGCCGGGCGGTGCCGGGCCGGTCGCGCGCGCGCTCGACAACGCGGGTCTGAAGGACGTGCTCGGGACCGTCGCCGGCGACGACACGATCATGATCGTCTGCCGCGAAGGCGTGCGCGGCTCGACCGTCGCGCGGAAGCTGCGCGCGATGGCCGGGCAGTTCGCCACCATGAAGGAGGCGAAGTGAGCAAGACGTGCGTGTTGGCCTACTCGGGAGGCCTGGACACCTCGGTCGCGATCGGGTGGCTGCAGGACAAGTTCGGGCTGGACGTGGTGGCGCTTGCGGTGGACGTCGGCCAAGGCGTCGACCACGACGCGCTGATCGCGCGCGGCACGGAATGCGGCGCGACCACCACGATGGTCGTCGACGCGCGCGAGGAGTTCGCACGGGACTTCGTTCTACGGGCCTTGCGCGCCAACGCCTTGTATATGGGCAAGTACCCGCTCGTGTCCGCGCTATCGCGGCCGCTCATCGTCAAGCACCTGGTTCGCGTGGCTCGCGAGCTCGGCGCGACGTCGGTCGCGCACGGCTGCACCGGGAAGGGCAACGACCAGGTTCGCTTCGAGGTCTCCGCGGCGGCCCTGGCGCCGGACATCGAGGTCCTGGCACCGGTGCGCGACGCCGGACTCACGCGAGACGCGGCGATCGCGTACGCGGAGGAGCGCGGCATCCCGATCCCGGTCACGAAGGCGAGCCCGTACTCGATCGACGAGAACCTGTGGGGCCGCACGATCGAGTGCGGCGTCATCGAAGACCCGTGGGTTGCGCCGCCGGCCGACGGCTATGCGTGGACGGCCGACCCGGCGACCGCGCCGGAGGAACCGGACCGGATCGTGATCGCGTTCGACGGCGGCGTGCCGGTGTCGCTCGACGGCTCGGGCTCGTCGCTGGTCGACCTCATCGGCGAGGTCGCCCGGCGCGCAGGCGCGCACGGCGTCGGGCGTGTGGACATGATCGAGGACCGTCTCGTCGGCATCAAGAGCCGCGAGGTCTACGAGGTCCCGGCCGCGCTCACGCTGATTGGCGCGCACCGCGACCTCGAGGATCTGACGCTGGAGCGCTCGGTCGCCGCGTACAAGCGCCAGCACGTCGAACCCTCGTACGCCGAGCTGATCTACAACGGTCTGTGGTACTCGCCGTTGCGAGAGGCGCTCGACGGGTTCATCGACGCGTCGCAGCGGCACGTCACCGGCGAGGTGCGCGTGCGGCTGCACAAAGGCTCGGCGGTCATCGAAGGGCGGCGCTCGCCGTCGGCGCTGTACTCGCATTCGCTGGCGACATACGAGTCGGGCGATCTCTTCGACCACGACGCGGCGGCGGGATTCGTCCGTCTGTGGGGTCTGCCCGTGAAGGTGTGGGCGGAGAAGCAGCAACCGAAGGATCAGTCGTGACCCGGCTGTGGGGCGGCCGGTTCTCTTCCGACCCCGCCTCGGAGCTGATCCGCTTCACGTCGTCGATCTCGTTCGACCGGCGCTTGATCAACGAGGACTGCGCGGTCCTCGCCGCGCACGCACGCGGGCTGGCGCGTGCCGGGATCATCTCCGACGAAGAGGCGACGCTTGCAGCCGATGCGCTGAAACAGGTCGCCGCCGACATCGCGTCCGGCGCCTGTGAGCTCAGCGACGCCGACGAGGACATCCACTCTGCGGTCGAGCGCGCGCTGCTCGAACGCATCCCAGAGACCGCGCCGCGCCTGCGGGCCGGCCTCTCTCGGAACGACCGCGTCGCGGCCGCGTTCCGGCTATGGCTGAAGGAGGCGATCGCCGACCTCGTCGCCGGGCTCGGCGGGCTGATCGAAACGCTTGGCGTCGTCGCGTCCCGGCATACCGACGTGGTGATGCCCGGATACACCCACCTGCAGCGCGCGCAGCCTGTGCGGCTGGCTGATCATCTCGGGGCGCACGCCGCCGCGTTCGGCAGGGACGCCGACCGCCTGAGCGCAGCGAGCGATCGGACCGACGCCTCGCCGCTCGGCGCCGGCGCGCTCGCGGGGACCACGTTGCCGATCGACCGCGCGTCCGTCGCGGCGGACCTTGGATTCGCGACCGTCATCCCGAACACGCTCGACGCCGTCTCCGCGCGCGACTTCGCGGCCGAGTTCCTCGCAGCGGCAGCGATCTGCGGCGTGCACCTGTCGCGCCTCGCAGAAGAGGTGGTGCTCTGGACGAGCTCCGAGTTCCGTTTCGCCGAGCTGGACGATGCGTTCGCGACGGGCTCGAGCCTGATGCCGCAGAAGAAGAACCCCGATGTTGCGGAGCTCACGCGCGGCAAGGCGGGGCGGTTGATCGGCGATCTGACCGGCTTGCTCGCGACGCTGAAGGGATTGCCGCTTGCGTACAACCGCGACCTGCAAGAGGACAAGGAGCCCGTCTTCGACGCCGCCGACGCCCTCCGCGGGATGATCGTGGCGATGGACGGCCTGGTCGGCACGATGCGCTTCGACACAGAACGCCTCACCGAAGCGGCGGAGGACTGGACGCTCAAGGCCACCGCGATCGCGGAAGAACTGGTTCGTCGCGGCGTCCCATTCCGCGACGCGCACAAGATCGTCGGGCGCCTCGTAACCACCGTAGGCACGGATGGTCCCGGCTCGCTCGGCGACGACGCTCTCGCCGCCCTGCATCCCGAACTTCCCGAAGCCGTGAAAGCTGCCACTCTCGGATAGACGTCGCCGCGCCCGCGTAGGATTACGGGCCGTGCCGAAGGCGAACGAGGAAGTCGAAGAACTCTTCTACGAGTGGAGCGATCTGCTCCTCATCTCGGGCGGCGATCCGTTCCGCGCCCGCTCGTACGAGAAGGCCGCGCGCGCCGTCGGCGCCTACCCGAAGGACGTGGCGACCCTCGACGAGAAGGGGCTCCAGGCGATCCCGCAGGTTGGAAAGAACATGGCCCACCGCATCCGCGAATACGTCGACACCGGAACGATGCGCGAACTCGAGGACTTGCGCGAGCTCGTCCCGCCCGGCGTCCGCGACCTGACCCGCATCCCCGGCCTCGGCCCGAAGAAGGCGATCCTGGTTCACGAAGAAACCGGCGTCTCGACGATCGAAGAGCTGACCGACGCGCTCAAAGCCGGGAAGCTGCGCGGGATCAAAGGCCTCGGTGCGAAGACCGAGGAGAACCTGCTCCGCGGCATCGAGCAGATGCAGCAGACCGGCGGCGAACGCACCCGGCTCGACGTGGCGCTCGCGCTCGCCGAGGAGCTCGTCGCCGGGCTCCAGGAATGCCCGGCCGTCGAGCAGGTCTCGATCGCCGGATCCCTCCGCCGCACGTGCGAAACGATCGGCGACATCGACATCCTCGCCGCGTCTGATGACGTCGAGACGGTGATGAAAGCGTTCGACGCGCTCGAGCCCGTCGGCCGCACCATCGCGCGCGGCGACACGAAGATGAGCGTGATCACCGAGAAGGGTTTGCAGGTCGACCTGCGTGTCGTCCCATACGATGCGTGGGGCGCCGCGATGATCTACTTCACGGGCTCGAAGGCGCACAACATCAAGATCCGCGAGATGGCGGTCAAGAAGGACTGGAAGCTCTCGGAATACGGCCTCTTCACGATCAAGACCGACCGGCGGATCGCCTGCCGAAGTGAAGAGACCGTCTACTCGAAGCTCGGCCTGCCCTGGATCCCACCGCAGCTGCGCGAGGACGCCGGCGAGGTCGAAGCCGCGCGGAAGGGCACGCTGCCGGAGCTGATCGCGCTCGAGCAGATAAACGGCGACCTCCACACCCACACGAACCTCACCGACGGGATGGCGTCGCTCGAGGACATGCTCGCGACGGCCGCCGCACGCGGCTACAGCTACTACGCCGTGACCGACCACGCGGAGAAGCTCGCGATGACCGGAATGACACGCGAGAAAGCGCTCGCCCAGCGAGTGAAGATCGCGCAGTTGCAGAAGAAGTTCCCGAAGATGACGATCCTGCACGGCACCGAGCTCAACATCGACCAGGACGGCCAGGTCGATTACGACGAAGACTTCCTCGCCGGGTTCGACATCACCGTCGCCAGCGTGCATTCGTACTTCAACCTGTCCCGCGAGGACATGACCAAGCGCATCATCACCGCGATGGAGAACCCGTACGTGAACATCATCGGTCACCCCACCGGACGAAAGATCGGCAGCCGCCCGCCGTACGACTTTGACGCCGAAGCCGTCTTCGCCGCCGCGGCCCGGACCGGCACCGCGATGGAAGCGAACTCGTACCCCGACCGCCTCGACCTGCGCGACGAGCACATCCGCTGGGCGATCGGGCAGGGCGCGACCATCTCGATCGACACCGACTCGCACGCGGTCGGCCATCTCGCCGGGATCCGGTACGGCGTCGCACAGGCGCAGCGCGGCTGGGCGACGGCCGGCGACGTTCTGAACGCGAAGACGCTGAAGCAGCTGCAGGCGTTCGTCGCCAAGAAGCGCAAGAAGTGACGGCGTCGGGCTCGTCCGGCGCTCTTCCGCTGCGGCCGCTTGTCCGGTCGTTCTTCGCCCGGCCGACGCTCGTTGTCGCGCGGGACCTGATCGGGTGCGTGCTCGTGCACGACTCGCCGGAGGGGCGAACCGTCGGAACGATCGTCGAGGCCGAGGCCTACGGCTACGACGACCCTGGCTCACACGCGAACCGCGGACAGACGCCGCGCAACGCGCCGATGTTCGAGGAGCCCGGCCATGCGTACGTCTACTTCACGTACGGCATGCATTTCTGCCTCAACGCCGTGGCGCACACGCCCGGCGTGCCCGGCGCGGTCCTGCTGCGCGCGGTGGAGCCGCTGGAAGGGCTCGACCTGATGCGGCAGCGGCGCGGCGCAGGTATCAAGGACCGCGACCTCGCGCGAGGACCCGGCCGCCTCACCCAATCGTTCGGTTTGCACCGCGACCACAACAGGCTCGAACTGACGCGTAAACCGCTCTACATCTGCATGGGCGAGCGGTACCCCGAGGAAGCGATCATCGCCGGGCCGCGCGTCGGGCTGGGCTCGACGCAAGACGGGCGCGCGTGGCGTTATCGGGTGACAGGGAGTCCGTGGACGTCGACGGGGCCGACCGGGTTCAGCGCCGCGGCGCAGCGGAGCAAGGGATCTAGCGAGCCGGCGAAACGGCCGGGCGACGGCGCCGGGCGTTCACCACGCCGGCGGTAAGCGCGAGCAGCACCATCAGCGTCGCGCTCGTGTTGGGACCCTCCGGGTGCGCGAGTCGCAACGCAGCCGTCGATCCCGCCGGCGAACCCGGCGCCCCGAGTGGGACGACCAGTCCCGCGTTCACTTGCCTGCCGCCGAGCAACGGCGACTCCAGGCGAGGCCCGACGATGGCGAGCGCCACCGCGACCGGCCGCTCGATGCTGCCGATCACCTTGTCGCCGGGGCGCGGCGTCTTTACGACGACCGTCTCGCCGTCGCGACGCACCGCGCGGTCGCTGGGGTGGTTGACCACGACGCCGTCGCGAACGAACGCCGTCGAGCCGCCGCCGTCGAGGTTGATCGCGTCGGTGGCGCCGAGACCGATCATCAGATCCGCCGCCTCGTCCATCGTCATACCGACCGACCGACCCGCCTGCCGCCCGTCGACCGTGACGAGAAGCATGGATCCGTCGCTCGCCCATCCCGCCATCGTGCGCGGCGCGCGGAGGCGATAGAGGTCGCGCTGCTCCTCCGGGAACCAGCGGTGTCCGTCGCGCACGAGGATCGGTGAGCCGCCGACGCTTTGGGTTACGGGCGGGTCGGTGTCCAGCCGGAGCAACGCTTGCGCGTCTGCCGTCCCGGTCTGAACCCGCGCCCACAGGTCCTCCAAGGCGCGCTGCATCGTGCCGTGGCCCGAAAGGACCGCGCCGTCGGTGGGGATCGGCGTATTGCCTCCGTGCACGAGGCCGGTGATCCGCACGAGCGCGGTCTTGCTCAACCGGATCGTTCCCGCCGGGCGGACGACCTGGAGGGTCATCTCGACGCCGTACGGGTTCGTGCCCGTCGCCGGACCTTCGGCCGGCGTGTACAGGATCAAGTCGTTGGCGTTGCGCGCGACATTCACGCCCGTCAGAGCGAGCTGCTGGAGGTCGCTCGGCACGATCGCCCCGCGCCAGGTCATCGGCCCGGCCGACAGCACGCCGGTCGCGTCCTCGCTCAGCTGGTGGTGCTTCACGTTCGGGGAGCGCAGGAGCTGGCCGTCGGTGATCACGGCGCCGACCGGCTGACCCGTTGCGTCGGCGAAGAAGTCGCCGTTCACCGCGACGATGCAGTCGATGCGCGCGCACATCGAGCTCGTCCGCTCGAGCGTCGGCGACGGTCCGGCGATCGCGTTGTTCGACAGGACCACGCGCAGCTGTGTCGGCGAGTCGGCGGTCCGCACCGCCAGCGTGACGACCTCCGCCGGGTTCGCCCGGGTCAGCGTTGCCTGGAGCAAGCCGGGCGCGAGCTCGTGGCTCTTCACGACCCGGTATCCATCGGGGACGTCGAAGGTCGGCTCGATCTGCGGCGTGTCGGCGCGGGCCGGGGCGGCGCCGATCGCGAGCAGGCAGAGGAGGAGAAGGGCGAGTTTTCGCATCCCGTTTTGTCGCCTGCCGTCGCGCGGGCCGCCACGCAGGGTCGCGAAATATAACGAACGGCGTCAACGAGTTGCTTGCTTGTTCCAGAAGATGCTTCGAACTGACCACGAGGAACCCAACCTCGGGTACTGCTTGCTCGCGACGCGCGTCCTAGGGACGTCGCCTCTCGTTCACGCGCGCGACGTTAGGGGTTCACGTAGATGCGGACGGCCGAGCCGCGCGGGCGCTGCTCGCCGGCGCAGAACGACTGCAGCCAGACGCGTCCGGACGAATGCTGATCGGGGGAGCGGCAACCGCTTATCCCCGCGTCGCCGTCGGGGTTCTCCTGCTTCACGACTTCGACCGTGAACCCGGCGCTCTCCAACGCGGACTTCGCTTGCGACAGCGTCCTGCCGAGCACCATCGGCACGGTTCCCACCGTCGAGTCGTCGCTCACGTAGATGGTCGCGGTCTGACCGACCGATCCGATCCTGCCGGGCGGCGGGTTCTGGTCGCATACGAAACCGTTGGGGTAAGAAGGACAGCTCCGCCGCGACACGCGGACGTAGTACCCGGCTTGCTCGAGCGCGTCGGTCGCCGCAGCCTGGCGCTGGCCGATCACATTCGGCGTGCTGATCGCGCCCGTTGTCGGCTCGGTGCAGATCGCCGTCGGCTCGCTTCCCTTGACGAAGCTCTGCTCCTCGATCAGCGCCGGCGGCGTGTACGGGTTCGGGAGACAGTTCCGGCTGACGTCGACCCGGACCGTAACCAGATCCGATTCGGTGATGGGGAAGTCCAATGGCGGTTGTCCGGCCAAGGCGCCGAGCATGAACGCCTTCCAGATCTGGCCCGGCCACGAGCCGCCCACCACTTTGATCCGCGTCGTCGGCGGGTACATCGGGATCTGGCCTTTCGGGAACCCGACCCACGACACCGCCACGATCTGCGGCGTCATCCCGGCGAACCAGGCGTCGTGGTAGTTGTCGGCGGTACCGGTCTTGCCGGCGGCCGGGCGGCCCAGCTGCTCGCGCACCCCCGTTCCTTTCGCGATCACGTCCTTGAGCGCGTCGAGCGTGAGCGCGTCGACCTGCGGTTCGAGCACACGCTTGCGCGCACGCTTCCATTCGTAGAGAACCTTGCCGTCAGCGTCGGTGATCTTGGTGATCGCGACCGGCGGGGACGCGTACCCACCGTTGGCGATCGGCGCGTACGCCGACGCGAGCTCCAGCGGCGAGACCTCCTCGCTCCCGATCGCGATCGAGGCGAGCGGCTTCAGTGGAGACGTGATGCCCATCCGCTGAGCGACCTGCATCACCTTGCGCGCGCCGACCTGCTGGACGACCTGTGCGTAGACCACGTTGACCGACTTGATGGTCGCCTCGCGCAATGTGAGCCGGGAGCCGAAAGACAGGCTCTCGTAGTTGTGTACGACCCAGGGCCCGGTTGCCAGCGGGATCGTGATCACCGAACCGCCGCGGTAGACGCGCTCGAGGGGGATGCCATTCTCCAAAGCTGCGATGAGCGTGAACGGCTTGAACGACGAGCCCGGCTGCCGGCGGCTCTGCGTTGCGAGATTGAACTTCGAGTACGGATCCTTGTCGTTGAAGTAGTCCCGGCCGCCGACCATCGCGAGCACCGCGCCGGTGCGCGGATCGAGCGCCACGAATGCGTTGCGCGGGTCACGCGCGTAGGGCAGCACCGCCTTCGACGCTTGCTCCGCCATCCGCTGCATGCGCAGATCGACGGTGGTGTAGATGCGCAGTCCGCCCTTGAAGAGCGAATTGATCCGGTCGGCGAGCGTGTTCCCGAGGATCGCAAAGCGCGGGTCTCTCTGGATCAGGTCCTTCACGTACTGGATGAAGTACGCAGCCTGGTAGCGCTCGACCGTTCTCTGCTTCGTCACGCCGAGCTTCAGCCTTGCTGCGGCTGCTTCGTCGGTCTGTGCGATGTAGCCCTGCTCGCGCATCTTCTGCAGGACGACGTTCCGGCGCGTCAGCGCGGCTTTCACTGCGGTGTAGGGGTCATAGTTGGTGGGGGAGCGGATCAACCCCGCGAGTAGTGCGCCCTGCGCGAGCGTCAGGTCGCGCGCATGTCGTCCGAAGAACGTCTGCGCCGCCGCCTCGATGCCGTACGCGCCCTCACCGAAATAGACCGTGTTGAGGTAGAGGTCGAGGATCTCGAGCTTCGTGTACTTATGCTCGAGCTGCCATGCCAGCGACGCCTCGTCGAGCTTCCCTCTGAGCGTGCGTCCCCGGATCACAAGCACGTTCTTGATGTATTGCTGCGTGATCGTCGAGCCTCCCTCGACGATGTGCCCGGCGGCTGTGTTGCGCATGAACGCACGGACGATGGCTTTGAAGTCGACGCCGGGGTGGGTGAAGAAGCGTGCGTCTTCGATCGCGACGACCGCGTGCTGGACGTGGATCGGGACCTGCTCGATCGGGATGCTGTCGCGGTTCTGCTCCTCATGGAGCGTCGTGATCAGCGAGCCGTCGGCCGCGAAGATCTGCGACGACTCCGCGAGACGCTGCGCCGTCGAAAGCGTCTGCTCGAGATTGGGAAGCCGCACGCACGACGTTGCCGCGAGCGCAAGCGTCGCCAGCGCCGCGACGAGCCGGAACCGTCGTGGGAACAGGGGATCCATCACCCGAACGGCCTCCTCGAAAGAACCCCGGCCGCGCCGGGAATCGTAGCGGTCAACCACCTGAGTTGCCCGGTGGTACGATGCCGCCCGCATGGGAGCCGATGCGCGAGAACAGCTGCGTATCCTTGCTTCCGGCGCCGCAGCGATCATCCCCGAAGACGAGTTCTCGCGGCGCCTCGAACGGTCGGTTTCGACCGGTGTGCCCCTCCGTGTGAAGCTCGGCATCGACCCGTCGTCTCCGGACATCCATCTCGGTCACGCGGTTCCGTTGCGCAAGCTGCGCCGGTTCCAAGACCTCGGTCACACCGCGGTGTTGATCATCGGCGACTTCACCGGACAGGTCGGCGATCCTTCGGGCCAATCGGCGATGCGCCGCGCACTCGGCGCAGACGAAGTTGCCGCGAACGCCGTGACCTACGTCGATCAAGCGAAGCGCATCCTCCTGCCGGAGCGGCTCGAGGTGCGGCACAACTCTGAATGGCTCGCGACGATGGGTGTCGACGGGCTGCTGCGACTCGCCGCGCAAGCGACGGTCGCGCAGATGCTCGAGCGCGACGACTTCGCCAAGCGCTACGCGGACGGTCGCCCGATCTCGATCGTCGAGTTCCTGTATCCGCTGCTGCAGGCGCAGGACTCCGTCGATATCCGCGCCGACGTCGAGCTCGGTGGAACCGATCAGACCTTCAACCTGCTGGTCGGTCGCGATCTGCAAGGGCGCTCGGGACAGGAGCCACAGATCGCGTTCACGCTGCCGTTGCTCGAAGGGCTCGACGGCGTGCAGAAGATGTCGAAGTCGCTCGGGAACTACGTCGGCATCGCCGACGCGCCGGAGGACATGTTCGGCAAGTTGATGCGCGTGCCCGATCACTTGATCGGGAAGTACCTGCGACTGACGACGGCCCTCGACCCCGACGAGATCGCGGCGCTCGAAACGTCCGCATCCTCCGGGGGTCCCGCGGCAGCAACGGCGAAGCGCCGCCTCGCCGGAGAAGTCACGGCGCTGTACCACGGAGCGGAGGCCGCCGAAGCCGCCGA
>Ga0075425_100004198_pt1 | contig 14812 bp, 10 predicted proteins | sample SoiMethybrSBSTD4_FD_75300 | JGI IMG/M metagenome (GOLD analysis project Ga0075425, IMG submission 75300) | Bulk soil microbial communities from a Populus tree surrounding site in Tennessee, USA - Soil MetaG P. TD hybrid SBSTD4 | ecosystem: Environmental > Terrestrial > Soil > Tree plantation...
CTGTCATTTTTCAGGAACGCCAACTGATAGAGGCCCGCTCGCAGATACGGCGAATCGAGTTTCTTGGCTTGGGCTTCTTCCGCTGTAGCGCGCGCCTCGTCGAACCGGTTCGTTACCATAAATGCCGTTACCAGGTTCGAATAGTTCAAGCCGCTGGGATTCAGCCGGAACGCTTCTTGCCCATACTCCAGTGATTTGTCGTACCGGCCCATGAGTGCTTCGATCGAACCCAGGTTGGTGTAAGGAATCTCGTCGCGCGGATAGCTCTGCAGCCATGCTTCGTACGATTTCGCGGCCTGCTCCATGTCACCCGTCGCGAAGTTGTGGTAATGCGTGTCGATGTACAGTTTTTCCCGTTCGCTGGCCCGGTCGCGCAGTTCATACGCTTTCTTCCCGGCCTCCGCCGCCATCCCCGCTTCCCCGATGTTGTTGTATGCGGTTCCCAGGGCCGCGTAGGCCATGGCGAAATTCGGGTCCAGTTTGATCGCCCGCTGCAACGGCGCAATGGATGCAGCGAAATCGTTGGCGCCGGTCATCTTTCTGCCCAGGCTGTAGGCCTGCAACGCCTCAAGCGATGATGTCGACGCCTGCTCCACTGGCGTGTCGAATTTCTTTACCGTCGCCAGCGATTCGCCCAGCTTGCCCCGCATGTCGGAGCCGGCTTTCGCCAGCGCGTCCAGCACGTGATTCTTGTCGCCGGCCTGTTCCTGCACGCTGGCCAGCGTGTCGCCCGTCGCGCAGTTCACCGCTTTCAGAATCAGCGTGTACTGGCTGCCGATTTGCGCGATGGAGCCGTTCAGCACTGCGCTGCTCGACGTCCGCTGGCAAACCTCGCGCGCAACTTCCGGGCTCAGCCGCGCGTTCGGCGACTGCTCCATCAGCTTCAGCGTCTGCTGGATGCGTTCTTCCGACAGCATGCTGAGAAACGGCGACTGTTCCAGCTGCACTTCCAGCCCTTGCCGCAACGTCCCGTCAAATACGGAATCGCCGGTAGTGTTGATGAAATCGCCCAGGACCACCGTATCTCTTTCCGAGAGCTTTGCGGACCCGTGCGCGCGCCAAAACCACAGTCCACCGGCCAGCGCCGCAATTGCGGCCGCTGCCGTGATCCCCAATGCATAGCCCTGCAAACGGCCGGGCGCAGCATCTGCTGCACCGGCGGGTTGCGAAGCCCCGGCGCGCGAAGTCGTTGCGGCCTTCTGTCGTCCGCTGGAAATTGTTTTGCCGCCCGCTCCCGCGGCAGGAAGGTTCGGTTCCTCCGCCGATTGCTGCACCATCGAGCGGCTGGAGCTTGTTTCACGCTTCAGCCGCTTCAAATCCGCGCGCAAATCCGAAGCGTGCTGGTAGCGCAGGTCGCGATCCTTCTCCAGCGCCTTATTGATGATGCGTTCCAGCTCGTCGGGAATTTCATCGTTGAAGCGCACCGGCGCTACCGGCGCACGGTGCAGAATCGAATCGAAAATAGCGGCCGAAGTGTCGCCCTTGAATGGCAAAATACCAGTCGCCATTTCGTAGATCACTGCGCCCGTAGAGAAAAGATCGCTCCGCGCGTCCAACTGCTTGCCTAGCGCCTGCTCCGGCGACATGTAGGAAACGGTTCCTACTGCGCTTCCGGGGCTGGTCAGATGGTCTTCGGTCTGATCGTTGCCGACGTTGCTCACGCCTGTTTCGCCTTCCATGCTCTTGTCGGAAAGCGTGAGTTTCGCCAAACCAAAATCCAGAATCTTCGCGTGCCCGCGTTCCGTCACAAAAATGTTGGCCGGTTTGATGTCGCGGTGAATGATGCCCTTGCTGTGTGCCGCGTCCAGTCCTTCGGCGACGTCGGTCCCGATGTCCAGCAGCCGCTCCAATTCGAATCGCCGCTTGCCAATTAAGTGCTTCAGCGTCGCGCCTTCCATGTACTCCATGACGATGAAGACGCGCCCGTCGTGCTCCTGAATGTCGTGGATGGTGCAAATGTTGGGATGATTCAGGGCCGATGCCGCGCGCGCCTCACGCTGGAAGCGCTCCAACACCTGAGAATTTTTGGCTACGTCTTCCGGAAGGAATTTTAACGCAACAAAACGGCCCAGCTTGGTGTCCTGGGCTTTGTACACCACACCCATTCCACCGCCGCCGAGTTTCTCGACAATCTTGTACTGCCCGAGCGTTGCTCCAATCATAGCTGGATGTGCGCTGGGATTCTATCCGCGTAACTGCCGCGGAGTCAAAGATTCGGTGGGCTCGGTCCGCGGTTCCTCGTGGTTGTCAAGCGAAGCGAGGAATCGGCTTTTATGTCGGCCCCGCGGGACCCGCAGGCGCGTAGCTTCCCAGAAAGCGGAAAAAACTCGTCGTGCCGCGCACTTCGTGCAGCGCTTCATGCAGCTTTCCGGGGTCGCCAGTCTGCACGTCCAGAAAAAATTGATACTCCCACGGACGGCCATGAATCGGCCGGCTTTCGATTTTTAGAAGATTGATTCCGTGATCGGCGAACGGCAGCAACGCCGCCAGCAGCGCGCCCGGCTGGTGCGCCAGGCGCAGCGCCAGGGAAACTTTGTGCACTTTGCCATCGAGCCGTGGGTTCAGGAGCGGATTCTGGCTGGGCGAATCCTGCGGCACCAGCAGCACGAAGCGCGTGAAATTTTCGGAATTATCCTGAATGGATTCGGCGAGGATGACGCCGCCATAGCGAACCGCGGCGCGCCGACCGGCGATTCCAGCCGCCGCTTTGTCGCCCCGTGCCAGCGCATCGCGCACGCTACCAGCCGTGTCTTCGGCAGGCACGCGCTGCAGCGCGGGATGGGCCAGGAAGAATTTTTCGCATTGCGCCAGCGCCATGGGATGCGACGCAACTGAACGCAATCCTTCCAGCGTCGCGCCCGGGCATCCGATCAACTGCATCTCGATCGGCAAGATGGTTTCCGCAACAATGGTGAGCTTGCTGTCGAGCAGCAAGTCGTAGACCCGTACCACCGAACCGGCCAGCGAATTTTCCACCGGCGCCAGCAGCGCGTCCGCGGCACCTTCATCTATCGCGTGGAAAGCCGAATCAAACGTCGGCCGCGGCACGGTGACAAGGTTTTCACCGAGCAACTGGATTGCGGCGGCTTCGCTGAACGCACCGGGTTCGCCTTGAAACGCAATGCGCAGGTTCTCGGAGGAGGCTGGCATGAGTAGCAGCGCGTCAGCGCTCGCGGCCAGGCGCGGGCTGGAGTTGGGGGACGCCCTTGCGAAGGTAGTCGTCGGTCTTGTTGAGCCAGTCTTCGCGCGGCGGCGTGAATACATCCAGATCGAGCGTGTCTTCAAGAGCCCAGGCTTCGTGCGGCATGCTGGATGGAATACACAGCACTTCGCCCGCGCGCACCACAATTTCTTTTCCGTTGATGGCGAACTTCAGCGCGCCTTCCAGAATATAAGTGAGCTGCTCGTTGTGGTGGTGGTGCAACGGTACGTGGCCATCTTTCTTGATGAACACGCGCGCCACCATGATCTTCTGTCCGTGAACCATTTCGCGGTCAATATGCGGATTGAGCTTCTCGCGTTCCACGTCTTTCCAAGCGATGTATTTCGGTTCGGGCGTGCCTGCGGGTGCGGTGCTCATTTTGCGCCTCCTGTGCTGCCATAGAGTTTTGCCGCGTTGTCATGCAGGTACAAGCGCGCCAGTGCGATCGCTCGGTCCTGCGCGATAGCCCGCTCGCTGACCAATTCGGCAAGCGCGGCGGCCAACGCTGTGCGCGTAGTGTGCGCGGCCAGCCAGAAACTTTCTTCCGCGCCCAGCGCGTCGTTGAAAGGAAAGGCATCCGAGCCGTACATCATCTTGTCCGGGAAAAGCGTCAGCAGCTGTTTCAGCACGTCCTTGAACTGCGACGGATAAAGCAGTTCGGACTGAAACGAGGTGTCGAGGTAAACGTTCTTCACAGCAGTCAGCAGCGCCGCTTCCTTTTCATACGGCCAGCCGCCGTGCACCAGCACAAAGGTGGTGCCGTGGTAGCGCTGGTCGCGCAAAACATTCTCCAGATTCAGCACGTGGCCCTGGCGCAAGCTGAAATAATCACCGATGCCGACCGCCGTGTGAAAATGCATCGGCAATTTCAGTTTGCCGGCTTGATCCACCATCACGCGGAAAATGTAGTCTTGGAAGACGCGATAGTCATCGGCAGAGGGAACGCCGCCCAAATGATATTTCGCGTAGATAGCCTCGGCGCGTTCGCGCGGCGGGTCGCTGAAATAGAGCGAGCGGAAATACGCCGCTTCGTACTTGATGGCCACGCCGCCACGCTTCTGATTGTCGGCCATGGTGTTGCGCACAAACGCTTCGTAGCCGGCAAGGTCAGCTGGCAGCGCTTCAACATTCAATTGTTTCTTATAGCGCGCCAGCATTTTTTCCTGCAGCGGCACATACACGCCCATATCCGGCGTGCTGGCGGTCTGGTCGCGATTGTCGAAGGGATAAAAGAAAGAGTCGCCGAAGAACACCCAGTGGAAACGTTTGGTGTCGAGATATGGAGCCATGAAGGCGCGATTGGCCAGGCAGGTTTCCACATTTAGCTTGTCGAGAATCTGATCGAAATATGCGGAGCCGCCGGATTTTTTCGCGGCGTTCTTGCGGTCGGCCAGCCACTTGGCGTGTTCGGGTTTGAAGTCGTCGTACGGGTAGCCAAATAGGGATTTTGCCGCGGTGACGAATTCGGGATTGTCGTCGCGCAGGCGCAGCACGCTGCTTTCCTCGGGCGGCGCGGCCATGGCGTCCACGTCGGCATCGTCTGCGAACCCCGGATGCGAGTGATTGTCATAAAGCGGGATGGCGTCAATTTTGCCGAGCAGTTCCTGGTACAGCTTTTGCACGTCGGCGGCGGGATATGGACTGGATTGTGCGGAGGCAAAAGCAGCGAATAGCAGGGCTATTCCCTGGACAACAGCCAAGTGGAACGCACGTTTCATTTTTCCGCTTCCTTAAACAGAGAACAATCAATGCGCCGACACGATTGCCTGCGCTAGAAAAGCTACGCGGGAACGGCACGCCATTTTACAGAAAGACGCTGGATGCGGTCGAGCGCATCTTCCAGAAGACTGCGGGCGCTGACCAGGGAGAAGCGCAGATAGTGGTTGCCTTCGGCGCCAAAGGCCGCTCCCGCGATGGCGGCGACGCCGGCCTCTTCCAGCAAAAGTTTTTGCACTTCTTCGGCGGGCAGCCCGGTGTCCTCGATATTTACCCAGGCATAGAATGCACCTGCGGGAGAGTGGCAGCGGAAACCGGGAATTTTGGCGAGCGACTTCACAAAAAGATCGCGGCGCAGTTTGTATTCGGCGACCATGGCGTCGACTGCGTTGGTAGAATCGCGCAGCGCTTCGACGGCCGCGACCTGGGTGAATTCCGCGGCGCAAGTGAAGGTGTTGAGAACCAACAGGTCCATGGCGTCAATGGCTTGAACGGAAGCTACAGCATAGCCGAGGCGCCAGCCGGTCATGGCAAAACTCTTGGAGAAGCCATCAATGATGACAGTCCGCTCCGGCATCCCCGCCAGGTTCCAGATGGATTTGTATTCGCCGCCAAAAACGATGCGCGCATAAATTTCATCGGTGATGACCCACAGATCGTGTTTGCGCGCGAGCTCGGCGATGCCCTCGACCGCGCCATCATCATAAACGGTGCCGGTAGGATTGTTCGGCGAATTGAAAATAAGAACGCGCGTTTGGGGCGTAATTTTGGCGGCTATTTCGCCGAGGTCCGGCTGAAATTTGTTTTCCTCGCGCAACGCGAACGGAACAGCTTTGGCGCCGAGGCCGCGCGTGAAGGATGGATAAATGGGAAAGCCGGGATCGGGATACAGGACTTCGTCGCCCGGTTCGATGAGCGCCATCATGGCCAGCGACAGCGCCATCTTGCATCCCGGCGCCACGAGAACTTGTTCCGGATTCAGTGAAAGATTTCGCGTACGCGCCAAGTAGTGCGTGATTTCTTCGCGCAGCGCGGGAATGCCGCGAGTGGCGCAGTAGCGGTCACGTCCGGCGGCTACGGCATTGCGCAGCGAATCCACGACCGGAGCAGCAGGATGAAAATCCGGTTCGCCGAGCTCGAGATGAATGATGGAACGGCCCTGGCGCTCGAGTTCCTTAGCGCGCGAAAACACGGCTAGGGCGCCTTCGCCATTGAGCTGTGAAACGCGGGTTGCGATACGAGTCATGTGCAAAAGTTTAGCACCGCTTTCCGCCATTTACTTGCGGCCGCCTCCCGCAGCGCAGACTATTTCATAGCCGGCGGCGGGGTAACCGGAATGCGCAAGCCATCTATGAAACGCGGAAACATTTCAAAGGCGGCAGCGGTGAGGAAGAGTTCGATGCGCTCGGGTTCGGAAAAGGAAGCGGCGAGCGTAGCGAAAAATGCGTCGTCGACAAAAGCCGCACCTTGATGCAGGAGATCAGCGAGACGGAAGCCGAGTTTCTCTTTTTCGGAGTAAGGACCGGACTCGAAATTGGCGACGCTTTCGATTTGCGGTTCGCTGGCGCCTTTCTGGCGAGCCGAAATCGAGTGTGCGCGAATGGCGTAAGCGCTGTGGTGGTGCTGCGAAACGCGGACGGCGATGAGTTCCTTGTAGAAACCGGCGAGCGCGCCATCGGAGAGCAGGGGCTTGAGAAGGCCAGCGACGCCTTGCGCAATTTCGGGACGGTGTGCGAGGACCTTGAACATGTTGGGAACGACGCCGCGGGTGGCGAGAAGGGCGTCGTAAATTTTCTGGGCGTCGGAGGAAGCGGCTTCGCGTTCAAGAAGATGGATGCGAGAAGGAGATGGCATGTGCAAGTCTCCGAACGCGCGCGTCGAGCTGCGCGAAGAAAATTCTCGTAAGTCGTTTGCCTTTAGGAGTTTACCGCGATTTACGGGGTTCGTTCCATGGCCGCGATTTGGACCGGAGCGACGCAACGCGATTTTCCTGGCGAAGTGGCTCGAAATGGAACGGGAAGGCCGGGTTAAACCGGACTAAAAAGCGGGACTGCAAAAAAAAGAGCGCCTGGTTCGAACCAGGCGCTCGTGTGCGACGAAGAAAAGATACTCGATCAGAACGAGTAGCGCAGGGAAAATTGAATCAAGCGCGGCACGCCTTTGGTGCTGGTGATGAAGCCAAAGCTGCCGGGATTTTCCACGTCGGTCGAAACCGGGTTGGAAAAGTTGGCGTGGTTCCAGATGTTAAAGAAGTCCGTTGTGAAACGGATGCTCTGGCGCTCGGTCAGATGAAAATTCTTGATGAGCGAGAAGTCCCAGTTCTGCTGATAGGGACCCCGGTAGATGTTGCGGCCCAGATCGCCGAAACCGGTGACGCAATAGTTGGAGTTCGGCGTAACGGAAGGATCGGTCTGTGTGGGATCGCAAAGCGCTGGATAGAGCAGCGGCGCGGTAGAGAAATTGTTGATGTCGACGAACCCGTTCAAGCGGCTGTGAATGTCGCCATGAGTGTACCCGCTCGAGATGGCGGCGCCCGAAGCGAGGTTGGCGCCGAGAAGCGGCGTGCTGCCCGCGCCGAGGAAAGCCGTGGCCGCGCCAGAATCGAAAATGGAGAAGGGCAAGCCGGACTGGATCACGGTGACGCCGCTGACGCTCCATCCGCCCAGCACCGCGCGTTTGAGGCCTGCGGCCCTGGAGAAGAAGGGCAGGTCGTAGACATAGCTGATCGAAAGACGGTGTGGCCGATCGAAATCGGAAAGTCCGCGGGACGCGTTGATGTTGCTCTGGTCGTTGTAAGCGGTGTTGAAGGCGGTATTGCCGGTGGAGGTCGCGTCCGTGGATCTGGACCAGGTGTAAGCAGCCTGCAAATAACCGCGGGCCCAGCGGCGCGAGAGCGTGGTCTGCAACGAGTGGTAATGCGAGTAGGCGTCGTTGGCAAACAGCTGGTAGCCGGAGTAGCCGTTGAGGCCCGGCGTCGGAGTGCGCGCAATGGCGTTGGAAAGGGTATTGGCGGTAATCGGCAACTCGGTGCCGTCGGCAAGCGTGACGACGACCGGATTGGCCGGCGTGGCGTTGAGAGATTGAATGGCATCACGTGTTTCGCGCAGGTGAATGGCGTGCGTGCCGACGTAGCCGAGTTCGAGGACCCAGCTCTTGCCGAGCGAACGCTGCACGGTGAAGTTCCACTGCTGCGTGTTGGGCACCTTGAAGTTGCGCGGGACTTCGAGCATGAAGAGGCCGACGGTCGAGCCATCGTAAACGGGAGTCTGTGTGGTATCGATGGTGGGGTTGCCGAGACCGTCCACGAAGCCCTGCAAGTGAGAGAACACCGGAATGAAGGACGGATCGAGAGTGCCGGCAGGAGGCAGGGCGTTCGGCGCCGTCTGGAAAAAACTGCCGAGGCTGCCGGGGCCGCCGCCACCAAAGGCGATGGGCAGGAACGGCGACTGGAAGCTCATTTGGTCGACCGCGCCGACATCTTCGCGGACAAAGTAGATGCCGTAGCCGGCGCGAATGGTTGTGCTGTGGTGGCCGAAGACGTCGTACGCAAGACCGATGCGCGGGCCGAGGCCTGTGGAATAGCGATTGTTGAAGGTGGAGTTGTCGGCTGAGCCGGTGAGGCCGGATACATTCAGACTGTTCACACAACTCGGATAGACGAGCGGATCCGTATTTTGCAGAGTGAGGGAGGACTGGACGTTGCCGATGTGGCAAGCGCCATCGGTCCAGGCGCCGAGGAATTCGGTACGCAGGCCCAGGTTCAAGGTCAGGTTGTGCGTGGCTTTCCAGTCGTCTTGGGCAAACAGAGCGAAATTATTCTGCCGGTATCTATGATTGAAAACGCCGCCGCCGCCGAAGCTGACGTCGGGCGCGCCGACCAAAAGACGCTGCCAGTCTGTAAGAGCATTGGCAGTGCTGCCGGCGTTCAAATCGTTGACGAAGAAGAGCTGTCCGTTGAATACCTGAGGAAAGAGCTTGTCGAGGTTGACGAAGTTAACCTCGCCGCCAAAGCGAACGACGTGAGAGCCGTGCACCCAGGAGACGGTATCGAGAAATGTGTAGTTGTTCTGCTCGTTGGCGGTGTTGGATTGCGGAGTGGGACCGATCTGAAAACCGGAGCTGACCAACGTGAATTTGTAAATGCTGCTGGTGAGATTGTTGGTGGGGCGGTCGATGCCCAAATCGCCGACCGTAACGGGGTCATTGTTGATGGCGGAATTGTTGATGTGATTGAAGCCGATGCGGACTTCATTGACTACGCTGGGAGAAAAGAGGTGAGTTTCCGTAAAGTTGAGGAAACGGCTGCGCACCGGCAAGTTGTAAGGGAAGTTGAGATCGGAAGCCGCGATGCTGCCGCCGAGAGAAGCCTGCAGGCCGCCAGCGCCAAAAGGCTCGAAGGTTTCCGCGTTGGAATAGAAGAAGCGGAACGAAACCTTGTCGGCGCCGCCCTGGAATTCGCGGTCCCAATTGGCGGTGAACTGATCGTCGGTGAATTTACCGGGTGAGCTAAAGCTGAAAGTGCCGAAGCCGGTGCCATCGTCGACGACGCTGGGAATCAGGAAGCCGTTGGAGGCGCCGCCAAACTGATTGCTCTTGAAGTTGAGGAGCGCGAGGGTAACCGGATCAAGACCGGAAACACCAGCCGGCAAGCCCAGCGGGAAGAACGTTGAGATCAAAGCCCCCTCGGAGCGATCGAGAGGAATTGCCGGAATGCGGGTGCTGATAAACGTGCCGGGAGCATCGCCACTACGCTGGCGCGTGCCCTGATAATTGACGAAGAAGAAGCCGGCTTTTTCATTGCCGACCGGTCCGCCGAGGCTGCCGCCGAAGATATTCTGCTTGAGAACAGGGCGGGGCTGGCCGCTGGCGTTGAGGAAGTATTCGTTGGCGTTGAGAACGTCATTGCGGAAAAATTCGTACGCACCGCCGTGAAACTGGCGGGAACCGGACTTCAGAATGGCGTTGACGTTGCCGCCGCCGTTGCGGCCCTGGGTGGCGTCGTAGAGCGAAGTCTGGACCTTGAACTCCTGAATGACGTCGGGGTTGGGCAGCGGAGTATTGGTGAGCTCGGCGACGTTATAGTCGGTGGCGGAGATGCCTTCGATGAGATAGTTGTTATTGTCCTCGCGCTGGCCGTTGACGATGATGCGGACGTCGCCGCGGCCGAGGCCCGTGGAGCTGTTGAGTTCGCTTTGCGCGCCAGCGGAAAGGGTCAGCAACTGCTGGAAGTTTTGCGTGGCGAGGGGAAGCGTGCGCACGGCGTTGGAACCGATGGACTGGCCGGTGGTGGCGTTGGTGGTTTCTACGCTGGTGACGTCGGCGGTAATTTCGACTTTCTCGGAGACAGAACCGGGCTTGAGGGAAATGGTGACTTTGGTAGTTTCGGTGACACGGACTTCGATACCTTCCGCTTTGGCTTGCGAGAAGCCGGACTTGTTGACGACGACGTAGTAGGACCCCGGCGGAAGAAGAGTGGCGACAAAGGAGCCGTCAGCGGCAGCGGGAATTTTGCGGACCAACGTTTCGGTGGCGCTGTTGATGATCTGGACTTCGGCGTCTGCGACGGAAGAGCCGGACGAATCAATGACCACACCGCTGATGGCGCCGGTCGCTCCTCCTTGCGCATTGGTGGAATGACCGGAAAAAAGGCCGAGAACCGCGAGTAAGAACACCCCGAGCACGAACTTCAGACTGCGATGCATTGTGATTTCCCCTAACTTGGCTGCACTGTGCAACTCAGGAGGTCGTAACTGACTTTACGAAACCTGAACCCCTCGCGATCCCACCCTGAGCAGGACCAAGGAGAACAGCGCGGAGGTTTCGGACACCGCCCCCTAAAGACTGAAACTAGTGTGTCACTTTCGGAGTGTCAAGGAGCCGTGCACGCAAGATTCCCATCCAATACATCCGAGATTCCGTGTAGAAACCGGAAGGGCGATGCGAACCCAGCTCTTGTTGACATGATTTTGACAAGACGGGCTTGACTGGCCCGTAGCGGACGCCCAGTATGAGTTGCATCCATCATCGGGTCATCGTCGAACTAAGGGTCAGGTCAAAGTCAGGTCACGTCAAGTAGAGACACTAGAGAGTAGGTAACCTCCGCGCTGGCGCAGGCGTCCTACTTATGGACGGGGTCCCCGCCAAGGGGGTGAGCAAATGGTCAGCCATCGCGGAGTTTTTCCGAAGCTATTTCTAGGGTTGTTGATCGCCAGCGGTGCTGGCGGCGGGACGGCGTCTGCGGATACCAGCCATGCACGAATTGTGCGGCTGAGCCTGGTACAGGGCGACGTGCGCTTCGCGCGGGACGTGAAGGGCGACCCGCTGAACGATTCGTCACAACTGAGCTGGGAATCGGCGGCGCTAAATCTGCCGATCCGGCAGGGATACGTGGTGGCGACCGACAACGGGCGCGTGGAAGTGGAGTTCGAGAACGGGGCGCTGGCGTTTTTGGCGGAGAACACGGTGCTGCAGTTTTACGATCTGTCGAGTGAAGATGGTGGGCTGACGACGCGGCTGATCCTGCGACAGGGATCGGCGGAATTTTATGTGAACCCGGCGCGAGGCGACTATTTCAGCGTGACCGGCGGCGACTTCAGTGTGGAAGCGGCGTCGAAGGCCACTTTTCGGATGAACAATTTCGACGACGGCAGCAACGTCAACGTGCTGCACGGACATGTGACGGCGTTGGCGAACGGCAAGAATACTTCGCTTGCCAAGGGCGACGAGTTTTCAATGCGCGCGGGAGAGGCGGATTCGAGCGAAGTAGGGCGAGCTGGTGACAACGACGAATTTGATCAGTGGGCGGCTTCGAGGATCTCGACTTCGGTGGCGGCGACCAATGCTTCGCTGCAGTATTCAAATGGCACGAGCTACGTTTCTGGATACGGCGATTTATATACGTATGGAGCATGGTTCCCGATGGCAGGCTATGGCAATTGCTGGCGCCCATACGGAGTGGGACTTGGCTGGTCGCCGTTTGATAATGGCTCGTGGTATTACGATCCGTTCTTCGGGTGGTCATTTCTGGGCGGATATTCCTGGGGCTGGCTGCCGTACCACTATGGCGGATGGCTGTTTCAGCCGGGCGTGGGTTGGGCGTGGAGCCCGGCAGGAACGCGCGGCGGGCCTGGTGTCGGCAGATGGCAGCCGGTGACGGGAGTGTGGATGAGAGCTTCGAACGGCACGACAGGAATTGTGCCGGTGCATCCGCTCGATGGGCGCGGGAAAACTCCGCTGAACCTGTCGCAAGGATTCTACACAGTGACGACGCGGGGCGTAACGGGGCAGATCACTCCGCAGAGCGACGCCAGGTGGAAAGTGGAAAACAAACCGGGGCGCGAGGTTATACAAAACCAGTTGGCCACAGCCTCGGCACCCACGCGGGTTTCGCGCACCATGGTGGCGAGCGCGGGCGGCGGCGCACGGACAACAAGCGGTGCCGGCTCGACAATTGTGTTCGATTCTACCGAGGGACGGTTTGTGAACTCGGGCAATACGCTAGCGGGTGGCGCGCCCCGTTCTACAGTGGCGGAATCCGGCGGTGCGAATGCGGGAAATGCGCAAGAATCTCGCAGTACACAAGAAACACAACGTGGGATGAAGGTTTACCCGGCGGCGAATCGAAATGGAAATGGCGCTCGGGTTCCTCCGGCGACGGATCGGATGAATGCAAGGGAAGGCCAGGGACGGCAATTCACACCAGCGACCAGGACGGCGCCGCCTCCCCCGAGCGTGCCACGTGCGGTGACCAACGAGCGCGCGTTTAATCAAAGTGGCGGCGGACAGAGCGGCGCCGGGCGCAGTGGAGCGGGCACGGGCGCGTCTGGAGGTTCAGGCGGCGCATCGCGTGGCTCGGCCTCGTCCGGCGGGGCCGGCGCCTCCGGTGGTGGCGGCAGAAGTTCTGGCGGAGGCAGCAGCTCATCTGGCGGCGGTGGACGTCCGCACTAACCTAAGGATTCGGCGAAAAGTTCATTGCGGCGAAGAAAGGCTCCCTTTTTGGAGCCTTTTTTCTTTGTCTGGCGATGGCCTGCTAAGAAAATAGAAATCCTGCGTACCCTACGACTTTTCGCGTGTCGCCGGAGTAGGCAGCCGAGGTTGTGTGCCGAACGAGTTCCGCTTTTTTCGCGCCGATGTGGCGTAACGCGATCAATAGCGCGACGGTAGGGCCGAGACCGCACATGGAGATTTTTTCCTTGTGGCAAGTTTCGAAAAGGCCTTCCGGGTCGAAGGCCTGAATTTTCTCAATGGCCGAACTGTCTTTTCGAAGGGTCGTTGACTGATCTTCGTAATGGTTAAGATCGGTAGTCGTGAGCAGGAGCAGATCGTTTTCTTCGGCAAGGATTTTGCCCAGCGCATTTCCGACGCTCACCAGCGCGTCCAGGTCGAGTGTGCCGAGGGCTATGGGTACAAAGCTGAAGCCGGGGTTGAGCACGTGCAAAAAAGGAAGCTGCACTTCGAGAGAATGTTCGCTTTCATGGGCCAGAGCGTCCTCGCAAAGGAGTGGACAGTAACGCGAGACTTTTGCGGCGAGTTCGGAATCGATGGGCGCGTCACCGAGCGGCGTGCGCCAGGCGCCTCGCGAGAGGATGGCTGCCTCTTCGCCGTAGGGAAAATGTCTTACGCCCAGAACGATGATCCGTTGGGGGAAATTGATTCTGGCAAAGACCGCTCCCGCGACCGCTCCGGAGTAGACATAGCCGGCATGGGGAACAAGGCAGGCACGAACGGTCGACTTTTCTGTTTTGTCGTCAGGCGGCAGGTACTTGCGGATCAGAGCGGCGAGAGCGTGTGGCTCAGCGGGATAAAAAGCACCGGAAACTGCGGGGAGGCGAAGCATGGCGGCTCCGCAAAACTACGAGGCTTTGGAAGGCTTGCCTTTAACCTTGAGGGCTTTCTTGGAGTCGGGATCGTAGAAGACGGTGACCTTGTCACCGTACTGGTAGCCGCCCTTGTCAATAATGGCAAGCATTTGGGCGGAAGCGGCTTCGGAAAGCGTGAAGGTTTGGATGGCCATGTCGTTGCCCTTGGCGCGGACAGTGATCTGCGCGACGGTGGCATTGACGACGGTGCCTTCAAATTTGGGCTGCGAAACTTTGTGCGGCTTGATGATGCCGACCACGATGGGAACGGCGGTGTCCACTGCGGCGCTGACAACCGGAGCGGGAACTTGGGCGTTCGCGTAAGCAGCGGAGCAGGCCGCAACGGCGGCGAGCAGCGCGGCGCGGACCAGGACGGGTTGGCGCAGAAGTTTCATTCGGAGTCGTCGGTGGCGATACGCAACGATTTGAGGAAGCGAATGTCCTGCGGGGTCATGGTCAGCCTGGCGACCACTTTTCGTTCCGCCTCGGTTTCGTTGAAGGAATCCTGGTCGACCTGAATGCGCAGCGATTCTAGGAAGCGGCGGTCGAGTGTGGTGAGACGCGAGTCCTGTTGACCTGAAGCGGCGTCGCGGCGAGCCAAACCGATCGTGGCGTCAAGCTTCAGCACGATGTCGTAGCCGTGCGCGCGGACCCCGGCGATCGCTCCGGTGATGCGGTCCGACTCGGAAACGGTATCGTTGATCGCGTGGCCCAGTTCGCGAAGCAGGTTCTTCAGGTGATCGTCAAGTTGCAAGGCTGGCTTCTCCCTACTACAAAGCAGATTGTAGGACGCTGATAAGTTGGATACAAGACCGTGTGGGGGCGTTGTCTCCAAAATGTTCACAGTCCTTTGGGACAGGTGGAGTGCCGGGCAAGGCGGAAACGCGGCGGGCGGTGCGCTAAGATGAGTGGATATGGCCACGACGAACGGGGTGGAGGGGGCGGCCGCGCCTGCGACCAAGCCGCGGAGCGGGTTCGGGCGATTTTGGCAGGCGCTGAAACAGTTGTTTCATGAACTGGTGGGTGCGGTATTTGC
>Ga0075425_100004199_pt1 | contig 14812 bp, 12 predicted proteins | sample SoiMethybrSBSTD4_FD_75300 | JGI IMG/M metagenome (GOLD analysis project Ga0075425, IMG submission 75300) | Bulk soil microbial communities from a Populus tree surrounding site in Tennessee, USA - Soil MetaG P. TD hybrid SBSTD4 | ecosystem: Environmental > Terrestrial > Soil > Tree plantation...
TACTTGCCGTGCACGGCCATCTCGGGACGAAACGCGGTCACTTTTTCGGGGAAGCCGCCGCCGGCGTCGGCGCGCAGGCGATCGGTCCATTCGATGAGCGTGTTGCGGATCGCGCTGTAGAGACGCGCGAGCTCTTCCTCGCCGAGGTTCGTCGTCATCTGCACGGGCGAGAGACGTGCGCGATGGAGGATCTCATCCGAATACGCGTTGCCGATGCCGCTGAAGACGTGTGGATCGGTGAGCGTCCGCTTGAGCGTGTGGCGCTCGCGCGTGAGTGCGGCGTGGAACGCATCGAACGACATCTCCAGCGGCTCGATGCCGCCCGGATCGAGCGCGCGAACGGCGTCCTCGCCGCGCACGATGTGCAGCGACGCGCGCCGCTTCGATCCCGCTTCGGTGAGCACGAGCGTCCCGCGATCGAAATCGAACGCCGCGAGTCCGACTTTGCCCGGAACTTTCGCGCCGGCGGCGAGCCACTTCAGCCGTCCGGCGATCATCAGGTGCAGGACGATGAACAGATCGTCCTCGAGAGCGAACACGATCCGCTTGCCGAGGCGGCGCAATCCGAGGATTTTCTTTCCGGCGATATCGCTCGGACCGGGCTCGACCGTGCGCAGCAGGAAAGGACTGGCAAGACGCAACTTCTGCAAGGTCGCGCCCGCCACGCGCGCCTCCAGCGCCTCGATGTAAACCGCGATGTCGGGAAGTTCAGGCACGCAAGCCTCATTATCCGACCTCGTGCAGACAATGAAGACTCTCCTCCTCGGATGGATCATCGGAGGGGCGGTGGTGATGCTGATGTCGGCTCAGTCGGCGCAGCGCGTGACGGCCGCGCGCATCAGCTCACCGACAACTGACACCGAAGACCGGACACCGGACACCGGACAACCGACTACCGATTACCGACTACCGACTACCGAATTGATCATTCCGGTGATCGGCATCCAGCGCGCGTCGCTCAAAAACACATTCGACGAAGCGCGCGGCATGGGGCGCTCGCATCGTGCGATCGACATCCTCGCGCCGTACGGCACGCCGGTCGTCGCCGCGGTCGACGGCACGATTCGCAAGCTCTTCAACAGCGGTGCGGGCGGGATCACGATTTACGAATTCGATCGCGCGGAGCAGACGGTCTACTACTACGCGCATCTCGATCGTTACGCCGACGGTCTTGCGGAAGGGAACGTCGTGAAGCAGGGCGACGTCATCGGCTACGTCGGCACGTCCGGCAACGCACCGAAGGGAACGCCGCATCTGCATTTCGCGATCGAGATCCTGCCGCCGACGAAGGAGTGGTGGAAAGGGGAGCCGGTGAATCCGTATCCGCTGCTGATGGCTACGACACCCGCTTCAGAGCCTCTGCGACCTCTTTCGACTTCGGCGCGAGCTTCTGCGCATTGACGTAAGCCTGCTTCGCGTCGGCCTTGCGACCCATCTTCTCGTACAACTTGCCGAGGTAGAACCACGCGGAGACGAGGCGCGGCTCTTCGTCGCCGGGCTTGTAGGCGAGGTACTCCTTCAGCAGTTCCTCGCCGCGCGCCTGATTCGTGCCCGACTCCGCCGCGACGGCGCCGATGCGGAACTTCGCCGGCATGAACGTCGCGTCGAGCTTCAGCGCGTAGTCGTATTCGTGCAGCGCGTTCGGCCAGTTCTTGTCGTTGAACCACATGTTGCCGAGGAAGTAGTGCGCGGGTGCGCTGTTGGGCGCCTCGCGAACGGCTTCGACCGCTTCCTTGCGCGCCAGCTCCGGTTTCTTCTGCGTGATGTACACGCGCGCGTAGGCGCGATGGCCGCGCAGTGCGTCGATCTTCCTGATCTCCGCCGCCTGCTCGAGCGCTTTCTCCTCGCTGCCGCCGATGATGCCCGGCGCCATCAGATAGAAAGAGATCAGACCGTTGCGTGCTTCGAAGTTGCGCGGGTCGAGCTCGACGGTGCGCTCCAGTTCGGCCTTCGCCTTCTTGCCGAGCGATGCCTGTTTGAAGATGCCGGCCTTCTGCGCGAGGTCGCCATACGCCGACGCCAGCATCAGATGCGTCTCCGGATTCCTCGGATTGATCTTGATCGCCTGCTCCAGGAGATCCGCGGCTTTTTCGTTGTCATCCCTGTCGAGGGCGGCCTTCGCGGCGGCGATCAGCTCCGCTTCGGTCGCGGCGTGGAGCGTTGTAACAGCAAAAAGAGCGAGCAGGATGAGAGCCGCGGCGTGTCTCATGTCACAGCTTGTACGCAGTTTGCTCTTGCATGGTTTCGCTAGAATGACGCGCCTTTTTTATGAGCATTGAGACTCTCGCCCCCACGACGACCGAGCCGCGTGCCACGATCCCGATCCTCGACGCCGCGGACGTGACGCGCGTGGCGAGCGAGGCGCTCGATGCGGCGCGCCGCGGTCTCGCGGAAATCGAGAGAGTTCCGCTCGACGATCGCAATCCGTCGCGCGTCCTCGATCTGTGGGACGACACCTCGACGGCGATCGAGGATGCCTTCGGGCCGATCTCGCTGCTGAACAGCGTTCATCCGGACAAGGCCGTGCGCGACGCAGCAGACGTCGCGATTGTGCAGCAGGACAGTTTCGTCACCGGCGTCTTTCAGAACGAGGCGTTTTACGAGCGCGTGCGGCGGATCGAGCCGCAGTCGATCGCGCAGAAACAGTTGCTGAAGGACCTCATCGAACAATTCGAGGACAGCGGCATCTCGCTGCCTCCGGAAAAGCGTCAGCGTTTCAGGGAAATCTCCGAGCGTCTGACGGAGCTCGGCCAGGAGTTCGCGCGCAACATTCGCGAGAACGAAACGCGCCTGACGTTCACGCCCGAGGAGTGCGAGGGACTGCCGCAGTCGTATCTCGATCGCGTGCCGCACGACGAGCAGGGCAACATCGTCGTCGGCTTCGATTATCCCGATTACGTCCCGTTCCTCATGAACGCGAAGAGCGAGGAAGCGCGCAAGCGGTACTGGTTCGAGAACATGCGCCGCGGCACGCCGCGCAATCTCGAAGTGCTCGACGAGATCGTCGCGCTGCGCCGGGAGATCGCCACGCTGTACGACGTGCCGTCGTTCGCGCACTACGTGACGAAGCGGCGCATGGTCGAGAACCCGGAGACCGTCACGCGATTTCTCGACGAAGTCCGCAGCGTCGTCACCGAGGCGGAGATCCGCGACCTCGGAACGCTCGCGGAGCTGAAGGCGGAGCTGACGGGCGTGCCGGTCGAACAGGCGCGCATCGAGCGATGGGACGTCGCGTACTACCGCGAGCGGATGCGCGAGCGGCGCTACTCGATCGATCAGGAAGCGCTGCGCGCGTACTTCCCGACGCCGGAGACCGTGCAGTGGATGCTCGATGTGAGCGGCCGTTTGTACGGCGTGAAGTTCGAGCGCGCGACCGTGCCGGTGTGGCACGAGGATGTGATCTATCTCGACGTCACCGACGCCGCGACGGGATCGCTCGTCGGCGGGATCTATCTCGATCTCTATCCGCGCGACGGCAAGTACAAGCACGCGGCGGCGTGGCCGGTGCGCGGCGTGTCGCGGCGATCGGGACGCAAGCCGATCAGCACGCTCGTCACGAACTTCAATCGCAAGGGACTCACGCACGACGAGCTCGAGACGCTGCTGCACGAATTCGGTCACGTGCTGCACGGCGTGTTGTCGGAGACGCACTACCTCGCGCACAGCGGCACGAGCGTCGAGCGCGATTTCGTCGAGGCGCCGTCGCAGATGTACGAGGAGTGGGCGAGCCGGATGGAGAGTCTCTCGCTGCTCGGCCGCCACTGCCGCGACTGTCCCGCGATCGACGAGTCGCTCGTCGCGCGTCTGAAGAAGGCGAAGAAATTCGGTGCGGGCATCGATTACGGCCGGCAGCTTTTGTACGCGGCCTTCGACATGGCGCTCTCCAGCGAGACGCCCGGCAAATCGATCGACGTGTGGCGCGAGATGGAAGGCGCGACGCCGATGGGTCACGCCGGCGGCACGGAGTTTCCCGGCACGTTCGAGCACATCGCGTCGGGTTATGCCGCCGGCTACTACGGCTACATGTGGGCGAAGGTGATCGCGCTCGATCTCGTGCGCGCGTTCGGCGCGGATCTGATGAATGCCGAGGCGGGGCGGCGCTTCCGGGAGATGATCCTGAGCCGCGGCAGCGAGGAGCCGGCGCGCGTCCTCGTCGAGAGGTTCCTCGGACGCCCCGTCGCGAGCGACGCGTTTTTCGATCACATTCGCGGTGAGTAATCAGTCAAGAATACTTGACACCGGGAGGCTAACGACCTACTGTGTGTCAAGGAGACTTGACCGATGGAAGCCATGTGTCGCGCGTACACGCCTCAGGACTCGCGCAACCTGAAGATCTTCAACTGGTGGTCGATCGGAACGGCGATCGCGTTCGCGGGGACGACGCTCCTTCTCGCAGGTCACTGGATCGAGCGCGGACCGATCGCGTGGGGGCTCGCGATCCTCTCGGTCGCTGCGGCCTTCATGATGGTCCGCTCGTACATGGTCTTTCTCCGCAATGCGGACGAGCTCCTTCGCAAGATTCAGCTCGAAGGACTCGCGCTCGGCTTCGGTGCCGGCGCGTTGTTCATGCTCGGCTATCGCCTCTTCGAGCGCCTCGGCGCGCCGAAGCTGGACATGGTCGATCCGCTGCCGGTGATGGTTGTGTTCTGGGCCGTCGGCCAGTACATCGGCCATCGCCGCTACAGCGGCGGAGGCGACGGCAAATGAACAATCGTCTCCGCGTTCTCCGCGCCGAGCGACGCTGGTCGCAGGCCGATCTCGCCGAGCGCCTCGGCGTCTCGCGTCAGACGATTAACGCGATCGAGACCGGCAAGTACGACCCATCGCTGCCGCTCGCGTTCGCGATCGCGCGACTCTTCTCGCTGCGCATCGAAGAGGTGTTCACGCCCGACGGTGAACAACCGCTGCCGCTGCAGATTACGTAGGACGATTCACTTCTGCGGTTGATCGAGCAGGAGCTTCTCGAGACGCTCCAGCCGGCGACGCAGTTCCGCGTTCTCGGCGCGCAGGGCATCGATCTCCCGCTGCTGCGCGCTGGTGCGCGTTTCGAGCGCCTTCGTCGCGGCGAGCGCGACGCCTCCTTCATCGACCGTGGAGATGGCCTTGTCGGAATCGCCCAGAGCGAACGCCGCGTAGAAATCCTGCGCCATCGGTCCGAGGTGGCGGACGGCGGACGACTCGTTGCGGTAGTTCCACGTCGTGATCGGCATGTTCGCGAGCTTGCGCAGCACCTCTTCGCCGTCGACGTCGAGGAAGTTTTCCTTCCTGTTCCGATCTGACGAATTGGTCCACGTGCCTCCGGTCGTGAGATAGGCGCCGGTGACCGTGTCGATGAAGTGCCCGGTGGTGATCGACCCTGTCCCCGTGGTGTTCGTCAGGTAAATGCCGTTGACCGCGCGCAGCGTGAACGTGCCGAAGCCGCTGTCGGTCGTGTCGACGCCGAAGCTGTTTCCCAGCGAGATAACCATCGCTTTCCCATTTGCGACGTTCGCTCGCTCGCCGATTGCGTAACTCTGATTGGCGCTCGAGATATTGAGGACACCGAGCGCGAAGCAAACGCCGCCGGTGGCGCCGATCGTGTTCTGGTTTCCGATCGCCATGCAATTACTGCCCGCGACGGTGTTCGCGCCACCGAAGGCGCTCCCGCTGCTGGAGCTCACCGTGTTACTCGAGCCAAACGCGACGGATCTCTCTCCGCTGGCGATGTTTCGATCGCCGAACGCTGCCGAGAAGCGGCCGGAGGCCCGGTTACGGGCGCCGGTTGCGAACGATCCGGTGCCGACGTTTGCGTCGTCCCAACTGCCGCCGGTCGTGTAGCCGGCACGGAACGCTGCCTTCGCGCCGTACCACATCAGGCGCGCGCCATCGCCCGTCGCGGGGATGGTGCCGGTGCCGAGGATGTCGGAGTCGAGGACCGGGTTGGGGTCGATGCTGTACGTGCCGATGCCGAGAATGCCGCCGGCGTTGTCGACTCGGAACCACTCCTTGTCCAGCGCGCCGGTGGAGTAGTTTCCGCTGGCGCCGAGCGAGAGAAGGTCTGTCGTGCCGCTCGTGCCGAGCGTTGTCGTGCCGAGGAGTTTGAGGTTGACCAGCGTGTTGGTCGTGCTTGCCGTTTGCTGCGCGGCGGGGGCGAGTAGAACGACGCTGCTCGTATCGACGGTGCCGGTGGCTCCCGTCGCGCCGGTCGAACCCGTCGCGCCGGTGGAGCCGGTGGTACCCGTGGCCCCTGTTGTGCCGGTGGCACCAGTTGAACCGGTCGCGCCCGTGGAACCTGTTGCGCCAGTCGAACCACTGGCACCCGTTGCGCCGGTGGATCCGGTAACGCCAGTTGCTCCCGCCGCGCCAGTCGAACCAGTGAGGCCGGTGGAACCAGTCGCTCCCGTCGCGCCTGTGGCACCAGTCGTACCGGTTGATCCAGTCGCGCCAGTTGATCCAGTTGCGCCTGTCGCTCCCGTCGCGCCAGTGGCACCAGTCGTACCGGTTGTACCGGTCGCACCGGTGGCACCAGTCGCGCCGGTCGAACCGTTGGCTCCAGTGACGCCAGTTGCTCCGCTCGCGCCCGTGGCTCCCGTCGCACCGGTGAGGCCCGTCGCGCCGGTGGCACCGTCGGCGCCGGTCAGACCGGTCGCACCTGTGACACCCGTCGCGCCTGTGGATCCAGTCGAACCCGCGACGCCCGTCGCTCCGGTTGCGCCCGTGGCTCCTGTCGCTCCGATCAAACCGTCCGCACCCGTGGCACCAGTCGCGCCGGTCATACCGGTGGCACCAGTGGCACCCGTCACACCGGTTGCTCCTGTCGCTCCCGTGCCTCCGGTTGCACCGGTGAATCCAGTTGCTCCAGTTGCGCCGGTCGCCCCCGTTGCGCCGGTCGCCCCCGTCAATCCTGTCGACCCGGTCGCGCCAGTCACTCCCGTCGTGCCGGTCGCTCCTGTTGCACCAGTCGAACCCGCGGCGCCGGTTGCACCAGCCGCTCCTGTCTCACCGATCGGTCCCGTCGCACCTGTCGCACCGGTCGGGCCCGTTGGTCCCGTCGCACCGGTCGCTCCCGGTTCACCGGCGCCGAGGAGATCCTCGCGGAATCCCATCTCGAAGCCCGATGCGTCCTGACTCAGGCTCGCCACCTGCGATCCGAGCACCAGCGCGCGGCCGTTGCCGTCGATCGCGTCGACATGCAGCGTGCCGTCGCTCAACGTACCGCTGATGAACGTCGACGCGCTGATCACGCGATGCTCCCACGGCAACAGCGTCACCGGCATCGCGCCGAGCGTCAGGCCGGTAGCATCGACGACCGTCAGCGTCAGCACGACCGTCCCGCCGCCCGTCTCGACCAGAAAAATGTTGTACCGAAAATCGACGGAGCTCCGTAATCCCTGAAGGACGCCGGATTGACCCTTCCCGATTCCGAACTCGGATGGAATGCCGGAGCTGAAAAGTCCCTGCGATTCGGCCACCGTCTGGCCGTCGTTCTGGTTGTAGATGCGTGACGACACGAGCAGCGGCTTCGCCGAACGGATGCGCATGGCGCCGAGGCCTGTGATGCCGAAGAGCGTCTCGGATGCGTTCTCGTAGACCTTCGTCGCGCCGGCGGGAATCGTGTCGGTCGCCGTCGGCGGCGCGGGATTGCTTTGTCCGCTGCGGAGAAAAGACATCTGCACCACGGCGCCGCCGGTTGCCGATGGATTCGTGATCCAAACCGTCGTGTAGAAGTGGCTGCCGTTCGCGCCATCGACGCGGCCGACCGCGGGAAGAATCAGATCAGTGCCGCTGAATCCGGCCTGGATCACCGGCGCAGTGAGCCAGAAAATCGTCAGCGCGGTCGTCATCCAGGCAGTTGGTTTTCTCATGGAAGGGGGAACTCCTCGGACGCCAGTTGGACGGCGCACAGGATAACAAATAACTCGCCGCACTCCTTTACCGTTTGATCTCCACCTCCGCCGCTCCCGTGGCGACGATGCGAATCGACATGGCGTCCGGAAGCGGCGTGACGGAGACCGGCTGGATGGCATCCGCGCGGCCGTGCATGAAGACGTTCGGTGCGAGCTTGCGCGTCAGCGCTTTTCCGATTTCCGTGCGAACGATTGCGAGCTGCGGCGCGAGCGAGAAGCGCGCTTCCTGTTGCAGCCGCGCGCGCAGCGAGATGTGGACCGCGCGCTCGGCGAGTCGGAGAAATGGATTGCGGCGGCGTCGCTCGAGTGTGTAGTCGAGATCGGGAACGATGACGCTTTGCGTTGCTGCGTCGAACTGCGGCGTTCCCTCGAGCCACACGAGGCCGCGATAGTTGCGAAGGCGTCCGCCGCGAAAGTCGATCGATGCCTCGATCATCAGCTTTCCCGGCGCCGACGGCATGATGCGAATCAAATCGATCTTCAGATCGCGTCCCTCGACTTTGTACGTTTTGCCGGCGAACTCCGCCGACGCGAGGCGGCTCGCATCGTCGTACGGCAGTTCGAGATCGAACGGCACGCGCATGCCGCTGCCGGTTGCGTTCGCGACGCGCAGCGCGGGCAACGGCGTCGCGGTGACCGCGGGCTTGTTGCCGATGACGACGCGCGTGCGCGCTCCGAGCGAGAGCGTGCTCGTCGCGATGAGGCCGTTGCCCGCGATCGGCGTGAGCGCGACGCTCACCGGTTCGAGGACGAGCCACGTCCGCGGCGCGAGCTCCGTCGGTGTCTGCAGCGACGTCCAGATCTGCTGCGCCTGCGTTTTGATGTTCGTCAGAATCGGGACGTTGTGATCGATCGTTTTCGCGGCGATCGTCAGTTGCTGTTCGACCTCCGGCGCGATGTAGCGAAGCGTGATGTCGAAGTCGAACCATGTGACCTCGCATCGCTTCGGATAGTTCACGGGCAGAGGTTTCGTCGTCGATCGGATGCGCCACGCCGCGTCCCACTCGAGCTTCGAGTGCAACGTGATCTGCGCCTCACGGCGCGGCTGACCGATCCCGCAGGAGATGCACGGAAAACGTCCGCGACAGGCCTGCAGCGAATAGCGCGCGGTGGTCGTCGCGTGGAGACCGGGTCCGATCATCCGCAGAACGATCGGATCGCGCACCACGTCGTAGTCGATGGTGATTCCCTTCTGCACCTGGCTGTCCTTCGACGTCTTCGGGACGCGCGTTTCGAGCTCGGCCGTGAGTGACGTGAGATCGGCGCGGATCGGAACGACGATCGTCGAGGACTCGGGCGGCGGGGCGGCGGCGAGGAGGATGAATGCGAGAAGGCTCGTCATCGTTGACCGCTCGATGATAATTTCGAACGCCAGCATGTCCGACACCACCACCCGCGGAATTCGCATTCAGGTCGAGTCCGAGTACATCGAGGAGCGAAGCGAGCCGCGGAGCGGTTACTTCTTCTTCGCGTACCACATCCGCATCTCGAACGTCGGGACCGGGATTGCCCAGCTCGTCAGCCGCACGTGGGTCATCACCGACGGCGACGGCAACGTCGAGCACGTGCAGGGTCCCGGCGTTGTCGGCGAGTTCCCCAGGCTCGAGCCCGGCCAGGCGTTCGATTACACGAGCTTCTGTCCGCTGCGCACCGAGCACGGCGTGATGGAGGGGAGCTACACGATGCGCACGGTCGAGGGGGAGACGTTCGAGGCGCGGATTGCGCCCTTCACCCTCGCTGTTCCGGGTGTCATCAACTGAGTCGTGACCCGCAAATTCTCGTTTCTCTCGCTCTTCTTCATCGTTCTCGGCGCAACGCTCGCCGTCGCGATCGTGCTGCGCGTGCAGGCGTATCACGCGTCCGCCGCCGTGACGGAGAGTCGTGAGACGAGTGCGACCGAGGCGCCGTCATCTTCGAATCCGCGGCACCCGAGTGCGAACGTTGCGTCGAACGACGCCATCGTCCCGGTCGTGAACGCCGGCGAAACGACGACGCCGTCGACGATGACGACGCAGGAGCGGATCGCGCAGGCAGCGAAGGAACGCGAGCAGCGATACAACCAGCTCCTTCGCGAAGGCGCGCCGCAGGCATCGGCATCGGGCGCATCGAATCGCAACACCGGCGGTCCGACCGAATCCGAAAACGCGGCGACTCCGAAAAAGGAATCCCTCCTCAGCCGTGTCGTTTCGCCGATCGCGAACGCCCTCGGCATCAGCAAGCCCACGACGACGCAGCCGTCGAACACGGGCAGGCCGAATCAGAATCAGAATCAGCAACCGCAGCCGAAGCCGGATCCCACCGAGCCGCCGGACCCGAATTCGGATGTCAAACCGCCGCAGCTCCTGACGGTGGAGTTCCAACCGAACGTCGTGAAGGACAACGAAACGACGACGCTCATCACGCAGGTGATCGACGATCTCTCCGGCGTGCAGACCGTGTCCGGCGTGATCGCCAGTCCGACCGGCGCGTTGCAGGGATTCGCGTGTCAGCGCGAAGGCGAGACGCAGCGCTACGTCGCGCAGGTCAAAGTGCCGCAGGACGCAGCAGAGGGAATCTGGAAGATCAACTATCTGACGCTTTCGGACAACGCGAGGAACAGCATCAATCTCTCCGCCGCGCAGGGGATGCTTCCGCCGACGGCGCAGTTCCAGGTGACGTCATCGAATTCCGACGCGACCGGACCGACGCTGAAGGCGGTGTGGGTCGATCGTCCGGCGATGAAGGCGGGCGAGCGCAACGTCGTCTTCGTGCAGGCGGAGGATGAGAAGTCGGGTGTGAAGAGCGTGAGCGGCGTGCTGCTCAGCCCGAGCAAGAACGCGCGGCTCGGATTCGGATGTCAGCTCAACGCCGGCAGCGGCGTGTACGAGTGTGCGGTGACGCCGCCGACGTGTCTCGACTGCGGGATCTGGTCGCTCGAGCAGATCCAGGTGCAGGACAACGCCTCGAACATGACGAACTTCCGCGCCGACAACGCGCTGGTGCGAGCGGTTCATCTCGACATCAGCGCGGATCAGTGCGACGCGCAGCCGCCCGAGATCGCCAGTCTCATGCTCGAGCCGCTCGCGGTCTCGAATCAGGAAGCGAACACGATCGTCGCGCGAGTGGCGGCTAACGACGACATGTGCGGCGTCGCGAACCTGAGCGGCCAGGCGCAGGGACCCGGACCGCCAGCGACCGCGCCGCGACTCTATTTCTCGTTCGAGAGACAGGGCGATCAGTGGCTCGCGAAGATCACCGTGCCGAAGCACGCCGCACGCGGCGTCTGGAAGATCGTCTGGATTCAGGTGCTCGACACCGGCCACAACCTCCGCGCGTACGGCGAGCGCGATGCGGCCCTGCAGGGTGTGACGTTCCGCGTGAACTGATTAGAATGATCGGACGCGATGACTGACGACGAACTGAAACGGCTCTTCGAGGAAATGCGGCAAGAAAACGCTGCGACGCGGAAGGAAAACGCCGCGGCGCATGCGGAGACGCGACGGCTCTTCGACGCGAAGGCCGAGGAGATGAAGCGTCACTTCGACGTCACACGCGAGGACGTGGAAAGAAGGTTCGATTCGCTCGCGGAAGCGGTCCAGATGCTCGACGAGAAGATGGAGCGCAGGTTCACGGACGTCGACAGCTCCATAGCCGAGACTCAGGCCATGATCAAGTTCTCGCACAGGGAGCTCGATCGCCGGATCTCGGTCCTCGAAGAGACCGTTGACGACCTTCAGTCACGCGTCCAGCGCCTCGAAAAACCGCCGCACTGATCGCCTCCCGACCGGGCCCTGCCGTGGCGAAAACGGGCCGTCCAAAATATTTTTTGGACCCCATCCGTTGCGCTGGAGTCGGTCGTGACGACCCCGCGAATTTCGAGTAAGATACGCGCCCCAACCGTTCTCACGACCGAGAACCAATCACGAAAAGGAAGTCACATCCCATGAGCCAGTCGAGAGAGAGCGCCGAGGCTACGTCATTTGCCGAGGCGATGGAGAATTTTGACCTCAAAACTCCCCAGCAGGGTGAGCCGCTACGCGGCACAATCGTCTCGATCTCCGGCGAAGACGCCTACATCTCTTACGGTGGACCTTCCGAGGCCATCATGGACGTCGCGGAGCTCGAGGGTCTCGACATTGGCGACACCGTGGAGGCGAACGTCGTCAAGACGGGCGCCGAGATCCGGGTCTCCCGCAAACTGATGAAAGGCAAAGCCACGCTCGATCAGCTTCGCGTGGCCGCCGAGAATCACCTGCCCGTCGAAGGCAAAGTCACCGGCCGGAACAAGGGCGGCTTCGACGTGAACGTCAGCGGTCTCCGCGCGTTCTGCCCGCTCTCGCAGATCGCCCTCGGCAAGATCGAGAATCCCGACGCGTTCCTCAATCAGCTCCTCGAGTTCAAAGTCACCGAGCTTTCGGATGACGGCCGCCGCATCGTCGTTTCGCGCGCGGCGCTTCTGAAGGAAGCCGCCGCAGCCCGCGCCGCCGAGACGCGCGATCGCATCGTTCCGGGCGCGGAGCTCACCGGCCGCGTGAAGACGCTCACGCCGTTCGGCGCGTTCATCGACCTCGGCGGCATCGACGGTCTTCTCCACGTTTCCGAGATGAGCCGCCGCCGCGTCACCGATCCGAAGGAAGTCGTTCAGATCGGACAGGAAGTCCACGTCAAAGTCATCAAGGTCGAGAACGACGGCAAGCGCATTTCGCTCTCGATGAAGGATCAGGAACCGGATCCCTGGTCGGACGTCGCCGATCGCTATCCGGTCGGCTCGCAGTTCAGCGGACGCATCGTCCGTTCCACCGACTTCGGCTACTTCGTCGAAGTGGAGCCGGGCCTCGACGGTCTCGTGCACGTCTCGCAGCTTCCCCTCGGCGTGAAGGCGGGCGATCAGGAAGTCGCGATCGGCTCGCCCGTGCAGGGCTGGGTTCGCGAAGTCGATCCTTCGAAGAAGCGCCTCTCGCTGTCGCTCCGCGCGGTCGCGGTCAACGATCCGTGGGAGAACGCCCATCAGCGCTATCCGATCGGCAAGGTCGTGCAGGGCACGGTCGATCACGGCGCCGCGCCGGGAATCTTCGTCGAGCTCGAGCCGGGCCTGACGGGCCTCATCCCGAACTCGGAGATCGCCGTGCCGCCGGGCGCCGATCCGTCGCAGGTCCATCACGCCGGCGAGAAGCTGATGGTCCGCATCATGAGCATCGATGCGAACCGCAAGCGCATCTCGCTGAGCCACGAGGCGGCGAAGGCCGCCGCGGAGCGCGAGGAGTACACGAAGTTCATGGACGAGCGGAACGACGAGTCCGCGGGCGAGAGCGCGATGGCGCTCGCATTCAAGCGCGCGATGGAAAAGAAGCGCTAGTTCGATAGAGGGCGGAGCGCAGAGGGCGGAGGCAGAAGCTCGGTTTTTCTTCTGCCCTCCGCCCTCTGCCCTCCGCCCTCTTTTTCTTTAGCGAACGAACTCCGCGTTGATCTGCACGCTCACTTCATCCGCAACGGCGACGCCGCCGCCGTCGAGTGCCTTGTTCCAGATGATCCCGAAGTCCTTGCGGTTGATCTTCGCCGTCGCGGTCGTTTGAACCTTGTTTCCCGCGGCGGTGAAGCGATCGACGTCGAGCGTCACTTCCTTCGTCACGCCGTGCATCGTGAGATCGCCGACGATCGTGAGGCCGCCGCCGCTGCGCGCGACGCGCTTCGAACGGAAGACGATCGTCGGATACTTCGCGACCTCGAAGAAGTTCTCGCTGCGCAGGTCGTTGTCGCGATCCGCGTTGCCGGTGTCGATCGATGCCGCGTCGATCGTGATCTCGACCCGCGCGGCGGCGGGATTGGCCGGATCGCCGGTCGCGCTGCCGCTGAATTTGCGGAACGTTCCCTTCGCCTTCGACACGACCATGTGCCGCACGCTGAAGCCGACCGACGAATGGGCCGTGTCGAGCTTCCACGTCTGGGCATGCGCTGCGAGCGGAGCGATAAAAAACAGCAGAACGGCGATGAGCTTTCTCATCGATTGATCTCCGAGAATTTGAGAGTGATCAGGTAATCGCCGCGCGCCCATTCGATCGTGAACGGCGCCAGTGCGCCGCCGGCCGCGCGATAGTCGCTGAAGCGGATCTCTTCCGGAACGAATCCGAGCTCGGTCTGCGTGCCGCTCTGCGCGCGCTGCAGGAGGCCGGTCGTTGCGTCGAACGTCAGATGATCGGGCGGATTGTCGTCGGACGTCGCCGCCACGACGATCGCATCGCTGCTCTGCCGCGCGACGCTTTTCTCGCCATACGCACGATCGACGTCGATCGCGCCGAACTGCCATCGCGCGAGCGCACGCTCGAGCGGCGGAGGCACCTGCACCGTGGCGCGAATCGCATAGCCGCCGCTGTCGCGCGGCGTCAGCTCGAACGTTCCTTCGCGGCGCTCATCGAGTCCGCCGACGATGGTGATGTTGCCGCTCGCGTGCGTGATCGCCGCGGCGGTTGCCGGCATCGCCGACGCGTATCGCGAGAGCACCGATCCGACGTCGGGCAGCGGCGCAATCGCCGGTTTCGGCGCGAGCATCTTCTGCCATCCCGCCTGCGCGACGTCGGGAACGGATGCGGGGAAGTCGCGGCCGCGATGGCACGTGTAGCACGTGACCGTCGGCTCGCCCTGGAACTGCACGCGATTGATCTCGCGCGTGAGGCGAATCATCTGTCGCGCAATCTGCTTTTCGTTGACCGACTCCTCCTCGAAAAACTCCGTGTGGCAGTGGCTGCAGGTGACGCCGAGGGAGTTGGCCATGAAGGCCATGACGGAGTAGAGCTGCGAGGAGGGGAGTCCGTTGAGGACCTCAATGTTGTGAAAACGTTTTTCGGCGGGCGGATCGCTCTCGCTCGTTTTCGCGCGCATCGCGCCGAGCATCGCCGGGTCGAGGTGCACGTCGGACGTGATCTGTTTCTGAACGCGGATCGCATGGCAGG
>Ga0075425_100004200_pt1 | contig 14810 bp, 14 predicted proteins | sample SoiMethybrSBSTD4_FD_75300 | JGI IMG/M metagenome (GOLD analysis project Ga0075425, IMG submission 75300) | Bulk soil microbial communities from a Populus tree surrounding site in Tennessee, USA - Soil MetaG P. TD hybrid SBSTD4 | ecosystem: Environmental > Terrestrial > Soil > Tree plantation...
GCCATCTTCGGCCGCATCCGCGCCGGCGAGCCGATTTCCTTCACCATCCGCAATCCGCAGATCATCGAGGCGATTCGCGCCGCTGCGGGCGGGCGGACGCAGCGTTTCGAGATCAACGAGCGCTTGCCGGTCGAGCGCGCGCTCGAAGCGCACGTGGCGCCGGTCGTTTTCGCCCACGAATTGCCGGAGCTTTTCCTGCTCTCGTTCCGCGACCTCACCCACGAGCGGCGGCTAGCCCAAATGCGTACCGATTTCGTCGCCAATGCGAGCCACGAATTGCGCACCCCGCTCGCCTCGCTCCTGGGCTTCATCGACACCTTGCGCGGGCCGGCGCGCGATGATGCGAAAGCGCGCGAGAAATTCCTGCAGATCATGGCCGAGCAGGCGCGCCGCATGTCGCGGCTGATCGACGACCTGATGTCGCTCTCGCGCATCGAACTCAGCCTGCATCTGCAGCCGCAGACGCGGGTCGATCTCGCGGGAATCGTCGCCCAGGTGTGCGACACGATGACCTCGCTCGCACGGGAGCGCGGCGTTGCGCTGCAGCTGCGGCGCGAGGCCGCGGAGGCTTTCGTGCTCGGCGACCGCGATGAATTGGTTCGCGTGTTCGAGAACCTGATCGAGAATGCGATCAAATACGGCGCTTCCGGCGAGCGCGTGGAGGTCACGCTATCCGTGGCTGCGGGCGAGGCCGCCGTCTCCGTGCGCGATTTCGGCCCGGGGATTGCGCCCGAGCACTTGCCGCGGCTGACCGAGCGCTTCTATCGGGTCGATGTGGAGAAAAGCCGCGGACAGGGCGGCACCGGCCTCGGGCTTGCGCTGGTGAAACATGTTCTCGCCCGGCACCGCGGCACGCTTTCGATCGAGAGCGAGGCGGACAAAGGCGCGATATTCACAGCCCGCATTCCACTGGCCGATTCCGGAATTTCGAAACCGCAAGCCGCTACAGCCTCTTGATCTGTCATCCAACTGTCATCTGATTTTCATAGAACCGTGACGGAGGGCGCCTAGGAGTCGAGCGAGCAAAAACAGACAAGACAGGAAAAACGATCATGCGGCTCGCATCCATTCTCCTTTCCACCGCTTTCGTAATCGCGGGCTCCGCGCTCGCGGGTGAGACACGCGCCGCCGACATCTCGGGTGCCGGCGCGACTTTTCCCTACCCGATCTACGCCAAATGGGCCGATTCCTATAAAAAGGAAACCGGCGTTGGCTTGAACTATCAGTCGATCGGCTCCGGCGGCGGCATCAAGCAGATCACGGCGCGCACCGTCACTTTCGGCGCGTCCGACATGCCGCTCAAGTCCGAGGACCTCGCCAAGGGCGAGTTGATTCAGTTCCCCACCGTGATGGGCGGCATTGTTCCAGTCGTAAACCTTGATGGCTTCAATAGCGGCGACCTGATCATCGATGGCCCGACGCTCGCCAAGATCTTCCTGGGCGAGATCAAGACGTGGGACGACCCCGGGATCAAGAAACTCAATCCGCACGCGAAGCTGCCCTCGCAGGCAATCGCGATCGTGCATCGCTCCGACGGCTCCGGCACCACCTTCATCTTCACCAACTATCTGTCGAAGATCAGTCCCGAATGGCAGTCCAAGGTCGGCTCCAACACCTCGGTCGAGTGGCCGGGCGGCATTGGCGCCAAGGGTAACGAAGGCGTCGCCAACAACGTGGTGCAGACCAAGGGTTCGATCGGCTACGTCGAGACCGCCTATGCCAAGCAGAACAAGCTGACCACCACCAAAATGATCAACAAGGACGGCAAGGCGGTATCTGCGGCTCCGCAGGCCATCATGGCTGCGGCCGCCGGCGCCGATTGGGCGCACGCGCCCGGCTTCTACATGATCCTGACCGATTCGCCCGGCGCGGCGTCGTGGCCGATCGCCGGCGCCACCTTCATCCTGATCCCCAAGCAGCCGAACGACCCGGCGGCCGCGCAGGAAGCGCTCAAGTTCTTCGACTGGGCCTACAAGAACGGCAGCCAGATGGCTTCGGAACTCGACTACGTGCCGATGCCCGCGAACGTGGTCGGGCTCATCCGCAAGACCTGGGCGGAGAGCGTCAAGGGCCCCGACGGCAAGCCGGTGTTCGCGAGCACAATGTAACGCGTGAGAGCCGTAAGTGGCGTTCGCCTAGGTAGCGTTCGCGTAGCGCGGGAGGCCGGGTCCGCCGCCGGCCTCCTTTGCGCGTGCACAGTCGGGCCCCGTGTGACAGTCGAGTAGGCAAGCCAATGGCCGAGTTGACGATGGGAGCGGTACAATTCGCGGAGCGCGCGACGACGCTCAAGCGCTTCATCGCCACCGATTCCTTTTTTAGGCACCTCACACGCGCGGCGGCGATCTCCGTTCTTGCCATCCTGTTCGGCGTCTTCGTCTCGCTCGCGCTCGGCGCCTGGCCCGCCTTCCGCACCTTCGGCCTCGATTTTCTCACGGCGCAAAGCTGGAATCCGGTGACCGAAAAATTCGGCGCGCTCGCCCCGGTCTACGGCACCCTCGTCACCTCGCTGATCGCCATGCTGATCGCGGTCCCGGTCGGAATCGGCATCGCGATCTTTCTGACCGAGCTCTGCCCGCGCCTCCTTCGACAATCGATCGGGATCGCCATCGAGTTGCTCGCGGGCATCCCCAGCATCATCTACGGCATTTGGGGTCTTTTTGTTTTCGCGCCGTTTCTGCAACAGCATGTGCAGCCCGCGTTGATCGATCTTTTCGGCGGCGTGCCGCTGCTCAACCAGCTGTTTGCCGGGCCGCCTTACGGCATCGGGATATTCACGGCAGGGCTCATTCTGGCGATCATGGTCATTCCCTTCGTCAGCTCGATATCGCGCGACGTGTTCGAGACCACGCCCGCGGTGTTGAAGGAATCCGCCTACGCGCTCGCCGCAACCAAATGGGAAGTCATCTGGAGCGTCGTGCTGCCCCACGGCCGTGCCGGCGTCCTCGGCGGCGTCATGCTCGGGCTTGGCCGCGCCCTCGGCGAGACGATGGCGGTCACCTTCGTCATCGGCAACGCGCACAGGATCAGCGTTTCCATTCTCGCGCCCGGCACGACGATTTCGGCGACCATCGCCAACGAATTCACCGAAGCGGTCGGCGATCTCTACACCGCCTCGCTGATCGCGCTCGGATTCATCCTGTTCGTAATTACCTTCATCGTGCTCGCGCTTGCCCGCTACATGCTCTCCCGCTTCGAATTGCGTACCCGGTGATGCGATGATGAGCCGGTATTCCCGCCGTCTCCTTCGCAGCAGGGTGTGGCTCACCTTCTCGGTCGGCGCCGCGGCCTTTGGCCTGCTGTGGCTTGTGCTGATTCTGTCGACGCTCGTCTGGAATGGGCTTGCCGGACTGAGTTTCAGCGTCTTCACCGAAATGACACCGCCGCCGGGCGGCGCCGGCGGCCTGCTCAATCCGATCATCGGCAGCCTGATCATAACGGCGCTGGCGGTTGCGATCGGAACGCCGGTCGGCATCCTCGCCGGAACCTATATGGCCGAATACGGCCGCTTCGATCGCATCACCTATGCGATCCGCTTCATCAACGACATCCTGCTCTCCGCCCCCTCGATCATCGTGGGTCTCTTCGTCTACGAAATTCTGGTCGTGCCGATGGGGCATTTCTCCGGCTTCGCCGGCGCCGTCGCGCTTGCGGTGATCGTGATCCCCGTCGTGGTGCGCACCACCGAGGACATGCTTTTGCTCGTCCCCAATCAAATGCGCGAAGCGGCTTCCGCGCTGGGCGCGCCGCAATGGTTCGTGATCTCGCGCGTCGCCTATCGCGCCGCACAAGCCGGGATCATCACCGGCGTCCTCTTGGCGGTCGCGCGCATCTCGGGCGAAACGGCGCCGCTTCTATTTACCGCGCTCAACAATCAATTCTGGAGCATCAACCTGAATACGCCGATGCCGAGCCTGCCGGTGGTGATCTTCCAATTCGCCTTGAGCCCCTATGAAGACTGGCAGCGCCTCGCCTGGACCGGCGCGCTGCTCATCACCGCGGCGGTGCTGAGCTTGAGCGTTCTCGCGCGCACGCTCGCCTCGAAGGGAGGGGAGCGATGAATTCGATCGCGGTGCGCGCGGCGGCCGACAACATCCCCAACACGCGCGAAAAACTTTCGATCCGCGCCCTGTCGTTCTTTTACGGTGAGGCCAAGGCGCTGAACGGCATCGATCTTCAGCTCCACGAGCGCCAGGTTTCCGCGCTGATCGGGCCGTCGGGTTGCGGCAAGTCCACGCTGTTGCGGGTATTGAACCGCATGTACGCGCTCTATCCCAATCAGCGCGCGGAAGGCGAGGTTTGGCTCGATGGCGAAAACATTCTGCGTCCCGAGCAGGACCTGAATTTCCTGCGGGCGAAGGTCGGCATGGTGTTCCAAAAACCGACGCCGTTTCCGATGTCGATCTACGAGAACATTGCCTTCGGCCTGCGTCTCTACGAGAAGCTTTCTCGCGCCGAGATGGGCGAGCGCGTCGAGCGCGCGCTCACCAGGGCGGCGTTGTGGGAGGAGGTCAAGGACCGGCTGAATGCGTCCGCGCTCGGCCTTTCGGGCGGCCAGCAGCAGCGTCTTTGCATCGCGCGCACCATCGCGGTGAAGCCGGAAGTGATCCTGCTCGACGAGCCGACTTCGGCGCTCGATCCGATCTCGACCGCCAAGGTCGAGGATTTGATCGACGAATTGAAACGCGACTTCACCATCGTGGTCGTCACCCATAACATGCAGCAGGCGGCGCGCGTCGCCGACCGCACGGCCTTCCTCTATCTCGGCAATTTGATCGAGGAGGGTCCGACCAGCATGATGTTTAACAATCCGAAAGACCGCCGCACGCTTGACTACATCACGGGCCGCTTCGGTTGAGGTAGGAAGCCATGAAAGAGCACATTGTCACCTCGTACGAAAACGAACTTCGCGATCTCGGTCGCAAAGTCGCCGAGATGGGCGGACGCGCCGAGCGCCTCGTCGCCGATTCGGTCACCGCCCTCCTGAAGCGCGACACCGCGCTCGCCGAGCGGGTCATCGTGCAGGACAAGACGGTGGACGTGCTTCAGCGCGAGATCGAGGAAGCGGCGATCGCGATGATCGCGCGCCGCCAGCCGCTCGCCACCGACCTGCGCGAAATTGTCTCGGCGCTGCGCGTCGCGGGCGATCTGGAGCGCGTCGGTGATCTCGCCAAGAACACGGCGAAGCGCGCGCTCGCGCTCGAGGGCGAGTATCGGGCGCAGAAACAATTACGCGGCGTCGAGCACATGAGCGAGATCGCAATCGAGCAGCTGAAAGCCGTGCTCGACGCCTACAGCAATCACGATGACGCGCGCGCGCTCGCGGTGTGGAAGCGCGACGGCGAGATCGACGCGATCTACACCTCGCTGTTTCGCGAGCTTCTGACCTACATGATGGAAGACCCTCGCCACATCACCCTCTGCACCCACCTGCTGTTCGCCGCGAAGAACATCGAACGGATCGGCGATCACGCCACCAACATCGCCGAAACCGTGCATTATCTCGTGGTCGGCGAGCCGCTTTCCGACGAGCGTCCGAAGTCCGATACTTCGAGCCTGACCAAGATGAGTGTCTCGCGCTGAGAAAACCGCTCGCATGAAGCCGCGCATCCTGATCGTGGAGGACGAAGAGGCGCTCGCGACGCTTCTTCGTTACAACCTCGAAAAAGAAGGCTTCGAGGTCGAGACGGTCGTGCGCGGCGACGAAGCCGACACGCGGCTGAAGGAACAGGTGCCGGATCTGGCGATCCTCGACTGGATGCTGCCGGGCCTCTCCGGCATCGAGCTCACGCGCCGTCTGCGCATGCGGCCCGAGACCGCGCGGCTGCCGGTGGTCATCTTGACCGCGCGCGGCGAGGAGGCCGAGCGCGTGCGCGGCCTTGCGACCGGCGCCGACGACTACGTGGTGAAGCCGTTCTCGGTGCCCGAACTGGTCGCGCGCGTGCACGCGCTGTTACGCCGCGCCAAGCCCGAGCAGGTGGCGAAATCGCTGAAGGCGGGCGAAATCGAGATCGACCGCGAAAAGCGCCGCGTGCATCGGTCCGGCCGCGAGATCGAACTCGGTCCCACCGAGTTCCGCCTGCTCGAATTTCTGATGATGAGCCCCGGCCGCGTTTTCTCCCGCGAGCAATTGCTCGACGGCGTTTGGGGCCGCGACGTCTATATCGACGAGCGCACGGTCGACGTGCATGTCGGCCGCTTGCGCAAGGCGCTCTCGCGCGGGCGCGAGGCCGATCCGATCCGCACCGTGCGCGGCACGGGTTATTCGTTCAACGAGCGCTTCGTCTCCGGCCGCTAACCCCGCATCGCACGCCGCTCGCGGCGGCGATCGGCGAGCGGCTGATAGGCGATGCGCGAGTGATAGGGGCAATAGGGGAGCCCGGTCTTGGTCTGCGAGCCGCAATAGGCGAAATCTTCCGCGCCCGGGTCGCCGATCGGCCAGCGGCAGGTCGCTTCCGAAAGTTCGGTGATCGAAACGCGCGGGCCCATCGGCACGACATGGGCGAGCGGGTCGGCATCGGCCTCGAATTCCGACTCGTAGGAGGGCATCAGCGCCGTGTTGCCGTTGAAGCGCATGCGCGGGCGCATCGAGGCCGGGCGCGCCTTGCGGACGCGCGGTACCCCCGAGGAAGGGCTTTTCGCCCGGCCGGATAGCCCCAGCCGGTGGACCTTGCCGATCACGGCGTTGCGCGTGACGCCGCCGAGCTCGGCCGCGATCTGGCTCGCCGACAGCCCGTCGGCCCAGAGTTTCTTCAGCAATTCGACCCGTTCTTCCGTCCAGTTCATCGTCGTTTCCCCCGTGGGACTTCCTGCGCGGCCGCCGCCGCCCTGACCGGTGGAATCCCTTCAGGTGGCCGGAATCGGGTATTCCCCGCTCCGGCTGCTTGCCGTAACGCCAACGCCTGAAGAACGTCCGCCGCACGAGATGTCGTATTCGACGGCTCGTACGCTACTATAGGCAGACTCGCCGCGACAAGAGTCCCGGGGAGGTCAGCGCCGCTTTCCCCCAGGATGTATGTTGTTTTCCCCAAAAACTGCGGTGTTTGCGGGGCACAACGCATTCGTCACGGCGAGTTGACAGGGTCGGCGGCTCCAATAAATTGCCCGAAGTGCCGCTCGTACCGCCGGGCGGCACCTTTCGTTTCGGCGTTTTCCGGTTTCGCCGGTCTTTTGGAGGCGGTCTTGATCGCTCCGTTGCTGCCGACCTACGCGCGCGCCGACCTCGCCTTCGAGCGGGGCGAGGGCGCTTGGCTGTTCGGCACCGACGGCAAGCGCTACCTCGATTTTTCCGGCGGCGTCGCCGTGAACGCGCTCGGCCACGCGCATCCGGCGCTTGTCAAGGCGCTCACCGAGCAGGCGCAGAAGGTCTGGCACGTCTCCAATCTGTTTCGCATTCCCGAGGGCGAGCGGCTCGCCAAGCGCCTCGTCGAGGCAAGCTTCGCGGACACCGTGTTCTTCGCCAATTCCGGCGCCGAGGCGATGGAATGCGCGATCAAGATGGCGCGCAAGTATCACGCCGTCTCCGGCAAGCCGGAGAAGATCCGCTTCGTCACCTTCGACGGCGCCTTCCACGGCCGGACGCTCGCGACGCTCGCCGCCGCCGGCAACCAAAAATATCTCGAGGGCTTCGGCGAGCCGGTGTCCGGCTTCGATCAGGTGCGCTACGGCGATCTCGAGGCCGCCAAGAAGGCGATCACGCCCGCGACCGGTGCGATTTTGGTCGAGCCGATCCAGGGCGAGGGCGGCATTCGCGTGCCGCCGCCTTCCTTCCTGCGCGGCTTGCGCGAGCTCTGTGACAAGAACGGGCTGTTGCTGGTGCTCGATGAAGTGCAGAGCGGTGTGGGCCGCACCGGCAAGCTCTTCGCTTATGAATGGACGGGCGTGGAACCGGATATTGCCGCCATCGCCAAGGGAATCGGTGGCGGCTTTCCGCTCGGCGCCTGCTTGGCGAGCGCAGAAGCAGCGAAGGGCATGACCGCCGGCACCCACGGTTCGACCTTCGGCGGCAATCCACTCGCCATGGCCGTCGGCAACGCGGTACTCGACGTGATCCTGGCGCCGGGCTTTCTCGATCATGTTCGCCAGCGCGGCCTGCTGATCAAGCAGCGGCTCGCGGAGCTGCGTGACCGGCATCCAGCCGTGATCGCCGAGGTGCGCGGCGAAGGCCTGCTCGTGGGACTGCGCGCCATTGTCCCGCAAGCAGATTTGATCGCAGCGGCGCGCGAGGAGGGCTTGCTCACGGTCGCCGCCGGCGAGAATGTCGTACGGCTGTTGCCGCCCTTGATCGTCAGCGAGGCGGACATCGCGCAGGCGGTGGACAAGCTCGACGCCGCCTGCCGGAAGGTCGAGGCCTCGCTTGCGGCGACGACGCGGGGAGCCGCCGAATGAACGCGCCGGTAAAACATTTCCTCGATCTTTCCGAGATTCCGGCCAAGGAATTGCGCCGGATGATCGAGCTTGCGCGCACCTTCAAGAAGAGCCGCCGCTCGCTTGCGGCGCAGAAGCCGCTCGAAGGCCGCACGCTGGCGATGATCTTCGACAAGCCTTCCACGCGCACGCGCGTCTCCTTCTATGTCGCCATGCGCGAACTCGGCGGCAACATCATCACGCTCACCGGCGAGGAGATGCAGCTCGGCCGCGGCGAAACCGTCGCCGACACCGCCCGCGTGCTGTCGCGCTATGTCGACCTCATCATGATCCGCACTCTCGACCACACGATGGTGGCCGAGCTCGCGGCGCACGCGACCGTCCCCGTCGTCAACGGCCTCACCAAGCTCTCGCACCCGTGCCAGGTGATGGCGGATGTCTTCACCTTCGAGGAGAAGAAGGGCTCGATCCGCGGCAAGACCGTCGCCTGGAGCGGGGACGCCAACAACGTGCTTGCCTCCTGGGTGCATGCGGCCGCCCGCTTCGATTTCGGGCTGAAGGTCGCGACCCCCAAGGATCACGGTCCGCGCGCGGCGCTGCGCGAGTGGGCGCGGCAATCGGGCGCCGCGGTCACCTTCCTACGCGATCCCGAGGAAGCGGCCGCCGGCGCCGACTGCATCGTCACCGACACCTGGGTGTCGATGGGCGACCGGGACGGCAAGAAGCGGCACAACGTCTTCAAGCCCTATCAGGTCAACGGCGCATTGATGAAACTCGCCAAGCGCGACGCGATTTTCATGCATTGCCTGCCGGCGCACCGCGGCGAGGAGGTCACCGACGAGGTGATCGACGGCCCGCAGTCGGTCGTCTTCGACGAGGCGGAAAACCGTCTGCACGCGCAAAAAGGCATTCTCGCCTGGTGCCTGCAAGCGGAGGCGGTGTGACCGCCGCCGTGCCGATCCGCCGTCCTCGCGTCGAGGCCGAGGACGACTGCGTGCTTCCGTTCGCGGTCGAGCCCCTCGACGTGCGCGGGCGCGTGGTGCGGCTCGGGCCCGCGCTCGACGAGCTGCTCGCGAATCACGGCTATCCGGATCCGGTGGCCCGCCTCGTGGCGGAAGCCTCGGCGCTCGGGGTGCTGCTTTCCTCGACGCTGAAGTTTTCCGGCCGCTTCACGCTGCAAACCCAGACCGACGGCCCCGTCGACATGCTCGTCGTCGATATCGCCGCGCCCGACCGCGTGCGCGCCTATGCGCGCTTCGACGACAAGCGCGTGGCGGCGCTCCCGGCCGTCTATGACGCGGGCGCGCTCACCGGCAACGGCCATCTTGCCATGACCATCGAGCGCGCCGACGATCCCAACCGCTATCAGGGTATCGTCGCGCTCACCGGCGGCAGCCTGGAGGACGCGGCGCATCAGTATTTTGCCCGCTCCGAGCAGATTCCGACCCGCGTGCGTCTTGCCGTCGCCGAGGAGATCCGCCCCGGTCGCGCTTCCGGCTGGCGCGCCGGCGGACTGCTCGCGCAATTCCTGCCGCGCGAGCCTGCGCGCGCCCGCGTCTCCGATCTCGATCCCGGAGACGCTCCAAAGGGCACGCCGCGCCACGAAATCGCCGCTGACGATGCTTGGCTCGAGGCGCAGGCGCTGGTCGAAACCGTCGAGGATCACGAATTGGTCGATCCGGACCTTTCCAGCGAGCGCCTGTTGTGGCGGCTTTTCAACGAGCGCGGCGTGAAGGTCTTCCGCTCGCAGCCGATCGTCGCCCGCTGCCGCTGCTCGCGCGAGCGCATCGCGCGGCTGCTCAATACCTTCGATCCGGCGAGCCGCGCCGGCATGGTCGAGAATGGCCGCGTGACCGTGAAATGCGAGTTCTGCGGCCGCAGCTATGATTTCGATCCAAATGAAATCGGCGTCGATCAAAAATCATCTTGATTAATGCAGCACCCGCTTGCCGTGCGGGCTGTCGAGCGAGAAGACCGGAATCTCCACGTCGAAATTCTCGCCGCCCTCGCTCACCATCTGGTAGCTGCCGCCCATGATGCCGGTGGGCGTGGTGAGCGGCACGCCGCTGGTATATTCGAAGCGCTCGCCCGGCTTCAGCACCGGCTGCTCGCCGACGACGCCGGGCCCGCGCACCTCCTGCGTGTTTCCGTGTGCGTCGGTGATCTTCCAGTGCCGCGACCGCAGCTGCGCCGTGACGGTGCCGAGGTTCACGATCTCGATGGTGTAGGCCCAGAAAAAGCGTCCGTCTTCCGCCGACGAGCGGTCGGAGAGATATTGCGGCTTGACGGTGACCTGAATGCCCTGGGTGACGGCGCGGTACACGTTGATCCTCCGTCATAACAGTGAAACGAGTTAGGGCGCGGGCCGCAACATCTCAGTTTCTGCGCTCCGTATGCCCACCCCTCACCCTCGGGATACCTCGCTTTTGCCCGGCATCCGGGTGAGGGGGAGGAGTTTCGCTTAGGATCCCCGGCCCTTCACGGTCAAAGCGCCTTCAGCCCGCGCGCGAGGTCCTCGGCGAGATCGTCGGGATGCTCGAGCCCGACCGACAGCCGCAACAGCCCGTCGCCGATGCCCATCCCCGCGCGCGCCTCCGGCGTGAAGCGCTGATGCGTAGTGGTGGCCGGGTGCGTGAGCAAGCTTTTGGCATCGCCCAGATTGTTGGAGATGCGGATCAAGCGTAGCGCGTTGGCGAAGCGGAAGGCCGCCGCCTTGCCGCCCGGCACTTCGAACGAGACGAGCGTGCCGCCGCCTTTCATCTGTCGTTTCGCGAGCTTCACCTGCGGGTGATCGGCGCGGAACGGATAGAGCACCTTGGCGATCTTTTTCTCGCCGGCGAGAAAGTCGGCGAGCGTCACCGCGCTCGCCTGCATCTTCTCGATCCGCACGGGAAGCGTCTCGATGCCCTTCAGCAGCACCCAGGCGTTGAAGGGCGAAAGCGCCGGTCCGGTCTGGCGCAGGAACGTGTGCAGGTGCTCGGCGACGAATTTCTCCGAGGCGAGAATCACGCCGCCGAGGCAGCGGCCCTGGCCGTCGATGTGCTTGGTGGCGGAGTAGACGACGACGTCGGCCCCGAGCCCGAACGGGCTTTGCAACAAGGGCGTCGCGAACACGTTGTCGACGACGAGCCGCGCGCCGGCTGACTTGGCGAGCTTCGCCACCGCCGCGATGTCGATGATGTCGAGCGTGGGGTTGGTGGGGCTTTCGAGAAAGAAGACCTTCGTCGCCGGCCGCACCGCCGCCTTCCATGCATTCAAATCGGTGCCCTCGACGAGCGTCGATTGGATGCCGAAGCGCGGCAACAGCTCCTCGATCACGTAGCGGCAGGAGCCGAAGAGGGCCCGCGCCGCCACCACGTGGTCGCCGGCCTTGAGTTGGCACAGAAGCGAAGCGGTGACCGCCGCCATGCCGGTGGCGGTGGCGCGCGCGGCTTCCGCGCCCTCGATCGCGCACATGCGCGCTTCGAACATCGCCACCGTCGGATTGGAGAAGCGCGAATAGATGTAGCCGGGCTCCTTGCCCGCGAAGCGCGCCTCGCAGCTTTCCGCCGTGTCGTAGACGAAGCTCTGGGTGAGAAAGAGCGCCTCGGCGTTTTCGCCGAACGGCGTGCGGTCAATGCCCGCGTGCACGAGCCGCGTTTCGGGACGCAGCCCCTTGGGGTCGAGGATGGGACGGGGAGCTGAATTCATAGCGTGCCTCCAGACAACGAAAAACCCGGTACCGGGGGACGACCCGGCCGGGCTTCGGCACGTCTCCCCGGCCTTTTAGCGAGTTATTTTACGTGGCTGCAAGCCGGCCGGCTCAAATGACCACGAACGACAAGGGGATTAGCGCGCGGCGCCGCTTGGCGTCAAGACGGTGCGCGGTTAAGCCTTTTCCTTGGGGGGCAGGAGCGAACGATGGCGATGGCGGCGCGCAGCGAAATGCCGGCAACGGGCATTCTGCCGGGGCAGGCCATTTCCGCGCTCTATCAGCGCGGCGCGATCGAGGGCCCCGCGTTCGAGCCCGGCCAGGTGCAGCCCGCGAGCCTTGATCTCCGCCTCGGCCGCCACGCCTGGCGCGTGCGCGCGAGCTTCCTGCCGTCGACGCAGACCGGCATCGAGGAGCGGCTCGCGAGCCTGTCGCTGCACCGCTTCGAGCTCGACGCCGAGGGCGAGGTGCTGGAGCAGGGCTGCGTCTATCTCGTCGAGCTCGAGGAGCGCTGCAAATTGCCGCGCGACCTCGTCGCCTCCACCAACCCGAAAAGTTCCACCGGCCGGCTCGACGTCTTCACGCGCGTGATCGGCGACCGGGTCGCCGCCTTCGACGCGGTGCCGGCGGGCTACGCGGGTCCGCTGTATCTGGAGATCAGCCCGCGCACTTTTCCGATTCTGGTGCGGCGGGGCTCCAAGCTCGCGCAGATCCGCTTCCGCCGCGGCGACGCGCGGCTCGACGGCAAGGCGCTCGCGGCCTTGCAGACGCGCGAGCGGCTGGTGGATGCGGCCGACGCCGACTTGAACTCCGGCGCGGTCGCCGTGTCGGTCGATCTTTCCGGGGCGGGCTCGGCGGGGCTTGCCGGCTTCCGCGCCAAGAAACACACCGGCCTCATCGACGTCGACAAGCGCGGCGCCTATGACGTCGCCGATTTTTGGGAGCCGCTGCCGGCGCGCGGCGGGCGCGGCCTCGTGCTCGATCCCGACGCCTTCTACATTCTCGCCTCGAAGGAGGCGGTGCACGTGCCGCCCGATCATGCCGCCGAAATGGTGCCGTTCGATCCGCTGGTCGGCGAATTTCGCGTGCATTACGCGGGCTTCTTCGATCCCGGCTTCGGCCACGCCGCCGCCGGCGGCAGCGGCGCGCGCGCGGTGTTGGAGGTGCGCTCGCGCGAGGTGCCGTTCATTCTCGAAGATGGCCAGATCGTCGGCCGCCTCGTCTACGAACGCATGACCGAGCGGCCGACGACGCTTTACGGCGAGACGCCCGGCTCGAATTATCAGGCCCAGGGCCTCAAGCTTTCCAAGCACTTCAAGCCGTTTCAGCCTTGAGCCCTATTGCACGGGCTTCGCCTTGGCGACGCAGGCGTTGAGCCGCTCCGTCAGCCGCGCGCCGCCGCCGTTCCAATGCGCGAGCTCCTCGCGCCCGATCCGCTCGATATTTTCGCGCGAATAGTTGCCGTTCAATCGCTTCTTGGTGCCGCCCAAAACGAGAATGCCAAGCTTCGCATTTTCGCCTTTGAGAAAGGCCGGGTCGATATCGAGCGCATTGACATCGTTCACGTTCATCACCGGCGCGCCCGCCTTGCCGCGGAGCGCGAGGTGGAAGGCGATCGAGCCTTCGCCGAACTGTTGGATCGGTCCCGCGTCGCCGGCAATGCCGAAGACGGTGTGTTCCTCGGTCGGCGTCCTGAAGTGGCCGATCACGATATCGCCGATTTCGATCTGGCCGAAGTCGCCGCCCGGCAGCACGAAGAACGGAATCTCCGCCGCATCGAGATAGCTCAGCGGCTCGCAGCCGTCCGGCCGCACCGGCCCCGGCCGCGTCAGCGTGGTGGCGGCGACGAAGTATCCGGGGTAGCGCGACTCGGGCCCGCGCACGCACGGATAGCCATCCCTCGTGCTCGGAATGATCGCGCGCTTGGTCAGCGCCGTGAGCTTCTTTTCCTTCCAGTAGAACATGTTGTAGCCGGCGGGGGCGTCGGGCGCGACCGCCTTCAGGTCGAACGCTTTGAGCGCGCGGTCGCGGATCAGCGGCCACATTTCTTTCCATGATTCGGCAAGGCTAATTGCGCCGTTCGACGGCTTGTTGCGATCGACGAGCCGCGCGCGTTGCGCTTCGACAAACACGCGGATGCCGCTCGGCCCAAATGTGTCCAGCGCGCAGACGCCGCGCCACCGTACATTGCCGCGGTCATCCGTTTTCCGCTCGCACGCGCCTTGGCCGTAAGGATCCTCGGGATGATAGGCGCGCTCGCTGCCGTCGGCATCGACCGCGAGCCGATTGATCACCGCCAGCAACTGGCGCGGCGTGACGGCGCCGGCCTGCGGCTGCGGGTTGAGCAATACGGAATATCTGTTCGGGGCGCCGCCGTTCTCGCGCTGCAGCGTCATTTCGAAATTCTGCATGCGGCAGCTGTCGTCGGCGCCGGCGCCCGTCGGCCGGAACGAAATCTTCGCGGGCGGCAGCGGCTTTGGCAGCTGCGGAATGATCTTGTCGAGCAATTCGCGCGGCGGAATATCCTGCGCGCGTGCCTGCGCCGGCACGAGAAAGAGGGCCGTGAAAAACAGCGCAGACGTAAGGCGCATACAAGCTTCTCCGAATCGTTGGCGATCTTATTTTCTCGTCCAAGCGTGGTATAAAAGCGGAAAGAGGGCGCCACTAAGGAAGCCTTCGCGGGCGTAGTTCAATGGTAGAACGGCAGCTTCCCAAGCTGCATACGAGGGTTCGATTCCCTTCGCCCGCTCCAACC
>Ga0075425_100004201_pt1 | contig 14809 bp, 14 predicted proteins | sample SoiMethybrSBSTD4_FD_75300 | JGI IMG/M metagenome (GOLD analysis project Ga0075425, IMG submission 75300) | Bulk soil microbial communities from a Populus tree surrounding site in Tennessee, USA - Soil MetaG P. TD hybrid SBSTD4 | ecosystem: Environmental > Terrestrial > Soil > Tree plantation...
CCGACAGGGGGGACGATGACCCAAGCCAACTCGCGCACCGCCGACCATCCGATCGATCCGCTGTTCCTAGAGCGGTGGTCGCCGCGCGCCTTCACGGACGCGCCGATCTCCGAGCGTGAGCTCCTCATGCTGCTGGAGGCCGTACGCTGGGCGCCCTCATCGTTCAATTCGCAACCGTGGCGCTTCCTCTATGCGCGGCGCCACGCAGGAGGTGCCGCCTACACCCACTCGCTCGACGCTGGTGCGGCCTGGGCCAACCTCGCACTGCAGGCGGCGCGCTCGGGCTGGGCCGCGCACGGTATGGCGGGCTTTGATGTGCCACGCACCGCCGCCGACCTCGGTGTGCCGGCGGGTTTTCGCGTCGAGGCCGCCATCGCCATTGGTCGGCCCGGGGACAAATCGAACCTCCCGGAACCGCTGCGCGCCCGCGAGCAGCCGAGCGATCGGCTCCCGCTGTCACAGCTGGCCTGGGAGGGAAGGTTTCGGACAGCCTCTTAGCCAAGCCGGCTAACGGGGCCCCCGAGGCGGGCGTCGCGCGAGGCGCAGGGGCCTTATGGGTCGCAGGGCCGACGCTCGCACAAACGACGCCGTGCGCGTCAGTGCATCCGGTTCTTGTAGACGCGGCCCCCCTTCATGATGAGGGCCAGGTATTTTCCCTGTTCCTGGAGCACGCCGAGGTCGGCCAGCGGATTGCCATCGATGACCAGGAGGTCAGCGAGGGCACCCGCCTTCAGGCAGCCGATTTTGTCGACCTGGCGCACGATTTGGGCCCCGATCAGAGTGGCGGCGCGGATGATTTCGATGGGTTTCTGCACCTCGGAGCGGATGATGAATTCGCGCGATTGCTCGCTCTGCAACTGGCCCAACAAATCGGTGCCGTAGGCCACCGGTACGCCGGCGCGCTTGCAGATCTCGAGCGACCTCAGCCCACCCTCGATGACGAGATCGTTCTTGGCCAGCATGTCGGAGCTCATGCCGTATTCGGCTGCGCGCTTTTTCATCTCGTAGTAGGTGACGAGGTTGGCGATCAGGAACATGCCCTTCGATGCCATCAGGCGTGCGCTTGCCTCGTCGATGAGGTTGCCGTGCTCGATCGTGCGCACGCCGGCATGTGCGGCACGCGTGATCGCCTCAACGCTATAGGCGTGGGCGCAGACGTAGCGACCGAAGGCGTGCGCCTCCTCGACCGCGGCGGCCACTTCCTCGGGGGAGAATTGGAGGCTGTCCAGTGGGTCGTAGGGCGAGGCTACCCCGCCCGACATCATGATCTTCACTTGGTCGGCACCTTGGCGCATCTCCTCGCGCACGGCCTTGCGCACCTCTGCAACGCCGTCCGCGAGACCCATGGCAAAGTGCAGGGCATCGCAGCAATGGCAGCGCGTGCCGTGATCGGTGCGGCGGCGGCCGTCGCTGTGTCCACCGGTAGGCCCCAGGGCCTTGCCGGCGATGAAGAGCCGTGGCCCGGGCAGCAGCCATTTGTCGGTCGCTTCCTTGAGCCCCCAGTCGGCGCCGCCAGTGTCGCGCACGCTGGTGAAGCCGCGGTCAAGCATGCCGCGCATGAGGACGGCCGCGCGCGCCGTCATCAGCGTGAGTGGCACGTTCTCAAGGCGAGGGATCAAGACCTCCGACAGCACCACGTGCACGTGGCTATCGATCAGTCCCGGCATCAGCGTACGTCCACCGCAGTCGATTGTCTGTGCCGCCAGCGCCCTGATTGGCTTGGCCGACACTTCGCGGATGTGCTCACCCTCGACAACGAGTTCGTGACCCCCGCGGAGCTCGTCGTGCTCGGGGTCGAGCATTTGGAAGTTCTTGAAGAGGAATTGTGTCATCGACGTCGCCCAGGTTCAGCCGGCAAGCATCCGGGAATAGGGCCTCGCCGTCAATCGTGGGCGGCGTTGCGGCGCAAGCGGGCCGATCCGCGCATAGGCTAGCCGACGGTCGACACGGCGGGCACGAGCAACCCGGCCAAAACCTTGGCGCGGGCGATCTCCGCCACCCCGTACATGCCCTCTTCCCCGCACAGATTGACAGTGCCGAGGTGCCGTCCCGCATGTCGGATCGGCACGTTGAGGATCGCCGTGATCCCGAGCGAGAAGATCAGCGCGTGATCGAAGAAGGCCCTGCGAACCTCTTCCTTGGTCGCGGCGAGGACCGCTTCGCCCTTCTGCAAAGCGGCATGGCTCGCAGCAAGCTTGGCGAGCGGTTTGCGGCCGCCGACGGGGTAGGCGGCGACATCGCTGGAGTGGAGACGCTCGACGGCTTGGTCGGCCTCCACGTGGCGCAGGATTGTGAAGAGCCGCCAACCCACGGTTTCGGCCGCGATGCGCTGGGTCGCCCGGTAGACGCTGGCAGGATCGGCGCTCTCGGCGGCAAGCGCGATGAGGTGGGCTACGTCTTTGATCGACAGGTCGCGCTTGCCGGCCATCGCCTCCTCCTTTGGCGTTCAAACCTGCGCCGGCGCGGCCGCCGCTTCGTCCGGCAGCGCCGGATGCTCGAGCCGCTCCGGCATCAGGCCTTTGGCATAAAAGCGCAGGATGACGAGCAGCACCACCGATATCATGAGCTCTCTGAGCGCGGCGCCTTGTACGGCTGAGATGCCCCCTATCAAGGGCACGACGAAGCGCGTCGACTCAAGGAAGAAGACGACCAGTACAGCGCCGAGCACTGCCCCCATGCTGTTGCCGAGACCACCGGCCAGCAGGGAGAGTTTGATGTAGAGCGTGAGCAGAGGGGCAAAGAGATCGGGCGCGATATAGCTGGTGAAATGGCCATAGAATGCGCCCGCGAGCCCTAAGGCTGCCGTGCCGAAGCCGAATGCTTTGACCTTGAACAAGACGACATTCTTGCCGGCCACCTGCGCAATCTGCTCGTCGTCGCGGATGGCGCGCAGCACCCGACCGAAGGGCGCGTGCGCCAGCCGATCGACGAGGAAGAACAGGACGACGACGGCTGCCACGACGAGGCCGAGGTAAAAGAAATTGAAGAGGTGTGGAGGAAGCGCGCCGCGGAATGGGCCGGGTATGCCGGATAGGCCATCCGTGCCATTGGCGATCCACAGCTCGTTCGACATGACGATGCGCAGCGTTTCGGCAAAACCAAGCGTGACGATGGCGAGATAGTCGCCGCGCAGCCTTACCGTGATGAGCGCCACGGCGACGCCGAAGGCCGAAGCCGCCGCAGCCCCGGCCGCCATCGCGACGGGGATCGGCGTGCCGAGCCTCAGGGCGAGCAGCCCCGACACGTAGGCGCCCACCGCGAAGAAGCCCACGAGCCCCAAGTTGATGAGGCCTGCCATGCCCCAGATAACGTTCATGCCGAGCGCCATCAGGGCATAGATGCCGGCGGTGACGGCGATGGCGACGGCGTAGTGTTCCATCGTGTCCTCTTTACTCTTCAGTAGGCCCGGGCGCCAAGAATGCCGCGCGGGCGCAGCGTCAAGACGAGCAGGATGGCGAGAAAGCCGACGGCGCTGCGATAGGCCGGCGACAGCACCAGTAGGCTCAGCTCTTCGCCCACCCCCACCACCAGTGCACCCACCACGGCGCCGGGCAGGCTGCCGAGGCCACCCACCACTGCGGCGGCGAAGATCGACAGAATGGTTTTAAAGCCGATCAGCGGATCGATGGTCGTATCGAGGCCGATCAGCATGCCGCCGAGGCCCGCTAGTCCCATGCCGACGAACGAGGTGAGCCTTGCCACCATGTCGGCATTGACGCCTTTGATGGCGGCCAGCACGGGATTGTCGGCCACTGCGCGCATGGCCTTGCCAGTGCGGGTGAACGAGAGGAAGGCGAAGAGCAGGCTCATGGCGATCACGGCTATGAGGAGGTTTTGCACCTGTTGCGGTCCCACGTGCAGGCCGCCCCAGTTCCAGTCGCGCCGGATCGGCAGATCATAGCCGCGAAGCTCGTTGCCAAACGTAAAGCGTACGCAATTCTCAAGCGCGATGGTGAGGGCAATCGAACCGATGGCGGTTGTGATGAAGCCCGACGCGCGAAAGGGCTTGAGGACCAGCTCGTCGGTAGCAAGCCCGACGAGCCCAGCGACCATGAATGCAGCGAGCAGTGCCGCAGCCACCGGCCACCCCAACGATACATTGGCGATGAACCCGGCAAAGGCGCCGATGGTCATGTGCGAGGCGAGTGCGAAGTTGGTGAAGCGCAGAACGGCGAACATGGCGGTGAGGCCAATCGCCGGGACGGCCAGGATTGTGCCGGCCATCAGTCCGTTGAGGATGAGCTGCAGGACGTCCATGGGGTCGAGGTCAGGAACTGCCTCCGGGCTCGCCAGCCCGAGGATCATGGCAGCGGAGCATCACTTTTTCGTCTTCACCAGGCCCGCCACGAACCAGCGCTCAACCAGCACCACCGCCACCGGCGGCAGCATGGCCAGCATTGCGGTCGCGAGCGCCCCGCTGCATTCGGTGCATGCGTCGGCCGTCGCGATCATCTTGGCAACGCCAACGACCATGGTTTGCATATCATCGCGCGTAATCATCAGCACCGGCCATGGATACGCCACCTTCCGTCCGCTGCTCGACCATGGGTTTCAGCTCCAGGTCTCAGGATTGCGCAGCACGGCGGCAATGCCGTCACGGCAGGCGGCCATGAGCTTTTCACCTTTTTGCGGGCTTGCGCGTCGAGCATCGCCGATGACGCCCGATGGCGTGATGTCGCGGAACGAGCGATAGCGCACGACCCCCGCAGGCGGCGCGGAAGAGTGCGCCGGCCCGTAGGCCTGCGCGAGCTGTTCGCGCCGCACCTGGTCGGGGGCTGCGACCATCATCATCGAGGTCTCGGCCTCGCAGGCGTGATGCACGCCGTCTTGGTCTTCCAGCACCTCGGCCAGCGCTGTCCTTGCCTGCTCGAAATAGGTCGTGACACGAAGCGCGAGCCCGATCTCGCGCGCGATGTCCGGCAGGAAGGCCGCCAGCGCGGCAATGTTGCCGCCGTGACCATTGACGATCAGCACGCGCTTGAAGCCGTGCCGGCCGATGCTTGCGAGCAAAGAGTGGAGTACCAATCGGTAGGTCGGGATATCGAAGGTAAAAGTGCCGCCGAAGGCCATGTGATGTTCGGCCATGCCGCACCACAGCGTCGGCGCCACGACGACTGCAGTATCCCCGGCCACCGCCTCGGCCGCCGCTTGGCACACGGCCTCGCTCAGGATGGTGTCGACGCCGACGGGCAAATGCGGCCCGTGCTGCTCCATAGACGCCACTGGCAGCACGACGATGGCTCCGGCCGCGGCTTTCGCCCTCAGGTCGGCTGCGGTCAGGAATTTCCACATCACGGAGTGCGGCATCGGTAGGTCATCCTGCGCTCGAAGCGATTGCTCGCCCCGCGAAATCCGCGCGCGAGCGATAGCTGGACCCTCAAGAGCCACAGCGGCACAGCACGCCGGCTGCGGGATGGTAGGACGCCGACGGTCACACCGAGCGAGCGCTCCGGTTGCTGTTGGGGTGCGATTGATCGAAAGGTTACGTGAAGCTCCAAATCGTCGCAAGCATTCCGATTGGATGAGACTGCGGTGGTGCTGGTTGCAGGCTCGTGCCAATGGCAACGGGGACAACTGGGCCGACGGTCCGATCGGGTGGCGGCACAGATTATTTGGTATTGAGCCAATCGGTCGCAGCCGGGCTCGGCGAGCACGCCCTCTCCCGAGCCAGTGTAAAACCTATCCGGCAAGCTGCGTCAGCGCCGTCTTGTCGTCTGCAAACGGCGGGTGCTGGAACGGCCTCTGCTGGAACGGCCTGTGACCGTTGAAGAGAGCGGGCTCCTGCCAAAGCAAACCAAGCAGGGACCCTGGGCTCGGGCGGCTTGTCCGGCCGCTTCACTTTAGATTGCGAGCATCTCGCTCGAACGATTGGGCCGCGGGCGAGTTTTGTGCACCATCGCGAGGATCACGTCAGCAAAGTCATTTTTCCGTATCCACTAATCCCTTGACGAACTGGCGTTGCATCAAGACGACAACCAGAACCGGCGGCAGCATTGCGAGCATGGCCATGGCCATGATCCAATTCCAACTCGGCGCCGCGTCAACGGTATTTACCTGGCGCGAAAGCGTCATAACGACCGTATAGAAGCTTTCCCTTGTCGTGATGAGCAGCGGCCAAAGATACTGGTTCCAGCCATAGATAAACTGGATCACGAAGAGCGCCGCTATGCTGGTGCGGCTCATGGGCAGCAGGATGTCGATGAAAAAACGCACCGGGCCCGCGCCGTCGATGCGGGCTGCTTCGGTCAACTCATCCGGGACACTTAGAAAGAATTGGCGAAACAGGAAGGTGGCGGTAGCCGAGGCGATGAGCGGCACGATCAGCCCGCTGTAACTGTCCACCATACCAAGCGATGCCACGACCTGGTAGGTCGGCACGATGCGCACCTCCACGGGCAGCATGAGTGTCATGAAGATCAGCCAAAAAAAGAACATCCGCAACGGAAAGCGGAAATAGACCACTGCGTAGGCGGCAATGATCGAGATCGCAATCTTCCCAACGCAGACGCCCAACGCCATAATGAGGCTATTGACGAGCGACACGTAGAGCGGAGTGCGCGCTGCACCGGTCCCAAAGCCCTCGAACAGGACGGTGCGATAGTTCTCCAGCATGTGCTCGCCCGGCCACAGGGGCAGTGGTGCGCGAAGCATGGTGGTCTGATCGTGGGTCGATCCAACGAATGTCATCCACAGCGGGAAGGCGATAATTGCCACGCCCAACAGCACCACAAAATGGCTCAAGAACGTGAGTAGGGGGCGGTTTTCGACCATCGCTGATCCTAATATTGGACGCGCCGTTCGATGAAGCGAAACTGAATCACGGTGAGCGCCACTACGATCGCCATGAGGATCGCCGACTGCGCCGCCGATCCACCGAAATCTTGGCCGCGGAAGCCGTCATTGTAGACCTTGAATACCAAAATCTCCGTTGCCCTGGCGGGACCGCCCTTCGTCATTGCATCGATCACGCCGAACGTGCCGAAGAAGGCATAGATGATGTTGACCACGAGCAGAAAAAATCCGGTGGGGGAGAGGAGCGGTAATGTGATCGTCCAGAACCGCCACAGTGGCCCTGCGCCGTCGATGGCGGCGGCTTCCATCAGCGAGCGCGGAACCGATTGCAAGCCGGCGAGAAAGAACAAAAAATTGTAGCTGATTTGGTTCCAGGTGGCGGCGAGGATGACCAGGAACAGTGCCTGACCGCCATTGATGACAAAGTTGAATTCGTAACCGATCCCCTTCTTCAGGAAATAGGCGACGATCCCGACAGAGGGATTGAACAGGAACCCAAAGAGCACGCCAGCGACGGCCGGCGCGACGGCGTAGGGCCACACCAACAAGGCCTTGTAGGCAGTGGCTCCGCGCACAATGCGGTCAGCCATCGTCGCCAGCAGCAGCGAAAAGCCGAGCCCCAACGATGCCACCATCAAGCTGAAGAACAAGGTGATGCGGACGGAGGCCCAGTAGCCCTCGTTGGCGAACAGCCTCTCGAAATTGGCGAAACCGACGAAGCGGCTATTGCCACCGAAGGCGTCCTCAAGGATTACGGACTGCCAAAGGGCCTGACCCGATGGCCAGATGAAGAAGGCTAGGGTCACCGCAATCTGAGGCGCCAGCAAAACATAGGGAAGCAGTTTGGCGTTGAACGTGACACGCTTGTTCATGGGGTGCCGGGCGCGAGCAAAGTGCACCGCCTCACCCCGCAGGGTGGGGGGTGCCTGACGAGCTCTACTCTACTTGTTAGCGGCCTCGAACTCACGCAACAGCTTATTCCCGCGGACGACCGCGTCGTCGAGTGCCTGTTTGGCGGTCTTCTTGCCCGACCACACGGCTTCCATCTCCTCGTCCATAACGTCTCGGATCTGAACAAAGTTGCCGATGCGCAGGCCCTTGGAGTTCTCCGTGGGAGGATTAAGCGTCAGCTGTTTGACCGCCACGTCGCGGCCCGGGAATTTTTCGTAGAAGCCTTGCTTCTGCGAAAGGTCGGCGGCGGCGGTCGTGATCGGCACGTAGCCCGTCTGCTGATGCCATTTTGCCTGGACCGCGGCGCTCGACAGATAGGTGAAGAACTTTGCGACGCCCTGGTAGTCTGCCTTGTCCTTTCCCTGCAGCACCCACAAGGTTGCCCCGCCGATGATCGAGTTCTGGGGTTTGGCCGCTACATCTGGCCAGTAGGGCATCATGGCAATGCCAAACGGCTTTTCCTTAAAGGCTGCCTGAATGGCGCCAGCCGAGCCTGAAGAGGCAATGTGCATCGCGCACTCGCCGGCGGTGAAGAGCGCGGTCGACTTGCCTTCGCGACCGCCGTAGACAAACACTTTGTCCTTCGACCACTCCTGCAGGGTTTCGATGTGTTTGACCCGGGCTGCGTCGTTGAATTTGAGTTCGGTGTCGAGGCCGCCGAAGCCATTGGCCTTGGTCGAGAACGGCAGATTGTGCCACGCACCGAAATTCTCAATCATCGTCCAGGTCTGCCACTGAATGGTGATGCCGCAGGGGGTGCCGGAGGCGACCAGTTTCTTGCCCATCTCGCCCACCTCCGGCCAGGTCGTCGGCGGCCGGTCGGGATCGAGGCCAGCCTTCTGGAACAGTTCCTTGTTCCAGTAGAATACGGGAGTGGAGGAGTTGAACGGCATTGACAGCAGCTTGCCATCGACGGTGGAGTAGTACCCGTACACGGGAGCGATATACGCGTTGGGGTCGAACGGCTCGCCGCTGTCGGCCATCAGCTGATGCACGGGATAGACCGCGCCCTTGGCCGCCATCATGGTGGCGGTCCCGACTTCGAATACCTGGACGATGTGGGGGTTCTGTTTGGCGCGGAAGGCCGCGATCGCGGCGGTGAGCGTGTCTGTGTACGAGCCCTTATAGACCGGCACAACCTTGAACTCGGTCTGGCTCTTGTTGAACTCTTCGGCGAGCGCGTTGGTGACATCGCCGAGCTGCCCGCCCATGGCATGCCAGAATTGGATTTCCTTCTGCGCTGATGCGGCACCAGCGTGGAGGCCAATGACGGCCACGGTGGCCGAAGAGAGTAGAAGTCTTCGCATTGTTCCGTCGCTCCCTCTTGCGGACGAGACCTTCTAGGGGCAGCCTGTGACAGCGGCGTGTCGCCTTGCCGGGGCACGTTACAGCCAAATCCGAGGCGAGGGAAAAGGCAATTTTTTCAGCACCTGGCGGGCCCTGGGCAGGGTCCCCGAGCGCGCATCGCACCGTCCTCCTTGCCGCGTGGGGCGCAGCGCTAGGAAAGCCATTATCAAAGTTGGCTCGAGCGGCGAGGGCTAGCCCGTCGGCCGCGTGGCGCCTAGGCTCAAAAGATGTGGTCGAGATCCGCAAGATCAACGCTTGAAGCATTTGGGGCTTGAAGGATCGGGGCTTGAAAGTTCAGGGGCACGTGGCGGCGCGCGATCTCGCCCTTATCGTTGGGTTGGAGGACACAAATCATGGCCAGGTCAGGCGCCGTGCTCGCAATCGATCAGGGCACCACTTCGACGCGTAGCATCGTGTTCGACGCCGACCTGTCGCTCTTGGGGCTCGCGCAACGCGAGTTCGCCCAGCATTACCCGGCCTCGGGCTGGGTCGAACACGATCCCGACGACATTTGGCGCACGACGGTCGAGACCGCGCGCCAGGCCCTGGCCGCTTCCAAGTTGGGGGCAGACGGTCTCGCCGCAATCGGCATTACCAACCAGCGCGAGACCTGTGTGGTGTGGGACCGGCGCACGGGCAAGCCCATCCATCGGGCCATCGTATGGCAGGACCGGCGTACGGCAGAGGCCTGCCGTATGCTCAAGCAGGCCGGCCACGAGCCCGCCATCACGGCCAAGACCGGGTTGCTGCTCGACCCTTACTTCTCCGCCACGAAGATCTCTTGGCTGCTCGATAACGTGGAGGGTGCGCGTGCGCTCGCCAGAGCCGGTCACTTGGCGTTTGGCACGATCGACAGCTTCCTCATCTGGCATCTGACGGGCGGCAGGGTGCATGCGACGGATGCTACCAACGCCGCGCGGACGCTGCTTTACAATATCACCAAAGGCACCTTTGACGACGACCTGCTCGCGCTATTCGACGTGCCACGCGCCATGTTGCCCGAGGTGCGCGATTGCAACGCCTCGTTTGGCACCACCGAACCCTCTCTTCTCGGCGCCGCCGTCCCCATCCAGGGTGTCGCCGGCGACCAGCAAGCGGCCACCATTGGCCAGGCTTGCTTTACACCCGGCATGGTCAAGGCGACGTATGGCACGGGCTGCTTCGTGCTGCTCAACACCGGCGAACGGCCCGTCACCTCGCACAACCGGTTGCTCACCACGGTTGCCTACCAGCTCGAGGGCAAGCGCACCTATGCGCTCGAAGGCGCCATCTTCGTCGCCGGGGCGAGCGTGCAATGGCTGCGCGATGAGTTGCGCATGATCGCCGCGGCGCCAGAGAGCGGTGGGCTCGCCGCTAAGGCCGATGCCGGCCAGGATGTTTATCTCGTGCCAGCCTTCGTCGGGCTTGGCGCGCCTTACTGGCAACCAGAGGCGCGGGCAGCGCTGTTCGGCCTGACCCGCGCCACGGGCCCCGCTGAGTTTGCCCGCGCCGCACTGGAGGCGGTGTGCTATCAGACGCGCGATCTCATTGCGGCGATGCACAGCGACTGGTCGGGGGGCAGCAAAGCGCAATTGCGCGTCGACGGCGGCATGGTGGCGAGCGACTGGACCATGCAGTTCCTGGCCGACATCCTGGACGCGCCGGTTGAGCGGCCCACCATCGGCGAAACGACGGCACTGGGCGTGGCCTGGCTCGCCGGTCACAAGGCCGGCGTGTGGCCCGACGCGCAGGGATTTGCCAGCTTGTGGAGGCTTGACCGCAGCTTCAAGCCGGCGCTGCCTGCGCTAGAACGGGAGCGCAAATACGCGGGCTGGAAGCGGGCAGTAAGCGCCCTGTTGGTCCACGCCGGCAGCTCGTGATCCGAAAACCCCCCGTTTGCTGAACCATCACTCGCGCAGGCCGGCTTTGCGCAGGCCTTGGAGGATGTGCTCTAGGTCGGCTGGCGCCGCGTTCCATTTCCGCAGCTCGATGCGCGCCGAGAAATTGGGCTTTACGTCGAAGACTTTGGCCAGTGCATCGGCGGCCTCCGTCTGGCCGAGCTGGCCCTTGGCGGCGGCGGTCAGCATATGCGTCCAGTAGAAGTGGGGTAGTCCGACCTTCTCCACGTCGGCGATGGTCTGCTGATAGTTCTTTTCGTTGTAGTGCAGCCTGGCAAAGCTGAAGTGGTACCAGCCGGGATGCAATGGGTTGAGCTGCTGTGCCCGCCGCGACAGTTCCGCACCGCGTGCAAACTGGCCCATGAAGGCGTAGTAGTGACCCACGTCCGCCAGCGTCTCCGGATCGTTGGGATTGAGGCTTAAGGCAAGCTGGGCCTCTGCTTCAAACTTCTCATTCTCGCCGCGGAAGAAGTGCACGATCGCCAACCAGCACCGCGCATAGGCATTCTGGGGGTCGAGGCGGGTGGCCGCCAGCGCGTGCACCAGCGCGCGTCCGATCGGATTGGGTCGCGGGTTCATCTCGAAGCGATGCTCGCCAAGATAGACGTTGGCGAGGAGCGCGTGGGCGTCGGCCGACAGTGCATCGAGCTCGACGGCCTTCTCAAGCAGATCGCGTGCCTCAGCGTGCATGTCGGCGCTCAGCGTCCACGTGTACCGGCGCGCCCGCAACAGGCAATCGTAGGCGCTGAGCTCAGCCGCGCTCTTCTTGAGTGCGCGCTGCAGGACCACGTCCTGCATTTTGACCCCAAGCGTTGCAGCAATCGTTCGCGTCACCTCATCCTGCAAGGCAAAGATGTCGACCATTTCGCGGTCGTAGCGCTCGCCCCAGAGCTGAACACCCGTCGCGCCCTCGATGAGCTCTACGGAAATGCGCACGCGCCCTGCGGCGCGCCGTACGCTCCCTTGCACGATATAGCCAGCCTGCGTGCGGGCGCACAGATCTGCAAGGTCAAAGGCGCGCCCTTTGAATTGGAAGGATGAGGCTGCGCCGATCACCCGCAGATCGCGAAAGCGCGCGAGATTGGTAATGATGTCCTCGGTGAGGCCGTCGGCGAAGTACTCATCCGTTTCGGCGCTCTGGTTCGCGATCGGCAGCACCACGAGCACAGGCTTGGGGTCTTCAGGGGCGCCCTTACCAACGGTTGCGGGGTGGACGGCGGGGGGCACCGCGCCACGCGCGGATTGCGCCGCGTCCGTCTCCACGTGTGCCTGAAAGGTAAAACCGCGACCGCGAACCGTGCGGATCAAACTTTGACTGTCACCACTGTCACCCAGCGCGCGTCGGGCCGATTTGACGGCGCTCGAGATCGTGGCATCGGACACGGCGCGCCCCCGCCACACGGCCTCGACCATTTCGTCGCGGCTGATCAGGCGGTTGGGATTGCGGGCGAAGAAGACGATGAGGTCGAATACGAGCGGTTCGACAGGCTGAACGCTTCCGCCCCGGCGCAGCTCGTACCGGTCGGTATCGACGTCGAACTGATCAAAGCGGTAGCGCATGCGGGGCCTCGGACAGGTTCGGTTCGATCGTAGCCCGAGCCATCCCCATGCTTCCACCAGCAAGGCCATTCCCGCTCCCAGAATTCTCCAGGCGCCCTACCGGCAATTTCCAGGCTGCCCACAAGCACCGGGCCAGGGGAAGCGCGAAACTGCGAACTCCGCGGGCGGGCCCTCCGCGCCTGGCCTGGCAACCCAACAGCACCCAGCAAGGACACTCCAATGACCGTCGCAGCCCATGCCGTCGAGACCCCCGACTACGCCGCCATCAAAGCCAAGCAAAACGCCGCCTGGGCCTCGGGCGACTATGCCCGGATTGGCACGACGCTGCAGATCGTCGGCGAGACCCTGGCGGAGGCAATGGACCCGACCCCCGGCTCCAGCGTGCTCGACGTCGCTGCGGGCAACGGCAACGCGACCCTGGCCTTCGCGCGGCGCTGGTGCCGTGTGACCTCGAGCGATTATGTCGATGCCCTGTTGGCGCGCGGACGCGCACGGGCCGAAGCCGAGGGCCAGGACGTCACGTTCCGGATTGCAGATGCCGAGCACCTGCCGTTCGCCGATGCGAGCTATGACGCGGTGGTGTCGACCTTCGGCGTCATGTTTACCCCCAATCAGGGGACGGCGGCGAGCGAACTCCTGCGCGTGTGCCGACCGGGCGGCATGATCGGCATGGCCAATTGGACGCCCGAGGGCTTCATCGGCCAAGTGTTCAAGTGCCTCTCCAGGTACATCGCGCCGCCCGCGGGGGTCAATTCGCCGGCCCTATGGGGCACCAAACCGTGGATCGAGCAGCAGTTTGGGCCGGAGGCGCGGCACATCGCCATCGATGGCAAAACGTTCGTCTTCCGCTATCGCTCGCCCGAACACTTCATGGAGGTCTTCCGCTCCTACTACGGTCCCGTGCACAAGGCGTTTCTGGCGCTTGACCCGGCGAAGCAGGCGGCGCTGGCGAAGGATCTTTACGCCACCATCGCGAGCTTCAACACGGCCACGGACGGCACGATGCGCGTCCCTTCCGCCTACGCACAGATCGTGATCACAAAGGCGTAGGGGGAGCGTGCATCAGTGGCTCCCTTTGCTGTGCGCTCGCGTAGCGGAGCCCCAGACATTTTGCACGGACCCGACCGGCAGCTAACGACCGCAGCCAAGGACAGTCGTCTTCTTGCAGCACTGGGCCCAACATGATTAGCGATGCGCTAGGCAACATCGACTACGACGAAAGCGGTAGGGGCCCGACCGTTGTGCTCGTTCCGGGATCGTGCAGCACAGGGGCCGCCTGGCGGCCGGTGATCGCAGCCCTGGGCGACAGGTTTCGCTGCATCAGCACGAGCCTGCTTGGATACGGAGGCACGCGCGAACGGCGAGATGGAGAGGATTGCTCGATCGCGCGTGAGGTCGAAGTTCTGGAGCGGGTCGTGCGCACGGCCGCAAGCCCTGTGCATCTGGTCGGCCATTCCTTCGGTGGCCTGGTGGCAATCGCGCTTGTGTTAAAGAACCTTGCACTCGCCCGCAGACTGCCGTTGGCGAGCCTCACCGTTCTTGAGGCACCGGCGCTAACATTGCTGCGCGAGGCCGAGCAGGACCGGCATCACCATCGAAGCTTCCAAGACATGACGGACAGTTACTTTGCCGCATTTGCCGGCGGTGATGCCGAGGCCATCCGGCTGATGATCGATTTCTACGGCGGACCGGGAACTTTCGCTTCCTGGCCGCGGCGCGTTCGTACCTATGCGATGGCAACGACTGCGGTCAACATCCGCGATTGGGCGAGTGCCTCTGGCTTCGCGCTGTCGTCGGCCATGGTTCGATTGATCGACGTCCCCAGCCTGGTCGCCTGGGGCGCATGCAGTCACCCGGCGGCGCGACGCGCCAACTCGCTTCTGGGTGCGTCTTTGGCGGCCTCGAGCTCCGTCGAGATAGCCGGTGCCGCACACTTCATGATCTCAACTCACGCGGGCGAGATCGCGCGGCATGTTGCCAATCACGTCTGGCAAGTGGAGCAAGCAAAGCGGGCCTTGGCCGACGAGGTGAGACCCTTGGCGGCGAGCTTGGATGGGGAAAGGGCATTCAACGGGGCCTGAGCCGGCTTGCAGAGCACCGAAGGCGGCCGGGTCGGCAGCTCGGCGCCCTTGCGGTATGGCAGGATCAGGGTGCCGCCCGAGCACGGCCAACATGACGAAGAAGCCCGCCACCTACGCAACGGTCACGTGCCAGCCATGGAGACGCCAGCGTGCAGCCGACTTGGCGTCCGGGTACATGTTGGCGAGCGCCACGCCGGCCGA
>Ga0075425_100004202_pt1 | contig 14808 bp, 10 predicted proteins | sample SoiMethybrSBSTD4_FD_75300 | JGI IMG/M metagenome (GOLD analysis project Ga0075425, IMG submission 75300) | Bulk soil microbial communities from a Populus tree surrounding site in Tennessee, USA - Soil MetaG P. TD hybrid SBSTD4 | ecosystem: Environmental > Terrestrial > Soil > Tree plantation...
GTTTCGTTCCTCGGCCCGAGTGGCTTACTGCCAGCCGATGCAAGGCGACGGCTTTGCGATCGGGGTGGAATTCCTCGAGCCGCGAGGACGATGGGTTGTTCAAAACGCTAGTTAGCTAGGCCGAACGGCAAGGCGGAAAGGGAGGGGAACAGACGGAACTCGTGGAAACAGATACTAAGCGCAACTGAAGCGCCGTGTGGACTGAGAAGGAGCCCATGCGGCGCTTCAGTCTTTTTGGAAATGTTTTTTTTCCGCATGTTACAAATCGCCTATCTTCAAACCCGCCTCCGCATTCTTCCACGACTTTTCGAATTCGCGCTGCACCCATGCTGCGTCGTTGTCCAGATGCTGTGCCGCGAGACTTTCTTTCAATCCAAATAGCGAGCGCGGGTTGCGCGGGTTGCGGCGCAGGTCGTCGCGAAAAACTTCTTCGGCTTCCTTGGCTTTGCCGCTCGCCAGTAACGCCGCACCGAGCGATTCGCGTACGGGATAATACCAATCCGGAGGTTCGGTGTAGTTCAATTTGTCCTGCGCCTCTGCCGCGGCGCGCCAGTATTTGATTGCCGCCTCCGCATTCCCTTTGCCGGCGTCGAGTTTTGCTGCCGCGACAGCATTCATTACGGCAAGCATCGCCTCATTCGGATTCATTTGGCCAATGGGATTTTCACTTGGCAGCGCGGAGGCTTCCTTGGTATAAAGCGCGTGTTCCGCATCTGCTTTTGCGCCCTGTTGTTGGGCCGCATACGCAAGCGTCCGCGAGTATCGCCACATCAGGTGAGGCACTCTTCGGTTCGGCGGCGGTTCCGGACGCGCAAGAATCTCTTGCCACTTGGCAAAGCGCAGATCCACCCAGATGGGCGTCCACAGGAACGACTCGAGCATCGGCATGGTGTCCTCATGAGGCAGCAAGCGCTTTGCCATCGTATCAGCCGCTCTTCTGGCTTCCGTGTAGCGGCCTTCCATCGCCGCGGCGAAGGCCAGAAAGTGTTCGTTATGGCTGTGATACATCAGGTCGTAGAGACTTCCGCTCTGCACGGCTTCCTTGGCGTAGCTCCTGTCGGCTGCAATCGCTTTGACATTGCTTTCTGCCGCATCGGAAAAATACCCGACACGTGAGTAGATGTGCGAAGGCATATGCACCAGGTGTCCCGCTTTCGGAACCATCTCTTCGAGCCGCGCCGCGCTGGATAGCGCGCGCTGTGGGGAAGACGAGGCTTCAACCGCGTGGATGTAGTAGTGATTGGCTCCAGCGTGCATCGGATCGCGCGCCAGAACGCTCTCCAGCACACGGACGATTTCGTCAGTGTTTTCTCCCGGCGCGCCGTCCAGGCTCCACAGCTTCCACGGATTCAAGTTCATCAGACTTTCGGCGTAAAGCGTTGCCGCATCAAGGTCGTCGGGGTATTTCTTCGCCAACTCTCGCATTTGCGCGGCATAGTCACGCGCCAACCTTTTGTAATCGAGGTTCGCATCGCCTGAATAACGGGCTGCAAGTGCGTTCACGTAGTCTTGCTCGACTCGCGCCGCACTCTCCGCCAGCTTGCGTGCCTTCTGAATCGCCTCGTATGCTTTTTTTTCGCGTTCAGCGTCCACATCGAGGTTGTAGTTCGGCCCCACTGCCAGCGCGATTCCCCACAGCGGCATCGGCGAAGCCGGATCCAGCCGCGCCGCCTTTTCAAAAGCGCGCGCTGCTTCCTCGTGGTTGAAGCCGTACACCAGCGTGATCCCCTGGTCGAAATATTCCTGAGCCTCCTTGCTCTTGGTGTGGATGGGATGGTGCTGCCGCCCAACGGCGGTCAGGCTGAGATCGGCGGTTTTTCCCGAGAGTGAGTGGCCGCTTTGCGCGAAAGTGATTTTGCTAATTACGAAACACAGCAGAAGAAAACGGACGAGCTTCGGCATGGTCATCTCCGTCTCCAGGCATTCGAGCTAACCGTCCATGGGCGAGGACACGGAGGCAAGCTTTTTAGTCCTAAGGTCGGCGGACGTAGTCCTACCCGCAAACTTCTTGATACAGGCGCAGCGTCTCTTCCACCATTCGGTCCGCTGAAAAATTGCTCTCGATTCTACGCCGCCCCGCGGCACCCATTTCCGACGCATATCGCGCGTCGGCCAAAATCTTTCTTAGCGCGCCGGCGAGTGCCTCTGGATTTCGTGGCTCGACCTGCAAGCCGCTCTCGCCGTTTTCCACGATCTCTCCCAGCGCGCATCCGAAATACGTCACCGATGGCACGCCATGCGCCATGGCCGCGAGCAGGGAAGTGCCCAGACCCTCAAATAGCGCCGGAAATACAAACACGTCTATCGCTCGATAGAACGCCTCTACATCCTTGACGAAGCCCGCAAAAATTACCACGTCTTGCAGCTTGAGTTCACCAACAAGCTTTTGCAATCGGGCTCGGTCCGGCCCTTCGCCCGCCAGGAGCAGCTTTAAGTCCGAATATTCTGCGCGCAGTTTCGCCAGGGCTCGGATCACCCACTCTTGGCCCTTATCCTCGAGCAGAACTCCCGCACACCCCAGCAAGCGATCCCGGTCGCCAACTCCCCAGCGTATCCGGTCTGCGTGTCGCGTGGCCGCGCCGGAAAGTAATGGAATTTCTGCTCCTTCATAAATAACGGTAAGCTGCACTTGTGCTGCGCCTGAAGCCGCCGCCTGCTCCGCGACCCAGTTCGAATTGGCGATAATCCGCGTCGCGGCGCGAAACCGCGCGCGCGAAAAGAAACTTTTTCCAAGTGGAAACCCAACCCGCCGGGAAATCAGCAGCGGGACCTTGCGGTGTGTTCTCGCCAGCCAGGCTGCGCTCAGCGCGCGTGCCTCATTCACATGCACCAGATCAAATCGCCCGTCTTTCATCAGAGTGCGCACTTTTTGCCCCGCCGTCAGCAGCGAGTGCCGCGACGTGTAGTGCACGCAGATGCCGGCTTTTTCCGCCCGATGGCCTAACGATGACCCTTTCGCTGCTAACAGCTCGGCCGCGTGCCCTCGCTCATACAAGCCCTTCAGCAGCAACAGAAACTGGTTCTGCCCGCCTCGCCACTCGCGTTCCAAGTCCACCAGCAATGGAATCATTTGGCTTGTTCACTCGGCTTTCTCTCCGCCGCCAACAATTTTCCAAGCTTCGCGTACTTCAAGCGCACTGTCTTTGCGGCCATTCGCGCAATTAAAACTCCCCGGTAGCCATCCAAGAACCCTAGACGCACCACATACGTGTGAAAGAAGCTCCACGGCGTCGCGAACCATAACGCCCCGCGCCAACTCCGCCGACCAAGTTCGTACATTTGCCGAGCGGCCAGCGTTGAGTACTTTTCTACGTTCTCTTCGTGTTCCGCGAACTCGTGAATCGTATAGTGCAGCAAGTCGCCCGCCAACCTGCCGCGTCTTCCCTCATACTCCAGCGACTCGTGCAGGCTCCCCGCGAATCGTGCTGCGTCTTTGCGATACAGCCTCTTCTTGAAGTCCGGATACCAGCCCGAATGCCGGATCCACTCGCCCAGATACCACGTCCTTCGCGCCATTTCATAAACTTCAAACTGTGGCACGCGCTTCTTCCAGTCCAGCAATGCCGTTTGCAGCTCGCTGGTCAACACTTCGTCTGCATCGACCGACAAAATCCAGTCCGTACTCGCTAGACTCGCTGCGTAGTTTCTCTGCTCCGCAAACTGCGTCCATTCGCGAAACTCAAGCCGCGCGCCGAATTCCCGGGCAATATCGCCGGTGCGATCCGTGCTGCCGGAATCCACCACCACCAATTCGTCTACGATCCCGCGCAGCGACTCCAGCAATCGCGGTAAATTGCGTTCCTCGTTCAGGGTTATGATGCACGCGGAAATGCGATTCATGGCGGGGCTTGGCTGGCAGCACAGTATCTCACAGTCTTTCCGAACGAAACCTCCGCCTGGTGAAGCGAAACTTCGTCACGGCCCTGTGCTACCATAAACAGTTCACGAACATATACAGGAGAGTGCTGTGTCGGAGCATCTTTCACGCAAGGAACTCAAACAGGACAAAATCCGCGAGTCCATCGCACATGGCGCCGAAGCGGTCTACTCGCACAGCCAAGTCGCGGCCGCTGCCGTAGGTGCAGTGCTCCTCGTCGTCCTCGTTTACGGCGGCTGGAGGTTTTACAATGATCGCCAGACGCTGCAGGCTTCCGCCGGCCTCGATGAAGCGATGAAGATTTACAACGCGCCTCTCCGCACGGCTAACGAGCCTGTCGAAGCCGGTGCAGTTACGTACACCGACCCCCAGAAGCGCTCGCAAGATGCTTCTCAAAAATTCGCGGCCGTCGCCGACAAATATTCCCACACCAACCCGGGCAGGCTCGCCCGTTACTATCTGGCGCTGACGCTCCTCGACGTCGGAAAGCAAAGTCAGTCCATCGAGGAGTTGAAGAAGCTCGTGGGCAGCAGCGACAAGGAACTTTCCGCCATGGCGCAGTATCAATTGGCTACCGTCTTCGCGCGCACCGGAAAAACCGACGATGCCATCAAAGCTTATCGCGCCGTCGCCGATTCCAAGTCCGCCCTCGTACCGCGTCCGCTGGCGTTGCTCGAACTGGCCGATCTGCTTCGCACCAGCAATCCCACGGAAGCCACGACGCTCTATCAACAGGTGAAAAAGGACTACCCCACAAACTCCGCGATTTCCGACCGCGCCGACCGCGGCCTGGATTTGCTCGCGCCGAAGTCCTAATCAGTCTCAGTCACCAGCACAAAACGGAGCGGATTATCCCGAACTCCTCTCCACTCTCGGCCTTGGCCATGCGCGAAGAATTTTCGCGTGGCCGCCGCTTTCCCGAGACTCGCCACCCGTATCGCACCGAATATGCGCGCGACCGCGACCGCATCATCCACGCGCGCGCGTTTCGCCGCCTCGAAGCGAAAACGCAAGTCTTCACTACGCGCTATTCCGATCACTTCCGGAACCGCCTGACGCACACGCTCGAAGTCACTCAGATCGCTCGCACGGTTTCGACGGCGCTCGGCCTCAACAGCGAACTCGCCGAAGCCCTGGCTCTCGTTCACGACATCGGCCACCCACCGTTCGGTCACGCTGGCGAACGTAAACTCAACGAACTCATGCGCGTGCACGGCGGCAGTTTCGACCACAATCTCCACGCCCTGCGTATCGTGGAGCAGTTCGAGCACCGCTACCTCGAATTCACCGGCCTGAACCTTACGTTCGAACTGCGCGAAGGCATCATCAAGCATTCCCGCGACTATGACGCCACATTGTTTCCGCAGCTCGCGGAATATCTGCTCGACCTCCGACCGCCCCTAGAGTCCCAGCTGATCGATTGGGTCGACGAAATCGCCTACAACACCGCCGACCTCGATGACGCACGTGAGGCTGAGCTGCTCGACCTCGACCTTCTCCGCTCGGATGTTCCTCTTTTCGGCGATGCCTATGCTCGCGTCGCTCGCGCCTATCCCGCGGCCAAAGAAAAGCTTAAGTTCAGCGAGGCGCTCAAGAATGTCCTGAACGCGCTAGCTTCCGACCTCATCGAAACCACGGCTGGCCAAGCCAAACAGTCCGGTATCGCTACCGTTGACGAAATCCGCCGCTATCCGCGCCGCTTTGCCGGCCTGAGTCACGCCATTGCTGAGCAAAATACTCGTCTGAAACAATTCCTCATCGCTCACTTGTACACGCACGCTGTCATCACGGAAGACCGCGACCACTCCATTGAGTGTCTCGAGAGACTTTTCCATCTCTTTCTCGGAAAACGCGGCTCCATGCCGCCAGATCACGAGGAACAAGCCCTCATCGTTCCGCGCCACATTGTCGTCTGCGATTACATCGCCGGCATGACCGACCAGTTTCTCCTCAGACAGTACCGCGACCACTTCGGTGCTCCTCCGCAAACCTCTTCCGCCTCCAGCTAAGCTACTTGCACGGCGGCCACTCTCCTATTCATCATGGATTGGCACTTCCGGAGCCTCCAATGGCCTTGTTTCGCAAATTTCTGTTCTTCGCGCCGCTGCTTTGCGTATTCGCCGCGGCCGCGGTTGCACAAATTCCGGGAATTACTCCTTCTGTCCCCGGTCCCACCCCGGTGGCGCAATCCGCAGCTGCCGATCCGCTCGGCCGCGAAACGCCTCGCGGCACTGTGCTGGGCTTTCTGCGCGCGGCACAGGACGAAAACTACCCTGTCGCGGTTCAATATTTTCAGCCCGCTTCCGGCCGCCGCCACACACGAGCGGATGGAGAACAGGATCTCGCCGCACAGCTTCTCGCTGTAATCAATCAGAAAATTCTTGCGTCTTCGCTGGAGTCTTTAAGCCGTGATCCGCAGGGCCGCCTCGACGATGGTCTTTCGCCCAACCAGGAATTGCTGACCGGAGTCCGCGAAGGCTCCGGTTCGTTTGCCATCCAACTGATTCGCATCGATGACGAGCGCGGCGGCAAAATCTGGTTGATCGCGCGCAGGTCTCTCGACACCATCCCGGAGATTTACGACTCGCTGCAGTTTTCCGAACTGGAAAAGAAGCTGCCCGCCACCCTTACCAGGAACCGTTTTCTCTATATGCCGCTCTGGCAATGGCTGGCCATTCTGCTCGCGATACCGGTCGCGATCGCCATAGCCTGGGCCCTTTCTCTTATCCCCCGTCTGCTTCTTCGCTACTACCGCAAGAGAAATGCCGCCGCAGCATTGCCGCCGATTCGATTCTTCCACATCGGCCCCGGCACCCTGCTGCTGTCCGCCTTTGTGCACTACATTTTTGTATTTCTGATCGGCGCATCGATCGTCTATCGCCAATACTATCGCCGCGTTTTGTGGGTTTTCCTGGCGGTGGCTGCGTATTGGCTCATCACCCGGATTACGCGTGACGTCTCGGCGCGTATCATCAGCCGTCTTACCGCCAGCGGCCGCATGGGCGAACGCTCCGTCGTTTCGCTCGCACGCCGGGTGCTCGAAGTCCTCGCCTTCATCATCATCGGACTTATCGCGCTCAGCAGCCTGGGCGTCAACGTTACCGCTGCTCTCGCGGGCCTGGGCATCGGGGGCCTGGCGATCGGTCTCGGCGCGCAAAAAACATTCGAAAACCTCCTCGGCGGAATTTCCATTCTCACCGACAAGGCGCTGCAAATCGGCGACGCCTGCCGGATCGGCGATCAGCGTGGTACGGTTGAAGACATCGGACTTCGTTCCACCAAACTCCGCACCGAAGAACGCACGGTCGTCACCATTCCCAATGGCACCGTCGCAAATGCCGTTCTGGAAAATTTCCGGCAGCGCGACAAGATCCTCTTTCGTCAGACGGTCCGCCTTCGCTTCGATCTCGCTCCCGACCACGTCCGCTACGCGCTCCAGGAGCTTCGCGCCACGCTCAAACAGAACAATCACGTTGAAGACGCGTCGTCGCGCGTCCGCCTCCTTCGTTTTGTGGATGCCGGCATGGATGTAGAAATCTACGCGTATCTGTTGGTGCGCGATTATGCGGATTACCTGGCGCTGCAGGAGGATTTGCTCTTGAACATCGCCGATACGCTCGAACGCACCGGCGCCGGTGTCGCCTTTCCCGCGCAGACGACGATCCTCGCAAAAGAGGTTGCAGTTGATCCGGAAAAAGAAAAAGCCGCCAAGGCGGCCATCGAAAATGCACGTAAAGCCGGTACCGTCTTGGGACAGATGCCAGCGCCCTGATGCTAGTCCGCTGGTTCAAAAGCTAGTTGATAGAAATCAATTGGACGTCGGGAATGTGTGGTTCACTGCGCGTTGTCGAAGGTGTTGCAAGCCGCGATTGATCCGCTGTCGAATCCGCGTCGGAACCATTGCATGCGCTGCGCCGACGATCCATGCGTGAACGAATCGGGCGACGCATGCCCCGTGGACATTTTCTGTAAGCGATCGTCCCCAACGGCGGCCGCTGCCCCGAGCGCCGACTCAATGTCGCCTTGTTCCAGTAAGTTCCTCTGCTGAGTGGAATGCGCCCACACGCCGGCCAGGCAATCCGCCTGCAGTTCCACTTTCACGGAAATTTCATTCTGAATTCGGGGGTTACTTGCCTGCAATTGCCGCGTGCGGCTTTCCACGCCCACAATTTTTTGGACGTGGTGTCCAATCTCGTGGGCAAGAACATACGCTTGCGCAAACTGTCCGGGCGCGCCGAATCGTTGGCTCAACTCGTCGTAGAAACCTAAGTCGATATAGACCTTCTCGTCGCCAGGACAATAAAATGGCCCAGTCGCGGATTCCGCCCCCCCGCATCCTGCTGATTGCGTGTAATTGCGGAACAATACCAGCTTCGCATGCCGGTACGGCTTGCCTGCCTGCTGCGGCAAGATCTGGTCCCAGGTTCTTTGTGTGTCGTCCAGCACGAACGAAATAAATTGCACCAACGGCTGTTCTTGTTGGTCGCGCCGAGTGTCAGGCTGGCTCATTGCCGGCGAAGCCGGTCCGCCGCCGGTTCCCAGCAGCGCAAAAAAGTTTTGTTTAAAGACGATGCTCAGCACCAGCAGGATCAGCGCGCCGCCAATTCCCAGGTGCATTCCGCCGAATTGAAATCCCCCGCCACCGCCACTTTGCTCACGACGATCTTCAATGTCCTGGCTGGTTCCGCCCGCTGTCCATTTCATGGCAATCTCCCTGCGGCACTATTTGCGGCGAAATGCTATCACTTCTTCTTGGATTTACCGTGAAACCTGGCGGCGACAGTATGTGGTTGCTCGTGGCCGCTATTTTCAGATAGGCGCCGGCCGCGAAACATGCGCCAGTGTTTAAATCTTAAACGGCGCTACCGCCGGCCTGGCCCCCATACTATGGCCGCACTTCCTCCGGCTCGTCTCCCGCGGCGATCTCTCCCGTTACCACGACGCTTTCCTGCCGCTCCGGCGGCTCGATTCGAATGTCCGTCAGATCTGAGAGAAGATTCGCCGCCCACCGGAAAACGTTGTGATCCTTTACGGTCGTTCTCATGCGGCGAACGCGCGCGGCTTGTTCGTCGTCCGGCATTTCGAGTGCCCGCAGGATGGCGGCTGCCACCTGCTGTACGTCATACGGATTCACTTGCAGCGCGTCCGTAAGCTCCAACGCAGCTCCAGCAAACGTGCTCAGGATCAGCACTCCATGTTCGTCCTCGCGCGCCGCGATGAACTCCTTGGCAACCAGATTCATCCCGTCGTGCAGCGAACTCACCATGCATACCGACGCAGCCCGGTAAAAACGCTCGATCTCCTGGTGAGAATGATGGCGGCCTAAGAAAACAATCGGTTTCCATTTTCCCGATTGGAACCGCACATTGATCCGTTCTGACTCCGCCGCGACTTCCTCGAGAAACTGCTGGTAGCGCGGAATATCGGTGCGGCTCGGCGCTCCGATTTGTACAAACGAAAACCGTCGGTGATACGCGGGGTTCATTTCAACAAACCGTTCAATTCCGCGGAAGCGCTCCAGAATCCCCTTGGTGTAATCCACGCGATCAACGCCGACGCCGAGCAGGGATGCCTCAATCCCCAGCTCTTCACATAGTCGAGCACGCTCTTCTCCGGCACTGCGATACTCGACATGCGGCTTTCCGTTTGGAAATGCCACGCTGATGGGGTACGGCCTCACTCGGGTTACGTGGCCCTGCCGGTTCACCGCAAAGCGATCCCATTCCGTCAGCGCTTCCAGCGCCCGGTCCACTGTCTCCAAATAGTTGTTGCAATGCGTTTGGGTGTGGAATCCGATCAGGTCCGCTCCCAGCAGGCCATCCACTAACTCCCGCTGCCACGGACAAATCCCAAACACTTCGGGATTTGGCCATGGTATGTGCCAGAAAATCGCGACCCGAGCATCTGGCCTGGCATCCTTCACCATCCTGGGCAGCAGAGCGAAATGATAGTCCTGCGCCAAAACGATCGGCGCTTCCTGGCCGGCCATTTCCTGTAACACTGCGTCCGCAAACTTGCGATTCGCTTGCTGGTATTGAAGCCAGTCGTCTGGCCGGAAAGTTGGCCGCGTGTGGGCGATATGGCAGAGCGGCCACAACCCTTCGTTGGCAAAACCTTCGTAGTAGCCTTTTACTTCTTCATGTGTAAGCCACACGCGGCGTAGCGTGTAGCTTGGCAAGTCGGGCGGCACCCGCAGGTGGTCGGCCTCGTCCACCGTCTCCCGATCAGCGCTTCCTGACCCGTGTGCCACCCAAGTTCCATCCGTGGCCTCCAGCACTGGTTCCAGCGCCGTCACCAAGCCGCTCGCCGGCACCAGCACTTCGATCCCTTTTTCTCCCTTCACGTGCATGTAGGGTTCGCGGTTTGCCACTACGAACAACGGTTTTCCCTTCAGCTTGCTTTGCAAGCTGATCCGCAAGCGGTCCGCCGTCCACACAGAAGCTTGCTTTTCGCGCAGTTGAGCCTCTTCCGCCGCTGCCGCGCGTGCCGCGCCCAAATCCCGGGCCAGATGCTTCACTTCTTTTTGTATCTGTTCGAACAACTCTCCCTGAGGCAGAGAAGACTCAGGCGTATCGGTCTCGCCGGCGCGCAATTTGCGCAGCCATTGCGAAGTTCTCTTGAGCGGATCAAGGAAGGTCCATCGCACCAGCAGCAATGCCAGACCCGAGACCAGCAATGTCTCGAGCAGAGCGCTAAGTAGCGCGTCGCGAAGCGTCAACAGCACCCGCGAATCAATGAAACCGGTTTCGTAAATCACCAACAGCGAACCTGCCGCCTTGTCGTTTCGTTCCAACGGTAGTGCGTACAAATACATCGGCGACTCCGCTATCTGCGTGAATTCGCCGTGTCCGGCATCCGTCGTGAGCGCCTTCCTGGCCGCATCGGGCATTTGCTTGAAGTTGTTGCCCAGCGTCGAAGTCATCACGGTAAGGTTTCCATTCGCCTCGTATACCGCGATGCCCTTCATATGCTCGCGCTGAGCGAAACGGTCCACCACGCGCTGCATGGCTTTCTCGGAGTTGCGTTCGTTCTTTTCGAACAGCGGCTGGATGCTCTCTTGCAAGCTTTCTGCGAGCAGCTCAGCGCGTCGGGAGAGGTCGTTCCTGAGATTTCGTCTTTCTTTTCTGACCTGGTAAGCGGCAAAGAGCAAAGACACCAGTGCGACACTGGTGATTAAAGGCAGAACGAGTTTCAACGTCGTCCGCAATTTCTATCCTTTGGTGGAGGGGACACTGGCGCGTCCCCTTCGGAGCGCGGGCCGGGTTCTTGCATCAGGCCGTCGTTCGCTGGTGCGAATTGCCTTTTCGTGAGGGATAGGCCGCGTCCGTCCGCTTGAGTTTTTTAGATGGAGCTCGAAGATTCAGGCCGCGGCATTGACTCACCAGCGATTCGCAATCCCGCGACTGCCTGCTCTACCTACGTCCTTCCTTCTGGTTCCGCTCTTTCCAAAGCGCCGCGGTAAACAGCGCGAGAAAGACGGTCGCCAACGTGAATCCGATTCGCAGTCTCATTCTGGCCCCCATTGCACTAGGTTTCAAGCTTAGAAGCGGCAACCAAGGTGCCGTTTTCCTAGTTTTTCCGTTGTTCCCGTCATACGGTTCTAACACCAGCAGTTTGTTACAGATACTGGTAGATTCCTGTATGAACGGTCCACGGCGCCAAGCGGGTGCACGAAAAAAATGCACTGACAGGGTCGTCCATACATGGAAACACCGGTTCCCAGCTTTGCCGCGAGAGAACCATGATTTAGAGTTAAAATTGCTAAAGCCTGCTATGGAAGTCACGCAAAAGTCGTTCGCCCGCAAAAAGCCGGATCAGTTGGTGTACCTCGAGCTCGGCTCCGGCAACGGCGGCATGCTTCTCAGCATTTCCGAGGACGGGTTCCGCTTTCGCGCCGTCAGTCCTTTGCGTCCGAACGGGCTGATGCCTTTCGCGTTCTCCTTTGATGGCGACCGCCGCATGCAAGGCATCGGCGAAGTGGAGTGGCTGGAGGATGACGGCAAAAGCGGCGGCATGCGCTTTGTCGAGGTTTCCGCGGATTTCCGCGCGGCCCTCGATCAGTGGCTAGCCCTGGATTCGCCGCGCGGCAATTCCGGCCGCGAAGCAACGCCTGCGGCCGCTACTCCGCTTGACACCATGGAGAAGATCCGCGCAGAGCTGCGCCGCGGCTATCCGCAAGCTCCCGCGAAGTCGTCCGCGCGCAAAGAATCGCAAGGGGCTGCGCCGGATGTTTCTGCGGCGAGGCACGAACAGCCTGCTCAAAAATCCGGTCTGGAATCGCAGCAACGGAATGCCCAGCCGACCGCAGACCGTCCCGAGCGAATGGAGCGGAGCGTTGCCGGAAACAAGTCAGAGCAAATCGCGGGGCAAAAACCAGGGCACACGGATTTGCGCACTGCCTCTTCAGTGCCAACTTCCGAACGCGAGCAACGAAACACGTCGGCCGCGCAGCCGGAGCGGCCAAACGTTGATGGCAAACTTTCCGCTGAACATCACTCCCGGCCTTTTTATCCCCCGCCGTTCACGCATCCTGCAGAATCGGAAACGCCGAGCAGCGAAGAAAAGACAAACTCGGCTTTCCTGAAAAAAACCTCTGCTGCGCCCGTTTCTACGCCGACCGAAGACGCCGCGGCTCATTCGGCCTTCAATGCCTCGCAGCATGCCGCTCCGGTCGCGCCGGCTCCTCCGCCGTCGCGTGAACACGCTCACCTATCCACCGAAGCTCTGCGCCGGCCATTCCGACAGGAATCGCGGTCATCGCATTTGGACCGCCCGTACATTCCTCCACCAGTCGACGAATCCTTTGAGGCCGCGTGGGAGCATGCGAAGCTAACGTCGCCCCCGGAGTCGCCGCACCTCAGTCGCGCGGCAGCCGGCTCGATCATCGGTGTCGCGTTGGCCGTAATTCTTGGCGCTTTAGCGTTCAACTTTCGCGCGGACATCGGCCAGCTGGTGATCGATCTCGGCCAGAAAATTTCCGGCGAGCACCCTACGGCCGCGCCGTCGTCATCGACCGTCGCGGACGGCAAGCTAGAATCACAAACCCCTACCGACGCCGGTACGCCGCAAGCAGCGCCAAGTTCAAACAAGTTGGACGCCGCCGCGGGGAACTCCGCCAACACGGAACAACCTTCAGACGGCGCCAGCCATCCCGCGAATTCCCACGGGGCGGAGAGAGGAGCCACGCACGAAGCTCCTCTCTCCAGTGCGACGCGCGGTTCGACTCCCGCCACCTCCGCGAGCGGCACAGCAAATCGCACCGCAGCCGGCGGAACGGGTTTGGTTGCGCCAGCACTTTCGTCGGCCGGCACCGCGAATCCCACCAACGGTTCAGAAATCGGAACGGAACCTGGCAGCGGGCAGGAAGAGTTCAACGCGGCGCGCGAAATGCTGCGCGGCGATCACCGGCATCGAGATTTGTCGAGAGCGGTGGATCTGCTGTGGGCCGGTGTGCGCAAAGGCTACGTTCCGGCGGAAGTAACGCTGGCGGATTTGTACCGGCGCGGCGACGGGGTAACAAAAAACTGCGACCAGGCACAGGTGCTCCTGGTGGCGGCTTCGAAGAAGGGAAGTCCCGAAGCGCGGCAGTTGCTGGAACAAATGGCGGAAGAGGGCTGCCGCGAATAATTCCTTCCGTGCGAACGGTCTCCGCGCAAGAGTTTTGCCAGAAACGTCTCATCCGGTTTGTCGTCAAGGTTGCCGTTCAGCGATCCGCGAAAGATTCCTTAAAACTCTGATTTCAAAGTGGCGCCAGAGCCGTTCGTTTGGTCTTTGGTCAGGACGGCTTTGCGTGTCGCTGTCAGCAAGTGCGACAGAAAGACTTTCGGCACGTCGCGAACTATGGGATTGACGAGCCAGGCAAAAACAAAAGGCACCGTACGGCTCAGTTCAATGGCTTCAACCTGAATGTAGGTGCCGCCGGATCGTTCTTCAACGTGCCACCAGGTACAAAGCTGCCACAGATAACCGCGTGAATCAGCGCTGGCGAGCTCTCGTTCCTGCGGCTTGCCAAAGTCCTCGACATCCGCAACGCGCGTGGAGCATGCGCGAATCTGGGTTTGCGTGGGCGAGTAATCGGTCGTAGTTGAAGCGAAATTCACATTGAACACGGCCGTCACGATGGTCTTGCTGTAGAACTGTAGAAAAATGTTTCGCGTATTGCCGTCTTGCGAGATGAGCCGGGACTGGCGAACGTCAGGGTAGTACGTCGTCTTCTGGTGTTCGTAATCTTCGAGAACGGCCTTGGTTTGCGCTAGCGTTGCGCCGGAGATGAATGCGGCGCCGAGCCAGTGGTGGATAAGGCCGCCGGGAACAGGAATTCTCCTGGCGCCATCGAGCGTGCGGAGCGGTTCGAGATAGAACTCGCCCCGGCGGAGCTGGGCGTCAATTTCGCCGCGGCGATCAGGGGGGAAGCGGTCGAAGTAGAGAAAGTGGCCAGCCTGGCGGTCGGCCTCCATGTGTGCTTCGCTCAGCGTACGGTAGCGCTCATAGGCGAACAAGGTTTCAGGCTTCGGCTGGTGGGCGGCAACCGGGAAAGGGACGAGAAGGATGGCGGAAAGCAGAGCGACGGCGGCTGAGCGAAGACGGGAGCGGAGCACGGTTTCCTTGACCGACCTGTTCGTTGCGTTAGATGAGCGACGGCAAGAAAAAAGTACAACGCGGGAAGTGCTACCGCAAATAGCTTTGCGGCAAACCTACCATGCCCCTGCGGGGAAGAATCAGTTAGGTTCTGGCGCGGACAGACAGGTTGGTTATCGCAGCGTCAGGTCGCCGGCGCCGACGTGGGCGTGCAGCTTGTATTTCCCCGAGCCGGATTTCTTGAAGGAGCGAAACAGGCCGCTGTGGGACTCGCCGAACGGCGAGGCTTCCACGTCACCTGCGTTCACCGAGGCATCCACATGCGAATACTCCTCGGGACTGCCAACGTGTAT